>Ga0222419_101058_pt1 | contig 12270 bp, 8 predicted proteins | sample 1B20Ametagenome_FD_182474 | JGI IMG/M metagenome (GOLD analysis project Ga0222419, IMG submission 182474) | Enriched microbial communities from leaf-cutter ant dump, University of Wisconsin, Madison, United States - 1B20A (version 2) | ecosystem: Environmental > Terrestrial > Nest > Insects nest >... | reverse complement strand
CAGCCTTTTTTTATATACATCCGCAGAAAGCAACCACAATACAAAGTCTCCTGCAACGAGAACGAGATGGCTTTGATTGTTCCTTCCCGGCGTTGTTCGGTACCATTTATTTTTTGTGAAAAGGGGTTGACTGAAAAGAGTCCTTTATTCATCTAATGATGCTGGCGCTAGCCTTACTAGCAGAACTATGTGCGGCCAGACTTGCTGCAGGGCAGGTTACCAGACCCGGTATTCAGTCTTTATTCATACAACCTACGCCGGCGTAAATCTTCCAAAGGATGACTTATCGCCTTCTAATATTACTGGGTTGGAAAATGGTTATGCCCTGATACAATCAGGGCGGAGTTTTGTGACACAAGTGATCTGCAGGCAGAACACATTGTACCAGGTGCCGGTCGACAATTACCGCTCCAATCTTTAAGTTGACTGCCATGGTGTTCCCCACTGACCGAAAAAACTGATTTTGATACCTGTTCATTATAAGCATAAATTTTGTATCTTAACGAGTACAAACACCATCCATGAAATTTGCTAACCTTATACCTGTGGTGCTATTGTATGCCCATACGATGCTGGGACAAACAGTCCGGTACCCTATATCCATTCCTTATATATCTTCCGGAGCATACAGCAAAGACTTTTCCACTGCACTTACAGTACAATCCAACGTTGCTGCACTGGCTTCGCTGGAACATTTTGGCGCCGGAACATATGGAGAAAGAAGGTTCATGCTGTCAGAACTCAGCAGCTATTCCGCCGTCATCGCCTTTCCTTCACGATCAGGCAATTTCGCCTTCATGGCAGATTATTTCGGATACAACGGCTATAATGAATCGGAGCTTAGCATAGGTTATGGAAGAAAGCTGCATAATAACCTGGATATCGGGGTTGCGTTCAATTATTATCAGGTACGTATCCCTTCCTATGGCAAAGCCACCAGCTACAATTTTGAACTTGCCGCCATTATACACATCAACGATGAGCTGCATACCGGTGTGCGGGTGTATAATCCTTTCAGAAGTACTTTAGGTGCTCACAATGCAGAAAAATTGGCAGCGTCCTATACGGCAGGTGTCGGCTACCAGCCATCAGACCGTTTCCTTTCCACACTCGAAGTGATCAAGGAAGACGACCGTCCGGCTGCCATTCACGCCGGCATTCAATACAGGCCTATACCGCAATTGTTTACCAGTACCGGATACAAATCCGGCAACACACAGTTTTATGTTGGAATAGGTTATTTGTACAAACAGATCAGGATAGATATGGTAGCCGGCTTCCACCAGTATATAGGGCTATCACCGGGCATAATGATCCTCTACATACCCACTAAAAAAGGCAAATGAAATGGGTTCATTCTATATCGTTCATCGCAGCCCTGTGGCTGCACCCGGTATATGGGCAGGAGCCGACTGCAACCATAGAGCAGCAACTGGAAGATATAACCGAAATGATGGAGGATGCCGAAACCTCAGATGATAGCTGGTGGCAGCTGGCGGAGTCCCTGGCAAAAGATCCTTTGAACCTGAATACAGCGGATGAAGATGACCTGAAAGCACTTTTAGTATTGTCTCCTTTACAGATATCCGGCTTCCTGCAATACCGAAAGCTATTGGGAAAGCTGATCAGCATCTATGAGCTGCAGGCTATTCCCGGCTGGGATCTGTCTACCATTGAAAAGCTGCTACCCTATATAACGGTCCGGACAACGGTTCCGCTAAAAGAGGATTTGCTGAACAGGCTCAGAAGCGGCGGACATCATATCATTGCCCGTTATTCCCGCCAACTGGTAAAGCCTGCGGGGTATCAACCACCTGATAGCGGGAAAAGTCATTATACCGGTGATCCTTCGCGCATGTTGCTGCGGTACCGCTATCAGCACAAAAACGATCTTCAATATGGCATTACCCTTTCCAAAGATGCGGGCGAACCCTTTTTAAAGTATCCGAACAAATATGGCTTTGACTTTCATTCTTTTCATTATTTCAGCAGGCATAAGGGACTGGTAAAAACGGTAGCGCTTGGAGATTATACTATAAACCTGGGGCAGGGCTTAATACACTGGCAATCCCTGGCATTTGGAAAAGGTGGCTCAGTGATGAATGTAAAACGGCAGGCACAGGTGTTACGTCCGTATAATTCCGCCGGGTATCTTTTGTTCAACAGGGGAATGGCAGTCACGCTACAGAAAAAGAACTGGGAGGCGACGTTGTTTGCCTCTCTGCGAAAGCTGGACGCGAATACAAACGTCAATGAGGCGGGGGAAGAGATCGTTACTTCTATTAAAACTTCCGGCTATCGCCGTACACCTTCAGAGATTGCAGATAAAAACAGTCTCTCACAGCTCTCCTATGGAGGTACTCTTCAATACAGCAACACACGGATGAAGCTGGGATTTAATAATATTCACTTCCACTATGACAAATATATCCAGCGGGAAAAAAGGCTGTACAATACCTACGCAATTTCCGGTACAGCATGGAGCAATTACAGCGTGGATTACGCTTATACATTCAGGAACATTCACCTGTTCGGCGAAACTGCCATCGACAGGAACGGTAGCATCGCCACGCTGAACAGTTTGGTTGCCAGTCTTCATACAGGCACAGATTTCGTACTGTTGTACCGCGATATCTCCAAAACTTACCAGGCCATGTATGGCAATGCATTTACTGTCAATACCAACCCCTCCAACGAAAAAGGAGCATATGCAGGCATCACCCTGAGTCCGCGTAAAGCTTTTCAAATAAACGCCTATATAGATATTTACCGTTTTCCATGGCTAAAATACCGGGTAGACGCTCCGTCCCGCGGCAGGGATTATTTTGTGCAGCTGCATTACAAACCGGATAAGCTAACGGAAATATATAGCCGCTTCAGGAAAAGATTTAATCCTGTTAACGACAATAGCAGTGAAGCCGCCTTAAACGAAGTGGTAAATCTTTCACATCTCTCATGGCGCACCCAAATAAGCCACAAGATCAATAGTAATGTGAGCATACGCCATCGTTTCGAATTGCTCTGGTATCAACAGGAAGCCGGCGTAAAGGAGAAAGGATTCCTGGCATTCTTCGATCTGTTTTATAAACCGTTAGGTAAACCTTTCAGCTTTAATGCGCGGCTGCAATATTTTGACAGCAACAGCTATAACTCCCGCCTGTATGCCTATGAGAATGATGTGTTATATTATTATGCTGTCCCGGTATTTTACGACAAAGGCTCACGGTACTATATAAACGTACAATATAAGTTGAGCCGCCACCTGCAGCTATGGTGCAAGCTGTCCCAGACCGTGTACTCCCATCGCAGCTCTGTTGGTAGCGGGCTGGATAAAACAGAAGGCAACAAGCGGCCCGAAATAAGGGTGCTGCTTTCTGCCAGGCTCTAGTGTCATCTCAAACATGAATTTTCATTTGAGATTTCCCGCAGATTCCGCTGAATTCCGCAGATAATCAAAACCTTCTGCGCTTATTTGCGAAATCAACGGGAAATATTATCCGTCGTTTTATTGCTGACATGACACTAGTTCTCCGGGGCATAAAAAACTTGCCTTCGCATGACGAAGTTGTTACATTTGCACAAAACAGCATTATGTCTGAGCAACAACAAAACCAGTTGAACATAGAGATATCGGAAGAAATTGCAGAAGGGGTTTATGCGAACCTGGCCATCATCACCCACAGTCATGCGGAATTTGTGATCGATTTTGTGAACGTAATGCCCGGCACACCTAAAAGTAAGGTAAAATCCAGATTGATATTGACGCCCCAGCACGCCAAACGTTTTATGAAAGCCCTGATCGATAATGTTAAACGTTTTGAAGCAGCCAACGGCGCCATACAGGATATAGAAGAAATACAGATCCCGATGAACTTTGGCGGACCCACAGCCCAGGCATAGTTTCCAATATAACAACACTGCAAAACTCCGGATAATCTACGGTCTCATTTTTACCCTTAGTATCTGATCGTCGTTGGTGATATACAATGTTTTATCATCATTACCCAGGGAGACATTGCTGCAGGGACCGGGGATCCGTAATTTCCCGGCAAGCTTTCCTTCCGCATCAAAAATCCATACCCCTCCCGGACCGGTAGCAAATATATTACCGGACCTATCCACCTTTAAACCGTCCGGAACGCCACCCTCGGCCTTGCTTTCTTTTGTGGCGTCATATAATACCCTTGCATTTTGCAGCCTGTCGTTATCATCTATGTCATACAGGTACCATGCTGCTTTTTCACCATCTGAATTTGCCACTATAAGCGTAGTTTCCCCGTTTAGCAAACCAATGCCGTTCGGACGGGTAATAGTATCCGTCAACAGCTTTACTTCGCCGGAAGGTTTCACCAGGAAAACTCCCTGGAAGGGAATTTCTTTAGAAGGGTCATCTGCATTTTTTTCCAGCCCGTAAGGAGGATCTGTAAACAGCAGGTCTCCATTGCCCCGGTAAACAGCATCGTTCGGACTGTTTAGTTTTTTTCCCTGGTAGTTGTCTGTTATGGTAGCAAACTGTGCGGCAGGCTTATCCAGCGGTGCATCCATAACCGCCATCTTCCTGTCGCCGTGCTGGCAAAGCACCAGTTGTCCCTTGCCGTTGAGCAGCAACCCGTTTGACCCCGGCTCCCCGGTCCTTGGGGTGCTGCCGGTATATCCCGAAGGTGTCAGGTACAGTTCCACTCCCTTTTCTTCTGTCCATTTAAAGATTTTATTAGGCGGAATATCGGAAAAAAGAAGTGCCTGTTTTTCTTCCAGCCACAGGGGACCCTCGGTCCAGTCGAACCCTTCTGCGATCACTTCGATCTTTGTAGTGCTGTCTATGATCCCCGGAAGCGAAGGAGCGATGACCTCTATGCTACCGGTCGTTTTGTATACGGTTTTCTCCTCCGGGTTGCCGGAGTTGCAGGAGACAAAACCTAAAAGAAGAATGCCAAAAGGAAATAACTTCATACGGCTTCGATATTTTTACTGAAGATAAAAAACAATTGGCGGTTACGGCTACCCGAAGAGCTTTTTAAAAATACCAAGCCTGCCTTTAAACGGGGGGTACTTTAACGAAGGGTCCACCCAGACAGGCGTCTTCAAAACCGGCTTTACCCGGGTAAGTGTATCAAACGTATGTTTACCATGATAGGCGCCCAACCCGCTGTTGCCGACACCACCAAAAGGCATGGCGTCATTGGCAAAATGCACGACAGTATTGTTTACACAACCGCCGCCGAACGGCATACTATGAATCCACTTTTCCTCTTTTTGCCTGTCGGCGGTGAACACATACAAAGCCAGTGGGTTGGGATTTTGTTCTACCAGCGCCATAGCCTCTTCATGGGTATTAAAAGTGAACAGGGGTAGTACCGGTCCGAATATTTCTTCCCTCATCACAGGCGACGCGGATGAAACATTTTCCAGGATGGTCGGTGCTATATACAGGCTTTCCCGGTTGTGCTGCCCGCCATACACCACTGTGCCCTGGTTCATATAAGCCACCAGTGTATCAAACCTTTTGACATTGATGATCCGGCCGTAATCGTAACTGTTAGCAGGGTCCTCTCCGTAAAACAGGTGGATCGCTTCCTCAAGCGCCGTGATCAGCCTGTTTTTAACAGAACGGTGTACCAGCAGATAATCCGGTGCAATACAGGTTTGACCTACATTCAGGAACTTACCAAAAACGATCCGTTTCGCAGCTACCGGCAACACAGCATCCTGCTCTATGATACACGGGTTTTTACCGCCCAGCTCAAGTGTAACAGGTACAAGCTGTTTAGCCGCCTTTTCATAAATGATCCTGCCTACGGCAGTACTGCCGGTATAAAATATATGATCGAAGCGGAAGTCTTTCATCAGTCCGTCAACTATCTCTGCTCCGTCTCCCTGTATTACCTGTATATAGTTCTTTGGAAAAACAGCTAATATCTTTTCCAGTATAGCCGCTGTGGCGGGCGCCAGCTCAGAAGGCTTTAATACCACGCAATTACCTGCTGCAATGGCGCCGGCAACCACCATCAGGGATAGCTGCAGGGGATAATTCCAGGGAGCAATCACCAGAATGACACCCAACGGATCCCTGTATAAAATGCTTTTGGAAGGAAAATTGACAAGATTGGTGCTTACCGTTTCGGGGCGCATCCATTCTTTGAGATTGCGCAGCAGGTGGCTTATTTCGGACATCACCATCCCCAATTCGGAAATATATGCCTCTTCCCTGCTCTTCTTCAGGTCATCATACAAGGCTGTATAGATCTCCTTTTCGCGCTCCTGTAAAGCTTTTTTCAGCTTTTTCAGCTGTTCCCGCCTGAATTTGTAGGACCTGGTCTCCTGGCTTTTGTAAAATGTCAGCATGTTTTCCAGGCTTTCTCGGTAGCTCATACACAAAAATACCAAACAATTTTGAGGGTATTTCACCGGGTTTTGCAGCCGGGATCATGATGGGCAAGCAATCACTTACCCCAGCATCACTTTCCCTGCCAAACGGCAACAAAAAAACCACGCTGAAAGCGTGGTTCCTTGCAGTTGGTTTTGGGCTATTAATTAAATTTTATAAAGCGCCCTATCGGGAAATGTGTTTGACCAGGTTGTAAAAGGTAAACTCCGGGTGGTAAATCCAGGATGTTTATTTCAAAAGCAGTTTGGTTGCGGCAGGGTATCCTTTTCAGGACAGACCCGGATATATTGACAATTAACAATTCGGAAATGCTGCTTGATACCGGAACTTTTATAAAGATTTTTTCCCGGGCGGGGTTAGGATATACCCGGATACCGGAAGAGAAATCACCTATAACAGACTTATTATCAGTTATATATACCCTTCCTGCCCTGGTGATAATTTTAAGACGGTAAATATTTTTTCCCGGCAGCAAATTTTCATCAAAAGCCATGGTTTCATGCGCCAGGTGATGGGATACTGCAATAAATGAATCATTCAGCAATTTCTCCACGACCACTTTTTCAGGATCTATCATGCCGGGTATGTTCCATTCCAAAACAGCTTTATTATCCTTTTCGGTAACTGTAAACAAATAAATATCCAGGGGTAGTGGATTTGTTGGGTAATCGGAAGAGCTGGCGAGGCTAAAAAAACCGAATTCAGATACGGGGTTGCTGGTAATGGCGCCATTGCTCCCGGGAACACCTTCATAACCGGTAACTCCCTGGTGCTGCCACACCGCTCCATCATAGCGGGTCACCCGCAGCGCATTCATATCCGTGACCCCACCACTATTCGGATCATAATAAGTCAGCGTTACCCGGCCGGATCCATTACTTGCGACGTGCCAGTACTCCAGGTGGCTGATATGGTGAACACCCGGCCCCATGGCACTGCTGATATCCAGGTAGGGGTCGCTCCTGATATAGTTGACCGTAAAGTCGCCGCTGGCTTCCTGGAGCAGCAGGGGTCTCAATTTGTTACCTTCTCCTACCGGAAAAGCAAAGCTGCTATTGTTAAGTCCCAGCTTTTTTACGGGGCCTTCTACAAAACTGTCATCGCACCCGATATGGATATAAGGCAACCTGTCATAGTTATGAGTACAGCTCGTAACACCGGCATCAACGTCCAGTACCAGCTCAGCATCAGCAGTGGTTATGATCTTACCGTGCTGCAGGTAGATATTATTGGTAATGACCAATGGACGCTCAAGGCTTGTGGTATGGTTGTTTTGAACCATATTATACAAGCTAATATTACCCGAGCCATCACCACCTCCCACGAACTGATCCGCTCCGTTGAGCACGACGGCGCCGGTCATGTTGATATTGCCGATATCGATCCAGGTATTCCCTTCGCAAATAATATTTCCCCCAATAAAAAAACTACCGGTGTGGGTGGCAATGGTATTAGGTTTAAAAGAGAAAAAGCCCGAAATCAGGCGCAGGTCATTTTGTATGATACAATCCCTGGCAGAACCGATCCCCGCAAAATTCACGGTACCATCAATGACCAGGTTGCCATATGTTCTGCCGGCAAATGCGGGCACCGGTGTATTGGTACGGTGTATATAATTACTGCCGCTTTCAAAAACAGCCACGGCATCCGGGGTATCGGCTCCGAAAGGGGTGCTGCCGGCAATGAAAATATAGGTAGCGCCACTCTGAAAGACAACGGAGTTCAGGAAAGTATTTCCGAACGCGCTGCCGGAAAATCCTGCAGCCGAGGTGAAAACGGCGCCGGCTTTAAAAAGAAGGGATCCGGGGGATTCGGCCAGCAGCCGGTGGCTGCCGCCGGCAAAGCTGATCTCACCGTCGACAGCGCCTTGATGACTTGCCCCGATCTGGAAAACAACAGCATTTTCCCCGGAAATATGGAATGCAGCGCCGGCATCTATTGTAAAATGTGGACCAGAAAGGGAGTTATGCCCTATTTGAACGGTTGCTGCCGCCGGAGGACTTATATAAACAACGGCATTGTCATAAATCCTGAGCTGTCCGATAACATCAGCGGGAGGCATATCCGTAACGGAGGCATCAGATCTGAATTCAAGGACATCATCCGGCGCCGGATCTGTTCTGAGGGGTAACCAACTGGAGGGATCCTGCCATTTGCCCGAAGATATATTCCATACATAGGTTTGCTGGGCAAACAGCCAAAAGGGCAATAAAGCCACACAGGTCAGCAGGTGCTTTTTCATGTTATAAGGTTTTTAAAGTTAGCAGGTACATTAAATTAACAAAAAAGCTTGATATAAGGTAATAAATTGCCTGCTTCTTAGTTAACCAATTGTATTTTTGATACCTGCCCCTGAGCGGGTGTATTCCAAATCTTCGTTTTATGCAGGTTTTCCGGTCGGTGGAGGCATCAACCGGTAGCGGGTTCTCAGGTATGGTTGCGACACCCGTCTACGAAAACTGAAGGTAAATACACTCCCCGGCTGGGCATTCCAAAAATCCAGAATAACTAATTACGTACATGTTTGCAATTTGTAAAAAGGAGATCAGGCAGTTCTTAGGCAATTTTACAGGGTATATTCCCATTATTGTTTTTCTGTTGTTGTGCAGCCTGTTCCTGTTCGTTTTCCCCGAAACCAATATTTTTGATGCGGGTTATGCCACGCTGGACCCCTTTTTTGAGCTGGTACCCTGGATATTGCTGCTGCTGATACCGGCCATTACCATGCGCAGTTTTTCGGAAGAGTTCAAAACCGGCACCTGGGAGATCCTGGTTACCCGTCCCCTCAGCCGCTGGCAGATCATACTGGGAAAGTATTTCTCCAGCCTGCTGATCGTGCTCATTGCCCTTTTACCTACGGTAATATACATTATTACTATCCGTCAGTTGTCTACAGACGGTATTGATAACGGCGGTATTGCGGGTTCCTATATCGGGCTTTTTTTCCTGGCGGCAACATTTACGGCCATTGGCCTGTGCTGCAGTGCCTTTACCCATAACGCGGTCGTATCCTTTCTTGTCAGCGCTTTTGCCTGTTTCCTGTTATATATCGCTTTCAACGCGGTCAGTAAAGCCGGTTCTTTCCGGGGAGGAGCAGATTATATCATTGAAATGATCGGTATCGACTTCCACTACCGGAGCATCAGCCGGGGAGCAATTGACAGCAGGGATATCATTTATTTTTTAAGTGTGATTGTGTTGTTCCTCTTTATTACTAACAAAAAATTATTGAACAGGTAAGGCATATGAAGCAGGTTTTTCAATCGAAATATGGTTGGGTAGTAGTATTGGCTGCTATGGCAGTGATAAACCTCCTGGCATCCAAATGGCATAGCAGGGTAGACCTGACGGCAGAAAAAAGATATACGGTTTCCAAAGCCACCCGTTCCCTTATAAAGTCATTACCGGATCCTGTAACCGTTACCGTTTTCCTGGAAGGTGATATGCCGGCAGGATTTAAAAAGCTGGCATCTGCTACAAGGGACATGCTGCAGGAGTTTAAAGAAATTGACGGGCGTAATATCCAGTACTTCTTCCGCCAGCCGGGTGAAGGGCTCAAAGACTCCCTGAAATTTGAGCTGCTGGACTCCCTGCAGCAAATGGGGATCAACCCTACCAATGTTAAGGCACAGATCAAAAAAGGAGAAGGAGAGGAACAACGCCTGGTGTACCCGGGCGCAGTGGTGGAATACCGGGACCGGGTCATGGGCATCAACCTCCTGCAGGGTCAGAGTGCTGTAGATGGACTGAATTCGCTGAACAACGCAGAAGCGCTGCTGGAATATAAATTTGCTGAGGCCATTGATAAGATCGTCAGGGATACCGTACCTACGCTGGGCTACCTGGTTGGTAACGGCCAACCGCAGAGCATGGAAGTGTATGACCTTATTCAGAATACGTTAAAGACGGAATATGCTTTTGGAATATTACCGATAGACAGTGTGCCGGCGATACCCAAACAGTTTGACGCTTTGCTGGTAGTGAAGCCACGTCATGGCTTTACAGACGGGCAAAAGCTGAAGCTGGATCAATATGTAATGCATGGTGGTAAGATCATCTGGTTGCTGGATAACCTGTATGCCAGCATGGATAGCCTAATGCGTAATGAAAACAGGAGCTTCATTGCTTTTGACATGGGATTGAACCTGGATGACCTGTTGTTCAAATACGGGGTCAGGATCAACCCGGACCTGGTACAGGACCAGAACTGTACTTCCATCCCTTTTGCTGTAGGTATGATGGGTGACCGGCCGCAGTTTCAACTGATGCCCTGGCCCTATTTCCCGTTGCTGTCGGCGCCGAACAACAATCCCATTGCCAAAAACCTGGATTATGTAATGGCGCAGTTTCCTCAATCGATAGATATGGTGGGAGCGCCGGGCATCCAAAAAACAGTATTGCTGGCCAGTTCTCCCAATGCCAGGATACTGAGCACACCGGCGATGGTGGAAGTGAACAGCGTGAAATCGGAAGATGATATCAGAACTTTCAACAAACCGCATATTCCTGTAGCCGTACTACTGGAGGGGAATTTCAGCTCATTATACACCAACAGGATCACCAATGCTACAAAGGACAGCCTGGTGCAGGCGCAGCAACCCTTTCTGCCCGCTACTGAAAACGATAATAAAATGATCGTCATTTCAGATGCAGATATTGTTACCAATGCTGTTTCGCAGGAAAAAGGTCCCCTGCAAATGGGAGAGAACCAGTTCACCAACTATAAGTATGCGAACAAAACCTTTATCCAAAACTGCCTTGAATACCTGGTAGGTAATCCCGGTATACTGGAAACCAGGGCAAAGGATTACACATTAAGAGTGCTGGATAAAAAGAAGCTCGAACAGGATGGTTCGTTCTGGCAAATGATCAATATTGCCTTACCCATTGTGCTGATACTACTGTTTGCAGTGGTATATATCGCTGTTATGAAAAAGAGGTATCAGTCGTAGATAATGGGTGCTGAGCTCCCGGCAATGGGCGAAGGAAAGTCAGCAGATAAGAGGAGCTGTAAGCCTTGTTAAGACAGACCTTCATCAAAAAAATACTCTGGCGACTGCATTTCATGATACTTTACAAATGCGGCAGGGCCGCCAAACCATTCTAATATCTGTTCTGACATTAATAGAGACTTCACACTTCTAAGAATTCTTCTATAAGAAGACCACGGGTATTGCTGCCAATCAGTAGTTATTTTATGGTGCAAAGGGTTAAAGTGAATATAATAAATCACCCTGCTGAAATAATCATCCTTGTCAATCTCTGATCGCTTAAAGCGTTGAAGATATTTGTCTTAATATCCAACTGCCGCTTATAGGAATGACTATAGCATAAGAAAAAGTTTTTGAATCGCCTTGTAAGAATAGTGTGAATATCTGTTGAATGATCCCTCAATTCATTAATCTCTTTGTCTGAAAACAGGCAATCTTCAAATTCCCTGACAAACACCAGGAAATGAAAATGATTGGGGAGCAGGCACCATGCATACACATCTAATATGCCGGATAAATATTCAGAAAACTTGTGGAGAAAAAAAATATAATTTCCCTCATTGGAAAACAGATTGATTCCTTCTACTGAACGATTGAAAACGTGGTAAAAGCTGCCATGCTTGAAAGTTGCCTGGTATTTGGTGTTGATAGGCATAGTAGCAATAATGTAATCACAATATAAGGCTTTTAGACTTTTGAAACCCCGAATGGCAAATTGTGAACAAAAAAGCAAAAAAGGGTTCCGAACCCGGTTGAAACCAATCATTAAATATGGTATAAAGGGCCGACACGGAGATCATAAGCTCAGTGGCTTGCAATAATGACCTGCTTTATGTTCAGTGCTATTTAGCAACTGGAGCTGGCTGTCTGACAGAAAAATACTTTTATTCTTCA
>Ga0222419_101056_pt1 | contig 12293 bp, 11 predicted proteins | sample 1B20Ametagenome_FD_182474 | JGI IMG/M metagenome (GOLD analysis project Ga0222419, IMG submission 182474) | Enriched microbial communities from leaf-cutter ant dump, University of Wisconsin, Madison, United States - 1B20A (version 2) | ecosystem: Environmental > Terrestrial > Nest > Insects nest... | reverse complement strand
GGTGTCTTTGCCGTGGACAGAATCAAACGTGTCCGCGTCGGCGTGGCCGAAATGGCGCTGAACCCGCTCATCTACGATCGACCCACGACGCCGCTCGAAGCCAAGTTCAGCATGCAGTATTGCGTGGCTGCGGCGCTGCTCGACGGCAAGGTCAATCTTCAGACCTTCACGACGGAGCGTCAGCGCGACCCCGTGCTTGCCGGCTTGCTCCAGCGCGTCGACATGGAGGTCGACGACAGAGTCAGGCACGATCCTGAGTTCGCGACATTCATACGCATCGAGACGACCGATGGAATGATCGAGGAACGCGGCGTGCCGCTGGCAAAGGGCAAGCCCGAACGCTGGCTGTCGCGCGACGAGCTGAAGGCCAAGTTCCTCGATTGCGCTCGCCACGGCAGCGCGGACGCCGACTACGCGACGCGCACCTTCCGGTTGCTGGCCAAGTTGGATTCCCCTATTCCGGCAGCGGCGATCGCAAGTACGCTTGCATTGCATTGAAATCCCTGTCCGCGGCTCCGGAGCAGCTTCGACGGCTCCGCATTTCGCGCGAGACGCATCGAGGAGCGATATAATTCCCACCAGCCAATACCAGTCGAGCTTGATCGAGCAAGCTCCGGCGCCCGGCGTCGCGGTTCCGATAGCGGACGGCCTGTGGTGGGCGAGGCTCGACCTGCCCTTCCGCCTCAACCACGTCAACGTCTGGGCCCTTGACGACGGCGACGGCTGGTCGATCGTCGATTGCGGCGCGAACACAGCCGAGACGGAAGCGGCCTGGCGCTCGATCGAAGCCGGTCTCCTCCATTCGAAGCCGGTCATCCGGCTCATCGCCACGCATGGCCACACCGATCACATCGGTTATGCAGGCCCGTTCGTGCGGCGTCATGCCTGCGGCTTTCACATGACGCTCGCCGAATGGTTTTCGGGCACGCTTCGCTTTCACGAGGCCGCGTCCGACTTCTCAGAAAGGCAGTCCGGTTTCTTCAGCATGCATGGTTGCCGACCGGACGAGATCGGTTCGTTCGGCGAAGACCGGGAGCGCGTGCGCCGCCACCTGGCGCAGCTGCCGGGATCGTTCACACGCATGCGTGCGGGCGAGAGGTTGCGGATCGGCGACGACGAATGGCTGGTGATGACGCATGGAGGACATTCGCCGGAACACGCCTCGTTCTACAGCCGGGAGCGCAGGATCCTGATCGCCGGCGACCAGGTTCTGCCGAAGATCAGCCCGGTGATCGGCGTGTTTCCGTCCGAACCCGATGCCGATCCGCTGGGTGAATATCTGAGCTCGCTCGACGCGTTGGCGAACCTGCCGGAGGACGTCGTCGTGCTGCCCTCGCATGGACTGCCCTATCGCGGGCTGCATGCACGACTCGCCGAATTGCGCGCGCACCACCGGCACAGGCTGTCGCTCCTGTCGGCGGCCGCGTCCGAACCGAAGACGGCGCTGGAATTGGCGGAGGTGCTGTTCGCCCGCGCCATGCGCGAAGGACAATCGAGGCTGGCGCTGGCGGAGACCGTGGCGCATCTCAACTATCTGGAGAAATGCGGAGAGCTGGAGGCGACGTTTACCGGGGGCCGGAAGTATTTTCGGTCGAGCGCGCGCGGCGCGGCTTAGAGCGATTTTCGCGACAGATGGGTCCAAACCGGCAGCAGGCTACGCTTCGTCCTGGCGAAGATGGTTGAGCAGCCGCTCGCAGGCGCCGGCGATATGCGCGCGCAGGACCGTTTCCGCTCGCCGCCTGTCCTTAGCCTTCAACGCGGCAAGAAGTTCGACATGTTCCTTGTGCCGCTCGTCGCTCCTAACGTCGTGGTAGCCGTCCACGCGCCGCTTCAGGATCAGGCGGTCGAATATGCCTTCCAGCTGCCGGCACAGATATGAATTGCCGGCGAGGCTTGCCAAGGTGACGTGGAATTCGCGATCGATGAAGAGCCGCTCCCGGCTCATGTGCTGTGTGATCAGATCGGCGTAACGCTTCTCGATGCTCTCGAGCGGCTTCAGATCCGATTCGTGGAAGCCTTGCTCGAACAATTGTCCGATCTGAAACAGCTCAAGTGCCTCGCGCATCAAATAAAGCTCGCGTGTTTCCACTAGCCCGATGTGCGCCACATAGTACCCGCGGCGCGGAATCCAGGTGACGTATTCTTCCTGGGACAGACGCTCCAGCGCCTCGCGAACCGGCGTGCGCGAGACCCCGAGCTGCTCGGCCAGGCCTTGGTGGGTGAGCTTCACGCCCGGGCGCAGCTTATTGTCCAGAATACGCGCCTTGATCGCGTTATAGACGGACTGGTTCTTGACATTGTCCGATTCTGCAGGCTGGGCTTCCGTAGGAGCGGTTTTTACTGCCTTCATCATCCGCTTCATCTTCGCCTCTGCTCATGAAGTTGGGAGCGCTTTTGCCCAACGCATTGCATGCAAACGTATCCGTAGCAAGCCGGCCACTGCAAACATTCACTGCCCTACGGTCTGACGACAGATCTCAGAACATGAACTCTCCACCATTTGCGTGGAGAACCTGGCCGGTGATGTAGCCGCCGGATTCCGACGCCAGGAAGAGGCAGGTGTCCGCGATGTCTTCAGGGCGGCCGAGACGCCGCAACGGCAGCGCCTTGCGCCGCTCTTCATATTCGACCGACGCGTTCGGATAATTGGCAGGGTCGCGCGTCGTGTCGACGATGCCCGGCGCCACGGCGTTCGCGGTGATGCCGAATTCACCGAACTCCACCGCAATCGCCTTTGCCAGCGCGAAGGTCCCGGCCTTGCAGGTGACGTTATGGGCGCGGTTCTTCTTCGGCGCGAAGCCGTCGCGGCCCGAGATGTGGATGATCCTGCCCCAATTGTTCCGCTGCATATGCGGAATGGCGGCCTGGGCTAGATAAAAAGCCGAGCTCAGATTCGTCTCGATGACCTTGCGCCAGTCGTCGATCGAGATTTCGAGGAATGGCTGGTGTAGGCGGCGCGAAACGTTGGAGACGACGATGTCGACCGAGCCGAACTTCTCGACCGTCCGGCTCACCATGTCGGCGACTGCGGCCGGATCGCCGACGTCGGCAAGCACATCCATGGCCTCGACGCCGAGTTCGCGCGCCTCCGCAGCGACCGCTTCGACCGCGGCGCGATTGCTATACCCGTTGATCACGACATTGGCGCCCGCGGCGGCGAAGGACAGGGCGATGGCGCGGCCGATATTCTGCCCCGATCCAGTGACGAGCGCGGTGCGTCCGGCAAGCATTTTTCGTGTCATGCGCCGGCTCCCGCCAAGCCTCGCCGCAGGAGATGATCGCCGTCTGGGCGGTCGGCACCCCACGATCGCGAACCCTCGGACAAATAACAGAAATTCATTCGGCCAGCGCATTTCGAATTTGCATGCAATATTACATATCAATATGATCGTCCCTATGTAAACGGCTTGGCGGCCGTTCCCCCAGATATCCGGAGGAAAAGCCCGTGGCAGCGACGTTCGAACAGTTCATCACCTACTCGCCCATAACCGACCGGCCGCCGATCAAATGGCCCAACAATGCGAGGGTGGCGTTGTGGGTGGCACCGAACGTAGAGCACTACGAATTCCAGCCGACGCCTTCGGCGTGCCGCGATGCGTGGCCGCGCATGCCGCATCCCGACGTGATGAACTACAGCTACCGCGACTACGCCAACCGCGTCGGCTTCTGGCGCATGCTGGAGGCATTCGACCACTACAAGCTGCGCGCGACGGTATCGCTGAACGTCGCCGTGCTCGAGCATTTTCCAGAAGTGCGTGACGCGATGGTCGAGCGCGACTGGGAGTTCATGAGCCATGGTCTCTACAACACACGCTACCTGTACGGCATGAGCGTCGAAGAAGAGCGCGAGTTTTACCGGGACTGCGTAGAGACGGTGCGCAGGCACACCGGCAAACAGCTCAGAGGCATGCTCGGGCCGGCGTTTACTGCAACGATGAATACGCCCGACCTGATGGCCGAAGCCGGCTTCACCCACCATGTCGACTGGTTCGTCGACGATCAGCCGTTTCCGATCCACGTAAAGAAGGGAAGGCTGATCGGCGTGCCTTATTCGCGCGAGGTGAACGACGCGCTGTTGTTCCAGAACCCCAGCTTCGACGCCGACTTCTTCCTCGAGGTCTGCAAGCGGCAGTTCGACGTGCTTTATGAGGAAGGTGCTGAGAGCGGACGAGTCATGTGCATCGCCTTGCACCCCTATCTCGTGGGTCAGCCGCACCGCATCAAATATCTGGCGGATGCCTTCGGCTACATCCTTGGCCATGAAGACGTGTGGGCGACGACGGCCGACGAGATCGCCGAATATTATCTCGCGAACTATTACGACCAGGAGATCGCCCGACTGCGCGACAGCGCGGGTGCCGCCGGCCGGAACGCGGCACAAGGGAGACTGTGACCATGCCGGCGAATCGCCAACCCCGGACGATGGACAATTCATATTATGATTGGTCGCCAATCATCTCGCGCCCGCCATTGCGCTGGCCGAACGGCAGCCGCGTCGCGATCGCCGCCGTCGTCAATCTCGAATATATCGAGCTCGAGCCGCCGGCGGGTAGCCACGTTCCGCCGAGCGCGGTTCGCCGCGGGCCCTATCCGGCGATGGCCGACCTGCACGAGACGTCGCCTCACGAATACGGCAACCGCGTCGGCGTCTTCCGTGTGATGGACGTGCTGGACCGGCACGGGATCAAGGGCACTGCGGCGCTGGATGCCGCTGTGGCGGAGCGCGCGCCCTACATCGTGCGGGAGGCGCAGCGGCGCGGATGGGAGTTCATCGGCCATTGCGTCGTGTACAATCGCATGATCACGGAGAAGATGAGCGAGGCGGATGAGCGGGAATATATCCGCCAGTCGCTCGCGGCCGTGACGGAGGCGACCGGCAAGCCGGCCCGCGGATGGAGCGGCGTCGATTATGGCGAATCCTCGCGGACCGTCCGCCTCCTCGCCGAGCAGGGCGTCGAGTATGTCTGCGACTGGCCGAATGACGAGCAGCCCTATCGCATGAAGGTGCCGACCGGCAGCATGGTCTCGTTGCCGCCTTTCCTCGACCTCGATGACAGCTACACGCTGCGCGGCCGTAGCGTGCCCACCCAGCGCTGGTGCCAGATGATCGTCGACGCTTTCGACAGGCTGTATCAAGACGGTGCCCGGAGCGGCCGGCTCCTGGTCCTCAACCTGCACCCGTGGATCGTCGGCCAGCCATACCGGATCAAGGCGCTCGACGATGCGCTTAGGCACATCATGAGCCACGGCGAAGTCTGGGCAGCCACGGGCGGAGAGATCGTCGACTGGTATCTGAAGCAGACCCCCGACGGCCCGAATGGAGCATTGGCTGCGACATCATGAGCGCAGAGGCTGCCCTTCTTGCGCTTCTCGCGCGGATCGACGAGCGGGAAGCCGATATCCGGGCGTGGGTGCGGATCGATCGCAACAGCGCTCTTGCCCGGGCGCGCGCGCTCGACATGGGCGCGGAGCAGGGGCCGCTTCACGGCCTGGCGGTCGGGGTCAAGGATGTCATCGACACCGCCGATATGCCGACCGAATACAACTCGCCCATCTACGGCGGGTACCGCCCAGCGCAGGATGCCGATGTCGTCGCCCAGCTCAAAGCGGCCGGCGCGATCGTGCTCGGCAAGACCGTCACAACCGAGTTCGCCTTCATGGTTCCGGGGCCCACCCGCAACCCGCACAATCTCGACTGCACGCCAGGCGGCTCTTCGAGCGGCTCGGCCGCTGCGGTCGCGTCAGGAATGGTGCCGGTTGCGCTCGCAACGCAGACCTCCGGCTCGACCATTCGGCCCGCGGCGTTTTGCGGGATCATCGGCTACAAGCCTGCCTTCGGCCGCTATCCGACGCGAGGGTTGAAACATCTCGCGGCTTCGCTCGATACGATCGGCCTGCACGCAACCGACCTGGACGTCCTGGCCCGAGTATCCGTCGTTCTCTCCGGAACGGCTACTCCCTCGCCTGCCCCGGCAACGAAGCGCTTCGTGCTCCTGCGCACGCCGAATGACGGCCAGGCCGAACAGCAGGCAATCGCGCGGCTCGATCAGGCGACGCGGGTGCTGGCAGATGCGGGCGCTTCCGTGCGCGAGCTGGTGTTGCCTCATCTGTTCGCCGAGCTCGACCCCGTCCACCGTACTATCATGGCAAAAGAGGCCTCGTGGGCTTTCGCAAAGGAATGGGCGAGCAACCGCACCGCCCTTTCTTCCGATCTGGTCAAGCTCGTTGAGCAGGGGCTTACGATCGACGCGGACATGGTCGGCCGGGCCAGCGCGCTGGTCGAAAAAGGAAAGAGGGCATTCGCGACGCTGGTCGAAGACGGCGAGGTCGGGCTCACACTTCCTGCCCCCGGTGAGGCGCCGGTCGGTCTCGCCTCCACCGGCAGTGCCGCCTTCAATCGCCTCTGGACGCTGCTCGGACTTCCCTGCCTGACGCTTCCTGTCGGCCGTGGCGTGCGTGGACTGCCCCTCGGCGTGCAGTTGGTGGGCAAGGCTGCCCGGAAATCCGAAGAAGCCCGCATCGAAGACGAACTGCTGTCGGCGGCCGCCTGGGCGCACGCCGCTTTCGCTGCTGCGGGAATCTGATCTCCGAGAGGAACGACCTTGCTGCAAGAATTGAGCTCAGAATTGTTCGAGCTTGCCGAGTGGGCATCCGGCGCCCACTATCGCGATGCGCCCGGCGACGTGAAGGCACGTTTCCTCACGATAACGCTCGACACGCTGGGCGTGATGGCGGTCGGCGGTTCGCACATGGCCAGGCGCGCGCCGGATGCCGTCGGATACGCCGCGAGCGGCCGGGCCCCACGGCCCCCGGTGTCGCCCGAGGACGGCGTTTACCGGTACGGCACTGCGTCCTCGGCCCCGCTGTTGGAAGCCATATCCTGGAACGGTCGCGCCAGCGTCTGCCTTGAGCTCGACGAGGGCAACAAATATGTGCGCGGGCACCCCGCTACGCATGTATTCCCAGCCGCTCTTGCGGTGGCCCAGGCGCACGGCGTCGACGGCGAGACGCTGCTGTCGGCGCTGCTCGTCGGACACGAGGTGGCGAGTCGTTTCGGCCGCGCCACGACCCCCAATCCGGGGGTCCATCCGCATGGCAATTGGGGTATCGCCGGTGCCGCGGCAGCGGTCGCGCGATTGCTTGCCTTCGACAAGGAAAGGATGGCATTCGCGATCGACATCGCTTCCGGTGTGCCAATCGCGAGCAATTGGGAATCGGCGATCCGGGGATCGGCGGCGCGCGACCTGTGGATCGGCATGGCCAATATCGGCGGGGTTCTGGCCGCCGATGCCGCGGCCGGGCCGGTGGTCGGCAACGCCGCCTGGTCCCTCGGCAACGCGATCGGCCGGTTCACCGCGAGAACGCTCTCGGATTCGCTTGGAACTGCCTTCAGCGTCCGCACCGACTACATCAAGCGACATCCTTCATGCGGCTACACGCACTCGCCCGCGGATGCGGCCCTCGCTCTTTTGGCGGAGGAGCCGGCACTCGATGCGTGTTCCATCGAAAGCATCGAGGTCACGACCCATGCCGCCGCCTCGCAGCTTAGCGAACGCGCGCCCGCGAACGAGCTGGCGGCGCGTTTCTCGATTCCGTGGACGGTTGCCGTGGCGCTGGTGCACGGGCGCTGCCCGGTCGACGCATTCGACCCAACCGCTCCCGCAGCGGCAGCGGTGCGACGCCTCACCGCCGTCACCGACGTGCAGGCGTCGGAGGAATTCAACCGCATGCTTCCCGACGAACGCGGCGCACGTGTCCGAGTGCGGTTGGCGGGCGGGCGAATCCTGCAGCATGCCGTGACCAACCCGGTCGGCGACGCAGCCAACTCCCCCCTCACCCATGCCGAAGTCGTGGCCAAGCTCTCGGCCCTGTTCGAGGAGCCGTCGATCGCGACTCGGCTGTCGGCGCTCGTGGAGGGGCTGGATGCCACACCCGATGCCGCGGCGCGGATTGCAGAGACGCTCGCCGGGCCGCTTCGACCAGGTGGGCAACCCTCCCGATCCAATCAGCCGATATAGCTCTCGAGGACGCGAGCATCCTTGGCAACGTCCTTTGCAGGGCCCTCGAGAAGAAGCTGCCCTGCGGACATCACATAGGCGTAATCGGCATGCCGCAGCACCTCCCGCGCATTCTGCTCGACCTGCAGAATGGCGAGACCCTCGCTATGCATCTTCCCCAGCCGCTCGAAGACCTGCGTCACCAGGATCGGCATCAGGCCCCAGGAGATCTCGTCGATCAAAAGCAGCTTCGGGCCGACCATCATCGCCCGCGCGAGCGCCAGCATCTGCTGCTCTCCGCCGGACAGGGTCGCCGCGAACTGGCCGCGCCGCTCGCCAAGGCGCGGGAAAAGAGTGTAGGCGGTTTCGATGCCGCGGCGGACATCCGCCTCCGCCTTGACGAAGCCACCGACCCTCAAATTCTCCTCGACGGTCATTTCGGGAAATATCTGCCGTCCCTCGGGTACGTAGCCTATGCCGCGGCGCTGGCGTTCCCAGGCAGGCAGGGCGGAAATGTCCTCCCCGCTGAGCACGGTGCGGCCGCGATGCGTGGCAAGGCCCATGACGGCGCGCAGCAGCGAGGTCTTGCCCGCCCCATTGGCGCCGATCACGGCAACCCAGGAGCCCGGCCGGACCCGCAGGCTGATCGAATCCACCGCCAGAGCTTTCCCGTACCGGACTTCGATGTTCTCGGCTGCAAGCATCGCCTACTCCTGGTCCTCGCCGAGATAGGCGCGGATGACGGCAGGGCTTCGCCGGATTTGGTCAGGCGCTCCGTCGGCGATGACCGCCCCAGCGTCCATCACCACCGCGCGATCGCAGATCGGGAGGGCAAGCCGGACATTGTGCTCGACCATGATCACGCTCGTCTGGCCCCTCAGAGTCTGCAGGAAAAGCAGCAGATCGGCCGATTCTTTGCCGGTCAGCCCGGCGAGCGGCTCGTCGAGCAGCAGCAGGCGCGGCGATAGCATCAGCGCACGGGCCACTTCCAGGCGCTTCAACATGCCGAGCGTCAGGTCGCCGGCGGAATCGCGTGCGCGGCACTGCAGGTCGATCTTGCCGAGCAGCTCCCAGGCGAGATCGGCATCGTTGCGCTTGCCCGCCGCCATGCTCGGCACGGCCGCAAGCAGGTTCTCCATCACCGTCAGCGCCCGAAACGGACGCACGACCTGGAATGTGCGGCCGATGCCGAGGCGCGCGCGCCGGAAGGCAGGCATGCGGGTGACGTCGTGCCCCATGAAATCGATCTGGCCCGTATTGGCGAAGAAGGTGCCGGCGATGAGGTTGAAAAGGGTGGTCTTGCCGGCGCCGTTGGGGCCGAACAGTCCGAGCAGCTCGCCATCCCCGACCGAAACGTCCATATCCTTCACCGCGACCACCCCGGTGAAGCGCTTGCTCAAGCCTTTGGCCCGCAGGATCGTCATCTCAGGACTGCCTGCCGCTGGTGCTCGAGCGGCTGCCTTTGCGGGAGACGAGCCGTCCGACCGCGGGAACGATGCCGTCGCGCAGGAACAGGATGATGCCGAGCAACAGCAGACCGATGATCACCAGATGCGCGCCGGGCGCGACGACCTGCACGATCTCTCGCAGGCCGACATAGACGATCGCACCGGCGATCGGGCCGGCGGCCGAGCCGACGCCGCCGATCAGCGCCACCGCCAGCGCGACGATCGACAGGTCCACCGAAAAGATCACTTCCGGATAGAGCGTTGCGACGAAGATGCCGTGCACCGCACCGACCAGGCCGGCGATGCCGGCGCTGGCGCAGAACAGGATGATCTTCAGACGAGTGGAATCGATGCCGATCGCGGCGGCAGCGGATTCGTCGCTCTTGATCGCCAGCATGCGGATGCCGAGCCGACTGCGCCGCGTCAGCGCGAAGGCGATCGTTGCCGCGACGGCGACCGTGACCATCATCACATAGGCGATCCAGACCGGAATGATCTGGTAGAGGATCAGGCCGCTCGAGCCGCCGGTGAACGGCAGCTTGCGCACGAGGAGCAGCACGAGCTCCTGGAAGAACAGCGTAGCGAAGGTGAAGGCCGTGCCACGCAGACGCAGCGCCGTGGCGCCGATGATCAGCGACGCAGCGACCGTCGCGATCGCGGCAACGACGAGCGCCAGTGCCATCGGCAGATTACCGTTGAGCGACAGCACGACCGCGTAGGCTCCGATGCCTGCCAGCGCACCGTGCGAGAAGGACACGTAGCCGGTGAGCCCGGACATCAGGTTCCATGCCTGCCCGAGCGCCAGATAATAGGCGACATAGTAGATCAGTGTCAGGAAATAAGAGGAGACGCCGAGCCATGGCTGGGCCATGGCGATGGCACCGACGACGATCACTCCGGCTATGAAGATCGCGTCGGAGCGGTTCCCCCGGCTCATGCTGCCGGCGGGCGGGTTCATCACCGTATCGCTCATGATGCGCTCTCGCGCCCCAGAAGGCCATGCGGACGCAGCAAGATAGCCGCGTAGAGCAGAAGGTAGGTGATGATTCTCGCCCAGGCGTCGTCGAGCAGATAACTGCCGAAGCTGTTCACCAGGCTGATGGCGAAGGCAGCCAGCAGCGCGCCGCTGATGCTTCCCATGCCGCCAAGCACGACGACGACGAAACCGTCCAGCACCCAATAATGTCCCACCGTTGGGGTGGTGGTGCCGATGAGGCTCACGAGCGATCCGGCCGCCGCAGCGAGCCCGACCGCGAGGCTGAAGGCGATGCGCTCGCTCGCCGGCACGTTGATGCCGCAGGCTGCTGCGGCGTCGCGGTTCTGTGCCAGAGCGCGCAGCCCAAGTCCGATGCGCGCTCGCTGCACCACGAGAAGCGTGCCGGCGCCGAGCACCACGCAGGCGATCAAGGCGGTCAAGCTGCGCCAGCCGACGACCACGCCGCCAATGTCGATGCTGCCCGTCGGCCCTTCGGAATAGTTGCGGAAATCGCCGCCGAAGATCAGGGCGAAAAGCCCTAGGCCGACAATCGACAGGGAAAACGTCATCATAAGAACATCGAGCTCGGGCCGGCCGGTCATGCGTGAAACGATGACCGCGTGAACGACCCAGCCGAACAGTCCTCCGACCAGGAAAGCCACCGGAATCCCGATCAGCGGCGATAGCGCGAACTGGGTGACGAGCAGGAAGGTCGTGTAGGCACCGAGAGTGATGAATTCGCCATGGGCGAAGTTCACCACCCTCACGACGCCGAAAATCAACGCCAGTCCGAGGGCGACGAGGCCGAGCAGCCCGCCGTTAACGAGGCCGTTGACGAGCAGTTGGAGAGCCAAGGTAAGAGTCATCGGTTTCCCTGGGCGTTTGTTTCGGCCTCGCGCCGTTTTCTACTTCTTCCATTCCGGCTTAGGCCACTTGACAGCGTTGGGCGAGTCGCCGCCGACGATCTTGAGCTCGCCGTCCTGCCACTGGACCTCGAGGTAGCGGTAGCCTTCCTGCTGACCTTTCTCATTGACCTTGTAGTTGGCGACGATGGTCTTCACCTCATTCGTCGCCAGGAAGTCGCGGATACCGGCGCGGTCCGTGCCTTTGGCCTTGATTGCCGCTTCCACCACCTGTCCGGCCGAGAAAGCCACGGCGGAATGGTAGGACGGCAGGTGACCGTAGGCCCCCTGGTAGAGCTTGGTGAAAGCCTGGGAATCCTCCGCCGGCAGGGTCGGCTCCCAGACCGAGTAGCCGAAGATGCCGTCGGCGTTGTCGCCCAGCGCTCCCTTGGTAGAGCCGTCCGATGCGGGATTGAAGTGATAGGCGATCGGGTTGAAGCCGCGCTCAATCATCTGCCTGGTCAGGGCGATGCTGCCCTGATACTGGCCGCCCATGGTCACCGCTTCCGGTCCGAACGCGACGATACGCTCGACGATCGACCGGAAATCCTGCGATCCCGGTGTATAGCCGTAGGCCTCCACAGTCAGGCCCATCTCCCGGGCTTTCGCGGCCGCCCAATCCTTGGCCCGCTCGGAATACCCAACTTCCTCGTACACGATCGCGAGCTTCTTGACCTGGCCCTTCTTGCCGTCGAGGATCTTCAGGAAGCCTTCATGGTCATAGTTCGAGGACGGGTAGCCCTGGAACGTCCAATTCAGGTTGCGCCGCTCCCATAGGCTGATGTCGGAAGCGATGGCGGCGAACAGCGGAACTTCCGCGCGCTCGGTGACCGTCGCTACGGCATCCGTAATCGCGCTCGAAAAGGGTCCAAGCACCAGAAGGACGTTGTCGCGCTCGATCAAGCGCTCGGCCAGCAGGCGGCCGGTGTCGGGATTGCTCTCGTCGTCATAGACGACCAGTTCGACCGGG
>Ga0222419_101055_pt1 | contig 12307 bp, 13 predicted proteins | sample 1B20Ametagenome_FD_182474 | JGI IMG/M metagenome (GOLD analysis project Ga0222419, IMG submission 182474) | Enriched microbial communities from leaf-cutter ant dump, University of Wisconsin, Madison, United States - 1B20A (version 2) | ecosystem: Environmental > Terrestrial > Nest > Insects nest... | reverse complement strand
GGTATAGAAAGGAATTGGTTATATTTGAATACAAACGTGGGGTCTCTGCTACCACGACCGGCAGTCATTCAGGCGGCCAGTTTGCTCCGAAAGAGAGGGGTTACTTTCACTGAAATACGCATTAATTCGTGGGCATAACCGGAAAAATCTTGATGCAATGTACTTATCCAAAGTATTGGATAAGAGCCGTTATTGATGAATTCACCAAGCTGTTGTATAAAATACAACTCTTTTTCAGGCTCATTTTTGGCTGAATACTCTAGCAGTTTTCCAAATTCATCTACCATTAGCAATAATGGTCCCTCCACTTTCGCTAACTGCTGAAACTCCCTTAAGACCACCCCGGGCTTCGCGTGGTTCAAACCAAGTTGTCTGCCAAGACTATCAATAAATGAATCATATTCACCGACGATCTTTATTACATGAAAATTACTAGGTAATAGCTTAGGGCGTTCAAAAAACACCTGATTTCCTGAGATGTGTTGTTCAAACACCGACAAGAAAGAAGATTTCCCTGTACCGTAAGCTCCGATTAAATTTATTGATCGGATACCTGAGCGATAGTTCGAGGCAATGGCATCAAATACTGCCTGAACATTGGAAGTTATAAAATAATCAGCCAAATCGACCGGGCGCAACGCAATATTGACTGAAGGTGAAAAATTACGCTCCATAGTAGTCCTCCAATATTGTCCAACGATTCATATCTTCTGTTATCTGAAGTATGCGATTTCCTGCAGTTTCGCTAAAAGTCAATAATCCTGCATAATCTACGGCTAGGTCTTTAAGCCTATGCTCCAATGCACGTTCACTCAAACGAAAAACGGATCCCGGCGAACCTGGTGCTTCAAGTAAATCATTGAAGCTGATCGTGCGCTGCGTCTCGCCGAACCTGTCAAGAATCGAAAAAAGTAATATTTCGTTAGGAAGATCTGGTTGTTCCTGTCTTGCTACTCTATACCACTGAACATTTCGTCCCTCTGTATTCTCTTTATAGTAAACTGTAATCAAATTTAAGTCAATTAGTAAATTAGCTGTCTCATCCTCCAAATCGGCCTTTCCATCATTTGATCTTACATATGTTCTTAAAAATACAGTGGCATCAGATTCGTAGGTTTTGTCACTAAATAATTTGATATCTTCGGCTTCTGTTTTCCTTTTTAAAAAGGAAATTAAATGCTCTTTTGTAAACTCTGTTTTCTCCTTAGTGAATTCATTAAAAAAGCTATGGAATATGAACACTTTCTCCTTGCTAATTATAGCATACTGGAGCAACCAAAGAGATGCCGTATCTTCTAAAAATGGATCGACACCATCAAATAAAAAATTCCCAAGCCTCGTTGTATCACGTAACTCTCGATCATAAACATCAAAACCTCTAAGCCAGAAATGAATTGCAGTCACCATATTCCTTCCCACACCAAGTCTTACCACTGCCTCATTCACTGAAATTTCTCTAGGTAGCTGCATTAGATCATAGCCTTTCTTGAGCCAAAATGATCTGCAAACGAATGTTTCGTGACCTGAAAATCCAATTTTCATTTTATATAACAATTAAGTAAAAAAGGACCTTGCGCCCCAGTAAACTTTTCAATAAATCGGGGAAACTTGAAATTACAAAATTTGATAAACTGTGTTATTAAGGTACAAATTTATCCAATACCTATAAAATTAAGTCAATAATTTTATACACATTTACCAACTGCCATTCTAACTATACCAAATTTAAATTCCAATAATCGATCAAAGTTTGTTTTTTGAAGCCATAGACCGTACCAACAATTCTTAGCTGCCAAGTATTTAGATATTTGCATACTTTGGTAACCATCTAATAAAAAGCTGTTTATCTCCAAATCGAATCCGTATCCAAACACGCAGTACCATATTCCATCCTCTTCATGATAGATGCTAGTAAAGAATTTTGGATTGAAGCCCTCTTTAACAATCTCCGAGTGATCTTCTATCCTGATAAAGCTGTCTTGATCGTTGGGCGGCCTACGTGCTTTTAGCAGTTCATAATTCCGTTTAATGATGCGAAAGATCTCTGGGTATCCTTGTGGTCTTCTATTTTCTCGGCCGCCCTTTTTTGCCAATTGTAGGCATTACGGCGTGTATCGTTGCAGAAGCGCTAGTCACTATGTCCGTGTAGGATCTTTTGACAGTAGGCGGGATTTTCTCTTTTCCGGTTTGGACTGGGCTTATGACTAATTGCATATTTCACTGTTTTAGTGAAATATGCACACTTATTAGACAATTTTGATAAAATGCTAAGTTAAGAGTTTTATGGCAAAGCTCTGCACTTAGCCCGTCAACCGGCTTATCTGCTCAAGCGTATCATCAAGATACGTACTTAAACTGCCGTCCGCAATCTGGGAGAAGCTGACTACATTTAAGCTGAATATGTCAATCACAAAACAACACTCTTGACAAACCTCAAATTCCTGCCCTTTATTTTTTTTTAAAAACCGGTATAAAGCATCATTAAACATCGCTAGATCATCCAGCCGGTACTCTTTAAGTTTTCCTACAAACATTGCTGAACCAATTTTTTTTATCCCATTCTCCTCAAAAGCAAAAATCACATCGGGAGTTACTTTGATGGGTAACCCCTGAATAATGAGAGGGACTCGTTCATCCAATCCTTTCAAGATCCGAAAGGAAGTCCGCGGTTGTAGTCGGGAAAAATCATATTCTTCAAAACGGTGCAACATATCAATGTTCCTTTGCCAACGGACTTTGTTAATGTGCTTCTGTTCAGTTTCCAATATGTCTTCAAGCATACCTATTTTATCTGCGATAGGTTGATGATTATCAAGCTTAAGTGCACTTTTTATCGCGCTCAATGCACTTATCCAATAGTGTCCGCCTTCAGATTTTTCATCCGGGTTTTTCGGGCGATTAAGCTTATTGATCAGCGTTATTTGTGAGGCTGCGGATTTATTTTTAAAATCCACAACATTCGCAATTGTAATTTTCTCCATATCATTTCATTAAAGGCCCCGACACGGTTGGAATTGAAAGTCACCACTAAACTATTAACGCTTTTTATTGGATTGACTTAGTACAGAACCGGCCAGTTTTTTAGTCTGATCACTGTACTTGTCACTGGAAAGCACCTTGGAAGCAAGATCCTCCAATGAGCTTCCGGTTTGATTTCCAGTTGTGTATTGTGATAAGGCTGATCCAGCAAGTTTTTTTGCAATTCCCGAGGAATTGGGATTCCTCAGGATTTCAGAAGCCTCGCTGGCTATTAATTTCGATGTTTGTTTGTTGTTAGCAGACATGATGTAAATTAAGATTATTTATCTATCAATATTGAGCATCATTTGTTCCACATTTCGTAATTATCCATTTAGGTTATCAACAATTGATAAACCAATTTCTTTAATGGGTGCTAAAATAGTTAGTTTTTAATCGTAGGATGGCATTCTATATGAGAATGAACGCTTGTAATATGTTGATAACCAAAATGCCAATCATTTTTTAACTATTAATGTGTAAGATGTTGATGTAGAGATTTTTACTGAAAGTTCAACGAATGGTGGAGAAATTTGCATATAGATTTCTATTTGCAATTTTGATGCCTTACTAATAATATTTGCATTTGAATTGTGGTGATACCTACGCTTTTAAATTTTAATACATGCTTTGAGATTGATGATCTGAGCCTCAAATAACCCCTTTGTGTCTATGTTTCTTGATGATGTGTCCTGAACTGACCAGGATAATTGAGTGCCGTCAAGATCTAGTGAGTTCTCTTTAGTTTAAATTGATAAGATTCATTATAATGGAAGGTATGTATTTCCGAATTAATAGTCAAACCCTGATATTACTTGCAGCCAAAGAGAATAAAGAAAGTAAGAACAATATAAACGTATATTTCATGTGACGCTAATTTGTATTTTGGATTTGATTGGAAAGCAGATATTCTTCTAATCTTCCTCAACGGCTTTATCCGGCATAAAATCCTTAGGAGAACAGCCAAAATCGGTTGCTATTTTGTTCAGTTGATCAAGAGTATATTTGCTTGGCGATTTTGGACTTTCAATCTGACCGATATACCCATCCGTGACATCCAAAAGTAATGCAAGGTAAGGCTGAGTTACATTTCTTTTGTTCCGTTCGCGACGAACATTATCGACTACTGCCATTTCAAAATTAGATTTTCTATTCTTCTTTGTTAAACTCGTCACAAAAAAATTGTTCTAACGTCATTCCGTGGCAATTTAGTAGCGTAACTAATGTGCCGATGGTAATATTAGTTCTCCCGGCTTCATATTTTCCGTATTGGGAACGATTGAGATCATGGTCATAAGCAAATTTGTCAGGATTAGAATAACCTTTCGCTTTTCTAAGCGTTCTGAGCTTGGCTCCTATTTTCCGCAATTCGGCTTCAGAATCCATAGTTAATTTCCTGTTATTCGTTGTGGTTAAAGGAAATGAAAACCAAAATTTTAATACACTCCATAAAAAGAGTATTATTATTTGGAGTATTTCCTAGGATTGCAGTATATTAGCTATGTATTTATAGTTATGGCTATGAAATAAAGTATTATAAACTTCAAGAGTCTTGCGGTTACAACTCTGAGGCCGTCAACGCAGGACAGCAGGATAATCCCACAATCTATGTGTAGATGTGCTATATTTGCATATCGAGATAGATTTGGGGTCTGCTGTAATCCCATGTTGACATAAGGCCTCAGAAACTTTATAGTAACCATGGTTGGCAGACCCCAAATTTATTACCCAACCCAGACTCATATTAAACTTGAAACTAACAACAATTAATATGAAAACTGCAAACCAAACCAACCGCACAACAACCTTTACCCTGATCATCTGCCCGCCACACTAGGCATTTGACCCCCAACCCTTTGAGCAGAACCGCTCAACAACTTTCCGAATAATTCAACCGCCTGCAAGCAGGCATTAAATCAACAGACCACGTATGCAAAAAATGCTATTCAACATAGTACTGGCCGCGCTTTGCCTTTTCTTCAAAGCCAGCGCCCAGGACAACACCCTTACTTTGTCCGGTAAGGTCACCGACGAAAGCGGGACATCCGTTTCCGGCGCAACTATAGCCGTCATTGGACAAAAGCTAAAAACGACAACTGCCAGCAATGGAACTTTCTTCCTGGCCAAAGTGCCAAAAGGATCAGTGATCAGGATCACCAATATCGGTTTTCAGCCGAAAGAGTTCCACAATATCCAGAACGCCGATATCGGCACCATAATATTGCAGGCAGACACCAACCAGCTGAAAGAAGTACAGGTGATCAGCACCGGCTACCAGAAGATACCCAAAGAACGGGCTACGGGCAGCTTTGTGCTGATCGACAGCACGCTAATTAATCAAAGGGTCACGACAAATATTCTGGACCGCCTGGACGGTGTCACCAACGGCCTCATCTTTAACCGCAACCTGGACAACCAGGCCAACAATGCCGCCATTAGTATCCGCGGCAGGAGTACCCTGTTTGCCAACCCCAATCCCCTGATCGTCCTGGACAATTTTCCATACGATGGCGATCTGGAAAACATCAACCCCAATGACATCGAAAACATCTCCATCCTCAAGGACGCCGCTGCGGCCAGCATCTGGGGCGTGCGGGCCGGAAATGGCGTAATCGTGATCACGACAAAGAAGGGGAGGAGAAACCATGAGTCTCAGATAAACATAGCTTCAAATGTTACGGTTGCCAACAGACCAGATAGCCGTTCAGCGCCCTGGATGAGCAGCGGGGAGTTTCTGGGGCTAGAGCAGTTCCTCTTTAAGCAAGGCTATTATGACGGTACAATTGATGCAGGATACCTGCCCGTTACTCAGGGCATTCAGGTATTGTCCGACCGCCGGAACCTGCTGATTTCTGCAGCTGATTCGGCTGCGGCAATGGATAGATTAGAGCAAATTGATGTCCGTGACCAATGGAGCAAATTGTTCTATCGCCCGGCGGTAAACCAGCAGTATCAGGCCAATATAAACGGCGGCAGTGACAAGCAGCAGTATTTTATCTCTGCTGGATTTGACCGGAACAATAAAAGTCTGGTCAGTGAGCGTTTCGACAGGCTGACGCTAAATGCCAACAACACCTATCACCTGGTAAAAGACAGGCTGGAGATATTTTCCGGCATCACCTTTACAAGCAGTACTGCTAAAGCAGGTTCTGATGCATACATTCCGTTAAGCCCTTATGACCTGCTCCAAAGCCCTTCGGGAGAAGGCCTGGAAATAGGCAGCTATTTACGGCCTTCCTTTACAGATACCGTGGGGGGAGGTAGACTGCTGGACTGGAAGTACAGACCTCTGGATGAGCTGAACAGCAACAGGGCAAACGGCATTACCGATTACAGGATAAACATGCGCGCAGCCTATACTTTTTTTGACGGTATCAGTCTTACCCTGAACTACCTGTATCAAAAAGGAAGCAACGATTTTAACCTAAATAATGCCCCTGGTTCGTATTATACCAGAAACCTGATCAATACTTATTCGGTCATTGACCCTGCAACAGGCGATGTATCAAGCCCTATCGGGGCAGGAGCAGTCCTGACAAACGCCACGGCCAATTATACCTCGAAGAACTTTAGGGCACAGCTGGATTTCCACCGCAATTTCAAGCGGAGTGAACTGAATATCTCACTTGGATCGGAACTGAAGGATTACGGTTCTTTTTCTACCACCCAGGTTTATTATGGGTATGATGAATCGCTGGCATTGAACGCCAATGGTTTGATCAGTGCTACTGGTTTTTACCCCAATTACCTGACCGGTGGTTCAGACGGGATCAGCACTGCTCCGTCGCAGTCTTCCAGTGCCGACCGTTACAGGTCTTTTTTTGCCATTGGCTCCTATATGCTGGAGGACAAGTATATCTTTTCCGGTAGCATCAGAAAAGATGAATCCAATCTCTTTGGAGTAAAAGCCAATCAAAAAGGTGTCCCGCTTTGGTCAGCGGGCCTGAAGTACATGCTTGGTAAAGAGGACTTTTACAATGTAAAATGGCTTCCCGTTCTGGCATTGCGTGCCACTTATGGATACAACGGCAATGTAGACAAGACGACCTCTGCTTACCTGACATCAATGTATTCCTATCCCAATGTCTGGGGCATTAATGCTGCAGAGATCATTAACCCGCCAAATCCTTCGCTGAGGTGGGAGCGGGTAAAGAATTTAAATTTAGGGATTGATTTTGCATCCGGGCAGGGAAGTATTTCCGGAAGTCTGGAATATTTTCTCAAATCTGGAACAGATCTCATTGGCAATAGTCTCATAGCACCACAAACCGGCGTCAACACATTTAAGGGCAACTCTGCAAAAACGCGGACAAACGGGATCGATGCGGTCTTAAATATAAACTGGTTGGGCAAAAGGGCTTTTTCTTGGAATACCAACCTGTTGTTCAGCTATACCAATGAAGTAGTTAAGGCCTATAATTTTGACCAGGGGACAAATGGCAATCTGATATTCAGCAACTATAATAATCCAATTGCCGGTTATCCTTACAATGCGGTCTTCAGTTATAAATATAAAGGGCTGGATACCGCTGGAAACCCAGTGGGTTACGTTAACGGACAGGAATCGGAGGTATATTCGGATATTCAGAATTCCCGGAACCGGGGTGACCTTAAGTTTCACGGCTCAGCGGTTCCGCTGTATTTTGGTGGTATCCTGAATACGGTTGGATTCAAAGGTTTTACATTTTCATTTAACATTACCTACAAGCTGGACTATTATACGCGCAGATCGTCTCAGTTTAATGGAAGCCGGTATAATTTCCGCCAGAACGGTTTTGATGCACGCTGGATGAGGCCGGGCGACGAGGCCATTACCAGTGTCCCTGCACTGATATATCCTGCCAATCCTTCCAGATCAGGTTTCTATGAAGGTTCTGAGGCTTTGGTGGACCGGGGCGATCATATCAGACTTCAGTATTTACAGCTATCTGCCCCGGTCAGCAAGGTGATAAAACGTGCTAAATGGTTGTCCGGCTCTGTAGATTTTGGCCTCAACAATATCGGGATATTGTGGAAACAGGCTAAAGGCAGCTATGATCCCGACTACGGGTACAATCCAGTGCCTTTGATGATCTCTTTTGGACTTAAATTAAACATTAACTGATTATGAAACTTAGAAACTATATCTTACTGATGGTTTGCTGTGCGGTCATGGGCTGTCAAAAAGACTTCCTGGATAAAAAGCCTGATAGCAGCATCGTGGTGCCCAAAACGTTGAATGAATTGCAGGCATTGCTTGAAAATCATTCGATCATGAATCTTACCGGTGGTCTTGCGCAGGTGTCTGCCGACGAATATACGATTCCTTTAGCCGCCAGCTATAAGGCATTGAGAGACCAGACCGTCCGCAATGCCTGCATCTGGAACAAAGATCTTTTCATGGGCCAGACCGGGATACAGGATTGGAACAGCATTTATAAAATGGTGTTTTATGCCAATAATGTCTTAAAGGGGATTGAAGAAGGCGCGTTTACAGATAAAAAAGCGGCTGGTTATTTAACAGGCTGGGCATTATTTTCAAGATCGTACGCTTTTTTCAATCTTGTAAGCAATTTTTCTCCGGTTTATAATGCGGCCAATGCTGAAACCGCTTTGGGTATTCCGTTAAGAACGGATCCGGGTGTAGACTATATAGCGAAAAGAGCGACAATAAGCGATACTTTCAGGCTTATCTTGTCAGATTTGAACCGTTCCTTACCGTTACTTCCAAAGGAAGTTGCAACTGCCAATCCAAACAGGCCTTCAAGACCTGCCGCTTTTGCGCTTCTGGCCAGGGTTTATTTGTATATGGGCAGTTATGAGGCTGCTGAGACCGCGGCAGACAGTTGTCTGAGTTTATATGACAGGTTGATTGATTTCAATAATTTGAGTTTGACATCTGCCATTCCGATCGGATATGTCAATGAGGAGACGTTGTTCTTTTCTGCCCAGGTCCCAACCTATGCTGATCTTACCAATCCAGGTTCTTCAGCTATTGCCAGGGTATATACTGTTGCTGAAGATATCGTCTCTTCTTATGCTGCTGACGACCTTCGTTCAAAATTGTTCTTCTCGAAAGCTTCCAATGGAAACTTTAACATCAAACGCAGGTATACTGCTGGCAATACACCCTTTACCGGCTTGGCCACGAATGAGGTTTATCTGATCAAAGCAGAATGCCTGGCAAGGCGCAATGAGGTTTCAGCATCGCGCTCTTATCTGAAAGTATTGCTGGAAACGCGCTTTATGCCGGGGACTTATGTTTCGCCTGCAATCTCTACCGGGACAGAGGCATTGCAGCTAGTGCTGGCAGAAAGGAGAAAGGAGCTTCTTTGGCGTGGTCTGAGGTGGTATGATCTGAAGCGCCTGAACAGGGATGGGGCTGGTATTACTTTAAACAGGACTATAGACGGCGCCACCTACACATTGCCGCCTAACGATCCGAGGTATGTATTCCCTATTCCGGACGATGAAATTCTTATGAGCGGAATAGATCAAAATGTCAGGTAACAACAGCTAAATGAATTGTATGTGTTTTATAAATTTAATACTGGTCCTGCTGCTTGAATTTGTGCCGGGCGTTTCTTTTGGAACTGATGCCAAACCGGTCGGCTATATTACCGTTACCGGAAACATTGCTGTTCAGGATGCTTTGCTGAACAGCGATCCGGTCTTAAAAGTTTACCGGGGAGATGGTATTGGTTTTAGTGATAACGGGCCACTAAAGGGCAGCAGTTATGACATTGAAATAAAAAACGGGCGCTTCTGTATCAGGGTGCCCGTAGATACCAGATATTCTTATTTGAGATTCAGACTTCTGAAATCAGTCGGCTTTTTATCCCATGGGTTACCCATGGTAACAGTTGGAGACAGCTTAAATCTTGCTATTAGCGAGTCAGGAATCGTGATCTCCGGCAAGAACCGGTTGTCCTGGGAACTTCAAAAGAGTGTTTTTGAGGCCAGGGGTACTATCTCGCTTAATGATTTTGGCGGGGATCGGGTCTCTCGTTTATTTGCGATGACCGATTCTCTGATCAAAACTTCATTGGCTAAGCTTGATTTTTCTGTTGATAGAGAACTTCAGGGCGTTTTGAGTGTCAATATTGAGGCAAGGTACAGGATGGCACTGTTGAATAATCTTTATTTGCTTTCTCAAGCCGACAGTTCCTTGGCAAAAGGGCCGATAAAAGAGGCATTGAACAAGTACTTTAATGTTTGGGCGCAGGTCAATGATCCGCTGATTTTAAATAACGTACCGCAGTATCTTGATGGTGTGGTTCTTTATCACCAGTTGATGAGCGTGTTTACGGATGGAACAGATCACAAAAGGTTTAATCAGTTGTACCGGGAATTAGATGAACACAGTTCAGGCTTATTGAGAGATAAATTGATGAGTTATTTGTTTTGGAAGAAGGCTGGATTAAATGGTGATATGCAATCCTTGTTCTTTGTTGAATATGCTAAGATAAAGGATGTATCCAGCAAAAAGGTCATGGATGAAATATTGCGGACCAAGATCAAAGGATCTGTTTTACCTGATTTCAAATTTGAGGGACCTGACGGAAGAAAAGTTGCATTGACAGACTTTAAAGGCAGATTAGTAGTTTGCCATTTTTGGTTTACTGGATGCCTGGCTTGTATTCAATTGAAGAAAAATATGGAACCGGTTATTAGCAAATTTAAAGATTCTAATGTGGTGTTTGTGAATGTTGATGTTGACAGGACCAGGGATTTGTGGCTGAAGAGTGTCCGCGGAGGGGCTTACACCTCACCGGGGGAAATTTCTCTGTTTAGCGGGGGTTTAGGATTAGATCATCCTTTTATAAAGTGGTATGGCTATACTAGTTTTCCAAAACTGATTGTTGTCGGTACTGATGGAAAATTGTTATCGGCAGATTTTCCCTTGTCTGCGGATACTGAGTCTGAAAAAAGCTTTGAGGCGTTTATACGAACGAATAAGGGAACATAATGATGTCAGGGTTTTTGCCCTGACATCATATGGTATGCCCTCTTATGGGAATGCCCAGAATGCTTCCGGAGTTCCAGGTATATTATTGGCCGGAATGGCGGACGATGAAAACGACATTACTGCAGGAGCTTGTGCAGTGTTGTAGCGTTGACTACATGGTTTGTAATTTTCAACGGATTCACATCCACCAGTTGTCGGAAAAGTTCCATTTGTAGAAAACCTGGTGTAAGTTAATCCATCGGCGCTTAAGAGATACACGACTTCTCCCACTCTTTTTGATGCGGTAAACGAACTCAGGGTCACCACACTTGTCATTAACCCGAGACCTAATACGAAGGCCATCAAAGGTGCTTTTTTAATTAAATTCATAACTTTTATTTTTTTTTATTCTTGGATTCCGGATCTTATGTATGTTCCGAATTTTCTATCCTTGATTTTTTAATTCTTTTACGATCTCCTTTGTTATCCAGCCTGTAAGCGGAGAAGTACCTACAGACAGTTCTGCGCACTCAGCTTCCCGGTAATGGGGCATGTGACACCAAGGTGCCCATGCCCTGTTTCCTCCTGAACTTCTCTTTTAATAAAATGAAAAACCCTATTCCCGAGACACTGGCAATAAGCAGGTTAAAAAGCAGATTGGCTTCCCAGCTGCTGTTCTGGCCCAATAGTCCGGCACAGTTGCAGGGCATACGGTCATAAACATTCAGCAAAGCCAGGCTGATGTAAACACTGAAGCCCAGCATCAGCAAAAAGCTGAGTGCCATGCCGGTCAGCCTGGTTACCGAAAAGACCAGTAATGCTGCTACTGTTATCTCTACTGATGGTATTAGATAGGTCAGCAGATCGCTGGTACCGTTTGAAAATACCTGGTTATAGATCTCCCCTTTAAATTTATTGAAATCATACAGCTGTGTTCCGGCTGCATAGAGCCAGAACAGGATAAATGCAATTACAAAGCATGTACTGAGCGCTTGTGTTTTTTGAATAGTTAGTTTTTTCATCATTCAATTTTGTTTAGGCACCGTCAGCATTGCCGCTGCTGTCAGATAAAATTGAGCAAGATTTTCTTAAAAGACTTTATCACTTTCGGACAAAAGGTGTTTATCACTTTTGGCCATATAGGCCTTTTTGATGCTTTTACGGCGGTTCGTCATATAATACCTCATTTTTAAATCCCGGCCTGGCCTGGACCTGGTCCCGGATTGGCCCCACCCCACACCGTATCAGCGCCGCTTCCACTTCGTCTCAGGTACTACTTTTGTTCGGCTGGAGGTACGGATAAATAGAAGTGGATGTGTAGCTGAAGCGAAGCCGGGCAGCATGAACTCGGGGCCAACCCGG
>Ga0222419_101054_pt1 | contig 12308 bp, 9 predicted proteins | sample 1B20Ametagenome_FD_182474 | JGI IMG/M metagenome (GOLD analysis project Ga0222419, IMG submission 182474) | Enriched microbial communities from leaf-cutter ant dump, University of Wisconsin, Madison, United States - 1B20A (version 2) | ecosystem: Environmental > Terrestrial > Nest > Insects nest >... | reverse complement strand
CCTTCTGGTCCATGAGTACCTTTTTGATGTGCTGGTTCTTTTTACCGAGTACCTTTTTAAGGTATGTGATGTCAAAGGCTGCCGATAGTGCGTCGGGTACTGCCGAAGGTTCAGGGTTTAGTGTCGGGGTCGCCTGCTTTTGAAAATCGGTGAGCGCAAAGCTGTGGTCTCCCTTAAAATGGAGTTCCAGGATCCGGAACCTGACTTGATCATCCTGCGCTACCAGTTGGATCTCTCCGTGCAGCATCAGGTGCAGACCGAGCACGCCGCCGCCGCCGAAATGCAGCTGCAGGGTCTTGCCTTCACGCAGGACCGCCCGGAGCTGATGGCCTTCCAGCGCTTCTTTGAGTTCCCGTTCGGAAACGTTCAGCTTATTAGGAACGATCACTTCGATCTTCTCCAATGTTTTGTTCTTGAACCGCTTCTCCAGGTTAGCGGCGAAGACTTCCAGGTCAGGTAATTCAGGCATAGCTATCTTTGAAGGTAATGGGTGATGGCCTCAACATTAGGGCCGGCAACTGTTATCGCCTGGCGAAGGTCTTGCTTGCTGATCTGGAACTGTTCCGCCCAGAAAGACAGGTCGTCCGGGTTGTCGGCATCAATCTCAAATCCTTCGGCATCCATTTCCAGTCGCTGGCCGATGCAGGTAGTAACGCCATACTGACCAGTTTCGATATGGTGTATGAACGGGCGGCCTGTTCTGAGGTTGTTTTGAAGTTTTTTCATGGCATGATGATAAGCCTTTGGCTGATGAGTAACACCCGGGCCTGACCGGTTGTTTCCATAATACAGATTATAAACCGCGAAGCAGGAACACGACCGGCTGAAAACCAGGTGTGAGCCGGGCTTGTTGCATCTGGTCTTCCGCAGCTTTCCTAGCCGAATACCCTTCTGGCGTTCTCGATGGCTTTGGCCATATCGATGCCTTCAGCCAGTACGCCGGTGAACAGGTCGCCCGTTTCCTGAAGCCTGGCAGCTGCGTTGCGGATCGTGAAATCCCGCATGGTCAGTCCCGGCTTCACCTCGTCCCAGTGCAGCGGCATAGATACGGTTGCGCCAGGCTTTGGCCTGAGGGAATACACTCCGGCAATGGTCGCCCCGGGCCGGTTCTGTAAAAAGTCCAGGTACATTTTTCCTTTGCGGTTGGAGATCATCCTTTCTAAGGTAGTGTAAGATGGCAGTTGCCGGTGGACCAGTTTCACCACCACCTGGGCAAACAGCTGTGACTGGTCGTAGGTATACTTTGCGCCAAGGGGTACGTAGATGTGGATGCCGGTAGAGCCCGAGGTCTTGACGTAGGAAGGGATAGACATTCCCTCCAGCACCGACCTGGTGACCTGCGCGGCCTCGATCACCTGCTCAAAAGTATTTTTATCGGGGTCCAGGTCGATCACGCAGTAGTCCGGGTGATCCGGTGATTGCACGCGGCTAAACCAGGGGTTCATTTCTATGCAGCCCAAGCTGGCCATCCAGAGCAGTGTCGCCCGGTCATGTCCCAATAGGTATTCCTTTTCTTCGCCCTTTTCGTTGATATGGGGCATGGTATGCGCCCAGTCCGGCGCGGTCTCAGCTACGTTTTTCTGGTAAAAGCTCTGGCCGTGGATCCCGCCCGGGAAGCGGTTTAGGGACATGGGCCTGTCCACCAGGTAAGGCACCATATAAGGGGCAACCTGATCGTAATAATTGAACAGGTCACGTTTGGTGATCCCGTCCTCCGGCCAGTACAGTTTGTTCAGGTTGGTGAACTTGATCAGGTGACCATCGATTTTCTTTTCGGCGATCTCAGCTTTTCCCTCCAGCAGGGGCTTTTCACTCATTTTGCGTTTGACGCCGCTGTGCCGTTTGGCTACGGAAGGCTTGACTTTTGCCGGGCTGCTAAAATCCTCAGTCCGCTCAGGAGCATCTGTTTCCACCTGTTCACTAAATTCCGTTAGGAGTTCATCCGTTACGGAAGCCATTTCCAGCACTACATCTTCGGCGTCCTTGTCCTCGCGCAGGCCTTTATAGGAGGCCTGGCGCAGCCTGCCGTCCCGGCTGATCTCGGCAAACTCGACTTCGCAGACCAGTGTTGGCGCCAGCCAGGTGGGCTTGGCGCCCAGCCTGCGCGGGCGGAACCGGGAGGGTTCATCCACATCGGGTTCTACCGGAAATGGACATGTTTTGGTTTGCAGGGGCTTAAAGCGTTTCAGCAGGTCTGCTTGCATCTCGTCATTGAACCCCATGCCCACTTTACCTAAATACCGGAGTTCCCCAGCCGCATCATACACACCGGCGATCAGCGCGCTGAACAGTTTTCCGGAATCCTGGTTACGGGTGTAGCCCGCAATAACGATTTCCTGCCGCTGTTTGGCCTTTACTTTCAGCCACTCCCTGGAGCGGGCATCGCTGGAGTAGGTGCTGTCCGCGCGCTTGGCAATGATCCCCTCCAGTTTCATGCGCCGTGCGGTTTCGTAGAAGGAGATCCCGTTTGCATCAAAAAAGCGGCTGATCCGTACCTGGCCGTCCTTCCGTGGCAGCACCGCTTCCAGAATGGACCGCCTCTCGAGCAGGGTGTAGTCGGTCAGCAGTTTGCCCTGGTACCATAGAATGTCAAATACATAAAAGACCAGCTGTAGCTTTTCTTCCTTTTCCCAGTGCTGCAGGGCACTAAAGACGGGCATGCCGATCTCATCCAGCACCACCAGCTCGCCATCCAGCACGATGTCCAGGCCCCAGCTGCCAATCAGCGCATTAATCGGGGTAAAATGGTCATACACCACATTTTTGCGGGAAACCAGCTCGGCTGTTCCGTTCTCAGCAAAGGCCAGCGCCCGGTACCCGTCCCATTTGATCTCGTAAAGCCAGCCTGGCGCGTTAAAAGGCTGGCCTACCTGCGTGGCTTTCATGGCCTTGGCGGCTCGTGGTATTTCCGCTGAGGGCGCGCCGTCCAACAGGGCCTGCACCTGGTTGCTTAAAGCTGCTGGGTTGGTGCCTGTATTCTTGCCGCCGCCGCGATCGTTTGACCTGGCATCCTTTTTCTTAGGCGTTTTAGCCTTTGGGACCTGTTTTATGGAGGCCTTGAGCTCAGCAGCCCCGCCCTGGCCAGCCAGCTCGATCCAGACCGGGGCATGGTCACTGGACTTCTCCCAGCCGCGGACTTCTTTGTCCACGCCGCCCGATGTCAACCGCCGGGCAAGGATCGGGTTTAATAGAAAATGGTCCAGGCGCAGGCCGGCATCTCTGCTGTAGGCATTCCGCAGGTAGTCCCAGAAGGTATAGATGCGCTCCCCGGGATAAAGTTTGCGGATCGCATCGGTCCAGCCCTGGTCAAGCAGGGCGGCGTAAGCTTCCCTGATCTCGGTCCTGAAAAGCGCGTTGTCCTTATATTTCTCGGGCTTGTAGGTGTCCAGTTCGGTGGGCATCACGTTGTAATCGCCCACCAGCATGACCGGAAGTCCGGTCTCCAGTAAGGTCTGCCCGTGCCGGCTGAGCCGCTCGAACCAGCGAAGTTTGTACTCGAACTTGGGGCCGGGATAGGGATTGCCGTTAGGTAGGTACAGGCAGCCGATCACCGTATCATAGGTAAACCCTTCGATATACCTGCTGTGGGTGAAGGACTCGTCTTCACCGGGCAAATCATCTCTTAGAAATTTAATTTCCTGTTTAGAGAGTATCGCTACGCCGTTCCAGCTTTTTTCGCCTTTCCATATGGCCTGGTACCCCGCCTGTTTGATGGCTTTTTCGGGGAACCTGCCCGTCTCGCATTTAAGCTCCTGCAGGCATACCACATCCGGATCCGCTCGTTTTAACCAGTGCAGCAGGTTTGGCAGGCGGCCGTTGATGCCGTTAATGTTGTAGGTAGCGATTTTCATGCTTCGGTGCAGGGTGATAAAAAAGCCCCTTGCGGGGCCTTCTTGTTACTTTACTTTTTTTTCAATGTCCTTTCGCTGGTTGGACCCGCCTTTTTTGGCTTCCTTGATCGCGGATGGCTTGACGTTGAGTTTATCCGCTTCATAGCTGATCTCGTGGGGCTGATTCGATACCGAATTCCTTTCCACTTTTGTTCCTCTTGGCATAATGTTCAATTTTAGGTAAATGTTACCCTATAACAATCCGGCGGAAAGGATGGTTTTGCGAATTGGCGCTCGAGCGACCGTTACCAGCGGGGAGCGCTGGCTATGGGAGAATTACCTGCCGCCAACGGGAAGGTACCTGTTCTTCTGAGCAGTAAAACCAAACGCCGGCCAGCGCTGTTTTAACAGAAACACCAAGACATGGGATTTATTAAAAACGCTATTGTTGGTATCGCGATTTACGAGGCCATCAAGTACCTAACAAAAAAAGACGCGCTGGGTCATTCTAAGTTCGATGACATCCGGGAGCAGGCACCCGAATGGATTGAAAAAGCCAAAGAGGCGACCGCTGACATCAAGGCCGGCAAAATACCGGATGTGCTAAAGCCTGGTCCGGCTGGATCGTAGGCTACTTTTGTGTTAACGGTATTGGTGGAGCGTTACAGTCCGGGGTTTAGCGGCTATTACGGTGTTGCTTGATGCGAAAGAAAATCTTCAGACTTAAAAAGGCTGTCCGGAAAGTGTAAAGCACCTTTTTGCCACGGCCGGTTAGTAATTCAGATTTTCATTCACAAAGTTCCTGACGTATTTGCGGATCATCTCTCTTACTTCATGGAACTGCTCCATGACCTGCTCTTGCGTGCCGGCCGCTTTTGCAGGGTCCGGAAAGTCGTAATGGAGCTGTATTGCCATGGACGGCATGTAAGGACAGCTTTCCCTGGCATTGTCGTTCCCTAGATATCCCCATACCGGTTACATTTTTAGATGCCCTCGGTGTTGAGCTTAGTCACGATATCGCGCGTGAAAGATCTTATTTCGATGCACTTATCCAGTCTGCCACAATTTCCGCTAACTCTGGCTGGGCATCTTTGACCTCCTGCATATTCTTAAATGTCATTATTGCCCTGTCATTTTCCTTCCAAACCAATAATTTGCTTTTTACATCAATCAGCCTACTTTTGGGTTCTTCCGTTTTTTTTGCTCCTCTGTGAAAAATCAACTGCAATTGTTTTGGCGGTTGAATTTTCATTGTAATTCTGTCCTCCTTATTGATACTATAATTAGGTCCGTTCCATTTTATGTTTTCAGTCAAATCGGTATTTGCTGTTAAAATACAGTGTCTCAATCGTTCAATTTCTTCTCTAAACGGGTGATTTTGACTGTCTAAAAAGGTTGTTACATCGCTGTTCATGTTGGTGGATTGCTTTGTCATATATAAAGTTAAGAGTTTATTATTACCGTGGTGAATCTCATTTAGCTGATTCATTTACAGATTCAGATTGGTGATTCGGGACGCTACAAAATACATAGCCATGTAAGACCTATTCCGATAGTTGTAATATGCAAAATAAATCGCTAATGCTTTTATTATCGGGTTTCTTCTGTGAATTTTTATAGTAAGTATCTACTATAAAGCGTATACCTTAGTATTACTTATCCCTCTTTTTGTCCCCGTATTCTCTTCGAAAAGGCCCTCGCTTCGTAGCAAAAACCACGACCGGAGTTCCATTGTTAATTCCCTGTTAAGCTGATCGAATATGGAACAAATGAATGTCGAGGAGTCACTGAAGGTAGAAGTTGATTTCCAAAAGGGCGCGCTGCCTAAAAGTGCCAAAGAACTTACCCCGCTGGTTTTTAAAGAGGGTGACCGCTTTTGCTGCCTGCTTGGCCCTGACCTGGAGCGCGGTGTTTCCGGTTACGGGGAAACCCCTGAACTGGCCGTCGTGGAATGGGACGCTAACCTGACCAGTCGCCTGGCTGAGGCCAAAGAAGACGACCAGGTGATCGCTTACGTGAAGGACATGTACAAGTCGCTCAATAGTGAGGTATGGTAAAAAAGGTCAGCAGCCGGACTGGTGGTGGCGGCATGCCGGAGCATGTCGATCCCATGCTGTGCACCCTGGTCAAGGCGCCGGTAGAGAACCAGGAGTACATCTATGAGCTGAAATGGGACGGCTACCGGATTGTGGCTAAGGTCGAGGACGGCGCAGTCCGGATGAACTCGCGCAGCGGGCTGGACTATACGTCCCGGTACCCGCTGATCGCTGAGGCCCTGCTGGGCCTGGGCCATGAGCTGATGATCGATGGTGAGGTCGTGGTGCTGAACGCGGAAGGCAGGCCGGACTTTGATGCTTTGCAGCTCTACAACGGCAAGCGCTCGCCGATCCGCTATTGCGTATTTGACCTTTTGTACCTGGACGGCAATAACCTGATGGAGCTGCCGCTGTACCAGCGCAAGCAGCTACTGGAAACATTGGTAAAGGATAACGAAATTTTTCTGCTGAGCGAAAGCTTCCAGGACGGGAAGGCGTTGTATGAAAAAGCGTTGGAAGATAACCTGGAAGGCATTGTAGCCAAAAAGAAAGACAGCAGCTATATTCCCGGAGCCAGATCATATGAGTGGCTGAAAATACCAACCCGCAAAAGACAGGAGTTCGTGATCGGCGGCTGGGCAGAGTCCGATAAGTCCAGGTCCTTTAAGTCTTTGCTGTTCGGGGCTTATGAAAAGGGCAAACTCCAATGGATCGGCAGGTCTGGCGGCGGCTATAAGCAGGCCGAGATGCCGGGCATCCTGAAAATGCTCCAGGAGATCGAAACGGATAAATCGCCTTTTGTCAACAAGGTACTGGACACCAAGGGGGCCAAAGTCCACTATACCAAGCCTGAGCTGGTGGCCAATTTCGAGTTTGCGACATGGACAAAATCCGGCAGGATCCGTAAACCGGCAACTTTCCTGGGATTCCGGCAGGATAAGGACCCCAAAGATGTGGTGCGGGAGGTGCCCAAGGAAACAGGTAAAATAGAGCAGGTTATCCGCGAGCAGGAGGAACTGGAGCAGGATGCGCAGCCTGGCGAACCTGAGGCAGGCGCAGACAATGGGGACTTGGTTAAGGGTGATGCCGGAAGTGAGGAGCCCAAGCTGGAGAAATACCACGATAAGCGGAGCTTCGACCTAACGCCGGAGCCTACGGGCGGAAGTCCGGACGGTGACCAACTGATCTTTGTCGTGCAAAAACATGACGCCTCGCACCTGCATTATGATTTCCGTTTGGAAGTGCGCGGTGTGCTGAAATCCTGGGCGGTGCCCAAAGGGCCGTCAATGGACCCCGCCGATCACCGGCTGGCTATGGAGGTGGAAGACCATCCCTACGATTATAAGGACTTTGAGGGCATTATCCCCCAGGGGCAGTATGGTGGCGGAACCGTACTGGTCTGGGACCGGGGAACCTATGAGCCGGCAGAGAAGATCGCGGGCAAAAAAGACCAGGAACATTGGCTGCTTTCCCATTATTATAAAAATAAGCTGGGTATTGTCCTGCACGGGAAAAAGCTGAAGGGAAAATTCAACCTGGTCAGGGCTTACGGTAAAGCGGAAAATGCCTGGCTGCTGACCAAGGTGAAAGATGGTCATGAGCTGAACACGGATATTACTAAAAAAGACCAGTCTGTCCTTTCCGGCCGCACGATCCTGGAGGTGGCCATGGACAGCCATTCCCGCGTCTGGCAAAGTAACCGGGCTCAGGAAGAACCGGCAGGATCCAATACCAATGGCGCGGAGGCCGAACTGGAGGCAGAACTGGCTGGACCGGAAGTGCTGGATGAAGCGGATCATCCGCAGGATGAGGAAGCAGCAGTGCGCCATGCTACGGTCGGCGAGCTGTTCCTGCCCTTAAGTAATGGGAAAATGAAGCAAGCTGAAGCGCCTGAGGATAGTAACTGGAACAAGATCTTTGCGGAAAAGATCAAATCCGAGGGCACGATCGTTGTGGAAGGCCAATCGCTCCACCTGACCAATATCGAAAAGAAGCTTTGGAAGGGCACGAACAAGGCGCAGCTGATCACTTATTATAACCATGTGGTCGAATATATCCTGCCGCACCTGAAGGGCCGGCCGCTGTCGCTGCACATCAAGAACCTTAATGCCGGGGCGCCGGGCTTTTATATCAAGGATATGGAGGGCTTCCAGCCGGAATTCCTGGATATCTATACGGCTCAGCGCAAACACAAGGCTAAAGGTAAGTCTGAGATGATCCATTATGCGGTGTGCAACAATTTGCCGGCGCTGCTGTGGCTGGTTAACCTGGGCTGCATCGACCTGAACCCCTGGAACTCGGTGGTGATGCGGCCGCTGGAGCCGGATTATATTGCTATTGACCTGGACCCCTCGGACGAAGATTTTAAAAAGGCGGTAAAAACGGCGCTGGCAGCAAAAGATTACCTGGATGAGGTGGGGCTCGTGGGTTTTGTCAAAACTTCTGGAAAAACGGGCATCCATATCTTTATTCCTTGTAAAGGCTTCAGTTTTCCCCAGGCCAGGGCGCTGGCGGAAAATATTTGCGCACAGGTGCACCGAAGCGTGCCGCTGTTTACCACGCTGGAAGTGAGCGTGGATAAGCGAGGCAGCAAGCTGTTTGTTGATTTTTCGCAGAACGATGAGGCCGATACGCTGGCCTCGGCCTATTCGGTCAGGCCGGGCAAGCTTCCCAGTGTTTCTGCACCTTTGGATTGGGAGGAACTGGATTTGGAACTCAGTCCTTCAGATTTTACGATGGATCACATGCCTTTACGGCTGAAAGATAAGGGTGACCTTTGGAAAGATATCGGCAGCAGCAAGATCAAAACAGCAAACTCAAAAATCCTACGTCAAATTCTTTCTGCACGATGAGTGGTAATGAACATATCTTAGCGCAGGTGCGCGATTTTGCCGACCGGGCGCATGGCGAGCAGCTGCATAAGTATACTCCCGAGCGTTACATTGTGCATCCCCTTCGCGTGATGCGGCATTGCCAGCAGGTGACCAGCGATATTGCTATCCTTTGCGCTGCGCTGTTGCATGATGTCCTGGAAGATACCGCTACAGCGGAAGCGGAGGTACTTGGATTTTTAGTGCCGCTGTTGGGAGCGCCTCAGGCGGAGCGAACGCTAAAACTGGCCATTGAACTGACCGATGTGTATGTCTGGAGCGCTTACCCCAGGATGCGCCGGCGGGAGCGCAAAGAAAAAGAGGCCAGGCGCATGGCCCAGGTCAGCGCAGAAGGCCAGACGATCAAATATGCGGATATCCTGGACAACAGCGGGGAGATCGTTACCCAGGACCCGGAGTTTGCGCCGGTCTACCTGAAAGAATGCCGCGCATTGCTAAAAGCGATGACCCGGGGAAATGCCGGGCTTCGTGAGCAGGCGCTGGATCTGGTAGATACGGGTTTAAAAATCCTTGGCTGACATACGGGTAGGCTACAACCGGAGCGCTTTTGCGGTATTATAATCATTCGGCGTGATTCAACTGTTTATTCAGAAAATTGATAAGAGCCCTCAACGCATAGATTTCAGTCATTTTCATGCAGATTCTACGTTCAGCGATCAAATGAACCAGGATACTAAGTGCTATTCCAACAGCGATGAGCATACCGGCAGGCTGAAGGAAAATACAGAGCCTTCGCCCGGCCTGCTCTTAACATGAATCTTACTGCCATGCAGGCGAAGAAGTTCGGAGACCAGGTAGAGCCCAATTCCAAACCCGCCGATGTGCTGACTCTGTTTTTCCTGTACGCGGTAAAAACGTTCAAACAATCTGGGCTGGTCTTTTTCCGGGATCCCGATTCCCTGATCATGCACTTCAATGGTCACTTGCTGCTCACTTGTACAGCATGATATCCGGATGGTGGAGCCCTTATCAGAATACTTAATGGCATTGGTGACCAGGTTGGTCATTACCTGATAAAGTTTATCCCTGTCTGCGTCGATCTCCAGTTGACAGGACATCTCCAGAGCGATATGGTGTTCAGGGGAGAGTATTTGCGCTTCCTCAGCTATTTCTTCCACCAGTTGATGCAGCGGAAAAACCGAGCAGTTCAAACTTATCTTTCCTTCTTCTAGCCTGGACAAGTTCAGGAAGGAATGGACCATTGCGGTCATTTTGGCCGTCTGGGCTTCCGCTCTAAGCAAAAGGTTCTCTGTGGCCGGATCCGTACGCACGACATTCTTGGCCAGGGCGAGCTGGACGTAAGACCTGATGGTGGTTAGCGGTGTTTTTAATTCATGGCTGATGATGCTGATGAAGTCATTTTTCCGCTGGTCTTCTCTTTTACGTTCTGTGATGTCCCTGGCGATCTGGGAAAGGCCGGTAATGTCACCTCTGCTGTTTCTGAGTGCAGAAATGGTCAGGGAAACATCGATCAGCAAGCCCGATTTGGTGATGCGCTGGGTCTCAAAATGCTCAACCGTCTCGCCATTTTTAAGCCTGGCTAAAATGAGCGGCTCTTCCTGCTGCCGCTCTGCAGGGATTAAAGCGAGGACGGATTTACCGATGATCTCGTTTGCCGGGTATCCAAAAATCCGTTCCGCGGATTTATTCCAACTGGTGATGATACTATTGAGGTTTTTGCTGATGATGGCATCATTAGAGGATTCAATGATTGCCGACAGCATTGCCTCTTTTTCTTCGGACCGGGTTTGTTCGGTGACATCTCTTGCAATTTTGGATACGCCGATGATTTCGCCAGTTCTATCTCTTACAGGGGAAATGGTCAGGGAAACGTGGATCAGTTTTCCGGATTTGGTCACCCGTTCCGTTTTAAAATGATCGATCCGCTCCCCTTTTGCCAGTCTGCTTAGGATATCCGGCTCCTGGTACTGCAAGTCGGCAGGAATCAACGTAAGGATTGGACGGCCAATCATTTCAGCGGCACTATACCCAAAGATACGCTCGGCAGAAAGATTCCAACTGGTCACTATTCCCTGAAGGTCTTTGCTGATAATGGCATCATCAGAAGACTCCACGATCGCAGTCAACACCGCGCTACGGGACTCTGCATGCCGCAGTTGGTTGATGAGTTCGTTTTCCATAAAATGCCGTCAGCTAAATCTCCGCAAGGTACGGAATTTTTGGGTCTTTAAAGCGCTAGGATTTCTCTGGTCAAGCAGGTTAAAAAAATTATGAAAACTTTAAACAGGTATTTTATATTTAACTATCGGACACTTAGACAAATTGCATCATGCCGTTACGGGAACTTGAACGCCTCCAGGCGGTCAACCGCTTTTTAAAACTGGAGATCAGCAAAGAAAAAGAGTTACAGGAAATCGTTGATTTCGCGGCGGACATTTGTGGTGTACCTACTGCATTGATTACCCTAATTGATCAGGATGTTCAGCACATCCGTTTCAAGGTGGGGTTTGACCAATTGACCACTTCCCGTCAGGACGCATTTTGTAATCACGTAATCGGGCAGCAGGAACTAATGATTGTTCGCGATGCGCTGCTCGATGAGCGTTTTGTAGGTAACCCTTTGGTTACCGGCGATCCCAATATCCGCTTCTATGCCGGTGCTCCACTGACCACCAGCGATGGCTATGGCTTGGGCAGTTTGTGCGTCATCGACCGGGTTCCGAGAGAACTTACTGTGCAGCAGCAGAAAATGCTGAAGATGCTGTCCCGGCAAGTGATCCAGTTGCTGGAATTCGACAGCAGCCTGAGCATTTTAAAGGAGCAGTTCATAACCGCACGCCAGTCAGAAATAGAATTGAGGTCATTTTTTGAAAGCTCCATTGACTGCCATTTGCTGCTGGGAAGGAATTTTGACATCCTTGCTTTCAATAAATCCGTACAAAGCTTAATCTACTCAGAAAGGGGATTGACCCTGAAGCGCGGTGACTACATGGCAGCCTATGTGCATCCGGATTTCAGGGAGGCCTTTGAGCTTAATTATCGGAAAGCGTTACATGGAACGGCCATTTTCGAGCAGCGCATGCTCAATTACGGAAACCGTCCGATACATTGGGTCATCAAGTATGAACCTGCCTTTAGCCAGAGTGGTGAGATTATCGGGGTGTCGGTAAATTCCTCGGATGTAACCCTAAGGGTAAAGCAGGAAGAAAAAGTGGCCATACAAAGCGACTCCTTAAATCAAATTGCTTTTATCCAGTCCCATGAACTGCGTAAGCCGGTGGCCTCGATCATCGGGCTGCTGGACCTGATCAAAAATAATGGCCGGGCAAGTGAAATAGAAGAGTTCCAATTAATGGAACTTGTCGTCAAGGAGCTGGATGAGAAGATTCGGCTGATCGTCAATTATACTTCCACGGGAAAATAGGCTGTCTCGATTAATGGCAAGTGTTGAATGAAGGAAGTCGATCACTCAGAGGTTAACCCTACCTTCAGAAGTCGTAGCGCCAGGGCGCCAGATAGATTACCCGGATTGTATGGCAGTTACAGCCCATCAGAATGCTTGCTGCCGCAGCAGCCAGCCTATTGCTTGA
>Ga0222419_101050_pt1 | contig 12390 bp, 9 predicted proteins | sample 1B20Ametagenome_FD_182474 | JGI IMG/M metagenome (GOLD analysis project Ga0222419, IMG submission 182474) | Enriched microbial communities from leaf-cutter ant dump, University of Wisconsin, Madison, United States - 1B20A (version 2) | ecosystem: Environmental > Terrestrial > Nest > Insects nest >... | reverse complement strand
GAGAGGCTGGCGGCCGCGCCGAACATGCCGATGGCGATCGCCACCGCCTGCAGCCAGTAGGTGACGGCGAAGCTGCGGTCGAACAGTGCCAGCGAGCGCTCGCGGATCGCGTCGGTCCGGGTGAATTCCAGCGTGCCGGGGGCGGCGCCCCGTGCGCGGGCCAGGGCGGTGACCGCCTCGCGCAGCGCGGCGACGTCGGCGCCGGGCGCGGGCCAGAGCGCCAGTTCGCTGGCCCGCGTGTCGCCCGTCAGGCGGATGAAGTCCGACCGCCGCAGGGCGGCGGCACCGGTCTGCCGGACGTAGTCGCGCCAGATGCCAGCTATGAAAAAAAGTGCTGCTTGCGCCCCTGTGTCGCCGCTTCCGGAGGAAAAAGCCTTGGAAAGAGCGGGCCAGTCTTCCCCTGGGTGCACGCCGTAGAGATCGGCCACGGCCTCGCTCACGTAGAGCGCGATGCGGCCGGCGGGCACGGCGAGCGGCTCGCCGACCAGGGGCAGGCTGTGCTGCGGCTCGCCCGCGATCGGGCGCGCCAGGATGGCGAGCGCCGGCAGGCGCGCATCCAGTTGGACGTGGCTGTCGCGCGAGGCCTGCAGCTTCTCGATGCCCGGCAGCTTCCGGATGTCGCCGACCAGGTCCTGGGAAAACACGGCCGCGTCGTCGCCCTTGAGCTGGCCGCTGGCGCGCAGGTACAGGGGCGCGGGCAGCATGGTGTCCAGCCATTGCTGCACCGAGCCGCGAAAGCTCGCCACCATCACCGTGAGCGCCACGGCCAGGCTGAGCGCCGCCACCACACCGCCGACCGTCGCCGCCGCCGCGCCGCGCGTGCGCAGGGCGCGTTCCAGCGCGAGCAGGGGCAGCGCCCGGCGGGCGACGAGGGGCCTCAGGGCGCTCAGCAGGGCCTGGATGAGCCAGGGCAGCAGCGCGATGCCGCCGACGAGCAGCAGAGCGACGCCGACGTAGGCCGCGACGGGGATGCCCAGGACCGGCGGCAGCAGGGCCAGGAGCACGCCGGCGGCGATCAGCAGCAGGCCCGTCACCGCCAGCCGCGCGCTGCCGTGCGTCAGCACGAGGCCCAGGCCCTTGAGCGCCTGCGCCGGCGGCAACTGCCCGGCTGCGCGCGCGGGCCACCAGCCCCCGGCGAGCGCGGTGGCCAGGCCCAGCAGCGCGTAGGCGAGGGCGGCGCCCGTGCTCCAGTGCAGCCGCGCCGTGGACGAGAAGTAGCCGCCGCCCAGGTCGCCCCCGGCCAGGCGCAATGCCGTCCACGCGAGCAGGCTGCCCAGCAGCACGCCGAGCGCGGTGCCGATCAGCCCCAGCGCACCGGCTTCGCCGAGCATCAGCATCAGGCGCTGGCGCGGCGTGGCGCCCAGGACGCCGAGCAGGGCCAGCTGCGGCTGCCTTCGCGCCACCGAGAGCGCCAGCACGGAGTAGACGAGATAGGCCCCCGTGAACAGCGCGACCAGCGCCAGGACCGTCAGGTTCACGCGGTAGGCGCGTGAGAGCCGGTCGGCCTGCGCGATGCCGTTTTCCGGCTGCGTCAGCAGCAGTTCGGTGGCCTGCGGGCCGGTGCCCAGTGCCTGCGCCAGTGCCGCCCGGTCCACGCCCGGGCGCAGCCGCACGTCGATGCGCGTGAGCCAGCCGTCCAGCCCCAGCAGGTCCTGCGCGGCGCCGATGTCCATGACGCCCAGGGGCGGCCCCGATGCCGATACGCTGCCCGCCAGGCGCAGGGCATGGCGCTGGAGTCCGGCCTGCACGTGGACGATGGCGGGCCCGTCGGCCAGGCCCAGCGCCTTGAGCGCGCTGGCGTTGAGGAAGAGGGTGTCCGGTGCCAGGACCGACAGGCGCGGGCCGCCGGGCCAGGGGCGGGGCATCAGCGCGGGCGCGGTGGCGGGCAACTGCAGCGCGTCGGCGCCGGCCAGGCGCAGCGTCACTTCGCGGCCCGCATCGCTCGAGGCCCGCACCGTCGCCTCCAGCACCGGATCGGCCCGCGCCACCAGCGCGTGGCCGGCCACCGCGCCGAACCATCGCTCGGGCAGTAGGCCCTGGCGGGCGCGCAGTTGCAGGTCGCTCTGGCCGCCGAGGGCGCGGGTGGCCTGCGCGAACTCGGTCAGCGCGCTGGCGTTGATCAGGTGCACCGCCAGCCCGAGCGCGACCCCCAGCATCACCGCCGCGACGGCCGCCGCGCTGCGCCAGGGATGCCGGCGCAGGTCCTGCCATGAAAACGTGAGGAACAGGCTGCCCATGGCCCGCGATTGTCGGCTGCGCGGCCGCCGTGCGGGAGGTCTTGAAACCGGACGTGCGATGCACATGTACGGGGCATGCCGCGGTGTGCGGCGCATTGCCATACGAGGAGTAAGACCATGAATTCGATGATTTCCCGCGGGAGCCTGTTCGATGATTTCCTGCGTGACGTGGCCCCGGCCTTCTACGTGCGGCCGCTGCACGGCGACGGCCTGCCGCAGCCTTCGCAGATCCGCATCGACGTGAAGGAGGACGACGCCGGCTACAGCGTGCAGGCCGAGCTGCCGGGCGTGCCCAAGGAAGATATCCAGGTGTCCGTCGACGGCGCCGTCGTGACGCTGCGCGCCGAAGTGCAGCAGCGCGACGAGAAGAAGGACCGCGAGAAGCTGCTGCGCAGCGAACGCTATTTCGGCTCGGTGGCGCGCAGCTTCCAGCTTCCGATGGAAGTCGATGCCGCCAAGGCCAAGGCCAAATACGACAACGGCGTGCTGACGATCGCGCTGCCCAAGAAGCTCGAAGGCAAGGTGCAGCGCCTGGCAGTGGAGTGAGCGCGAGACGGCGGCCCGCCTTTGCGGGCCGGCATGCGGGCCCCGTGGCAGCGATGCGGCGGGGCCCGCGGTTTTCTGGAGCCCCGCGGGCGCCCCATGCAGCGGGGCGTGGGCTTATAGGGGTGCGATTCCGTCGGCCCTCAGCCGCAGCCTCCGGCCCGCGGCCGAGGCGGCGGCTGCCGAGTGCGTCACCAGCACCAGCCCCGCGCCGTGCTCCCGGGTCTGCGCGGTCAGCAGATCCAGGATCTGGGCGGCGGTCGTGGGGTCCAGGTTGCCCGTGGGCTCGTCCGCCAGCAGCAACGGCGGGCGGTGCACCAGCGCGCGGGCGATGGCCACGCGCTGCAACTGGCCGCCGCTGAGCTGCTGCGGCAGCCGCCCGGCGAGGCCCGCGAGGCCCACGGCGGCCAGCATCCGCCGCACCTGCGCGTCGTCGTCGCGTCCCAGCAGCATCAGCGGCAGCGCCACGTTCTGCGCCACGCTCAGGTGCGGCAGCACGTGGAAGGCCTGGAACACGAAACCCACGTGCGCGCGGCGCCAGAGCGCGCGGGCGGTGTCGCTGAGCGGCGTGAGGTCGGCGCCGTCGAACAGCACCTGGCCTTCGTCCCAGGTGTCGAGCGCCGCCAGGCAGTTGAGCAGCGTCGATTTGCCCACGCCCGAGTCGCCCACGATGGCGACGAATTCGCCGCGCGCCACCCGCAGGTCGACGTTCTCGAAGACGGTCTGCGTCCCGTAGCGGCGCGCCAGCCGGCGGGTCTCGACCAGGGGCGCTTCGGTGTTCATCGGCGCAGGTGCTCCATGGCCGCGCGCACCAGTTGGGCGGCGGCGTCGGGCGCGTCGGCCGCGATCACCTGCCGACCGGGCATGGCGCGCAGCCAGGTGAGCTGGCGCCGGGCGAGCTGGCGCGTGGCGGCGGCGGCGCGGTCGGCCAGCTCGGCGATGGGGAATTCGCCGTCCAGCGCCTGCCAACACTGGCGGTAGCCGACGCAGCGCATGCTGGGCAGTTGGGCATGCAGGTCGCCGCGCTCGCGCAGGGCGCGCACTTCGTCCAGCAGGCCGCGCTCCAGCATCTGCTGCAGGCGCTGCGCGATGCGCGCATGCAGCCAGCCGCGGTCCGATGGTTCCAAGGAAAAAATGGCTTCAGACCTTATGGGGAAAGCGCTGGAAGCTCTGTTGTTGCTAGCAATCAGGCTCGACAGGGCCTGTCCCGTCAGGTGCCAGACTTCCAGCGCGCGCTGGATGCGCTGGCCGTCGTTGGGCGCCAGGCGCGCGGCCGTGGCCGGGTCGATGCGCGCCAGCTCGGCGTGCAGGGCGGGCCAGCCCATCGCGCGGGCCTGCGCGTCCAGCCGCTCGCGCGTGGCGGCGTCGGCGGGCGGCAGCGGGGCGATGCCTTCGCTCAGGGCCTTGAAGTACAGCAGCGTGCCGCCCACGAGCAGGGGCAGCGCGCCGCGCGAGCGGATCTCGGCGATGAGCCGCGCGGCGTCGTGCGCGAACTGCGCCGCCGAGTAGGGCTCGCGCGGGTCGCGGATGTCGATCAGGTGGTGCGGCGCGGCGGCGAGTTCGTCGGCCGTGGGCTTGGCGGTGCCGATGTCCATGCCGCGGTAGACCAGCGCCGAGTCCATGCTGATGATCTCCACGGGCATGCGCGGCGCCAGCGCGCGCGCGAGCGCCAGGGCCACCGCCGTCTTGCCGCTGGCCGTCGGGCCGGTCAGGGTCAGCAGCGGCGGGTGCGTGCGGGGCGGGACGGGCGGCGTGGTGCGCATGGGTGCGCGAGCGTAGCAGAGCGGGCGCGCGGGACGAAAAAGGCCTGCGGGGCGTGGCCGCCGCAGGCCGTGAGGTGAAAACCCTGGGTATCGGACGCGGGGGGTCAGAACCGGTGGCGCATGCCGACCGCGAAGCTGTTGCCGCTGGGCTGGGCCGTGATGCGGTCGTTCATGTACATCGCATACAGGTCGGTGCGCTTGGAGAGGAAGTAGTCGTAGCCCACGGTGAGCGTCTTGCGGCTGGTATCGAGCGCGGTCACGTTGGTGCGCGCCCAGGAGGCGAGCACGCTGCCGCCGCCCAGCGGGGCCGAGGCCCCGAGGTGGATGGTCTTGGCCTTGCCCGGGGCGTTGTCGGCCTTGGCCTGGCCGTAGCCGACGTAGGGCTTGACGACCTTGAAGTCGTAGGCGGCCGTGAGCATCCAGTCGGTCTTGGTCGTGCCCAGCCAGGTGCTGGGGCCGGGGTTGCTCAGCTGGTCGCGCTCGTAGAAGCCGGTGACGGTGAGAGGCCCGTGGAAGTACAGGAAGTTGGCGCCGACGTTGTGCTTGCCCGTGTCGCCGCCGAGCTGGTATTGCAGCGTGGCCTTGAAGCCGCCGAAGTCCGGCGTGGTGTAGGCGATCTGGTTGTTCCAGCCCGTGTCCGATGGCGTCGTGGCCTGCCAGCCGCTGGCGTTGAACAGCGGCACGTTCATGTGCAGGATGAGCGGCGCGAAGGTGAAGGAGTCGCCCAGCGGGTTGCCGATGACCGACGGCAGGAAGTTGGGCGCGAGCCAGCGGCCCAGCACCACCGAGCCGAAGCTGCCCGACAGGCCGATGTTGGCGTCGCGCGAGAAGAAGGTGTCGCCCGGGAAGCGCCCCTGCGTGCCGTCGGTGAGGTTGAAGAACGAGGTCATCGCGAAGTTGACCTTGAGCCCGCCGCCGAGGTCTTCCGAGCCCGAGAGGCCGACCCACGACGTGGTCATGCCGCTGTCGCCCATGGTGGTGCGGCTGCTGGCGTCGCCGGCCATGCGCATGGAGCCCACGTAGAGGTCGGCCGTGCCGCTGAGTTGAACCGTGCTCTGGGCGTGGGCCCCGAGCGTGCAGAGGGTCGTCGCGGCGAGGGCGATCAGTGTTTTGCGCATGTGGTCTCCTGGGTGGCTGGGGTGTGGAATCCGGGGCGGCGCCGTCACTCCGGGTTTTGTGTGGGAAAAGTGTATACAAAAATCGGCGCGTTGCAAATGGCTCCGGCGCATGCCGGCCCCGTGCGCCGGGGCGGATCAGAGACGGGCGGCGAGGCGCTCGGCGTACTGCGCGAGGACGCTGGCCGCCGGATCCTTGCGCGGCCAGGTGAAGCCGATGCCGTCTCCCTCGTGGCGCGGCACCACGTGCATGTGGAAGTGCGCCACGGTCTGCCCCGCCACGGCGCCGTTGGCCTGCAGCAGCATCAGCCCCGCAGGCTCGAAGACCGCGCGCGCCGCGGCCGCCACCCGGTGCGCGGTGCGCATGACGGCGGCCGCTTCCTCGGGCGTGGCGTCCCACAGCGTGGCCGCGTGGCGGCGCGTGGCCACGAGCACGTGCCCCGGGTTGACCTGGCCCAGGTCCATGAAGGCGACGGTGTGCTCGTCCTCGAAGACCCTGGCGCTGGGGATTTCCCCGGCGATGAGGCGGCAGAAGATGCAGGAGCCCTGGGGCGAGGTATCGACGAAATTTGGCATGGCGCTCTCCGGAAAAAATGGGGTCGGCGTGATTGTCGTCCCTAGGGTTTCCCGCATCGGTCTTCAGGGTTGTACCCGAGCCTGGAACGCCCCGCGGCTACCTATAGTGCAACGGAGGCCGGCACGGGGCCGGCGGCGGTGCGGTGTGTGCTTGAGACGATGACCCTGCTTTTCCTGATCGATTCGCTTGCCTGTGCGCGGGGCGCCCGTGGATGCCATGGCTGATGCGCTGGCGCGCGAGGCCGGGTCGCGGCGCGGCGCGTGGCTCCCGGGGCCGCTGGTGCGCGCCGCGGGGCTGCTCGTCCTCGTGGCGGTCCTGGCCGCCGGGGGCGTGTCCGCCTGGCTCGTGGCGCGCGTCAGCGAGCCGCAGGCGCTGCAGCGCATCCTGGAGCAGGATGGCGGCGAGGTGGAGATGCTCGCCCGCATGCTGTCGAGCAAGGTGGAGCTCAACTTCAAGACGCTGGCGGTGGTGGCCGAGGGCCTGTCGCCCGCGGTGATCGGCTCCAACGCGCGCCTGCGCGCCTGGCTGCTGCAGAGCCGGCCGGCGGCGCGCCTGTTCGATGCCGTGACGGTGCTGCGCAGCGAGGAGGCCGAGGGCCTGCAGCTGCAGGGCGGCGAGGTCGCGGCCGTCGATCGGGTGGAAGACGCGGAGCAGGCGCTGGTGCGCCGCGTGTGGCGGGAGCGCAAGCCCATGGTCTCGGGCGTGCTGGGCAGCAGGCCGTCGCAGGCGCGCGTGGCCCTGGCGCTGCCGGTGCTGGGCAGCAGCGGGCAGACCGTGGCGGTCGTGGCCGCCACCCTGCGCCTGCAGTCGCAGAACCTGCTGCCGCCCGCGCTGGCGCTGCCCGAACGCGAGAGCACCCGCTTCATGGTCTTCACGCAGGAGGGGGTGATCCTCTCGCACCCCGACGCGTCGCGGGTCCTGGGGCTGGTGCGGGACGAGCCGGGGCTGGCCAACGTTTTCTCCGGTGGCGACGGCGCTGCCCAGTTGCTCGCGCAGCCGGGGCGCACCGTGCTGCCCGATGGTTCCGTGGTGGGCTGGGCCGTGGCCGGGCTGCCGGGCTGGGTGGTGGCGCGCGTCAACCGCGCGCCGTCGCTGCTGCAGCCGCTGATGGCGGCCGAGCAGCGGGTCTGGTGGCTCGCGGGCGCGGCCGTGGCCGTCGTCGCGCTGCTGGCGCTGCTGGCGCTGTGGTGGCTCACGCGGCCGCTCACGCTGCTGCGCCAGCGCGCGCGCGCCGTGCTGGCGGGCGAGCACCCGGCGAGCGTGCCCTGGCAGCAGAACCACCTGGGGGTGGGCGGGGAGGTCGATGACGTGGTGCGCGTGTTCGCGCGCCTGGTGCAACTGCGCCGCCAGCAGCAGCGCACGGCGCAGGCGCTGGAGTACCAGTTGCAGGCGGTGCTCGAGCACGTGCCGCTCGGGATCGCGCTCACGCGCTCGCAGCGCATCGAGGTGGCCAGCAGCCAGGCCTGCCGCCTGTTCGGCTACACCCCGGCGCAACTGGTCGGGCGGGACCTGCTGCAACTGGTCTCGGGCTCGCCCGAGGGCGGCGAGCTCGCCGAGCGGGTGCGCGTGGATTTCGCGGTGCATGGGCGCTTTCACGGCGAGCTGCCCCTGACGCGGCGCGACGGTGGCACCTTCTGGGCGCAGGTGCATGGCGAGCCCGTGCGCGCGGGCGATCCGGCGGCCGGGGTCATCTGGGTCATCGAGGATGGCTCGGCCGAGCGCGAGGCGCGGCTGCAGCACGACTGGGAGCGCTGGCACGATGCGCTGACCTTCCTGCCCAACCGCGCCGCGCTGGTGCGCCGGCTGCAGTTGCTGCTGTCGAGCCGCAAGGCACGCGGCGCGCGTGCCTCCGCCCACGAACCGCCCGCGGCCGGCGTGCTGATGCACGTCGACGTGGACCACTTCACGCTGGTCAACGAGCTGGCCGGGCACGATGCGGGCGACGATGCGCTGCGCCATCTGGCGCGTCTGCTCGAATCGCACGTACGCCAGATGGGGTGGCTGGCGCGCCTGGGGGGCGACGAATTCGCGGTGGTGCTGCCGGGCTGCGGCGCGGAGCGCGGGGCCGAGCTGGCGGAGAAGCTGCGCGCGGCCGTGGCGGCGTGGGAGCCGACCTACCGCGGCCGCAGCTTTGCGCTGAGCCTGAGCATTGGCCTGGTGGCGCTGAGCGTGGGCGGCGGCACCGCCGAGGCGCTGGCGGGCGCCGACATGGCCTGCTATGCGGCCAAGCGGGCGGGGCGCAACCGAGTGGAGTGGGGGCTGGTGCCGCAGCCGGCCAGCGCGGCGTGAGCGTCCGGACGCTGGCTGGGGTGTAGCAATGGAATCGACATATAGTGTATGCAAACACTGTCTACAGTTATCGCATGCAATTTGCTGGCGCGATCTCCGGATACCGGGTAAAGTGACAGAAAATAAAACAGCATGGCTCGTGCGCACCGTGGCGCGCGCCGTGTCCAGCAACACCTGTAGAGACAAACCAGCATGCCGTCATTGCATGTCCCTGCCCCTGATGTGAGCGTGCCCCGGTTGCAGCTCTCGGGCATCACCAAGCGCTATCCCGGCGTCGTGGCCAACAGCGAGGTCTCGCTCACCGTGCAGCCCGGCGAGATCCACGCCGTGCTGGGCGAGAACGGCGCGGGCAAGAGCACGCTGATGAAGATCATCTACGGCGCCGTGAAGCCCGACGCGGGCGACATGCGCGTCGATGGCCACCTGGCGCTGGTGCGCAGCCCGCAGGCGGCGCGCCAGCTCGGCATCGCCATGGTGTTCCAGCATTTCAGCCTGTTCGAGACCCTTTCCGTGGCCGAGAACGTCTGGCTCGGGCTGGACAAGACGCTGTCCCTGGCGGAAGTGACGCGCCGCGTGGCCGCGACCTCCGCCACCTACGGGCTGGAGGTGGATCCCGGGCGCCCGGTGCATACCCTGGGCGTGGGCGAGATGCAGCGCGTGGAGATCATCCGCGCCCTGCTCGCCGGGCCGCGCCTCCTGATCCTGGACGAGCCCACCTCGGTGCTCACGCCGCAGGCGGTCGACAAGCTCTTCGTCACGCTGCGCAGGCTGTCGGGCGAAGGCTGCTCCATCCTCTACATCAGCCACAAGCTGCACGAGATCCGCGCGCTGTGCAGCGCCTGCACGGTGATGCGCGGCGGCAAGGTGACCGGGGTGTGCGACCCGCGCGAGGAGACCAACGCCTCGCTCTCGCGCCTGATGATCGGCGCCGAGCCGCCGCCGCTCAAGCACGTGCCGCGCGAACCCGGCGCGCCGGTGCTGGCCGTCGGGCAGCTCAGCCTGCCGCGCGAATCGCCCTTCGGCGTGGATCTGGAAAACGTCTCGCTGCAGATCTGCGCGGGCGAGGTGGTGGGCATTGCGGGCGTCTCGGGCAATGGCCAGCGCGAACTGCTGTTTGCGCTCTCTGGCGAGGACAGGCGTGCGCCGCCAGCATCCATTTCCATAGCGGGCCAGCCCGTGGGGCGCATGCAGCCCTTCGGCCGGCGCGCGCTGGGGCTGCACTTCGTGCCCGAGGAGCGCCTGGGGCGCGGCGCCGTGCCCGAGATGAGCCTGGCGCACAACCTGCTGCTCACGCGCAAGGAGGCCGTCGGTCGCCTGGGCTGGCTGCGCATGGCGGTGCTGCGCACGCAGGCGGCGGGCATCATCGAGCGCTTCAAGGTCAAGGCGGCGGGCACGCACGCGGCCGCGCGCTCGCTCTCGGGCGGCAACCTGCAGAAGTACATCATGGGCCGCGAGATCGACGCGCGGCCGAAGCTGCTCGTCGTCTCCCAGCCCACCTGGGGCGTGGACGTGGGTGCGTCGGCGCAGATCCGCGGCGAGATCCTGGCGCTGCGCGACGCGGGCTGCGCGGTGCTGGTGGTGAGCGAGGAGCTGGACGAATTGTTCGAGATCTGTGACCGTCTTCATGTGATCGCCAAAGGGCAGCTTTCGCCCAGCCTGCCGCGCGGTGAAGCCACGGTGGAAAAAATCGGTTTGTGGATGAGCGGCCTGTGGCCGGGGGCGGAGCACGCGCCGGCGCGAGAGGAGGTGGCCGATGCTGCGGCTTGAATTGCGCCCCACGCCCTCGCGCACCTGGGCCTGGGCCTCGCCGGTGCTGGCGCTGGCGATCACCGTGGTGCTGGGCGTGCTGCTGTTCTCCCTGCTCGGCAAGGACCCGGTCAAGGGCCTGCTGATCTTCTTCTGGGAGCCGGTCAAGTCCAGCTACGCGCTGGGCGAGCTGGGCGTGAAGGCCACGCCGCTGCTGCTCATCGCGCTGGGGCTGGCAGTGTGCTTCCGCTCCAACATCTGGAACATCGGCGCCGAGGGGCAGTACGTGATCGGCGCCATCTTCGCGGGCGGCGTGGCGCTGATGGCGGGCAAGGAGACCGGGCGCTGGATCGTGGTGGTGGTGCTCATCGCCGGAGCCGTTGGCGGCATGCTCTGGGCGGCGATCGTGGCGCTGCTGCGCGATCGCTTCAACGCCGGCGAGATCCTCGTGAGCCTGATGCTGGTCTACGTCGCCATCCAGGTGCTCAACTACCTCGTCTTCGGCCCGTGGAAAGACCCCATGGGCTACAACTTTCCGCAGACGCGCACCTTCGAGGCGGTGGCGCGCATCCCGCGACTCATGGCCGGCTCGCGCGTGAACATCGGCGCGCTGATCGCGCTCGCGGGCGCGGCGCTGCTGTGGCTCTACCTGTTTCGCACCCGTGCGGGCTATGCGCTGCAGGTGGGCGGCGTGGCCCCGGCGGCGGCGCGCTACGCCGGATTTTCCTCGCGCAGCGCACTGTGGACGGCGCTGCTCATGTCCGGCGCCACGGCGGGCCTGGCGGGTGCGCTGGAAGTGGCGGGGCCGGTGGGGCAGCTCACGCCCTACGTGCCGGTGGGCTACGGTTTCGCGGCCATCATCGTCGCCTTCGTCGGGCGGCTGCATCCGCTGGGCATGGTGCTCGCGGCCATCCTGATGAGCATGTTCTACATCGGCGGAGAACTCGCGCAGTCGCGCCTGGGCCTGCCCAAGTCGCTCACGGACGTGTTCCAGGGGCTGCTGCTGTTTTCGCTGATGGCCTGCGACACGCTGGTGAATTACCGCATCCGCGCCACCAGCGGCCTGAAGGGGGTGCGGTGATGGAAGCCTATCCCCTGCTTTTCGCGTCCACGCTGACGGCGGGCACGGTGCTGGCGCTGGCGGCGCTGGGCCTGCTGATCAACGAGAAGTCCGGCGTGGTCAACCTCGGCGCCGAGGGCATGATGCTGTGCGCCGCCATCGCGGGTTTCGCCACGGTGGTGCACACCGGCAGCGACACGCTGGGCTTTCTCGCCGGCATGGCGGCGGGCGCGGTGCTGGCGGCGGCGTTCGGCTGGCTCGTCATCTGGCTCAACGCGAACCAGTACGCCACGGGCCTGGCGCTCACGCTGTTCGGCGCGGGCTTCTCGGCCTTCGTGGGTATCGGCTACGTGCAGGCGCGCATGCCCGAGCGCCCGCGCTTCAACTGGCTCGGGCTGGGGGACGTGCCCGTCATCGGCCCGGCGCTCATGCGCCAGCACCCGCTGGTGTACTTCGGCATCGTGCTCACGCTGGTGCTGATCTGGGTGCTGTACCGCACGCGCGTCGGCCTGGTGCTGCGCGCGGTGGGCGAATCGCCGGAGTCGGCGCATGCGCTGGGCTATCCGGTGCGCCGCATCCGCATGACGGCCGTCGTCACCGGCGGGGCGCTGTGCGGCCTGGCGGGGGCGTTCCTGTCCATCATCTACACGCCGCTGTGGGTGGAAGGCATGGTGGCGGGCAAGGGCTGGATCGCGCTCGCGCTCACCACCTTCGGCACCTGGCGGCCCGCGCGCGTGCTGCTGGGGGCCTATTTGTTCGGCGGCGTCACCATGCTGCAGTTCTATCTGCAGAGCCAGGGCTCGCACATCCCGAGCCAGTTGCTCACGGCCCTGCCGTATCTGGCCACCGTCGTTGTTTTGGCGCTGATCTCGCGCAACCCGACGTGGATTCGTGTCAACATGCCCGCTTCGCTCGGCAAGCCTTTTTACCCCGGCTCCTGAGCTTTTTGCACCCGGCCTTGTTTTTTCCAGGAGGACTTTTTCGATGACCGACATGAACAAACGCACCGCCCTGCGCCTGGCGATGGTGTCCGCCGCGGCGCTCACGATGGTGGCCTGCG
>Ga0222419_101048_pt1 | contig 12396 bp, 6 predicted proteins | sample 1B20Ametagenome_FD_182474 | JGI IMG/M metagenome (GOLD analysis project Ga0222419, IMG submission 182474) | Enriched microbial communities from leaf-cutter ant dump, University of Wisconsin, Madison, United States - 1B20A (version 2) | ecosystem: Environmental > Terrestrial > Nest > Insects nest >... | reverse complement strand
GCGGTCGGTCGGGGGAAATAGGCGATAAGGTCGCCAAATTGGTGGGAGCGGCGGTCGGCGGGAGAAAATAGGCGATGAGATCGCCAAATTGGTGGGAGCGGCGGTTGATAGGGGAAATAGGCGATGAGGTCGCCAAATTGGTGGGAGAGGCGGTTGGTTGGGGGAAATAGGCGATGAGGTCGCCAAATTGGTGGGAGAGGCGGCTGGTTGGGGGAAATAGGCGATCATCCAACCCCGTCATTTTAAGTTTATTTAAACTTGGCATGATACCGTGGTCTGAGAGATGATTGGGAAAGGTGGATATGTAATGCGTGAAAGTCAAGAAAGCCAGTTGCTTCGAGCGATCATGCGATTACGGCGGCTGACGGCAGCAGCGATATTCGTGGTGTTGATCCTGTCCGCGAGCCCCTCCCTCGCGGAAGGGGAGCCGGCCGGGGACTGGTCCTCGCCAGAGGGCTTTGCGGGCCGCGACGTTTCCGTGTTTGTGGACGACGAAGTCATCTACGCCGCCTATGCGGTTCCTTCGAGCGCCAGACTTGCGGTGCGCAAATTCGAGGACGGCGTCTGGTCCTCCGTCGGACCGGAGCTGCTGACGCCGGAGAATGCCTATGACATGGCGATTGTCGTCGAGAATGGCGTTCCCTACGTGGCATATGACGAGAACTATTATACCGCCAGAGGCATGTCGGTCATGAAATTCAACAAGGATACGAATGCCTGGGAATATATCGGCGGAAGGGCGTTCTCCGGGGGCGTTCATGGCACGAACCTGACGCTGGCAGTCGATAACGGGAACCTCTACTTGTCCTACGAGGTGTATGTGGGGGGCGGCACCAACTATGAAGCCCATGTGCTGAAATACGATCCGGATTCCGATGCTTGGGGGCCGCTCGGGGGCGAGCATGCCCTGAATCGAAGCTACTATACGTTAGACTTGGACATGCAGGTAGCGGACGGCAAAGTCTATGTCACCCGATACCGGAGTCCGGACGAAAATCGGTATATCCACGTAGAGCAATTCGACGATACGGTTCCTGACGGCGAATGGGTCTCCTTGACCGAATTCACGCCTGTATGGAATGTTCCGGATGCGAGCTCGAATTTCTCTACTGCCGTCTATCAAGGGCAGGTGTACAACGCCCATGTGAATTTCTATGGCGAGTCTGTCGTGAAGCGAGCCGGCCCGAATTGGCAGACGATCGGCAAGTTGGCCACGAAAGTGGACTATGCCTATTCGCGAGCGGCCGGCCCTGTCGTTCGCTTCTATGCCGGCATGCTATATGTGGCGCATAGCACAGTTGTTGACGGCGTCATTCAATTGGTCGTGGATCGCTATGACGGTTCTGAATGGACATCGCTCGGCAGTCCGATTGCGGCCCAGGCCAACTACATGTTCGAAGACGTGCACCTTGACATCGATCAGGGCACGCTGACGCTCGGCATGCTCGAGAGAAGCTTCGCCAGCAGTAGCGGTATGGGGGATTACAAGCTCTATACGTTTCAGGATGAGGTTCCGGTCTCCGTTCCGCCGGTGCTGACGGCCGACTCGCGGCCGCGCGGCTTGGGAGACGAGGTCGAGATTGCGTTCACGGATGACGGAGCTTGGCGCGATCATATCGAACGCGTCAGGGTCGGCGATCGGACGCTGATCCAACATGAAGATTATGTTATCAACGAGACTGGCATTATGATCTACCCGCACGTGCTGTCAGCCGGATTTCTGACGATTAGCGTGCTTTCGGAAGGGTATGCGGGGGCGATGGCCATCCAGGCCGTCTTGCCGGACCCTCCGGATCCGGTCGCGGTCCTGACGACCGGGGATTCGTATGCGAGGATCTCGTGGTCGGCTGTCCCCGGGGCGGACGAGTATCGCATCTACTACAGTGCGTCGCCGGAGGTGCGCGATGCCGCAGATGTGCGGAAGATTACCGTGAATGCCGGTGTCGTTTCGCTCGATTGGACGATTACAGGCTTGACGAATGATGTTCCCGCTTATTTCGTACTGACGACATTGTCAGACGGTCTCGAAAGCGAATCCTCAACGCCGGTTCAAGCGGTGCCGGAGCTGCACGAGGACGCTGTCGGCAAGCCCTGGCGGCTGCTCGGGGATAGCTTCGACGGGCTGAATCCGTTCGTGCTGAGCGCGGAAGGCGTTCCTTATGTCGCCTATAGGGACAATGGCGCGATTACGGTCATGCGATATGAAGATGACGTCTGGACGCCTGTCGGCAACCGCCAATTTACCGTATCGAATGCGTTCGATCCGGTGGCGGCCGTAGATCAGGGAGTGCTGTATGCGGCGTTCGCAGACGCAGGATTCGGCAACCGCGCGGTCGTGATGAAGTTTGCGGACGGCCATTGGGTGGACGTCGGCGTCCAGCCTGTGTCTTCCGGGAAAGCAAGCCGTCTGTCGCTGGCCATGCATGAGGGAACTCCCTATTTGGCCTATGTCGACAAGGGGGAAGGCCCTGCCGCATCCACCTTGACCGGAACGCTGCAAATCAAACGGTTGTCGATGGACGGAGACGATGCGGGGGAATGGGAATCGGCAGGAGAGCCGGGAATTGCGCAGGAGCAGGACATCATCGCAGAGACGATGTTCGCGCGGCTGGACCGGGACATCCTGTATGTCGCCTTCAATGAAGCGGACTCGGGCGCATTTCATTTGAACGCTCTGGACCTGCGGGCGGCGAATCCGGAATGGCTGGAGATCGCGCCGGCGGCGGAATGGGGAGGCAGCCGCACGCTGGCGCTGCAAGCCGCAGGCGGGAAGCTGCATCTGGCGCGTTATAAGTATAACGAGAATGCGGAACGCATCATCGAAGTGTGGGAGTACGACCGAAAGAGCGGCCAATGGGCCAACCTGGGCGGCGGGTTTCCCGGCCAATCGGCAGCCTTGGACGAGGATCGGGGCATTCTGTACGCTGCGTATTTCGATCCGTCGGGCAGCGAGTATCGAACAGTCGTTCAGAAATACGTGAATGGATCGTGGTATCAGACAGGAAGCGAAGTGTTCCCCCGTGGCAACGCCCTGTCGGCCTTGACGTTCGCGGTGGAGGCGGACAAGCCGTACGTAGCCTATTACAACAGTGGGTATCAAGTTGAAGTCAGAACGCTGGAGCCTGCCGCGTGGTGCACCGTGACATGGGATGAAGACGTGGATGGCCATGCGCCGCACGACTACGTGCTGCCTTGCGGCGAGCCTGTGCCGGAACCGGAGCCGGACGCGGAGCGGCCGAATTATTATCTCGCCCATTGGGTGACGGAAGACGGCGAACCGTTCGATTTCACGCAGCGGATCGAGCAATCGATGACTTTGACGGCCATGTGGAACCTCTACAGTCCTGCGAATGTCCGTGTAGAGGCTTACGGAGATAAAGAGATCACCTTGAAATGGGATGCGGTGCCGGGCGCGACGGGCTACATGGTCTATCGAAGCACGACCTCCGGAAGCTACGGGACGGCGCTGACCCAGGTGGAAGAGCCTGCGTTCACCGATACGGATGTGGCGAATGGAACGATCTACTATTATGTCGTCACGGCAACGGACGGAACCGTAGAGAGCGAGATGTCCGGGGAAGCCGGCGGGACGCCGCGGACGGTCCCGGACACGCCGCAGGATGTCGCGGCGGAAGCGGGCGCGGCAGGCACGACGGCGAGCTTGCGCTTCAATCTGCCCGGCGACGGGGGAAGCGACATCATCGGCTATCAAGTTCGCGTAGTGCCGGATACGGACAGCGGCCTGGAAAGCTATGAGGTTGAGGAACTGCCGGCCGCGGAATCCTCCGATCCGCAGATCGTTCAATTGGAGATCGAGGGCTTGCAGAGCAATACCGGCTACCGCTTCCAGGCGGCGGCGGTGAACGGCGAAGGACAGAGCGGTTGGTCGGAGGAGTCGAACCGGATCTTGCTCGTATATGGCTGCACCTACCTCTTGTTCGACAAGGACGGCTCATCTGCCGCTCGCGTTGCGCAGCAGCCATGCCTTGATCCGGTCGATCAGGACAAGGTCCGGCAAGGCTATGCTTTCGGAGGATGGTATCAGGACGAAGCCTTCACTCTCCCGTTCACGCCGTCGGACGATCATCGGGATACGGAGCTGCCGCTCTACGCGAAGTGGAATCGTACGGCCGACCCGCTCGCCGAAGGACAATGGCACGTGTTGGATCAATTGACGAAAGATGCTGTGCTGCTGTCCTCCTTCGCGTACGAGGGCAGCCTCTATATGGCCTATTGGGACGATGAATACTTATCCGTTCGCCGCTATACGGACGGCGCATGGGCGTATGTCGGGAATCGGCGATTCGCCAAGCTGCAGGATCGCAATAACGTTTCCTACAATCAATTCGCTTCCCTGTATGTCGATCAGGGCACGCCGTATGTGGCATTCACCGACGACGCCGGCAGCGGGAGGCTGATGAAGCTCGATTCTGCGCTTGATGTCTGGGTGAACGCGGTCGATGACCCTTTTGCGGACCAAATGTTTTCGAAATTGACGCTTGGCATGTATGACGGTGTGCCTTATGTAGGCTACCTGGACGCGCTGACCTACCAGTGGCGGTTGAAACGCTGGAACGGCGCGGATCAGCCCGGACAATGGCAGGATGTCGGAGGCATGGATGCATTCGACGGGGTATTCGTCTTCGGCGCAGATTTCCGGATAGACGGCTCCCGCCTCATGTTGGCCTATTCCTATTTGGATCTCGAGGCAGATAGGTTCCGGGTGAAGGTGGTTCAGCAGGACGTGAGCGATCCGCAAGCGGAGTGGACGCAGGCAGGAGACGCATCGGAATTGCCGGACATGAGCGTGGGTAATGTTCATCTGCAGTTGTTCGTTCTGAACGGGCAACCGTATGTGTCGTATCTCACCGATCTGCCGGATTCCACCGTATCCATTCAAGTGTGGCGACTGGAGCAAGACAGATGGGAAGAGATCGCCCGGCGCAACTGGACATCGACGGATTCGCTCTTCGTCTTGCTTGAGCATTTTTCAGCGGCTATGGACAACGATATGCCTTATGTGCTGCATGCGACAACCGAGGTGGATATGAGCGATTACAGCCAGCTCGGCAGCGTTGCAGTCGAACGTATGGCTCGGGAGTCCGCTCAGGTGGGCGAGACGCTTCTGAATGGAGAGCCTTACATGCAGACTGTCCAATTGCAGAAGGCAGGGGATCGGCTGTATGCGATCTATACGCCAATAAGTTACACAGATATGTACGAGACGGAATATCAGACGCTCGTCCGTTCGCTCACGCTGGAGAAATGCAAGGCGGTATTCGATCGCCGGGATGGAACGGATGCGATAGAGCGCACGGTCAATTGCGGGGAATTCGTATCGGTGCCCGACCCTGATCCGCTTATGGAAGGTTATGTGTTCGGAGGATGGTACGAGGAAGAGCAATTGCTCACGCCGTTCGACGGCGAAAGTCCGGTGTTCGAAGACAAGCTGCTTTACGCCAAATGGCTGCGCGAGGTTCCCGACGCGCCGACCGGCCTTGCGGTGAAGGAGGTGGGCGACGGTTATATCCTTATCGATTGGGAGGATCAACCGCTTGCGACGGGTTATCGCGTATATGCAAGCTTGACTTCAAGCGAATATCCGGGTGCGAATGCGACGGTGACGGATTCGGTATATGCGGATGCGGCCATAACAGTGACGGATTCGGTATACACGGCTGCGGGGTTGACGAATGGAACGCGTTATTACTTCACGGTGACGGCGTTCAATGAAAGCGGGGAGAGCGATTCGTCTACAGAAGTCAGCGCGGTTCCCGGTCTGCCGGTCTGTACCGTGAATTTCGACAGCCAGGGTGGATCGGCGATGGCGCCGCAGTCGGTAACATGCGGGGACAGCGCCGCCCTGCCGGCGCCGGACCCTGTGCGTGAGGGGTATCAATTTGCAGGGTGGTATACGGACGAGGATTACACGCAATCGTATGGATTCGAGGCGGCCGTGACGGGCGATATCACCTTGCATGCCAAGTGGGAGGCCGCTCCGCCGGAGGAGGAAGAGGACCCCGATGAGGGCCCCGATCCTGGAGGCGAAGATCCCGATGAGGGTTCCGGTCCAGGGGGCGAAGCCCCCGGTAACGGGCCCGATTCAGGGGGCGAAGATCCCGACGACGGGTCTGCTCCAGGATCCGAAGAGGGGGCTGCTCCTGAAGCAGAGGGAACTGTCGGAGTAGAATTATGGATCGATGGACAGCGCGAACCGGCAGGCCGACTCAAGATTGTGAAGGAGAATGGCGCGACGGTGGCGACGATGTCGATCGACATGGAGCGGCTCCCGTCATTCAACGAAGCGGATGCTGCCGGCGGAACGATTACGCTCCCGTTCGATGTTGAGATGGATACGGTTGTCGGCGCCTTGCAAGGGCATCAGGTCAAGCAGATGGAGCAGCGGGAGATGACAATCGAAATTCGCACGAACGAGATTCGATACGCCATTCCCGCTTCGCAGATCAAGGTGGATCGGTTGGCCGAGCAGTGGGGAGAATCGGTCCGGCTGGAGGATATCGCCATTCGCATCCAAGTAGCGCCGTCTTCGCCGGAGTTGCGGCAGATTGCCGAGCGCGCCGCGGCATCCGGGTCTTTCGCGCTTGTCGTGCCGCCCGTCTCCTTCACCATCACAGCGGAGCACGAAGGCCGAACGACGGAAGTGACCGGCTTCGAGGTCATGGTCGAACGATTGCTGAGAATTCCGGACAACGTCGACCCGGGCGAGGTGACGACAGCGGTCGTTATCGGCCCGGATGGCCGCCTGCGGCATGTTCCGACCCGGATTGAGCAAATAGACGGTAGTTATTATGCGCGAGTCAACAGCTTAACGAACAGCGATTATACACTGATCCGTCATCATGCGGCTTTCGAAGACGTAGAGCATCATTGGAGCAAGCAGATCGTGAACGATCTGGGCGGGCGACTCGTCATCAGCGGCTATGGGGATGGACGATTCCATCCCGAACGGGCGATCACCCGCGGGGAATTCGCGATGATTGTCGCACGGGCGCTGGGATTTGGCGGTGTGGAGAGCGAGACTGCCGCTGAAGTTGCTGCTGCTGTGTTCGCGGATGTCGATCCGACGAATCCATTCAGCGGAGCCATTCGCGAATCCGTCATTCGCGGCCTGATCAGCGGTTATCCGAATGGCGAGTTCCGCCCTGCCGAACGGATCACGCGTGAACAAGCCATGGTCGTCATCGCCAGAGCTCTGGAGTTGATCAATCTTCGGGACGCTGCCCATCAAGCGGACAATGCCGATGCGGACGGGCTGGCGCGTCTGGCGGCATTCGAGGACGGCGACCAGGTGTCGGATTGGGCCAGGCAGCACGTAGCGGAGCTGCTGCACAGCGGCGTGGTAAGCGGCAGAAGCGCCACACGGCTGGCCCCGGCGTCAGAGGTCACCCGAGCGGAGGCGGCCGCGATGATTCATCGCTTGCTGCGGACCACGGAGTTGATTAATTGACAGATCGGCAGCCATGACCACAAGCAAGAAAACCTCGTCCGATCCGGATGGGGTTTTCTTGTGTACAGCGAACATTCGCCGGGTTCCGGCTCGAAATAAACGAATTGCGAATCGTCCACAAAGGTAATAATCTGTTATCATGAAAATTAGAGAAATAGGTTAGTCGTGGAGGGTGAACAGATGAACATCGAGGACAAGTTCAAACTGAAGGGCCGCTGCTCCGTCATTACCGGCGGCGCGGTCGGACTCGGCAGAGCGATGGCGGAAGCATTGGCAGAGATGGGCTCGGATATTGCGATCATGGACATGAACGGCCAGGCCGCAGATGCTGCAGCGGATGAAATCAGAAGGCGCACCGGAGTCAGGACAATGGGATTCGCAGGAGACGTTACCAGGCCCGAGGAGGTAACTTCCGGCGTGGACCACGTGCTGGATTGGCATGACGGGGCTATCGACTGTCTCATCAACAATGCCGGCATCGTGAAGCATGTTCCGGCGGAAGACATGAGCTTCGAGGATTGGTGCGCAGTCATGAACGTCAACCTGAATGGCGTATTCCTGATGTCCCAGGCGGTCGGGCGCACGATGATCCGGCGTAAGAAAGGCTCGATCATCAATATTTCTTCCATGTCGGGTCTGATCGTCAACACGCCGCAATGCCAGAGCGCTTATAACGCTTCCAAGGCGGGTGTCATCGCGCTGACGAAGAGCCTGGCTTCGGAATGGGCTCCGCACGGAATTCGGGTCAACGCGATTGCGCCGGGTTACATGAAGACAGAGCTGACGCGACCTTATTTCGACCAAGGAGGAGACATGATTGACCGCTGGATGTCGATGACCCCAATGGGCAGGCCCGGTACGCCGGATGAACTCGGAGGGATCGCGGTCTATCTCGCATCCGACGCATCGTCCTTCGCCACGGGCAGCGTGTTTACGATTGACGGCGGATATACGGCGTGGTAGGAGGGGGGGCGGGTGAGCGAACTGCGAATTGTCGAGGCTGATCAAGGCCGCATCCATGAACTGACGAGCATGGCTCTCGCACTGTGGCCGGATAACAACTCGGAGGAATTGCAGGTGGAATTCGCAGAACTCCTCGAATCTGGGAAGGAAAAGCTCTTCCTGTGCGTTAACGGTCAGGACAGCGTCGCCTTCATTCATCTGTCGATCCGCAGCGATTATGTCGAGGGCTCCTCTTCGAGCCCGGTCGGATATGTGGAGGGCATCTACGTGAAGCCGGAGTTCCGCAGGCAGGGGATTTCCAAACGGCTGGTGCAAACCGGGGAGCAGTGGTGCCGATCGATGGGCTGCACGCAGATGGCTTCCGATATTGAACAGCATAACACTGCCAGCTACGATTTCCACCTGAGCATCGGATTCGCAGAAGCGAATCGGATCATTGCTTTCATCAAGGATATCTGAGCGGATGGCATGCAACCGGCAGTCCATGACATAGAATAGGCGTTCGATTCCCTTGGTAATGCCACGAAAGCCCGGCCTTCATGCAGACTGGGCTTTCGTTGCATTCTAAATGTAACCGCCGGCTTGGCTTATTGACGATCGATCTTTCATATTAATTCCAAGAATGTCTTTGTTTGATCAACTCAAAGATTTGTATTCCATTGGGATAGTACGTCGCATCGACATCCGAATTTTCCATTGCATAACTGATTTTGGTTTCCGCAATTACCTGATCCTCAAAAACGACGAGCGTGATGCATTCGTTCACTCCGATCACTTCTCCCCAGTGTTCTTGGACATATTCGTTCATCAACCCTTTCTTTGAATGGTCCGAGAGTGCGTTAAACAGATCCGCCTGCGCTTTGGATTCAAGAATGATTAACATGGCTGCCTGATTCGCTACGAGGCCTATATTGTTCTCGTACATTCCATCAACGATGCCAAGTTTCGCTTTTCTCATCAACCTATTTCTTGTCGCTTTGTCATCACTTGCGGTTTCATCCGGAATTGGAATGGCAGCATCCTCCAGAAAGAAACCATCGTGTTTGATGTTTCCGTCGGCGAGGGACAGGATACCTTGTCCATCTGCTTTGCCAAATAAAACTTCTCCGACATAAATATCGCCGTTGTCATAATAAATCATACCTATGCCTGTCTTGCTCCAGTTGTTGACTTGTCCCCTGTAGGCGGCATTGCCATGATCGTCATAGAATGTTCCGTATCCGTGGGGTTTATCGTCCAGGTAAGTGCCCTCGTAAAAAAGCACATTGTTGATATACGTTTTGCCACGGGCTTTGAATCCATTGTTCCATTCTCCGCTGTAGGTCAATTGGCCTTGATAAAAGAGTTTGCCTTGTCCATGGAATTGATCGTTTGCATACATGCCTTCATACTTATAACCGTCACCGTACAGCCCCCAGCCGTTACCGTTGCGCCCATCGTTCTTGAATGTGCCTTCGAAAACTAATTTGCCGTCCTTGGTATATACCTTTCCGCTGCCTTCCCGCATGCCATTCGCGAAAGAACCAATGTGATAGGCGCCATCGTCGTAGACGAGCTTCCCCTCACCGTGGAAACGGTTGTTTTGGAAGTCGCCTTCATAATACGAGGCAGGATTGTTGACATCATACATGGTGCCGGAGCCTGCGATGATGCCATTCTTGAATTCTCCTTCGTAGAAGAGAGTACCGTTATCATACAATTTCCCGTTTCCATTCGGGATGCCTGCCGTCATATCGCCTTCGTAGCTTGTATCGTTGGAGTAGAGGATATCCAAATTGTGTGAGGCCAAGCTGCTGTCAATGTTAACTGTACGGGCAGTCCCATCCCAATTTACGATATTGCCTGTGACTTCCACGATGAAACGTAACGGAATCATGGTATTCCCGTCAATCAGTTGAGGTGCGACCGGAAGTGTAAAATCTATATCGTTTACTGTAGCTGTGGTGCTCCCGATGACCATCTTGATATGCAGTTTCTCCCGGCTTCCGGTTACGGTCTGCGTGGCCTGATCCCAAGCGATTTTGAGCCCGAAGGTTTCAAATAGCGGCCGGAATTGGACCAGCGTATAATTGCTGACAATGACAGGATCTTTTGAGAACGACACGGGTTCTTTATTATAAAATACCTGGATGGGCGGAACTTCCACTACTGTGTCTTCTTCCAGCAAATTCACATCGACTCCATCCTTGGCAAGTTGGAGGAGCGATGCTTGATCCAAAAAAGTGGAATCAAGGTCGACCGTAAGCGATTTAAGGTTTGGCAGTTGGGTCAGTATCGAATAATCCATCACATAGTCGCCAGCTAACGATAGTTCCTCCAAAAATACTGCGTTCTCCAGTCCTTGGAGTGACAATATATTTCGGTTCGATGCGTCCAGTCTGGTCAAAAGCCGGATCTCATTCCCGGTAATCGGCGTTGAGCCGTTAAGTGCCAATTCTTGTCTTATAGCAGCTTCGAGGCCCTGATCCAAGGTTGCCGACGTACCGGCGGCTGATGCTAGCGGCGGGGTCATCCAGACGAATATACATTGCAAAATGATTAACATGCAAAAATACTTTTGGGTCGCTTTCCAATTACCCATGAATTGTAGTCAACTCCACTCATATAAGATACAGGAATGGAGTTAATATTCGACATTTATATGGAAAATCCTTCAATACGTTAAGCCGCTCATCGAAGTATATACTACGATCGTTCGAAACCTTCGTCTTGGAGGTACTCCTTCGCTTCCACGTACGTATCGAAAGTTGCGTCCAAATTTAAGCCGGAGTAAATGTACCACATTTGATCCTCATCTTCGAATTTAAGCTCAAGCGTTTGTCCCTTGCCATTACTCCATCGCTCTTCCTTGGTTTGTCCTGAAGGTGCAGACGCATCAGTTCCGGAGGCGCCAAGCGAGCGAATCGAACGTTCGATCAGGGAGCGAAATTCCTCGGCCGTATAATCCCGTATATTCACGAGCCCTTTGTCATCTGAATGGACGTCCTGCAATTCTCCGCCGTAGACATATCCGTTGCCGTTCGGGTGGAGATGATACACGACCGTTTTCTTATCGGTAACGCTCTGATCATAATGGAAATTAACGCGTCCGAGAGATACGTCCTTGCGCTGTAATTCCGGGAACGAATCCGCAATTGCAAGCTTCTCCTCAAAACTCAACATAATGGGGCCTCCATTTCAAAAATTCATCACTTCCATTATACCCTAACATTCTGTTAAACAGATTTTCTGATTTAAACGAAAATGACTCGCCCAAAGTAGTGCCGGAAAAAGGATCGTGCGCAAAACAATTGAATGAGACTGATGAACAAGCAGTCGCAAGTCATCAACTAGCCCATCGATTCCAAAGTAACATAACTATTAGATAAGTGGGAATCGTAGAGAGCCGCTAACAAGCAACTGCACAACATACAGTTCTCTACTCGCCGCATGAAGTTTGCAGACAAACAACTGCACAATGTACGGTTCTTTGTCCGCAGCGCCTTTCTATTTCGTCCAATGACCGCAAATCAACTGTACATTCTGCATTACCTTTCATCAAAGCATGCTTTTTCGCTCAAAAGAGCGGTACAAAATACATCTCATCCGAATACGCCATTGCCATACTTCATGTGCATGTTCGGCCGGTAATGGCGGAGGCTCACGTGATGCTGCGATATTTCTGGATTGTTCTACGAGTACGTCGATCCTGAAGCAGCATTACTGCTCCGCAACGGGGTTTTGTCCTATGCTTGACCCACAACATTTCCAATTTTATGGAAAATGTAATTTTCAGAAACTAAGTAAATTTTAGATAGTTTAAAATTTACAATATGTCCTAATATTATTTGTTTATCCAAATTAAATACACTGCGAACAAACAAAGTTACCAAATACAGCTATGGTTTGCCGCCACATCCTCGACAGGAAAGCAGCTCATTCATAGAAAATAGAGTTAGTCCTCTACGGAGAGAGATTGAATTTGA
>Ga0222419_101047_pt1 | contig 12420 bp, 11 predicted proteins | sample 1B20Ametagenome_FD_182474 | JGI IMG/M metagenome (GOLD analysis project Ga0222419, IMG submission 182474) | Enriched microbial communities from leaf-cutter ant dump, University of Wisconsin, Madison, United States - 1B20A (version 2) | ecosystem: Environmental > Terrestrial > Nest > Insects nest... | reverse complement strand
GCAAATGTCTCGCATAATATTTCAATTACGCTGGGTTCACCGGGTTTCACTTCGGTATTTCTGCAGTTGAATCCTGCCGTTGAGGGGATCAGCTTATCAACACAAAAGATAACGCTTAACAGCTATAACCAGCAATCCCGGGTCGATTTCCAGTTGAACATTGATGTTTTCAGGCTCACAAAAAACAAAATCTATCAGCTGAGTATTATTGCTGTTACCCCCTATGAGCAAATCCACATACCGGTTCAGGCACGCATTGTTTTTCCAACCGCGAATTTTATAAAAAAAGCAGCTATATACGGGGTAGGTGCGGGCTTATTCTGGGGGCTCGGCCGCACGGCCGTTGTCAACATCGTTGGAACCAATGGCGTATTGATCTCCTTTGGTGACAGGCTGATGTGGTGGCTGCTTGCTATAGTGCTGCTTTTTATTTCGTTAAAGATCCTGTCCGGCGCTTTGAAAAAGGAGTTTGGGAAAAATGCCAAAATTCCGGATGCCGCCATCAATACATTATGGATAGTGGCCTATTTTTTAGGACCCGTTTTGCTGCAACATGCAGGAGACTGGTTTCTCTATTGGCTGTTTCCCGGCGCAGCATTAGGAACGTATGTGGCCCAAAAGAAATACAACCTTAACAAGTGGCTGGTGTTAATTCCAATATCGGTAACGCTCCTGGTTGGTTATTGGTTAAGAAGTTTTTGATTGTATTCCTGTTTTTGAGGCAATGTTATAGAACAAATACTTATGGACATTTCATACATCATTAACGAGCTGGGAGAAGAGCGTGAGAAATACTTTAATGCGGTGGCTCCTCCCATTATACAGACCAGCAACTTTGTGGTTAACACTGTAGCGGAGCTCCGCAATCTGTTTTACGACGAATATAACGGTTATATATACAGCCGGGGACATAACCCGACGGTGGATATATTGCGTAAAAAGCTGGCAGCGCTGGATGGGGCGGAAGATTGCCTGGTGTTTAACAGCGGTTCCTCGGCTATATATGCTGCGGTAATGGCGAATGTTAAGACGGGTGACCATATTGTTTCCGTAGATAAGCCTTATACCTGGGCACAAAAGCTTTTTAACGATATCCTGCCCAGGTTCGGCATTACCACCACCTATGTAGATGGTACGGATACAGATAATTTCCGGGAAGCCATACAATCCAATACTACCATTATTTACCTGGAATCTCCCAATTCCTGGTATTACCAGCTGCAGGACCTGGAAGCGGTGGCTGCCATCGCCAAAGAAAAAGGTATTCTTACCATCTGCGACAACAGCTATTGTACACCGTTATACCAGCGGCCCATTGCCCTGGGTATAGACATTGCCCTGCAGTCTGCTACCAAGTATATCGGCGGCCATAGCGATGTGGTAGCCGGTGTGCTTTGCGGAACTACTGTTATGATGCGGAAAATTTTTGAAGGTGAATTCTGTACAGCGGGCAACGGGATCTCTCCTTTCGGCGCCTGGCTGTTGCTGCGAGGGTTAAGGACGTTACCTGTACGACTGGAAAAAGTTACCCGGAATACGATGGTTGTACTGCAATTCCTGAAGCAGCATCCGCAGGTGGAGTCTGTCATTTTTACGATGGATGAAGATTTTCCGCAATTGGAGCTGGCGAAAAAACAAATGACCGGCGCCTGCGGACTGGTCTCTTTTTTCATTAAAACAGATTCCATATACAACATTGTCAGGTTCAGCGAGAACCTGCGGCATATACACATGGCCGTGAGCTGGGGCGCCTATGAATCACTGATCATTCCCGGCTGCGCGATTGTGCCGGAAAAAAGGTATGATGCTTCCAAAAAAGAGCAGCGGATGATCCGTTTGTATGTGGGGCAGGAAGAGCCGGAGTACATCATCGAAGACCTGGACCAGGCCCTGCGCAGCATTCTTTAATGGGCCGCTGTTTACAGGCAAGCTCCGGGATTAAGCCACCCGGTGTTTTTTATAATAGATGCAAACCTCCCGCAGTCCGCACTGGTCGCATTTGGGATTCCGGGCCAGGCATGTGTACCGTCCGTGCAGGATCAGCCAGTGATGGGCTTTATGCACCATTTCTGTGGGAATATGTTTTATTAATTGTTTTTCTGCCGCCAGTGGCGTTTTGGCATTGCGGGTCAGCCCGAGCCTTGCGGATACCCGGAACACATGGGTGTCTACCGCCATATTGGGCTGCCGGTCTATAACGGATGTGATCACATTCGCGGTCTTTCTGCCTACCCCCGGCAACTCCACCAGCTCTGTTACTGTTAAGGGAACCTCTCCCCCATACTTCTCCTCCAGCATGTTGGCCATGCCTATGAGGTGTTTGGTTTTATTGTTGGGGTAAGAAATACTTTTGATAAGCGGAAAAAGATCATCAAACGTAGCCTTCGAAAGAGCTGCTGCATCCGGGTATTTTTCAAAGATAGCGGGGGTGGTAAGGTTTACCCTTTTATCCGTACACTGTGCAGATAAGATAACCGCTACCAATAGCTGGTAGGGATTATCATATATCAATTCTGTTTCTGCATTTGGAATGTTCTGCTGAAACCAGTCCAATACATATTTATACCTTTCTTTAATAGTCATGATCCGAACCTTGCGGCATCGAATATACTGTTAAATCATGTACAAATAATTTCAGAAAAGCTGATTTCTAGTGATGCTCAACTTCGTTGCCGAGCCCGGCATAGTTGAGGAGTGATTGCACCACGGATTCCCGGGGAGAATAATTGATCTTATCGAGCCCCTCCATTGTATTTTTTAGTGCCTCAAACTTCTCACGCACAGTCCAGTCTGTGTCCAGTGCAAGCTGAATATTTGAAGTTTCTTCCGGCGTAGTTTCTCCATAGAGAAACTTGATCATTTGTTCATGTGTGTAGATATCCATACTCCGTCCGTTTTGAATTGAAAATCAATTCAGTGATTAAAATTGGTTTGAGGATATTGTGGACTATACGGCGTTCATCAATGGGTGAAGGGGAATGAAACTTGATATATAAAACGGGTGGTGGGGAACTTTATTGCCAAAAACCCTATTTTTTTTCCTTTATGATAAACAGATCTTCATTATCTCTTTTCATCATATATTTCTCCCTGGCAACCTTTTCCAACGAAGCGGAATCCGATTCCAGGCCCGCCAGCTCCGCCCGGATATTTTCAATTTGTTCGGTATAATATTTTTTTCCGTTTTCCAGGTGTCTTAATTCACGGCTTCTTTCCACCTGGGTAAAAAGATCATTATGATCAAAAAATACCAGCCAAACCACAAATGCAGACAATGCAATTGTGTATTTGTTTTTGATCCACGCTGGTATTTTTTTCATCATATTATTTCAATTCAGTATATATGCAACTATTTTCCAAATTTAATTTTTCCTTTCGGATAAATTGCATTTTCTCCCAATGCTTCCTCGATCCTGATCAACTGGTTATATTTTGCCAGCCTGTCCGTTCTGGAGGCGCTACCGGTTTTGATCTGTCCGCAATTTAACGCTACTGCCAGGTCTGCAATGGTCGTATCCTCTGTTTCGCCGCTCCTGTGGCTCATTATAGTAGTATAACCATTGCCCTGTGCCAGTTGTACGGCATTGATCGTTTCGGTGATGGTCCCTATCTGGTTTACTTTTATCAGGATGCTGTTGGCGATTCCTTTGTCAATTCCTTCCTGCAGGCGTTTTACGTTGGTCACAAAAAGATCGTCTCCCACAAGCTGGCATTTGCTGCCAATGGCGTCTGTCAGCTTTTTCCATCCGGTCCAGTCATCTTCTGCCATACCGTCTTCTATAGATACGATCGGGTATTTGTTCACCCACTCGGTCCAGTAAGCCACCATTTCATCGCTGCTGATCACTTTTCCGCTGCTTTTATAGAATTTGTATTCTCCTTTTGCCTCATCAAACATCTCTGTGCTGGCAGCGTCCATAGCAATAGCGATCTGTTCTCCTGCCTTATAACCGGCAGTTTCTATAGCTGTCAGTACCGTTTCAATTGCTTCTTCGTTGCTCTGGATATCAGGTGCAAAACCTCCTTCGTCTCCCACATTCGTGCTGTATCCTTTTTTCTTTAATACGGATTTTAAATTGTGAAATACTTCCACTCCCCAGCGAAGTCCTTCGCTGAAAGACGGGGCTCCTACCGGGACGATCATAAACTCCTGGAAATCAATTTTATTGTCTGCATGCACCCCCCCGTTCAAAATGTTCATCAAAGGCATGGGTAACACGGTTGCATTTACACCACCAAGATAGCGGTAGAGGGGCAGGTTGCTTTCCTGTGCAGCAGCTTTGGCTACGGCCATGGAAACAGCCAGAGTGGCATTGGCGCCCAGCTTGGCCTTGTTATCCGTACCATCGATCTTTATCAGGAGATTGTCGATATATGCCTGTTTGGTCACATCCAACCCGATCAGCTGATCTGCGATGATGTCGTTTACATTTGTTACAGCTTTTAATACACCCTTACCCTGGTATACCGATTTGTCGCCATCGCGCAGCTCTACTGCCTCGTGCTTGCCTGTAGAAGCGCCGGAAGGTACGGCTGCCCTGCCTACCAGGCCGTTTTCAGTTACAACGTCTACTTCCACTGTGGGGTTACCGCGGCTGTCAAGTATTTGCCTGGCGTGTATGTCTGAAATAAAACTCATAAAATAATTTTTTAAGCTGTAGTTGATTTACGTATTAGAACCTGTAACATGTATCTGCATATTACCTTGCTTTGCAAAGAAAAGGCATTAAACTTTTGCCACAAAAAATTCCCAAAGATATAGTTGCCAAAATAGCACCGGGGCATAAAGCAGATCATTATTGCAGGTGGTTTAATACTTATGATCACCTGGTCAGCCTCTTTTACCTGTATAGACTTAAAGCTATAATTCACATGTTGTTGATAACTAAAAACATGAAATTGTCCTTCCTAATCATTAAATTTGGAAAAAGCGAAAGACCTGTGAAAACCTGTCGCTATTTGTGAAATTAAATCTGAAGCACTTGACGGAAACTATCATCAGCCTTGACACCGTTAACCCTATAGAATTTTTTGGCGTTAATAACGGAAAATTAGACTTACTTAAAAAGAAATTCCCTTTACTAAAGATCCTCAGCAGGGGTACCCAGTTGAAGCTCAGCGGATCGCATGAGCAGATCGAGCTGGCGAAGGAAAAGATTGAGCTGCTGGTGCAGTTCCTGGAAAGGAACGGTCATGTAAGCGAGAACTATTTTGAGCAGATACTCGGCGGCGACGACAGCGAAGTAATAGATAACTTCGTGGAACGTAACCCCAACGAGGTGCTGGTTTTTGGCCCCAATGGCAAAAGTGTGCGTGCCCGTACTGCCAACCAGAAGAGACTGGTAGCCGCAGCTGATAAAAATGATATTGTGTTTGCCATCGGACCTGCCGGTACGGGAAAAACGTATACAGCCGTTGCCCTGGCGGTACGCGCCCTGAAGAACAAATCTGTAAAAAAGATCATCCTTACGCGCCCTGCTGTGGAAGCCGGGGAAAGCCTGGGCTTTTTGCCGGGAGACCTCAAGGAGAAGATCGATCCATACCTGCGTCCTCTGTATGATGCGCTGGATGATATGATCCCTGCAGACAAGCTCGGTTATTATATGAGCACACGGGTGATTGAAATAGCACCGCTGGCGTATATGCGCGGACGTACACTTGACAACGCTTTTATCATCCTGGATGAAGCACAGAATGCTACCGACCTGCAGATAAAAATGTTCCTTACCCGTATAGGTGCCAATGCCAAGGCGATCATTACGGGGGACCTCACCCAGGTAGACCTGCCCAAGCACCAGTCCAGCGGATTGGAAAAAGCCACCCGTATCTTACAAAATATCGACGGCATCACCCATATTGAGCTGGATGAGGACGACGTAGTAAGGCACCGCCTGGTAAAAGCCATTATTAAAGCATACGACCGGGACTTTGAAAGACAAAAAGAGAGGGACCTGCAGCCGAGAGAGCCAAAAAAGATCGTAAAATCCGGGCAGAAGCCGGAGGAAGAATAAAACAAAAACAGCCCGTTAAAGGGCTGTTTGCATAACTGGTATGAATTTCTTTTACTTAGCGCCTCTTTCGTCGGAAACGGTTAGTTTTTTCCTTCCTTTCTTGCGACGACTGGCCAGTACTTTACGGCCATTGGCTGTCTGCATACGTTGACGGAAACCGTGTACGCTTTTACGACGACGCTTATGTGGTTGAAATGTACGTTTCATAATTTTTTACTTTACAGGTATCAAAAATAGTCCGGAGAAGCGAACTGTTTCAAACCATTTACCTTTTTCAGACGGGTCACCACACCCTATCTGCACTCAGGCTGGATGAAAGGACGGCAAAGGTAAGCTTTCAGATTGAATTTAAACAAGCCATTCCCTTCTTTTTGATCAGACGTTGAGAACGGCGACCTGGCATAAATACAACAGTTGACCTATGTATTTGATAATCAATCCTGTATAAATTTTTACAGTGTAATGATAACGTTTTTGCCCGTAGTTGGCGTCATCACCGGGCACATATGAATGGTTCCTGTTTGCAGGAGAATCCAGCATTTTGGTTAATCGCTGAGGTTCTGTAGTTCGGTATCGCCATCCCTGCAAAAAAATCGTACAAATCAGCGGTGATATCACAGGATATTCGTATCTTAAGCGTAGCTATTAAACCTTGCTGGCTTATGAACACCAAACTGATCACGTTGGCAACGTGTTGTCTTGCCATTGTAAATGTCGTTTTTCCCCAATCTTACTTTTATAACGACAGATATTATGATAAAGACCTTCTGTACGAAATCAATCTTTCTTTAGGAGCTATGAACTGCCTGACCGATCTGGGAGGCAGGAAAGGAAGGGGCGGAGGCTTTTTGAAAGACCTGAATCCACAGCATACCAGGCTGACCGCCGGTATAGGTGCGGGATTTGTTTACAGGTATACAGCAGGGTTACGGATCGACCTGAACACCGGCACCCTGTACGCCAATGATAATGTCCTGGAGAAAGATGCATCCGAGGCCAGGTACCGGTATATGCGAAACCTGCATTTCAGAACGGGTATTTTTGAATTACTGGCAGTGGCAGAGCTTTTCCCGATGTCATTGGCCCGTCCATCGGGTGGACGCAGTCCCAGGCTTTCCCCTTATCTTTCGGCAGGCGTTGGTGTTTTCTGGTTTAATCCTGAAGCCAGCCTGAACGGCATATGGGTCCGGCTGCAGCCACTCAGAACAGAAGGACAGGGTTTTGAGGAATACCCCGACCGCAAGCCTTATTCCCTCACCCAAATGAATTTCCCGGTGGGACTGGGCCTTAAGTACGAGTTATCCGCATTTTTCAATATGAAGCTGGAAATATTACACCGCATAACAACCACCGATTACCTGGATGACGTGAGCAAAACCTATGTACACCATGATCTTTTCAGGAAATATCTCAATGAATCCGATGCCCGGCTGGCGGAAACGCTCCATGACAGGCGGGGGGCGTTTAACCCGCAACATACGGCTACCCCGGGCGCTATCCGCGGCGGACGAAAAAAGAACGATGCTTATTTTTCCGCGGTATTTAAGATGAGTTTTGTGATCGGCAGGGAAAGGCGGTTCCGGTAAAATAAAAAAAACCCGGTTGAGCAAATGCTGCCGGGCTAACCTTAACCATGCTTAATGTTTCACCTTAACCGTTCAGAACTGTAGATTGTTTAAAATATTTTTCGTCGGAATTATAGATAAAGAAACAGGAACCGTCTTTAATAATATCAATCACCGCCTTATTGTCTTTAGTAGGTAATGCAGGGCAACCAAAGCTTCTGCCCAGTATGCCGTTAGATTGCAGGTAATTGTCATTGGCATAGTCAGCGCCATGCACCACAATATTCCTGTTCAACGCTCTGTCGTTGATGTTCCTCTCCACTCCTTTTAAGCGCATGGAATAACCATTGGATCCTACATAAGTATTTTGAGTAATATAAAAACCGAGGCTGCTTTTATTGGAGGACATGATATTGGAAAAGTATTTCGCATATTCCAGTCCGGAATTTCTTCCGTGGGCAACCCGTGTATTGAATAACAGCTTTACATTTTTAAGATCAATGACATAAAAACGTTTCTCTTTTGAAGATTGAGAGAAATCCACAATGGTCAAAAGGCTGTCTTTGTTCAGCTTACCGGCTTTAGCAAGCTTATTGAAGCCCTGTAAAGCTACTGCCAGTACCTCTTTTCCCAATCCGTATTCCTGCAGTCCTGTGTTTTCATACAGGCTGTTCACGAACAGCTCACCGGATTCCGCCCGCAGGTCTTCAGGCAGGTAATACATGATCATGGGCAATACAGGTGCGGAATTTTTTTTCGCTACAGTAGCCGCGATGATAACGGGTGAGAGAAGCAAAAAAGCAATAACTGCCTTTTTTGTAAGGGAACGGATCTTCATGAATACGGATTTTGAGGTCTTTCTTTAAACGAGATGAATGTAGTCATATTGCTGCCCGGCATGATGATTTACCCTGGATCAAAAGTCAGAAGAGCGAAGCTGGTGCCTGAAAACCAATACTATAACAACTCTTTGCGCTCTGAATGGGTTTATTGGATGTTAATGTTTTGATACCGGGTAAAAAATAGCAAAAACTAAACCGTTTTCATCTTTTTCAGAATATTATTAATATCAATTGTAATGGTGTTGATCATTTCAAACTGGTCTGTGATGGTTTTATAGCCCGAAAGCTGCTTGCGGATCTCGCTTTTCATGCCCGGTTCCATTTCCGAGAACCGTTGCTCATGTAAGGTCCGTACCCAGTCCCGGATGGTGATAAATTCAACTCCTTCATCCGGCTGATCCGGTGACGCATGCCCATCCAGGAGATCAATGGCCGATTGCATTCTCCTCGCAATAGAGGCGGCCACCGGTTTAAATCCTTCAGATTGATACCTGGGCGCAAGTAACTGGGAATAAACGGCCAGGCTGGCTATATGGGAAGTTAACATATGATTGCTCACCACCAGCTGGTGCAGGCGCTCGGGATGGGGTGTTTTAGTCTTTGGCTCCGACAAAAAACGCTGGAAGGCATCAGACAGGTTGGCAAGCGAAACATAGGCATCCTTACGACACAGCTTGTATGCTATTGTATCCGGGTTGATCCCGTAAAATGCCTGGCTGACCACTTTAAAATAATTCAGGTTGGACTCCATCATTTTTTTTACGGTGTTGTCAATCTCTTCGTATTCCCATTTCGGTAAAAAAAGCAGGCTGCCTGCAAAAGCCAGGGCCGAACCAATGGCAGTATCTATTAACCTGTCTTTTGCCAGGTCCTGAAAATCAGCAGCATGAAAAAAATGAAAAGAGATCAGAACATATAACGTAATGCCTACCACACTTACCACATAACGTATCGGAAGAAAGGAATATCCAATGATCATTGACATGGCCATCCATACAAACAATATGGATTCATTATGTATATAGTATAGCAACAGGAAACCTATGCCTACCCCGATCAGGGTTCCGGTAAGTCTTTCTGCATTTCTTTGTTTGCTGATGCTGTAAGCAGGCTTTAGGATGGTCACCACGGTCAGCAATATCCAATAGCTGTGTCCGAAAGGAAACAACTGTGCAATAAGAAATCCGGTAAGAACGCAGAGACTCACCCGCAGCGAATGGCGAAATGCATTGGAATCGAGCGTTATATTTTCCACCAACAGCTTGGGGTCAAGCTCCTGGCGGGAAACAAACCCCGAAACATCCACCCCGGGCTTTACTTCATTACTCACCTCGCTGCTATAAGTAGAGTACCGGCGCAGCTTGGTGATCCTGGCGGCAATTTCCTTGATCGAATTTAAAACATGCCGCAGGCTGATATAGCCGTCAATGCTTTCGGGACTGATATGCTGATCCCTGTCTGCAATAAAATATGCCTCGGTTTCCCGGATCATTTCATCCAGGTCGGACTTGCCTTTCCAGGGAATGCCGCTTTGCACCACCAGCCCGATCTTATCCAGTTCGTTACCGGTTTCAATGATCAGCAACCTGAACCGTTCCATCAGTTCACTTCCCTTAAAATATGTATGCAGCGACCTGTAATCCTGCTGAGAGGTCATGACATGCTCAAACAGGTCTACGGAGTCCAGGAACATCATCAGCAGAATACGTCCCTTTGTTGTAGAGTCGCGGGTAAAGCCCCTGGCTTTGAAAAGCATTTCCCGTAACTGCTCCTGTTGATGGTGGATGGTAACCTGTATGGGTAACAGCTCATCATACACATCATCGTGACGGATGTTGGTCCTGTATAACCTGGCTTTGGCCTTTATGTAGGCGCCCGTCGCTATAATACATTCTCCCAACGCCTGCTCTATCAGTTTATACGGTCGCAAAGAATAAAGCAGCAGGCTGAGCAGCATATACCAGATACCGCCTGCCAGCATGAATAATGCATCCTGTAAAACCCTTTCTTCTTTGTGAACGTCGATATTGATCACCATTACAATGATGGCGATCAGCCCTATAGAGCTGGCCCTATTGCCATATACGGATATAAAGGAGAGGAAAAAAGTGAATAGGGTAAGCTCTATAGCAAGCAACCACGGATAGTGTCGGGTAAACCCAATGATGAGCGCTACCAGGAAATTGATGCCATTACTGACAAGCATTCCGTTCCTGCGGTGATGAATGGGTCCCGGAGAGTCGGTGAGACTTACCATTAAGGCTCCCAGCGGAAGCGTGATAGCCATATTCAGCCAACCGTAGTGATACAGGATAATAGCCGGAAGAAGGGCACCGATGGTAATGCGCAGACCCTTTGTAAGATATTGTCCTGTAACGAACTTCTTAAACTCGTTTATATAATCCTTGCCGGAGAAAAGCTCTGTCAGCGGCTGCAAAATTCAGAGATGTTATTACAGGGCAAAGGTAACATTAATACGTTACAGAAGGGCACTTATAGGATGTGAGTGTAAATGCGAGTCCCACCTCCGCCATCACATATGCATCCAGCTGCTTGTTGAAGCCTCTCTGTCTTCCCTTGGCACCGATCCTGTCTGCACCTGTTTCATATGACCTGTCCTGCAGCAAATACCAGGCTGTAGGCGTACCGTCGGGAAGTGTCTGGGCAAAAGCATCCGGGGCATAATAACCACTTACATCATCCAGATAGTCTGTGGTCGTGAACCGGTAGGCTACTTCAAAAGAAAGGTTAATATTAGGGGCGACATTGTACTTGATACCCATGCCCAGGGGAAAGCAAATGCTTACCGGGCGGTAAGGTTTCTTGTCCGGATAGAGTGAAGAGCCCTGCCCTTCCGTACCAAGCTGGCGCAGGTAATATTTTCTGCCGGAGAGGTAAGCGTAGGGATCGTAATTGAAAATGCCTACACCCAATGTTACATAAGGCGTAAAGCCAAAGCCCGGTTCACCGGGAACAAAACGCATGAAATTGAAATCACCCTGCAGGGTAGCTTCCCATACATTCGAGTTAAAGCTGAGGTTGCGTCTTTTTTGAAAATCGTTATCGCTGTAAATATCAGAGTATCCCAGTTGCGCAAAGTGTAAACCCAGCCGTGCCGCGATATATTCACCAAATTGTTTACGGAAGAAAACGCCTACAGCCGGCTTTGGACGGTTAAGTTTCGCCCTTGTATTCAAATCTCCGAAGTAGTGAGCTGATCCCACAGTAACGCCAAACTCTCCCTCCTGCACCACACCAAACGAACTTTGAGCACTAACAGGTACGTATACTGCCAGCAGGATCAGCAGTGCTGGTAATCTCCTCATTAAAAAAAATTTAACGTAAAAATATCCTCAATAGCCGGGTATTTTGTAGTGCAAAGTACAAGTTTAACAGCTAATCACCATGCAATATTGTCCATATTTTAATGAAATATTAAAACATTAACAATGTCAGTTCCGGGTGTCCAGTCCCCATGAAAGTTTGTTTCTCAGTGTTTGTAAAAAGCTGTTCTCATACAACCTTATGAGGTTGAAGGAAAAGCTTTCTTTTTTGATGGCCACCTGTACGTCTTTGCTGAGTATTTCCTTTCTCGAATCCAATGCGCATATATATTGGTCTGCACGGCCCTCTATTTCAAAGGAAACAATATTGGTGTCTGCGATAATGATCGGCCGTACATTCAGGTTATGCGGCGCCACCGGTGTTATGATAAAACTGTTGGACTCAGGGAATACGATGGGACCGTTGCAGCTCAGGGAATAACCGGTAGAACCCGTAGGCGTTGCTACAATCAGTCCGTCTGCCCAATATGTATTTAAAAATTCACCATTTAAGTAAGTATGGATCTTTATCATGGAAGAGGTGTCCCTCTTGTGAATGGCAAATTCATTCAGCCCGAAAGGCGTATTTCCAAACAGCGGGGTATTGGTGTTGGAGTCCACATGTATAAGACTCCGCCTGTCAATAAGATAGGTTCGTTGAACAAGCGCTTCAACCGCT
>Ga0222419_101046_pt1 | contig 12422 bp, 5 predicted proteins | sample 1B20Ametagenome_FD_182474 | JGI IMG/M metagenome (GOLD analysis project Ga0222419, IMG submission 182474) | Enriched microbial communities from leaf-cutter ant dump, University of Wisconsin, Madison, United States - 1B20A (version 2) | ecosystem: Environmental > Terrestrial > Nest > Insects nest >... | reverse complement strand
AGATTATTTTCGCTGATAACACTGATTTTGCAGGTAATGCCGGAGCGGGCAACAATTCTTTCTGCGAAACCTGCGCTCATCTGCGGGAAAGCTACCTGCAGCCTCATCCAAAGTAACCTGGAATACACTCCAGCCTTTTGCGATGCTTGCACCCGGCTCAAGAGTCGTATCTTCATTTATTATTCCGGTCGCATATTTACTTTCATCATGAAACATTTTATCAGTTTGTTGTTATTGGTCTGCTGCTTTTGTTTGGTATTACCTGCACAGGTAACCCTGGTCAGGAATGGAAAGCCTTCCGGAAGAATTGTACTTACCTCCGCGGATAACGTTGATGCACGCGCTGCACGTTTGCTGCAGGATTTTGCAGAAAGAATTACCGGGGTAAAAGTGGCAATTCAAAAAACAAATCAAATCAAAAAGAACGATATCATTATAGGTAACAACGGGTTGAATGAAAATGTGCAGAAAGGTAATATTCCGGAAGATGGATTTCGTGTAGTGCACACCGATCATACGTTGCGGGTGGTTACAGGCGGTGGTAAAGGATCCATATATGCTGTTGTGAGCCTGCTGGAACGGTACTGCGGGGTTTCCTACTGGGGAGAGCAGGAATATAGCTTACAGCCGGCTTCCACCCTGCAAATACCGGCAACTGATTTTACAGAAATACCATCCTTCCGGTACAGGCAAAGCCAGCATTATGCCATGGCAACAGATTCCGTTTACAAAGACTGGATGCGGTTAAAAACACCTGCGGAAATATTTGCGGGTAACCTGTGGGTACATACTTTTGATTTCCTTTTGCCCTCAGCCATATATGGAGAAGCGCACCCGGAATACTATTCTTATTTCAACGGCAAACGTCATCCCGGCAAGGCCAGCCAATGGTGTTTGTCTAACCCGGAAGTGCTGGAAATTGTGACCCAAAGGCTGGATTCCGTATTCAAAGCCAATCCTGATAAACACATTATTTCTGTAAGTCAAAACGATGGGAATTACACTTTTTGCCAGTGCGAGAAATGTAAAGCAATTGATGATCATGAAGGCGCCCAATCAGGCAGCCTTATACATTTTATGAACAAGCTGGCCGAACGTTTTCCCGATAAAGAAATTTCAACACTGGCCTACGTCTATTCCATGAAACCTCCGCGCTATGTAAAACCTGCCAAGAATGTAAATATCATGCTGTGCAGCATCGATTGTGACAGGGAGGTTTCGTTAAAGGAAAATGCTTCAGGCAGGGAATTTGCAGCGGCGCTGGAAGGCTGGAGCGCCATCTCAGAAAATATATTTGTCTGGGACTATGGCATCAACTTCGACAATTATCTTGTACCGTTTCCTAATTTTCATATACTGGGAGAAAACATGCGGTTGTTTCATAAGAACAATACTTCCATGCATTTTTCCCAGATAGCCGGCAGCCGTGGGGGTGATTTTGCTGAGTTAAGGACCTGGCTGGTATCCAAACTGATGTGGGATGTAAACCAGAACGAAGATTCTCTTATACAAACCTTCCTGCACGGTTATTACGGCAATGCAGCTCCTTATTTGTATCAGTATATTAAGCTGATGGAAGGCGCATTACTGGGTAGCGGTAAACGGTTGTGGATATACGATTCACCGGTATCGCACAAAGAAGGTATGTTGAAGCCATCATTGATGCGCAGGTACAACGACCTGTTTGACCAGGCTGAAGCAGCTGTTGCTGCAGACCCGGTTGTATTGAAAAGAATATGGCGTACGCGTTTACCACTGCAGTATTCCGAACTGGACATTGCCCGTACGGAAAAGAATATGCAGGTAGGTGATATCAGCCGCAAGCTGGACCTGTTTGAAGAAAGGGTGAAATTGTTTTCCGTTCCGACGCTGAACGAAAGGAACAATAGTCCTCTTGATTATGCTGCATTATACAGAACACGGTATATGCCTTCAGGCAAACAGGGAATACCGGTTGCGGGTATCACTTTCTCAACACCTCCCAGTGAAAAGTATGCTGCTATGGGAACAGAGCTTACAGATGGATTATATGGAGGCATGACATTTGCAGAGGGGTGGGTTGGCTGGCTGGGTACAGACGCAGGGTTGGTACTTGACTTAGGCAGTGAAAAGGAATTTACCGGCATCCATGCAGATTTCCTGCACCAGTTGGGCGCGTGGATCTTAGCGCCGTCTAATGTTACGTATTCCATTTCATCTGATGGCAGGGATTACAGGATGCTGCAATCCGTCGATCATCCGGAAGACAGGAACCCCCAGGTAAGATTTGTAGATATCAGCTATACAAGTGATATGCCGGTAAAGGCACGGTACATTAAAGTGGATATAACAGGCATCAAAACCTGTCCGCACTGGCATTATGGAGTAGGACATCCCTGCTGGTTTTTTATTGATGAAATATGGGTTGAATGATGAAGAAGTGAAAGGATATTCTATAGTTCTTATAATGAAAAGATATCAAAATTAGTTTTTTTGGTCCGTGGTGCGCGCCATGGGATTTTCCCACGGATACAGGCAGGTTTCTTTTATTCCCCACCGGAACCAGGCTTTACCTCGTTCATTCCCTCACCATTAAAAACGCGGGCAACGGGGTATATCTTTAGTAGATCTGCTGTTATTCAGGAAGTCCCGGTAAGTCAGGGAAAATTCAAATCCTCCTCTTGCCTGGCTGGCAGTTCTCAGCTGGGAAATGTTCATGTCATAGCTGAAGCCCAGGGAAAAGCGGTTATAATCCAGCTTCACAACGGGAATGATCGCGTCATCCCATCTCAAAAAAGTACCGAAATGAATGATATAATCGGGTGATTCCATATCATCCAGTTTACGGGAATACATGGCACCTCCCACTACCTGGTATATCCTGCCGGTCATGGAGCCCTGCAGGCTGGCATCTGCGGAAAGGGTGATATAAGCCATTTCACCCATAGTGGTCCTCAATCCTGCAGAACCCACCCATTTCGGAAAATGCTGGATGCTCCTGTAAAATGCACTGGATGGCTTATTGAGATGGTGATACGCGATTCCTATATAATAATTGTTGTTCTTGTTCGACCCGATGGAGGCGTTATAGCTCATCCCCACACCGGCATCAAAATATGCATAGTTATTGCTAAAGGTTTCGCCATCCGGCAGCGATCCGTTGTATCCAAACCCATCCATATACTGGTTATTTGTAGTTACTTTCGAACGATCAATTGTACGGGCAACAAGCCCGCCCATAAAGCCAAGAGAAAGATAACTGTTGGTTTCATCGCTCAGTGACTTGTGATAGTTCACCACCGGCAGCAGGTGGGTGGTAGTAAGAGATACGGTTCCGGCCCGATCCATCATCATCTGTAATCCTGCCGTTACAAAATCATTGCTCTGTCCTACCGGAAATTTATACTCGCCGTTTAAAGAGCCCGTCTGGTAAGGCGTGGTAACACTTGCCCATTGATTACGGTAGACCATCTGCACGCGGACATCTCCCTCAAAAAGACCGGCCAGCGCGGGGTTCCGCAAGAGCGGTGTTTCAAAATACTGGGAAAAATGCATATCCTGACCCTGGGCTCCCAGCATCGCAAAACAACAAAACACTATTAACCGGCTCCGGATATTCATACGTTTTTCCCTGTTATCTGATCAATGTAATATTCCCCTTGAACGGGATGACCATCGCATTATCGCATACAAATTCAATTACGTAAACATAGGTGTCAGATGGCATCGGCTCACTACCTCTTCTTCCGTTCCAGCCGGCGGAAGGATCGTTGGCCATAAAGTTCTTCCGCTCAAACACTATTTGTCCCCAACGGTTGAATACCCGCATGGATTGCACCCTCGCCAACCCCCTTCCCCTGGGATAGAATACATCATTCATACCGTCATTATTGGGTGAAAAAGTATTGGGTACAAAATAGTTTTCCTTGGTGCATACCACGTCTACCAATACCTCTGCGGAACTGACGCAGGAGTTGCTGTCTGTAACAGTGACCGTATAGGTCCTGGTAAAACTGGGCTTTGCCACCGGGTTCGGACAATCGGTACAGCTCAGGTCATCCGGGGGTTCCCAGGCATAACGCACGATCCCTGAACTATAGGTTACGGGTAATACAACTTCGTTACTGACTATCAACTGGGTTGGCTGCGTCGTGATTACCGGCAACGGGGCCACCGCCAGTGAATGTGATGTGTTGCCGGAACAACCAAGGAAATTGGCTGCGGTCAGTGTGATATTATAGTTACCGGGTGTATTATATTGTATGGTATTGTTCTGCGCGGAAGAAGTTCTGCCGTCTCCGAAATTCCAACTCCACTGTATTGCTGTGTCGGCATGCTGTACGGCGCCGTTAAAATCCACCAGCCGCTCTGCACAGGTGAGATCCCCCAATGTGATCAGCGGCTGCGGCGTACGCGGCACCCTTACCGTGTCAGTAAAAGTTTTAGCGCACCCGCTCACAGTAGTCGCCGTAAGCGATACCAGGTAATAACCTGCATCTGTATAAGTAAATGGCGCCGGATCCTTTATACCTATAGTTGTGCCGGTACCAAAGTCCCAGGACCAGTTGGTGACAGGTTCGCTGCTTACCGTGTAGTTGGTAGCCATGACCGTACCGGAGTCACAAAAGCTTTTTTTATCGAGATTGAATGCCGGCACTGCTCCCCTGATATTAATAGCGGAAGGACCGCCAACATTGCTCTGGCAGCCAATAGCATCCTGCAGAAACACAGAAGGGATATAGTTCCTGGGATAGTCATAGGTATGCTGAAGTGTTTTTTGTCCCGAAGAATCCACATTGCCGTCTCCAAAATTGAAACGGTATCTTGTATTGGCCGGCACCTCAAATTCAAAGCTCACGGTATGCTCATTGCAGTAAAAAGGAGCCACCGTATAATTAAACGTAGTAAAGGTGTTCGGGTTGTATACATTCACCCTGAACTCTGCTGTATCCACGCAGTTGCCCCCATAACCGTATGCCAGCAATTTCACCGGGTAGCTGCCAAAATCGTCGTAAAAATGACGAACGGTAGCGGCGTCTTCTGTTGAATTGAACAGGTCACCAAAATCCCAGTACAGGGATTCATAATGTTGCGAAGTATGGAGAAACTTTGCTTCCAGCAACGGGCAGATGGAAGTACTGTCTTCTACAGTAAATGCCGCTACGGGTCCCCGTACTTCAATATAATCTGTACGGATAAGGGAGTCCGTACAACCTACGTCATCGGTTACCTTCAGCTTTACCGTATATTGTCCTTCATCAAATGAATGGGAAGGATTTATGTCAGTTGAAGATTGACCATCTCCAAAGCTCCAGCTATGCGTGAGGGTAGTTCCCTGGGAGGAGTTGCTGAATGTCAGCGGTGTGCCCGGGCAATAGCGGGTATCATTTGTTGAGAAAGAAGCTACAGGCCCGCTGATCCTAACTGTATTGGTGGCTGTATTTTCGTCTGTACATCCAGCTATATCTGTTACGGATAGACGAACCACATAGGTGCCGGTATCCACGTACGAATGGGCGAATGGACCTCCGGTCAAAGACTGAACCGCGCCATCGCCAAAATCCCATCTGTAGGTTTGTATACCTATATCACTCGTAGATGCATCATTAAAGCTGACCGGAACACCTTTGCAGGTAGCCGGCTGCGCCGGTGAAAATGCAGCGGTAGGTCCTGTCACCTTTATGATTTGTGTACTTTCTGCTTCACAGCCGGAGTGATCACGCACGTGCAGGGTTACAGGTATATCACCATCAGCATGAAAGGCAGTGTCAAGCACCTGGCCGAACGCCGTTTTTCCATCCCATGTCCATCTGAATTCCCTTACATTTACGCTGTCTTCGTTTGCCTTAAATGTAACCGTGTCATGTTTACATAAAATGCTTTTTGAAGCATCAAATGTGTTATTAAGAGGCGACAGGTCTACTTTACGGGTAATCGTGCTGCTGCAGGTACCGTTGAAAAGCGCCAGGCGGATATCATAGTCGCCAATATTTGCGTAGGTATGTATGCCGGGGTTGGGCGTTGTAACAACAGGAGAGCCATCGCCGAAATCCCATTCATAGGAAGTAGGCGCTGCTGTTGCACCTGTTTCAATCTTAGAGCTGTCGGTCAGGTTTACCACCAGCCGGTTATCACAGTCAAGTGCAAATCCGAAATTGGCCACCGGTGCCTCCAGGGTCACCAGGTTATCCTTAGTTACGGAAGACGGGCAACCCCAGTGCCACGCGATCAGCGTGGCGCCCACATTTCCAAACTCTTTAAATTGATGCTCAACAGTCGTTTCCGTTTCCTGCACGGTTAATGTATCTCCATCGCTGAATAGCCAGGTCCATTCTGAAACAAAGCCACTGCTTGTTGCATGAAAGGTCACCGGGTCGGATGCACAGCTTCCGGAAGCATTGACGGTAAAGTCTACACTCTGCGGTGCGCCGATAGTGAATGTCATGGCATCTGTCAGTATGCATCCCGCGGCAGTGGTAACAGTCAGCGTAATATCGTAATTCCTGACCGTTGGCGACGAATATGTAACCGATGGCGTTGCAGCAGTGCTGGTAGTACCATTACCTAAATCCCAGAGATAGGATACCACCGGTACATTTGTTTCAGCAGAAAGCGTTACCGGGAGCAGAGCATTAATACAGCCCGATGCCAGGGTACGCATAATACGCACCCCCGGCGCTACAATCCTTACCGCATTATTTTTTGTAACGGAGTTCTGACATCCGCCTGCCGTGGTGATGGTCAGGGATACATGGTAATTGCCTGTGCTGCCATACACGTGATTGGGATTTTGCTCTGTGGAAGTAGTCCCATCTCCGAAGTCCCAGGCCCAGGCTACTGCCGTGGAAGCATTGCTTTGGAAGTCTACAGAAAAAGCAGAGCCGCAGCCGTTGTTATTGTTCACCACAAAATCTACCGCAGGCAGGGCCGTTACCACTATCTGACGGGAAGTGGAATCTGTACAGGTGCCGAAGCGGTTGACCAGCTTTACTGTATAAACCCCGGGCGTGGTATATCTTTTTACCGGGTTTTCTTCCGTGGCCGAGCTGCTGCCATCGCCAAATAACCAGTTAAACGTAACAACACCCGCATCTGAATTATTTTGAAAGCTGACCGGCTGGTTAATACATACCGTATCGGGATGCGTGAACGCTGTAGTGAATGTGCTGGCAGATACCGCTTGCGTAATGGTGTTTGAGCACCCAAAGCTGCTGGTGGTGGTCAGCGTCACATTATGACTGCCGCTTGCAGGAAAAGTGAACGAGGGATGACGGGCAGTATCTGTATGCCCGTTGCCGAAATCCCACAGGTATCTTAATGCCCCCGGCCCTGAAGACTCGTTGGTAAAAGGAATGGTAAAGGGTGCGTCACAATTAGCAGAGGGTGTATAGCTGAACTTGGATGCTATACCGCTTACTACCCTGATATACCTGGCACGTTGCGAACGGGAAGAGCACCCGGTGCTGCTGGTAACGGTCAGGCCCACATTATACCATCCCGCAGCATTGTAGGTATGCTCCGGGTTCTGTGCCGAAGATAGCGTACCGTCTCCAAGGTCCCAGGCCCAGGTAGTGATGGAACCGACCGTGGTAGAGGCAGTGCCTGTAAACTGCACCTGCGCCGGCAGACAGGCCGTTGTGATGTCTGCAGAGAAATTTACGCTGGGGGAAGGATATACCGTTATATAATCGGTCCTGGTTGTGGCATTTACACCATTTGCATTCCGTATTACCAATGTTACGGAGTAGGTACCCGGACGGGTAAACGATATATTCGGGTTTTGCTGGTTGGACAGTTGCTGCTGCGTACCATCATCAAATTCCCAGTTCCAACTGACGGGATTGCCGGTAGATTCGTCTGTAAAGCGTACTGAAAGGGGCGCACAGCCTGAAAGTACATTGGCGGAAAAGCTAGCTGAAGGTGCCTGCCCCATAGACGCTGCTGCCATCGCAAGCAGTATGAGGCAAAAAAATATTCCTTTTTTCAAGTACACTGTTTTATAGCCAGGGAATAGGATTCCGGTGCCAAAAATATTGCTTTTTCCGCAAGTGCAAAAAGTGCTTGACCGGCAGGGATAACAGATCAATGTTTATGTACGTATTGCCTGTAAGATCAGTTGGCTTTTTTTACCAGTTTCAGGTAAATATTTTTTGCTTCATCGAGGGGGTGAGCTTCAACAAGCTTGGGTGTATTGTTGGTAACGAGGAAGTTATCGTTCAGCCATACCAGGGGTGTAGTGGTTACCGGGAAGTTGGACTCGATCGTCCGCGCCGTCAGGTTGGCACTCCAGGTACCTTTTATTTCGGTACCGGACTTAATCGCATATACTTTATTATCAGAAGTGAACTGGAATTCATACCCTTTAAAAGCGGATGTCTCATCTGCACCTTCTCTTGTGTAAATATTTACTACCCAGCGGCCATTCGTCATGGCATCCATCAAAAACCGCAGCTCCAGCTCCTCTTTTACCTTCCTGCATCCGAAGCTCATACACAATGTGATCAGAAGCACCGCCGGGAGGAAGCGCTTCAGAAAATTGCTGTTATAGAGAGCTTTGATAAACAAGGCTGTATTTTTCGGTGATGTATTGCCGGAAATGATCAAGATTTAACGGCTCACCGGTGATTTTATTGCACAGCTCTTCACTGGTATAGCGCCTGCCATACTGATAGATATTCTTCCGGAGCCAGCTATGCAGCGCTGAAAAATCACCTTGCGCCGTTTGCTGATCCAGGTCAGGAAATTGTTTTTTAACATATGCAAAGAACTGGGCTGCATACAGGCTGCCCAGCGTATAGGTTGGAAAGTACCCGAAGCTGCCATGGCTCCAGTGAATATCCTGCAGGCAGCCCTGCCTGTCGCCAGGTACGGTCACGCCCAGTAATTCTTTATATAATGCGGACCAGTATCCGGGCAGATCTTTAACTTCCAGGGAGCCGTCTATAAGCTTTTTCTCTATCTCATATCTTATCACCACATGAAAATGATAGGTAAGTTCATCTGCCTCGGTACGGATGAGGGATGGCTGCACTTTATTCACTGCTGCGAAAAGCTGGCGGGCCTCCGCATTGGCCAGCTGGGGAAAATAACGTTTCACCAGCGGCATGATATAACTTATAAAAGGCAGCCCGCGCCCGATGCAATTCTCCCATAACCGGCTTTGAGATTCATGGATGCCGAGCGAGCAGAACTCTCCTAATGGCAATCCGTATTGACCTTCAGGCAACCCCTGTTCGTACAAGGCATGACCGCCTTCATGCAAACAGCTCCAGGCCATGGAAGCAAAATCATTTTCATCTATACGTGTTGTGACACGTACATCCAGGGTGCTGAAATTGGTGGTAAAAGGATGTTCAGAGATATCCTGCCGGCCGGCTTCAAAATCAAAACCCATTATCTTCAAAAGGTCCAGTCCGAATTTCCATTGCGCATCCTTATCAAAATGCTGATGCAGGAAATCAGCGGGAGGAGCCGGCTTGCGCATGATCCCGTCAAGAATATTCTTAAGGACCGGCCTGATCTCCCTAAACAGGTTATCCAGCCAGGCAACTGTAGCTCCTTTTTCAAATTCATTCAGCAAAGCATCATAAGGATGGTGTTTGAACCCAAGCAGATGTGCCTCTTCTCTTTTCAGCGCTACCAGGTCGGCCAACGGCTTCTCAAAAACCCTGAAATCATTTTCCTTCCGGGCAGCTATCCATGCATGGTAGGCAGTGCTGGTGGCTTCGGACATCCTGCGTACAAAAGCAGACGGATACTTTCCGTTCTTATCGAAATCTTCCAGCGTAAGCGCCACATTCCGCTTTTGCACTGCCTCCAGGGAGGGGTCCGCTACCAGCGTTTTTAACAGGTCCCCAAAGGAAGGTTTGACAAATAATTCGTGGGCTATTTCGCTGAGGGTAGCCAGTTGCTGCCCGCGAAAAGAGGCACCTTTCGGCGGCAGATACGTTTCCTGGTCCCATTGCAATACTGCAGCAGCATACTTTACATCTGCGATCCTGCGCATATAGTCCCTGTATTCGTCGTATCTGTTTTTCAAAATATCACTGTTTTGTGTAAACGAAAACTGCAATTGCCGTTCGGGTAGCAATTGCAGTTACAAATCTTTTTTTTACGTATTAATCTCCCCAGATCTCACCTTTTCCTTCCAGCCAGTCTTTTACAGAGGCTGTGGTTACAGATTTGGGGCGTTCAATAGGTAATCCCAGCGCCCTGTCCCAGCACAGGCTTGCCAGCACTCCCAGTGAACGGCTTACGGCAAACAATACAGTATAGAACTCGTATTCTACCAATCCGTAGTGTACCAGCAAAGCGCCGCTATGGGCATCTACATTCGGCCACGGATTTTTTACCTTTCCCAATCCCTTCAGCACTTCTGGCACTACTTCATATACACGCCACACGATATTAACCAGCGGGTCGTCCGCCATATGTTTTTTACCGAATTCCATTTGCGCTTCAAATCTCGGGTCTGTTTTCCGCAATACGGCATGCCCGTATCCCGGCACCACCTTACCTTCGCTCAACGTCTTTCTTACATACCCTTCTATCTGCTCCTTGGAAGGCAGCTCGGTTCCCAGTTGTTCGCGCATTTCAAAGATCCATTTTATCACCTCCTGGTTTGCCAGTCCGTGCAGGGGACCTGCCAGTCCGTTCATGCCGGCAGCAAATGAAAGATAGGGATCGCTCAGCGCAGAGCCTACCAGGTGCGTGGTATGCGCAGAAACATTTCCTCCTTCGTGATCTGCATGTATGGTCATGTACAACCGCATTAATTCTTTAAAGCTTTCGTCCTCAAAGCCCAGCATGTGTGCAAAGTTGCCACCCCAGTCCTGCAACCCGTCGGGCTGCACATGTGTATCATTTTTATACTTTCTTCTGTATATGTATGCCGCTACCCTGGGCAGGCGGGCAATCAGGGTCATCGTGTCGTCAAATACGGCGTCCCAATAGTCTTTTTTATTCAGTCCTTCGGCATATTTTTTAGCAAAGATGCTTTCTGTTTGCAGGGCCATTACACCTACTACGAACATCGTCATCGGGTGCGTATGCCTGGGCAATGCATCTATAGCATCAAAAACATGATTTGGCACATGTGATCTGCGTTGCCAGGAATTAGTGATCTCCGCTACATCTTCTTCCGTAGGCAACTCTCCTATCAGCATCAGGTAAAACAATCCTTCCGGCAACGGTTCCGACCCGCCGGATGCCTTGGGCAATTTCTGCTGCAGTTCCGGTATGGAATATCCCCTGAAGCGGATGCCTTCCTGTGCATCCAGGATAGACGTTTCCGTTACCAGCCCGGTCATTCCGCGCATGCCCTGATATATCTGCGAGAGATGTACTTCTCCTATTACTTTGTTGCCATGTTCCTGCAGAATTGTTTTGATCTCTGAAGCCAACTCTTCTGCCTTTGCTCTAAACCGTTCCTTGATATTAGCCATATTGTTATGAATTCCTTTTCGGTTAAAGAATGCGCTAAAGTTAACCAAAACAGGGTTAAGGGCCGTTAAAAAAATATGGTTTTCAGGTATTATTTTTCTTATGTTACCGGTAGCTTACTTGGGAGCCTTTCTGTATAAATAGTAGGTAAGCACGCCAAAGATGAGGTTGGGCAGCCATGCGGCAATAAGAGGCGGAAAATCGCCTTTGACGCTGAAAATAGTGGAAAACCGGTCGAAGAGGATAAATACTGCTGCTATGGCAAAGCCTGCGGCAAGGTGCATACCGCTGCCACCCCTTATTTTGCGGGAAGCAAGTACAGCGCCTATGAGCGTCAATATAACAACGGTCACGGGCGTGGCATCCCTGCGGTACAGCTCCACTTCCATGTCATTTATATCTTCTGCCCCCCGCATCCTCTCCAATGCTATCAATTGTTTCAGCTCAGGCGTGGTCAGGCGGGTTTTGACATACTCGTCTTTTTTGAGATCGGCGGGTGTGAAATTCAGGTCCAGCCGCCTGATGGTATCCTTTTTTACCTCTTCTTCCAACCCATTCAGCGTTCGCTCAACGATGCCGCTCAACCTCCATTTTTTGGTGGCGGTATCCCAGGAAATATTGTCTGCCCGCAGGTTATAAACTACCTTGTTGTCTTCCAGCCGGTCCATGAAAAAGCCTGATCCGCTTCTGCCGACCGTATCATAATAACGGATACCACAATAAGAAAAAGAGTCAATACGCATATAAATAGCAGAACGGTAACTGCCGCTGCCCCTGTCAGACTTGGTATATTTCAGCTCGAAGCTGGTTCTTATTTCATTCGCCCGGGGAACAATGCTTCGGTTGCCATACCATAATAACGCCCCCAGCAGGAGCCCTCCTATTAAAAAGGGTCTTAACATCCGGTTGAAGCTGGTGCCGCTGGCCAGGATCGCTATGATCTCGGAACGGTTGGCAAGCCGGGAAGTAAAAAAAATAACGGCTATGAACGTAAAAAGCGG
>Ga0222419_101040_pt1 | contig 12481 bp, 13 predicted proteins | sample 1B20Ametagenome_FD_182474 | JGI IMG/M metagenome (GOLD analysis project Ga0222419, IMG submission 182474) | Enriched microbial communities from leaf-cutter ant dump, University of Wisconsin, Madison, United States - 1B20A (version 2) | ecosystem: Environmental > Terrestrial > Nest > Insects nest... | reverse complement strand
CAGGGACCGGATGAAGGTGTTGAGGCAGTACCTCTAGTGCATCTTGAAGCGCTTGAGCATGCGCTCTCTGCATGGGCTGTCGCGCTCGCCTTCAAGGGCTGCAATCAGCATCCATCGTTCGACGTTTTCTCCAAGGTGTTCGGCCAGTGCTCCGGCGATCGATGGGCTGAGATTCCCTCTTTTCCGGGCGCTGTAGAGGGCTTGGCTTGATAGCCCTAGGGTGCGCTGCCACTCGTACAGTGATCCGCGCTGCAGGGCCTTATCTAGGAGGTCGATGGTGCGCATTCTGACTCCTAAGTGTTGTGTTTAGTACACAAATGGAGCGGGTGAAGGGAATCGAACCCTCGTATGAAGCTTGGGAAGCTGCCGTTCTACCATTGAACTACACCCGCGCAGGGATGCGGATTCTAAGGCATTGCCTGCGCGTTGCAGCTACATCAGCGCCTTGAACGCATCGTGCACGGCGCTCGCGGCCTGCATGCGGGTGGCGATGCTGCCGCAGACGAGCTCGCACAGGTCGTCCACCCGCTGGTCGGCGATGCGGAAATAGACGCTGGTGCCGCGCTCCTCGCGTGCAACGATGCCGTGCGTGGTCATGAGCGAGAGGTGGCGCGAGACGTTTGCCGACGTGGTGCCGCAGGCCTGCGCGAGTTCGCCCACGTTGTATTCGCGCTCGCGCAGCAGGTTGAGCAGGCGCAAGCGCGTGGGCTCGGACAGCACCTGGAAATAGGCGGCCACCTGATCGATGACCTCGGCGGGCATGTGCTTCATGACGCAATCTCCATGGCGGCATTATACTTTTATTGACTAATTGCGTGAATGCGTAAATAATCAATTACAGATTTATAAAAGCCATGCCGATGACCACTCACCGCCTCGGGGCCGCCTCGCTCGTCGTCACCCTGTCCTTCACGTGGGCCGGCTGGGTGCTGGCAGCAGAAGCCGCCCCGCTCGCCTGGGCGCCGGTCCAGGCCAGCACCGCCATGCCCCTGCTCAGCAGCGACGCCAGGGTGGAGGCGGTGCGCGACGCCGTCCTCTCGGCGCAGGTGGCGGGCAGCATCACCGCGCTGCGCGTGCACGCGGGCGACGCGGTGAAGGCGGGCCAGGAGCTGCTGCGCATCGACGCGCGCATGGCCGACCAGGGGGCAGCCGCCAGTGGCGCGCAGGTGGCCGCCGCCCAGGCCCAGGCGGCCGTGGCGGCGAAGGAATACGAGCGCCAACAGCAGCTCTTTGCCAGGCACTACATCAGCCAGGCCGCGCTGGACAACGCCCGCGCGCAATGGCAGGCCAGCCAGGCGCAGGTGAAGGCCCTGCAGGCGCAGGCGGGCGTGGCCGCCACGCAGTCGGGCCTGCATGTGGTGCGGGCGCCGTTCGACGGCGTCGTCGCGAGCGTGCCGGTCACGCTGGGCGACATGGCCCTGCCAGGCAAGCCGCTGCTGAGCCTGTACGACGCGAGCCGCCTGCGCGTGTCCGCCGCGCTCTCGCGCCAGCAGGCCGAGCAGTTGCGCAACGTCGCGCAGGTGCAAGTGGAGCTGCCGGGCACGTCCGCCCGCCGCATCACCGTGGCCAACGACCAGGTGCAGGTGCTGCCCACCGCCGATGCGCAGAGCCACACCGCCACGGTGCGCGTGCCGCTGCCCGCAGACGTTTCGGGCACGATGCCCGGCGCATTCGCGCGCCTGTGGTTCCAGGGCGCGGGCACGCAGGCGGGTGAGCGGCTCTTCGTTCCCGCCGCCAGCGTGGTGCGCCGCGCCGAGATGACGGGTGTGTACGTGCAAGGCGCCAACGGCCAGCCACAGTTGCGCCAAGCGCGCCTGGGCCAGCCCATGGGTGAACAGATCGAAGTCCTCAGCGGCGTGAGCGCCGGTGAGCAGGTGGCCACCGACCCGCAAGCGGCGGCGAAGGTGCGCTGACATGAGCGCCTCTCCCCACGCCCTGGGCCTCTCCGGCCGCATCGCGCGGGCCTTCCAGAACGCGCAGATCACGCCGCTGCTCGCGCTCGTCGCGTTGCTGCTCGGTGCCTTCGCTGTGCTTGTCACGCCGCGCGAAGAAGAGCCGCAGATCGACGTGACCATGGCCAACGTGATCGTGCCCTTCCCCGGCGCTTCCGTGCGCGAGGTGGAGGCGCTGATCGCCACGCCCGCCGAGCAGGTGCTCTCGCAGATGCAGGGCGTGGAGCACGTCACCAGCGTCTCGCAGCCCGGCAGCGCCGTGCTCACGGTGCAGTTCAAGGTGGGCGTGCCGCGCACCGAGGCGCTGGTGCGCCTGCACGACGTGCTGCGCAGCCACGCCGACTGGCTGCCGCGCAGCCTGGACGTGATGGAGCCCATCATCCGCCCCAAGGGCATCGACGACGTGCCCATCGTCACGCTCACGCTCTACGGCACGCGGCTTGAGACCGGCGCCTACGACCTGGAGCGCGTGGCGCACAGCGTGGAGGTCGAGCTCAAGCGCGTTCCCGGCACGCGCACGGTGACGACGCTGGGCGGGCCGGGCCGCGCGGTGCTGGTTCAGCTCGACCCCGCGCGCATGGCGGGTAGCGGCGTGACAGTCGATCAATTGCGCGGCGCGCTGCAATCGGCCAACCAGGGCCTGCCCGTGGGCGAGCTGCTGGGCGGCAACCAGAGCGTCGCGATCGAGGCCGGCCCGCACCTGACGAGCGCGCACGAGGTGGCCGACATCGTCGTGAGCAGCCACGGCGGCCGGCCCGTCTTCCTCAAGGACGTGGCCGAGGTGCAGGATGGCCCGCCACCCGCCACGCGCTACGTCTGGCACAGCGTGGTGAAGGACGGCACGATCACCGAACACCCGGCCGTGACGCTCGCCGTGACCAAGAAGGCGGGCGAAAACGCGATCGACGTGGCCCACGCCGTGATGCGGCGCGTGCAGCAATTGCAGGGCACGGTGATTCCAGACGACGTGCAGGTGGCGGAAACGCGCGACTACGGCGCCACCGCCAACGACAAGGCGCAAAAGCTGATCCAGAAGCTCATCTTCGCCACGCTCTCGGTGGTGGCGCTGGTGTTTTTCGCACTCGGGCGGCGCGAGTCGCTCATCGTAGGCAGCGCCGTGGGCCTCACGCTCGCGGCCACGCTCTTTGCCTCGTGGGCCTGGGGCTTCACGCTCAACCGCGTCTCGCTCTTCGCGCTGATCTTCTCCATCGGCATCCTGGTCGACGACGCCATCGTCGTGGTCGAGAACATCCATCGCCACCAGGCGCTGCACCCCGAAAAGACACTGCTGCAGCTCATCCCCGGCGCGGTCGACGAAGTGGGCGGGCCAACCATCCTCGCCACCTTCACCGTCATCGCCGCGCTGCTGCCCATGGCCTTCGTGAGCGGCCTGATGGGCCCCTACATGGCACCGATCCCGATCAACGCCAGCATGGGCATGCTGCTGTCGCTGGCCATCGCCTTCACCGTCACGCCCTGGCTCGCGCGGCACTGGATGAAGGCGCACGCGGGCGCCACGGCGCAAGCGCACACGGGCCTGGCCGCGCGGCTCGCGCCGCTGTTCGAACGGCTCTTCAGGCCGCTGCTCGACGACGCCAGCGGCGGCCGCAACCGCGCGCTGCTGGGCCTCATCGTGGCGCTGCTCATCGCGATCTCGCTGCTGCTGCCTGCCATCGGCTGGGTGCAGCTCAAGATGCTGCCGTTTGACAACAAGAGCGAATTTCAGGTCATCGTGGACATGCCCGCGGGCACGCCGCCCGAGCGCACCGCCGCCGTGCTGCACGCGCTGGGCGAGCACCTGGCCACCGTGCCCGAGGTAACGGACTTCCAGGCCTACGCGGGCACCGCCGGGCCGATCAACTTCAACGGCCTGGTGCGCCAGTACGACCTGCGCACCGGTGGCCACGTCGGCGACATCCAGGTGAACCTGCAGGGCCAGCACGAGCGCCACGAGCAGAGCCACGCGATCGCCACACGCGTGCGCCCGGCGCTGCAGCAGATTGGCGCGCGCCTGGGCGCCAACGTGAAGGTGGTGGAGGTGCCGCCCGGCCCGCCCGTGCTCTCACCCATCGTCGCCGAAATCTATGGCCCCGAGGCCGAGGGCCGCCGCGCCGTGGCCCAGGCCGTGCGCCAGGCACTGGGCAAGACAGCGGGCATCGTCGATCTGGACGATTCCGCGATCGCCGATGCGCCGAAGAAACTCGTGCTCGTCGACCGGCGCAAGGCCGCTGCGATGGGCGTGGCACAGGCCTCCATCGTGGCCGCGCTGCACGCGGGCCTTTCAGGCGAAACTGCCACCTGGCTGCACGATGGGCAGAGCAAGTACGCCACCCCCGTGCTGCTGCAACTACCGGCCGACCAGCAGGGCAGCCTCGATACCCTGCTGCAACTGCCAGTGCGCACCGCCAACGGCGCGCTCGTGCCCATCCATGAGCTGGTAACGATCAGCGACACCCTGCGCGAGCAGCCCATCCATCACAAGGATTTGCTGCCGGTGAACCTCGTCGTCGCCGACATGGCAGGCCAGGTGGACAGCCCGCTCTACGGCATGTTCGCCGCGCGCGCCGCGATCCAGAAGATCGCCACGCCGGGCGGCGGCAGCATCGAGGAATACTTCATCCGCCAGCCCGAAGACCCCTACCGCGCCTACAGCCTTAAGTGGGACGGCGAGTGGCAGATCACCTACGAGACCTTCCGCGACATGGGCGCCGCCTACGCCGTGGGCCTCATCCTCATCTACCTGCTGGTGGTGGCGCACTTCGGCTCGTATCTGACGCCGCTCATCATCATGGCGCCGATCCCGCTCACCATCATCGGCGTGATGCCGGGGCATGCGCTCTTGAGCGCGCAGTACACCGCCACCAGCATGATCGGCATGATCGCGCTCGCGGGCATCATCGTGCGCAACTCCATCCTGCTCGTGGATTTCATCCGGCTGCAGGTACAGGCGGGCATGGAATTCAAGCAGGCCATCGTGCAGTCCGCCATCACGCGCGCGCAGCCCATTCTGCTCACCGGCGTGGCGGCCATGCTCGGCGCCTTCTTCATCCTGAGCGACCCGATCTTCAACGGCCTGGCGATCTCACTGATCTTCGGCATCGCCGTCTCCACCGTGCTCACGCTCGTCGTGATTCCCCTGCTCTATTACGTCGCCTACCGCAAGCACGTGGACGTGGTGCGAAGGCAAGGAGATGCGCAATGACTCTCCAAACCATAGCTGCTCGCGCTTGCCTAATAAGGTTTAGAGCCATATTTCCCTTGAAAACTACGCTGCTGCTCGCCATGGCCTGGGCGTTCACCCCCAACGCCCAGGCCCTCACGCTGCTCGAAACCTGGCACGCCGCCGAGCCGCACGACAGCCAGCTCGCCGCTGCCCGCGCCGCCGCGGGCGTGGCCGAGCCGCAGCGCCAGCAGGCCCAGGCACTGTGGCGCCCGCAGGTGGCGCTCACGGCCTCGGCGGGTCTGGCGGCGAGCGACACCACCATGCGCGGCGCGCAGTTCACCGCGCCGGGCCTGGGCACCTCCAGCGGCGTGGACTTCGCCACGTCCGTCCACGGCGGCGCGGCCACGCGCATGGCGCTGCAGGCGAGCCAACCGCTGTACAACCGCGAGCGCCGCGTGCAGCAGCAGCAACTGAACCTGCAGGCCGACCGCGCCGAACTCGCGCTGCAGGCCGCGCGCCAGGACGCAATGCTGCGTATCGCCAGCCACTACCTGAGCCTGGCGATGGCGCAGGAAAAGCTGCGCGTGCTGCAGGGCCAGATCGAGTCCGTGCAAAGCGCCGCGAACGAGGCGCAGGACCGCTTCACGCTCGGCGCGGCGCCCATCACCGCCGTGCACGAGGCCCACGCCGAGCTCGCCCAGATCGAGGCCCAGATCGCGGCGGCGCAGGCCGACATCGCAACCCGCACCCAGGCACTGGCCGATGCCACCGGCTTGCCCGCCGCCCATCTGGCGGTGCAGCTACCTGCGGCCGCCGAGTCCGAGCCGCGCGCGCTGACCATCTGGCAGGAACTCGCGCAAGCCGCCAGCACCGCCCTGCGCGAGCAAAAGCTGCAGGTGAACCTCGCACGCGCCCAGCTCGACCAGTTCGCCGCAGGCCGGGGCGCCACCGTCGACCTCATCGCCCAGGCCGCGCACGATCGGCTCAGCGGCCATGGCGACTTCGGCGCGGCCCGCAACACCAGCGTGAACGCCATGGTGGGCGTGCAGCTCACCATTCCGCTTTCCACCGGCGGCATGCGCTCCGGCCGCGAGCAGGAAGCCGCCGCGCGCCTGGCCGCCGCGCAGGCACAGGAAGACGCCACGCGCGAGCAGCTCATGCGCGATGTGCAGGCCGCCTGGCTCGCCATGCACACCGGCGCCGCCCAGACCACGGCCCTGCAGGCGGCGCTGGCCGCCAGCGAACTGCGCCAGGACGCCACGCACACCGGCTACCAGGCGGGCGAACGCACCCTGCTGGACGTGCTGCGTGCCCGCAACGACACCGCCGCCACGCGGCTGCAACTTTCGCAGGCACGCGTGAGCACGCTGCTGGCCCGCCTGCGGCTGGCCCAGCTCGCCGGCCAGTTGGGCGAAACCGCGCTGCGCGAGGCCAGCGAGCCGGCGCGCTCCGCATCACCCGATACCAAGCCCTGAACGAGACCTCACCCACGACCACCCCACCCCCACCAGGAGACAAACATGGCCCATATCGTGATCCTTGGCGCAGGCACCGGCGGCATGCCCGCCGCGTACGAACTGCGCGCCACGCTGGACAAGACGCACCGCATCACCGTCGTCAACACCACCGACTACTTCCAGTTCGTACCCTCCAACCCCTGGGTGGCCGTGGGCTGGCGCGAGCGCGCGCAGACCACGATGCCGATCGCGCCGAGCCTGGCCAAGAAGGGCATCGCTTTCATCGCCGGCCGGGTGGACAAAATCGACGCCGAGGGCCACATGCTGGAACTCGACGGCGGCCAGCAACTCGCCTACGACTACCTCGTCATCACCACCGGCCCCAAGCTCTCGTTCGACGAGGTGCCCGGCAGCGGCCCGCACGGCGGCCACACCCACTCGATCTGCACCGTGGAGCACGCGGAAAACGCCTGGGCCAACTACCAGCGCTTCCTGCAGGACCCCGGCCCCGCCATCATCGGCGCCATGCCCGGCGCCTCGTGCTTCGGCCCCGCCTACGAATTCGCCTTCATCTTCAACAAGGACCTGCAGAAGAGGAAGCTGCGCCACAAGGTGCCGCTCACCTTCGTGACCAGCGAGCCCTACATCGGCCACATGGGCCTGGGCGGCGTGGGCGATTCCAAGACGCTGCTGGAAAGCGAGCTGCGCAGCTTCGACATCAAGTGGATCACCAACGCCAAGACCACGCGCGTGGAAGACGGCAAGATGTACGTCACCGAGCTGGACGACGCCGGCCAGCCGAAAAAGGAGCACGAACTGCCCTTCAAGTACAGCATGATGCTGCCCGCCTTCAAGGGCGTGGACGCCGTCGCCGCCGTACCCGGCCTGTGCAACCCACGCGGCTTCGTGCTGATCGACGAATACCAGCGCAGCAAGAAGTACCGCAACATCTTCTCCGCCGGCGTGTGCGTGGCCATCCCGCCGGTGGAAGCCACGCCCGTGCCCACGGGCGCGCCCAAGACCGGCTACATGATCGAGACCATGGTCTCGGCCATCTGCCACAACATCGCGGCCGAACTGGCGGGCAAGCCCGAGGAAGCCACCGCCAAGGCCACCTGGAACGCCATCTGCCTCGCGGACATGGGGGACACCGGCGCCGCCTTCGTCGCGCTGCCGCAGATCCCGCCGCGCAACGTCAACTGGTTCAAGAAAGGCAAGTGGGTGCACCTGGTCAAGATCGCGTTCGAGAAATACTTCATGCACAAGATGAAGACCGGCTCGCACGAACCCTTCTACGAGAAACACGTCCTCAAGGCGCTCGGCATCGAGCGCCTGGAAAAACCATGACCCCCACCCCCCACACGCCCCGGATCACCATCCTCGGCAGCGGCTTCGGCGCCCTGTCCACCGTGCGCGAGCTGCGCACGCGCCTGTGCACCGCGCCCATCACCCTCGTCTCGCCGCGCGCCGAGCTGCACTACCTGCCCGGCATCATCTGGATCCCGAGCGGCGCGCGCACGCGCGAGCAGCTCGTCGTGCCGCTCGCGCCCTTCTTCGAGCGCATGGGCGTGCGCCACGTCGCGGCGGAAGTGACGGGCCTGGCAGACGGCGGGCGCACCGTGCTCACGAACACCGGCGAGCAAATCGCCAACGACGCGCTGGTGATCTCCACCGGCGGGCGCTTCATCAAGAAGCTCCCGGGCATCGAGCACGCCATCACGCCGTGCGAAGGCATCGCTGCCGCCGAACAGATCCGCGACCGGCTCAAGGCCATGCAGGGCGGCGCCATCGCCGTGGGCTTCGCGGGCAACCCCAAGGAGCCGAGCGCGGTGCGCGGCGGCCCGATGTTCGAGTTTCTCTTCGGCATCGACACCCAATTGCGCCGCGAAAGTCGGCGCGAGCAGTTCACGCTCACCTTCTTCCACCCCAAGACCGCCCCCGGCGCACGCCTGGGCGACAAGGCCGTCCAAGGCATCCTCGCCGAGATGCAGCGCCGCGGCATCGCCACCCACCTGGGCCACAAGCCGCTCTCCTTCGAGGCCGACAAGGTCGTGACCGAAGGCGGCGAGATCCCCGCCGACCTCATCCTCTTCATGAGCGGCATGATCGGCAACGCCTGGTTCGACGCCACCGAGCTGCCACGTTCGCCCGGCGGCCTGATCGCCGCCGACGCGCAGTGCCGCGTGCAGGGCTGGAGCCGCACCTACGTGGTGGGCGACGCAGGGAGCTTCCCCGGCCCCGACTGGGCCCCCAAGCAGGCCCACATGGCCGACCTGCAAGCCGCGGCCGCCGCGCAGAACCTCATCGACGCCCTCGCCGGCCGCCCCGAGGCCGCCACCTTCAAGGCCGAGCTGCTGTGCATCATCGACACGCTGCAGGACGGCAAGCTCGTCTGGCGCACTGAAAAGCGCCACCTCACCCTGCCCCACCTGCGCGCCATGCACTGGGCCAAGGCGCACTTCGAGGCGCGCTACCTGCGCCAGTACCGCTGATTCGTTCTATGTTCAACCCAAGGAGTAAATCGTCATGACCACCTGGAGAGTCACCCGCGCCGTCGCCGGCTTCTTCATCCTGCTCTCGCTCGCCCTCGGCGTGCAGGGCAGCCCCCTCTTCGTGAGCCCCTGGTGGCTCGCGTTCACGGCCTTCGTGGGCCTGAACCTGCTGCAAAGCGCCTTCACGCAATGGTGCCTGATGGCCAACCTGCTGAAAAAACTGGGCGTCCAGCCCGGCTGCTGAAAGGAGAAAACCATGCAATTCAACGTCGGCGGCATCGACCGCATCCTGCGCATCATCGTCGGGCTCGTCCTCATCGCGCTGGCCGCGACGGGCACCGTGGGCTGGTGGGGCTACATCGGCATCGTGCCGGTGCTCACGGGCGTGTTCCGCTTCTGCCCGGCGTATTCGCTGCTGGGCATACGCACCTGCCCGATGAAGAAACCGGATTGAGGCCGGAAGCGACCGGCGGCCAATGCCATCGGCAGCTGACACCACGCCCTAGGGCGGGTCATGACGGCAGTACCCGCTCCAGCGCGCGCAACCGTTGCCACACGACGGCCCTGGGCACACGGATGGCGAGCGCCTGCATGCAATGCTCAAACCACCCCTCGCGGGTTTTCATGTAATCGATGGCCCTACCCAAGTCACGCAGAACAGCGTCGCCGTAGGCCTGCTGCGCCTTGGCCACAGCCTGGCGCAACACCGGAAGCTTGGGCTGCATCATGGCGAGGTCGATCACGTCCCGGCTGAACACCCCGCCATCCCCCCCCAGCGATCCGAATTGGCCAACAGCTTGCTGGCGAGCAGGTCTAGCGTTGTCAGTGTCGCAATCCCGCATATCCGGTCGGCGTCCGCAGGCATCGCCAACGCCATGCGTCCCTCCAGCACGATCTCGAACTTGATCTTGAACTCCTGCACCACCAACAGGGCGCGAATGCCATATTGATCGGTGCGGGTTTCGCGCGGCTGTTCCCACGGGGGGCTGTTGCGCGCCAACGCGGCAATACCCTGCACGCCGGTCAACAGGTGGCGCAAGCCGCGATAGCCCGCAAGATCGGACACAAGGAAATCGATATCCACCGATTCGCGGTATTCCCCATACTTCAAAGCAATGGCTGTGCCGCCGCCGAACCAACAGTGGTGAGCACGCAGGACTGCAGCATCCAAGGCCTCCAGCACGCGGCTGATGTGTTGATGGCGCACCCGCTCAAACATCACTGCGCTCCTCGCCGAAGGCCAGACGTAACGCTTCGATCAATTGGCGCTCCGCGGGCACCAGGGCTGCCTCGTCCAGGTGGCGCGCGTTGCGCTCGTAAATATCCAGGGCCTCCCTGGGCGTGAGCGTGTCCGTGCCATGCACCTGCCAAGCCAGTTGGCGCAACTGGGCATAGTCCGCCAGGGGAACGCGCGCCGGAATCCAGCCCGTACGATCCATTTCAGGTGTAGCCAAAGAACTGTCGGCTTGCTGCACATTCAGTACCAATCCAAGCGCAGCCATGGCGTTGCAGTAGGCGCCCATGGTGACCGACGGCTCACCCTTTTCGATGCGATGCAAGGTGACGCGCGACATACCCGCCGCCTCGGCCGCTGCTGTGCCGCTGACCTTCAGCGCCTTGCGCCGCGCCCGCACGCTCTCGCCCAGCACACGCAACTGTTGGACGATGGAAGATAAAACGGTGGGTGAAGTTGATGGCATATGGCTCTCATTTTAGACAATTCCGTCAAATTGTGATCAATGAGAAACGTTTTTCAGGTTTGCGACAACAACATTGCACGGCTACTTCGGCATCAACCCCGCCAGTTGCTCGCGCGCCAGCGCATGCCCGTGCGTGGCAGCCTTGGCCAGCCACATCAGCGCCAACGCCTCGCCTGCATCATCGCCGCACAGGCCGGCGGCGTGCAGCAGCCCCAGCCAATGCATGGCGTCGGCCTCGCCCTGCTGCGCGGCCAGTTCCAGGAAGTACAGCGCCGCCTGAATCAGGCAGGCGCCCGCACGTTCGTCGCACTCATCGCGGCCGCCCAGTTGCAGCGCCGCCAGCGCCAGCAACGCCCCCACTTGCGCTTGCGCCAGCGCATCACCGCCATCTGCGGATTCCAGCCACTGCAGACCCTCTTCACCCAGGGCTTGCATCACAACGGACTGCAGCGCCCGCACAGGCACACACGCCCTCGCGTCGGCCAGGCGCTGCACAGAGCCCTCCTCCACGCGCCGCTGCCAGGTGCGCACGCTGCGCCCCGAAAGCGCGGCAGCGGCGTTCAGGCTCAAAGAAACCTCAGCAAATTCACTAATCACACATCAATCCGGTGGGGCGAACGAGCCAACTGTACAAGGGCCACGCACAGGTGACCACCCAAGAAGGTTGCCACGTAACGAAAACGAAGATTACCGTGGCACAAAGACTGCTAGGACAACTTATCCGGGCCCGGTGCTCGCTATTTTTAAGAGAGAAATTTGCCATGGAAATGAGCCTGCAAAAGGGATTCACCCTCATTGAGCTGATGATTGTCGTGGCAATCATCGGTATCCTGGCAGCAGTTGCCCTACCAGCCTATCAAGACTACATGGCGCGCTCGCAGGTGTCCGAAGCCATGACGCTAGCATCCGGAGCAAAGGCCGCTGTCACCGAATACCAGGGTAACAACGGCGCTTGGCCGCCAAGCAACGCCTCCGCTGGCTTAGCAGCGGCAACAGACATTCAAGGCCGGCACGTAGCAAGCGTGAACGCGACCGGCGGCAAAATCGTAGCAACAATGAAATCAGCCAACGTGTCTGTCGGCATTCAAGGCAAAACCTTGACGCTCAGTCCCATCACGCATGCAGGATCCGTCGAATGGAAGTGTTCCTCGAACGCCTTGCCAAAATACGTCCCGACAGTCTGCCGCTGAAAAGACGGTGTTTCTGCCATGCCAACCCCAAGCAAACGTCGCACAGATGACATGACACGATGCCCAAAAGAACAATTTGTCGCCCAAACAGAGCGACACCAGCCCGGCAGTCACACGGTACAACTAAAGTCGTGCTGACAGCAAGGGCGGGCACATGTGCTGGCATGATGTTTGCTGAGCAGTGCCTATGCAGGCGCCCTGCCTGCATTTTTCTCAAGGAAGGACTGCAATGAAAGCAAATCTGCAAAAGGGCTTTACCCTGATTGAATTGATGATCGTCGTGGCGATCATCGGCATCCTGGCGGCAGTGGCGTTGCCCGCCTATCAAGATTACATGGCTCGCTCTCAACTGTCCGAAGCCATGACCTTGGCTTCCGGAGCCAAGGCCGCCGTTTCCGAGTACTACGGCCAAAACGGCGCGTGGGCTGGCAGCAATACCTCCGCAGGCCTGGCGGCGGCGACGGACATCCAGGGCAAGTATGTAGCCCAAGTGAATGCGGCCAGCGGCAAGATCATTGCAACAATGA
>Ga0222419_101037_pt1 | contig 12518 bp, 11 predicted proteins | sample 1B20Ametagenome_FD_182474 | JGI IMG/M metagenome (GOLD analysis project Ga0222419, IMG submission 182474) | Enriched microbial communities from leaf-cutter ant dump, University of Wisconsin, Madison, United States - 1B20A (version 2) | ecosystem: Environmental > Terrestrial > Nest > Insects nest... | reverse complement strand
TTGAAAGTATCCTGGTATGACGGCGGTTTGATGCCACACCGGCCGGAAGAGCTGAAGCCGGAGGAAGACTTCGGTAACTGGGATGGCGGCGTATTGTTCATCGGAACCAAAGGAAAATTGCTGGCGGATTGTTATGGCGCCAACCCGAGGTTGCTGCCGCTTTCTAAAAATGAAAGTGCGCAGGCGGTAAAACAAACCATTGCCCGTGTACCTAACGAAGATCATTACCTGCAGTGGGTGAACGCCTGCCTGGAAGGATATGGCAAAGGCGTGACCAGCTCTCCCTTCGAATATGCCGGACCGTTCACAGAAAGCATCCTAATGGGTAACCTGGCTATCCGAAGCGCCCTGTATATCGATCCGAGTGTTTCCGGCTGGGGTAAAAATAAATTCACCGGTCGTAAGAAACTGTTGTGGGATGCCAAGAATATGAAGATCACAAACTTCGATGCAGCCAACCAGTTTGTAAAAAGAGAATACAGGTCCGGCTGGGGAAGCCTGACTTTGTAATAAAGCAATAATTGTAATAAAAAAAGGGATGAGAAATCGTCCCTTTTTTGTTTTTAAGTACAGCATTGTGCAGCAAAAAAAGTTGGTTGACCATTGCTGCAGCAATGGCTGACACACTTTGCAATGAACCAAAGGTTACTGCAAAATCCCGGGTACACAGCCATGCTTACTCAGCTGCAACGAAAACCTGGGTTTTAGTAACCACTACAGTATCTCTGTCTATACCATTGGAAGAGGGATAGGTATAGTACGAATCCGTGATTTTTAAACTGCTGGTGGACAATTCCGTGATTATACCGTTGCCTGTCACAACTCCATAATACGGATAATTATACCACGTGTAGGTATAAGTACCAGGTCGTGTTGGGTGCCAGTTCCAGTCACCGCTATGCAAAATCGGAAGGGTGTCTTGTAAGTGTACGTCAATAAGATACGTACCAGACTTATAAAACCTCAAATAAACATTTCTATTATATTCTGCACTCCAACCAAAGGTAGCCGGACTAAAAGTTGTTCCCTGTAACTTCCAGTTTCTGCAAAGCAACCGGGTGGAATCAGAGTCAGTAATTTCCGGTGCTTTGTTGGCAGTTATCAGAATAGTACCAGCTTCTGTAGATAATTTGAAGAGCAATGTATCACCTTCAATCGTTATATCGGTCAGTGTGCCAAGTTCTGAAATATTAACCTCACTAGAATCGGTTATGTCATATTTTCCTGCAAACACTTCGCCGCTACTAATAGAAACAAGATAGGTGCTGTCGTTGAAAAATTCAATTGATGACAGTTGAGCTGCTTCCTGAGACCTGGAAGAAACATGTGAGTTGGCATCAATAATCCACTTGCCGTTAATGGCACTTGCCAATGTTCTTTCCGGTAAAGGAGTTTTCGGCGTTTCGGTTTCTTTTTGGCAGGCATAGATTCCCGCAACTATTACTATCAGCAGTAAAAGTTTGAGTATGTACTTTGATTTCATCATAAAAGGTTAACGTTACACGGGGGTCGGTAATGTTTTTTTCGGTAATGTTTTATTGCTAAATAGTAGGTTATTGACTTAAGTCAATAAAACTGCTTCCCGGAGGTTGTAAGATGCGCATGTTACAAATCCGGTTTACTGTATCATGAAATCGGTAACACTATATTACAGAAACAATACAAAGACTGACATGATAATATCGATATTAAAAAACCATATTGCTTATCATACTTATTCCGGTGAAGTGGAGGTGTCGCTGGATTTCTGTCCCCCGGGCAGCCTGCCTCCAGGCAATTTTCTCGCCAAGTATGTCGACCACTTTGATACCGTGTTGCTTGAACCAACAGGCCCCGCAAAAGGAGGCATTACGGAGAACTGGCAGGTGCAGCGCACCGGGATATTTATAGAAGCCCGGTAAAGATTCGTATTGTCGGGCCGCAGCGCGGCGAAATATGAATTTATTGCTGTATAAATGTGGTCTTTCTTTTAAATACAAGCTTCTATCTTTCCAAGCTGTGAAACCTGCGTGGGGACACGCAGGTGGGCGGTCGGTTTGATCCTGCATGCTTCAGGCATGCAAAGCCCCGCATAAAGAGGCATTACGGAGAACTGGCAGGTGCAGCGCACCGGGATATTTAATAGAAGCCCGGTAAAGATTCTATTGTCGGGCCGCAGCGCGGCGAAATATGAATTTATTGCTGTATAAATGTGGTCTTTCTTTTAAGTACAAGCTTCTATTTTTCCAAGCTGTGAAACCTGCGTGGGGACACGCAGGTGGGCGGTCGGTTTGATCCTGCATACTTCAGGCATGCAAAGCTCCGCAAAAGGAGGCATTACGGAGAACTGGCAGGTGCAGCGCACCGGGATATTTATAGAAGCCCGATAAAGATTCTATTGTCGAGTCGCAGCGCGGCGAAATATGAATTTATTGCTGTATAATGTGGTCTTCCTTTTAAGTACAACTTCTATTTTTCCAAGCTGTGAAACCTGCGTGTGGACACGCAAATGGGTGGTCGGTTTGATCCTGCATACTTCAGTCACACAAAGCCCCACAAGAATAACGCAAGGCGGGAGAAAGAAGCTACATAAAAAGAAGTTTGTTATTCGCTGCACCCCATGCCGGCCGATTTGAAAAGGGAGACATCTGCGTTTGATATTCTTTTTCCATTCCATACAAAAATACGTGAAGATAGGTGTCGATGTAGCGTGCTGCCTTGTTGCGTGTCTTCACGCAACACTCCCCGGTTGCTGATTTACAGAAGATTTGATCCTGTATACGACCTGGCAGGCAAAGATTCGCAAAGGGAGAAGCTGCTTAAAAACGTTTCTCACCCAAACAAGAAGTACCGCAAAAGGAGGTATTCCGGAGAACAGCGGGCAGACAAATACGGAGACGCTGCCTGCATTTATTCTATCGACAATGTGGAAGATAAAATATAGTTTGGAATTTATTCTGTAGCACCGCTCCCTCTCCGCTGCGGGAGAGAGATAAAGGGTGAGGGGCACTACCGCTTCAGGCTGATCGTCAGCAACCGGCTTGTTTTCTCCGTTACCTTAAACCGGTCATCAATACGCAGCCCTACCACCCAGATGATCTTTTTCCCGGATTCCAGCACCCATATCTTCTCTTTTTCTACCAGTGATAATTTGTTGTCAATAAAGAAGCGGGACAGCTTTTTCTTTTTGCGCATACCCAACGGGTAGAAATAGTCACCCTGTTTCCATCTCCTTAATAGCAGCGGGAATTGTATATCCTTTGCATCGAGCATGGCGATGGTGGCATCTCTGGAAATACCGGCTTCTGCATTGATCTTTTTCAGGCTGATCGTTAAACGCCCTTCCTGGAAGAATACTTCGTTATCGTTTTCTTCTATCAGCAGGATATTATTTTGTTGTTCCTCCAGTGGCGAAATGATCAGCCGGTTCCTGTTCTTCAGGATCCGGTGTGTAGGAGAGAGGATAAATTTACCGGTTTCGCTATTCGCCAGTGAAATGATTTCGCCTGTCTGTTTCGGTTGAAACCCATATTCCCGGATAATTTCGTAAACGATGGTTTGCAACGGCTTTTGCTGCAGGAGCTTTACTACGGGTATTTCTATATTGTTCCCTTTATATTCCAGGAGCCTTTTTTTATGAAGCGCGATGGCCTGGTCATACAATTGTGTACCCTCCCTGAAGCGGGTAATATTATCCTTCATATTTTCTTCTGCCCCGGGAATGACTTGGCTGATCAACGGAATGACCTGGTGCCTGAAAAAATTCCGGGTATACTTATCCGATTGGTTGCTGGAATCTTCTACAAAAGAAAGATTGTTTTCGGCAACAAAGCTTTGAATATCTTTTTTGGTTGCAAACAGGAGCGGACGTACCAGCTTTTCCTGTTTCGGTAGTATGCCTTTTAACCCCTGCATACCCGTTCCTTTAAAGAGATTCATCAGGACGGTTTCTATATTATCATCCCCGTGATGTGCTGTAACCAGGAGGGAGGGTTGTTTTGCCGGCAGGGGAGATATTACGTCATTGCTTGCAAGCAGCGAATAAAACCATTCATACCGAAGCTCACGGGCAGCTACCTGTATGGATATTTTTTTATCGGCGGCATAGCGGGCAGTATCAAACTGTTTTACCAGCACAGGCACCTGGTATTGCTCTCCCAATGATCGTACAAACTGTTCATCCCGCTCACTTTCCGCTCCCCGCAGCCGGAAATTGCAATGCGCTATCACAAAGGGGAATCCCGATTGTCTGCACAATTCGCACAAAACTACAGAATCCATGCCACCGCTCACAGCCAGCAGAAGCGTATCATGCTGCCCGAATAGTTTTTCCTGATCAATAAATGTTACAAATGCCTGTTGCAGATCCATTGTTTGGGTTTCAGTCTTCACTTATTTCTTCATATGCCGACAGCAGTTCATTATAGGCCCGTCTTTCGCCTGTGATGTTGGTGATCTCCAGTCCTCTTTTGTACCATCGCACCGCATCCTCTGTTTCGCCTGCTCTTTCCAGCAGCTTCCCCAGATGGTAATAGCTGCCGGTATACCCCGGATCACGCTCCAGCACTTCTATCAACAGCGTTTTGGCTTTAGCATTGTTTCCTTCTTTTATATATTCCAAAGCCAGTGCATGTTTGAGAAAACTATCATTTGGTGATTTTTTCAACATTTCTTCCAGTTGCAGTTTTCTATCCATAGAGAAGTGAATATATTTTTACGGATTTTGTGATAAAAATAAAAACGCGAACGTTATATTTGCAATACAATTAGTTGCTTATGCAACTTTATTAAGGTCTAAACGCTATTTTAATGAAAATACTTGTCTGCATCAGTAAATCACCTGATACTACCGCAAAAATAGCTTTCACTGATAACAATACGAAATTCGCTACCGATGGGGTGCAATGGATCATCAATCCGTATGACGAATGGTATGCATTGGTAAAAGCCATAGAATTAAAAGAAAAAGATCCTTCCGCTGTTATTCACCTGGTGACAGTTGGTTTGGCCGACACAGAGCCTATCATCCGGAAAGCGCTGGCGTTGGGTGGTGATGAAGCCATCCGGGTCAATTCGGATAGCCAGGATAGCTTCTATATTGCGTCACAGATCGCGGAAGTGGCCCGTACCGGTAATTATGACCTGGTATTTACCGGCAAGGAAACCATTGACTATAACAGCTCGTCCATTGGCGGCATGGTAGCAGAATTGCTCGGACTTCCTTATGTGTCGCTGGCTTTTTCTTTCGGACTGGAAGGCAATAAGGCAACCATCATCCGGGAAATAGAAGGAGGAGAAGAAACAGATGAAGTAGAGCTGCCTGTGGTCGTGAGTTGCCAAAAGGGGATGGCAGAAGCACGTATTCCCAATATGCGTGGTATTATGGCAGCCCGTACCAAGCCACTCAAAGTAATGGAGCCGGTGGCGGCTGACAGTCTCACCAGCATCGTTGGATTTGAATTGCCACCTGCGAAAGCCGGGGTAAAGCTCATTGCTGCAGATAACCCGGGCGAACTGGTAAAAATCCTTCATGAAGAAGTAAAAATCATTTAATTACAACCGCTATTTAAAAATAAAATTCAGCTATGTCTGTTTTAATATTCATCGATCATTCGGAAGGACAGGTAAAAAAGGGTTCCCTGGAAGCCCTCAATTATGGTGCTCAGCTGGCAAACCAGTTAGGAGTACCTGCTGAGGGTGTGCTGTTGGGGACTTTGGCAGATGCGGAACAGTTGGGTAAATATGGTATTACAAAAATTCACCAGGTAAAGAACGATGCCCTTAATCATTTGGATGGGCAGTTGTTTACTGCCATAATAGCCCAGGTGGTGGAAACTACCGGTGCTACGGTGGTGGTATTTTCCAATAACACAGACGGTAAATCTATTGCTCCCAGGCTTTCAGCCAGGTTAAAAGCGGCTTTTGTATCCGGCGCCGTAGCATTACCGGAAACCGGTAATGGGTTTGTTGTGAAAAAATCTGTTTTTTCCGGAAAGGCTTTTGCCAATATTTCATTGAATACAGATATTAAGATCATCGGATTGAATCCCAATTCCTTTTCCGCTGTGGCCACTGGAACCGGAACCGCGGAAATTGTGGGCTTTGATGCGAAGGCAGATGCCTCCAAAGTAAAAGTAGTTTCGACTAATAAAGTAAAAGGTGAAATTCCCCTGAGTGAAGCCGAGATCGTGGTGAGCGGTGGCAGGGGACTTAAAGGTCCCGAAAACTGGGGAATGGTGGAAGAGCTGGCGAAGCTGTTGGGAGCGGCCACCGCCTGTAGTCGCCCCGTGTCAGACGCCGACTGGCGCCCGCACCACGAGCATGTAGGACAAACCGGTTTGGCAATTGCCCCCAACTTATACATTGCCATCGGTATTTCAGGAGCTATCCAGCACCTGGCCGGTGTCAACAGGAGCAAAACGATTGTAGTGATCAACAAAGATCCCGAAGCGCCTTTCTTTAAGGCGGCGGATTATGGGATCGTCGGCGATGCTTTTGAAATAGTTCCTAAAATAATAGAAGAAGTTAAAAAACTTAAAGGCGTAGCATGAGAAAACAACCTTTCAGGGGTAAAACCGCCCGGTCAGCCGGAGCGGTTTTTTCTTTGGCTTACAGTTTCAATGCTTTCTAAAATTCTTGTACATTCGCAAACAGATTATGAAGAAAATAGAGCTGGAAATAGTAGCATTATCACATAGCATTACACAAACTCATTCTTACGCGGTTGTTTTAGGTGAAACCAACGGTTTAAGACGTTTACCCATTGTTATCGGTGGTTTTGAAGCGCAGGCAATAGCCGTTGCCCTGGAAAGGATGCAGCCCAGCCGGCCGCTCACACACGACCTGATGAAAAATTTTATGATGGCGTTCAATGTAGAGTTGCATGAAATAGTGATCAGCGACCTGCAGGAGGGAATATTTTATTCCAAACTGTTATGCAGCAATGAGCATGATACCGTAGAAATAGACTCCCGTACTTCCGACGCGCTGGCACTGGCAGTGCGGTTTGGCTGTCCTATTTATACCTACGAGCATATACTGGAGAGCGCCGGCATCCTGATGGAAGATTCCGGAGGCAAAAAGAAAAAAGAAGAAGAGAGTACCGTTAAAGAATCGAGTGGAGCAGAGAGCCTGAAAGACAAGTCGTTAGATGAGTTGAACCAACTGTTGAGCGAAGTGCTGGAACAGGAGGATTACCTGAAGGCAATCGCCATCAGGGATGAGATCAACCGCCGGAAGAAATAACGTCAAATTTTACTATTTTGATCGTTTTCCCCAATTGTAAGATCAACCTGGGCCTGCATATTACTTCAAAGCGGGCAGACGGGTTCCATAACCTGGAAACGGTTTTTTATCCCCTTATATGGACCGACGCACTGGAGGCGGTGAAAAGCGAAAGTGATAGCCTGACACTGTCAGGTATACCTGTGCCGGGCAACGCCGGTGATAATATTTGTTTTAAAGCGGCAGAGCTGCTGCGGAAAGACTTTCCGCAGATCAGCAGGCTCAGCATTCACCTTCATAAAACGATTCCTGCGGGAGCCGGACTGGGGGGAGGATCTGCTGACGGCGCCTTCATGCTTTTACTGCTGAACCATAAATACAACCTGCAGCTAAGTGACCGGCAGTTGATAACATATGCCGGTCAGTTGGGTAGCGATTGTCCTTTTTTTATTGTAAACAAACCCTGTTTTGCCAGTGGAAGAGGAGAGGTGCTGCACCCTGTTGACCTGTGCCTCGACAATTACTCTTTCCTGGTCATCCATCCCGGTATCCATGTGAATACCGGTTGGGCATTTACACAAATCACCCCGGCAAGCGCTGCCACGCCTTTAACCGAGATCATCCGGCAACCGGTAGAGAAATGGAAAAAGCTGCTGGTCAATGACTTTGAGGTCCCTGTGTTTAAAAAATACCCCGAGATCGGACAGTTAAAGGAAACACTTTATCGATCCGGCGCGCTGTATGCTTCCATGACGGGGAGCGGTTCTTCGCTGTATGGCATATTTCCAAAGGAGATGCTTCCGGAACTAGGGCTTGACAATGATTATATTGTCAAAAAAATTGCATAACAATGACACAAAAATAATACCTCAATGTTTAAACATTGAATTATTGTTATTAATTTTGCCCCTATCAAAAAAACAATAATGAAAAAATCTATCTTATCTCTTTTGGCTGTTGCGGCAATAACAGCATCCTGCAACCAGGCTCCGGATGCGGCAAAAGCCGAAACAACTGAAAAGCAGCAAGCAGCCGCTGCTGAAGGCGCTACCTATAGCATCAATACCGAAGAAAGCACTATAGGGTGGATCGGTACCAAACCCGTAGGACAGCATCACGGAGAGTTTAAATTAAGCTCCGGCTCACTGGCTGTTGCTGAGGGCAACGTTACCGGTGGTAATTTCATAATTGATATCCACTCCATCAAGAACTTCGATCTTACAGATGATTCCAACGGAAAACTGGTAGGACACCTGAAGAGCGGGGATTTTCTGGATGCGGAAAAACATCCTACCGCCAAATTTGAGATCACTAAGGTAGATCTTTTACAAAATGATACCAGCGGCACACATAAAGTGAGCGGTAATCTTACATTAAGGGACAGTACTAAAAACGTCACTTTCCCTGCCAGGATAGTCGTTACAGAAAACGATGTAACCGCTAATGCCAACTTTAATATTGACAGAACACAGTGGGGATTGTTCTACGGAAATGATCAATCACTGGGAGATAAGTTTATTCGTCCTGAAGTGAATCTTACTTTAAATATCAAAGCCCGGAAATAATTCCCGGAAAACTGAAAAGACCGGTTGTCATCAGGCAACCGGTTTTTTTATGCCTGTTCAAAAAGAAAGGTTTCCCACTTTCCGGATAACCCCGGTTCTTTATGGAAGTCAGTTGCAGTACAATATATTTGCACTATGCGAAAATTGTCAATGGCAGAACTTAACAGGAAAACAGCAGAGGAGTTCAAAGTATCTGTTAAAGTGCCGGTAGTAGTGGTAATGGATAATATCCGGAGCATGCATAACGTGGGGAGCGTTTTCAGGAGTGCAGATGCGTTTTCAATGGAAGGAATTTATTTGTGCGGATATACGCCCCGTCCGCCACACCGGGATATCCATAAAACAGCATTGGGTGCCACAGAAACTGTAACCTGGGAATATGCGCCTACCACACCGGAAGCAGTGATATCACTGAAGGAAAAAGGGTATGCCATCTGGGCGATAGAGCAGGCAGAAGCAAGTGTCAGCCTGGAAAACGTCCATAGGGAACTGTTAATGGCTGATAAGCGATCCGTTGCGGTGGTCTTTGGGAATGAGGTAGACGGGGTGTCGGATGAAGTGCTGGCGCTTTGCGACGGTTGCATCGAGATACCGCAGTCGGGCACCAAACATTCCCTGAATATATCGGTTGCCGCCGGAATTGTACTGTGGGAACTATCGAAATGTTTTAGTTAAGCCGGATAATCCGTTTACCTTTGCCCATATGTCAACCGCCAGAAATTATCTAAGCCTTATAAAATTCTCGCATACCATTTTTGCTATGCCTTTTGCCATGATCGGCTTTTTCCTGGCGGCAAAAGAAGATATTTTCCTGGCTATTTCGTCATTAAGGGAAGAAGGTACCTCATCCGTCCGGCAAACAGCCGGTGCGGGAAAACCCTTGTGGCTTCTGTTTATCCTGGTAGTGTTATGTATGGTTTTTGCCCGCAGTGCTGCCATGGCCTTTAACCGTTACTTGGATCGTCATTTTGATGCAAAAAATCCCAGGACGGCCATCCGGGAGATACCGGCTGGTATCATCAAAGCCAATAGTGCGCTCGGTTTTACCATTCTTTGCTGCGCCTTATTTACAGCTTGTACTTTTTTTATCAACCCGCTCTGTTTCTATCTTTCACCTGTGGCGTTGCTGGTTGTATTAGGTTATAGTTATACCAAAAGATTCACGGCGCTTTGCCACCTGGTGCTTGGGCTTGGGTTAAGCCTGGCGCCGATCGGAGCTTACCTGGCAGTAACCGGGCGGTTCGACTGGCTGCCGGTGATGTTTTCGCTGACGGTATTGTGCTGGGTCAGCGGCTTTGACATTATTTATGCGCTCCAGGATGAAGAGTTCGATAAGTCGCAGGATCTCTATTCCATTCCCGTACGACTGGGTAAAAAAAGGGCATTGAATGTTTCCAAAATGCTTCACCTGGCGGCTGCCCTGCTGGTGATAGCTGCCGGCATATACGGCAAGTTCGGCATCTGGTACTGGCTGGGTGTAGCGGTGTTTGTGGGCATGCTGGTTTACCAGCATTCTATCGTAAAGCCCCATGATCTTCGCAGGGTAAATATTGCTTTTATGACGGCTAATGGCATAGCCAGCGTGGTATTTGCCGTATTCGTGATCGGCGATTTGTTTCTCGGCTGATGTTGTCTATATCCTTTTTTTCAGTATTCATTTTTTCGCATAGGAAGTAGGGATGTTTTGTACCAAGCCGCAGTAGCTACTATTATGCTTTAGTTGCGTCGCACGCTTGTACGGTTTTATCGCTATTGGGCAGGAAGCCGCTCCGGGCGTGGTTTCTTTATATAGCCAGGGTAGCGCCGATGGTGCATAATTGAAAATAATCTCTTTGTCTGCAAACAGGTTGTGCCAATGGCACAACAGATCTTATAGCCGGCGGAATGTCATCTAAACGAGGATCCGAACTAAGCGTATTTTATTCACTCGGGATACCCATTCGGGGCTGCTCTCCGGATAACCTCAGTCGCCGTTTTGGGTATTGTGTTTAGCTGATTTTGACACCCTGGTATGTGTCCTCACGACCTTTTGATCCCCAGCCGGGTATCCTGCAGGGTACCAGAAGTCTTTTACACGTTGACGTAAAAGATTTCCAACCTTCGGAAGGTTGGAAACCCTGGCAACGAATGCACTATAGGTTAAAAACGCGGTACCCGGTTGTAGCCTGGTATAGCAGCCTTTAAGGAATATATGCACACAGACGGGATGTATTTGCAAAAGAAATTGCAGTAAAAAATGTCGATTTGTCATGCCGGTAGCATCATTATTTTTACTGGGGCCGTATAGGCACGCGGTGGTGTAGCAATAAAATATTTAAATAAAATTAATGTGTTTTTTGCTAGCTTTAATCGCCGGATATTATTTCAATTCCGCGGCAAGTAAAAACACCTTCAATGAGCCTGAGATTCTTAGTGGCAACAACCAATGTTTTTTTAAGTATATGTTGCTTTTCCCAGCAGCTCAACTTTCAGTCGTATACTTCTGCACAGGGATTAAGCCAGAACAGCATTTACTGCATTGCCGAAACAAGCGAAGGCTTTATGTGGTTTGGAACACAGGATGGTATCAACAGGTTTGATGGGAAAAACTTCCTGCAGGTGAATGCACAAATTGAAACCAGGGATACCTTATCAAAACAAAAGCAACCTCTTTCAAAAATGGTAACCGCCCTGTACAGCGGCAAAAACGATTTGCTTTGGATGGGCACCACCCGCGAGCTGCTTATATACGACCGGGTGCTCAACAAATACCTGTTACCACAAATGGTTTTTCCTCATTTCAAAATTGCCCCTAACCCCTGGATTACCCATATTATCGAAGACGATAAGGAGAATGTATGGATCGCGACACAGAGCAATGGGTTGTTTTGTTACAACAAGCAGAAAGGCGAAATGGTCAACCTGCATTGGCAAAACGGCACACCCGATAAAATAATTGCCATCGGCACAGATGCAAAAAAGAACCTCTATGTTGCCGGTAATAATGATGTATATTTTTACAGGGAAGGCAATTTTACGCCGTTGCAATTGTACCGCAGGTTCCCTGCCTTAAAGAACGGGCCCATTACGGAAATGAAATTTATCAGCAACCGGTTGTGGCTTATTCTCAATGCTGCTGAAATATTGCTGCTTGATTACGAGGAAGATCATGCAAAGGAATATATTCCCTTTACAAAAATGTTTACAGGGGCAGACTACCTGCAGGAGCCCAGGATCATCCACCAAAGCGATAGTAATACCGTATGGGTAGGCAGCAGGAGCGAAGGATTGCTGAAGGTAAACCTGCCGGCACATACATTTGAACACTCCCGGTCGGGCAGTAGCGAGAATAATTTAAAAAGCCAGTTTGTACTTAGCTTTTATACCAGCCGCCGGCATATTACCTGGATTGGGCTAAGCGGAGGTGGCGTAGCAGAATATGACCCGCATAAAATACAGATCGGATTATGGAGAAGCAACCAACAACCCGGGCAACCCCTGCAGGATAATATGTTATTAAGTGTATTTTCCGAAAATGACGAAGACTTTTATGCAGGTACATTGTATGGCGGATTGCTGCACCGGAACCTCATTACAAACACTGCTCGCTACTACCAGCCACCATTAAACGATATAACGGCTGTTGGCTCAAGAAATATCTATGAGATCACTTCGGCAGGTAACCACCTGTTATGGATGGCTACCTGGGGAGGGTTGTACAGCTTTGACAGGACTACACAAAAATTTAACCAGTATACTAACCCTGAAGAT
>Ga0222419_101035_pt1 | contig 12528 bp, 11 predicted proteins | sample 1B20Ametagenome_FD_182474 | JGI IMG/M metagenome (GOLD analysis project Ga0222419, IMG submission 182474) | Enriched microbial communities from leaf-cutter ant dump, University of Wisconsin, Madison, United States - 1B20A (version 2) | ecosystem: Environmental > Terrestrial > Nest > Insects nest... | reverse complement strand
CCTCCGCGGCATCCGGCGCCCCGCATTTCGTGCTCAGCGGCACGACCGCCGAGGTCGTCGAGCAACGACGCATCACCGCCTTGCACCTGACCCTCACCCATGACGCGGGCCTCGCCGCCGCGTTCGTCGTCGCCGAAGGAGAGCCGCTGTGACCACGCCGTTCCGCGAGGCGACCATCGACCTCGACGCGATCAGCGACAACGTCCGCCATATCCGCCGCCTCACCGGCGTGCAGGTGATCGGCGTCGTCAAGGCCAACGCCTACGGCCATGGCGCGGCCGCGGCCGCCGTCGCCGCCCTCGCCGGCGGCGCCACGCGGCTGGGGGTCGCCGAGATCTCCGAAGCCCTCGAGCTGCGCCGGCAGGGCATCACCGCGCCGATCGTCGCCTGGCTGCACGCGCCGGGGGAGCGGTTCGAGTCCGCCGCCGCGCAGGACATCGAGGTCGGCATCTCCTCGTTCGACCAGCTCGAGGCCGCGGCCGCCGCCGCCGAGGTCGACCGCCCTGTCGCCGTGCACCTGAAGTTCGAGACCGGCCTGTCGCGCAACGGGATCGCCCCGGCCGACCGGGGTCGCGTGCTCGCCGAGGCCGCCCGCCTCGAGCGCATCGGACGTCTGCGCATCGTCGGTCTGTTCAGCCACCTGTCGAACACCTCCGTCGAGGACGACCGGGCGGCGCTCGCCCGGTTCCACGAGGCCGTCGCCGCGGCCGAGGCCGTCGGCATCCGCCCCGAGATCCGGCACATCGCGGCCACCGCCGCGGCGATCGACCTGCCCGAGACCCGGCTCGACGCCGTGCGCATCGGGATCGGCCTCTACGGCCTCTCGCCGTTCGACGACCGCTCCTCGTCCGCTCTCGGCCTGCGCCCGGCGATGACGCTGCGCGCCTCGATCGCCGCCGTGCGCCGCGTGCCGGCCGGAACCGGCGTGAGCTACGGCTACGACCACCGCACCGACCGCGACACCACCCTCGTGCTCGTGCCGGTCGGCTACGCCGACGGCGTGCCGCGCAGCGCCTCGGGGCGTCTGCCGGTCTCGATCGGCGGACGCCGCTTCACGAACGTCGGGCGCGTCGCGATGGACCAGTTCGTCGTCGACGTCGGCGACACGGCCGTGTCGGTGGGCGACGAGGTGGTGCTGTTCGGCGATCCGACCCTCGGCGTGCCGTCGGCGACCGACTGGGCGGATGCCGCGGGCACGATCAACTACGAGATCGTCACGCGCATCGGCGGTCGCGTGCCGCGGCGGGCGTCGTGAGCGTCGACGAGTCCCTGCTGGGCCGGCGCGGGATCGCGACGAGCGAGGAGATGGAGCGGCTCGGGTCCGCGCTGGGCGAGACGCTCGAGGCCGGCGACCTGCTGATCCTCACCGGGCCCCTCGGCGCGGGCAAGACCACCTTCACCCGCGGGCTCGCCGAGGGCCTCGGCGTGCGCGGACCCGTGCAGAGCCCGACCTTCGTGATCGCGCGGACGCATCCGTCCCTGGTGGGGCGCGCCCCGCTCGTGCACGTCGACGCGTACCGTCTCGGATCCGGCGACGAGCTGGACGACCTCGACCTCGACCTCGCGCGGTCGGTGGTCGTGATCGAGTGGGGGCGGGGACTGGCCGAGACCCTCGCCGACTCGTGGTGGGACGTCGAGCTGGAGCGCCCGGTGGGCGGTTCGGACGACCTCGACCCCTCGGAGCTGGATGCCGACGCCCCTCGGATCGTGACGATCACGCGCAAGCGCCGCTGAACTCAGGGCGCGTGCGGCGGGTTGATGACGCATGCCGGTATACTCCCGTCCAGGAGAGCGACCGTACGCCTTATACGCCGCTCTCCATGGGGACAGCCTGAGGGGGCTTTCATGGAGGATAAATCGTCACGGCCCAAGACCGCCGTGATCATCGAAGACGACGTGGACATGCGGTCGCTGCTGGACGAGGTGTTCAGCGCGGCCGGATTCCACACCGTTCTCGTCGGTTCAGGACTCGACGGCGTGGCCGCGGTCGCGGAGCACAAGCCCGTGATCACCACGCTGGACGTGAACCTGCCGGGGATAGACGGCTTCGAGGTGGCGCGTCGCGTCCGCAAGATCAGCAGCACGTTCATCATCATGCTCTCGGCGCTCGCCGAGGAGTCCGATGTCGTGCTGGGACTGAGCTCGGGCGCCGACGAGTACCTCGTCAAGCCGTTCCGGCCGCGGGAGCTCCGCGCTCGGATCGAGGCGCTGATGCGCCGCCCGGTCATCGAGAACCAGCCGCAGACCACGATCGTGGTCGGCACGCCGGAGGGCATCCAGCCGGCGCGCACCCCGGCGCGCAATCCGACGGGGACCGCGGCGATCCCGATCATCGACCACGGCTCAGCCGACCAGTGGTCCGGTCATCGCGATCTCAGCCTCGATCTCGCCACCCACACCGTGCTCGTGGCGCAGAAGGAGGTCGATCTCACCCCCACCGAGTTCGACCTGCTGGCCACGCTGCTCGAGTCGAAGCGGCGTGTGCGCAGCAAGTCGGATCTCGCGATGGTGCTGCGCGGCGAGGCGTTCGGAGCGTCGTCGTACTACGTGGGCGAGCCGGACAAGCGCGCGATCGAGGCGCACATGGCGAACCTGCGCAGGAAGATCGGGGACAACCCGACCGACCCGCGCTACATCGAGACCGTGCGCGGCGTCGGCTACCGGCTCACGCCCGTCGATCAGGCGGCCGCCTGACGGCGAAGGGACGAGCGAGGGGCGGTCGCCGCGCGGCGACCGCCCCTCGGTTCAGTCCACGACCTCCCAGGGGGACAGGTCGTGGTCGGTGACGCCCTCAGAGGGGTCGTCGCCCTGCGTCCACCACTTCGCCTCGAACGGCACGCCGTCGAGCAGCACGCGCGATCCCTTCGCGTACACGGCATCCGCGGTCCAGTCGGGGTAGGTCCCGGCAGGAAGCGTCGGCAGGGAGAACGGCTCGTCGTCGGGCATCACGGGACCCACGAGCACCCATGAGGTCGAGTCGGCGGTCTGCGTCGGGTCGTCCGGCTCGGGAGCTCCGGTGACCCACCACTTGGCCACGTACACGTAGCCCTTCCACACCACGCGCACCCCCGCCGAGTACGCCGCATCCTCGGACCAGATCGGGTAGGGGCTGGTCTCCGGGTCGTCCGGGACCGGCGTGCGGGTCGGCTCGGGCTCGGACTCGTCGGCGGCGGACCCGTGGAATCCGGCGCCGAGGACGCTCGCGAAGGTCGTGGCGCCCTGGGCGACCCCGCTGCAGGCGTCGGAGACGACCGAGGTGTCGGGGTAGTTGGGCCCGCAGGTGCGATCGCGGTTGCTCGACCACATCGACATCCGCGCCAGCTGCTTCTGCTGCGCGAACTCGTTGAGCTCGGACGCGTCCTGGAGCGTGAACACCTCCCCGGCGACGTCGTTCTGGCCGATCATCGGCGTCGCTCCCATCACCGCCCACGCGCCTTCGGCGGGGAGGGCGACGCCGAGCTCGGCGTAGAGAGAGGTGAGCTGGTCGTGCACGGCCTCGAGCGCGTCGATCGAGACGTCGGCCATCGACCGCGAGCCGAGATCGACGCCGAAGTTCATCGTCATGGCGTTCACCCCGGCGAGGGAGACGCCCGCCTCCAGCAGCTGGCGCACGGCGTCGAGCCCCTGGCCGGTGAGGCCGTCCGTCGCCGTGGGAAGGGTCACCCAGACCTCCAGTGCGCTCCCGTCGGCCTCGCGCTGACGCTGCAGCCGTGCGAGGGCCTCGGCGCGTCGCGCGTTGGCGGCGCTGTCGGCGAGGTTCGAGTTCTCCAGATCGAGGTCGATCGTCGCGATGCCGTACCGGTCGAGCACGCTCGAGTACGCGTCCTCCAGCGCCGCGACGGTGGAGCACGCCGAGGCCAGCTCCGTGTTCAGCGCACCGCCGAACGACAGCGCGACGTGGGCGCCGTCCCGGCGCATCGCGTCGATCCGGCGGTCGAGGTCGAGCGCGCGCCCGGCATCCGTCATGCTGTAGTACCCGCCCCACGAGGGCGAGCACTCGGTGGCGGCCGCAGCGACCACGAAGGCGAGGACGACCGTGTCGTCCGTGCCGTCTCCCGCGGTGGGCGTCACCGAGACGTCGGCCGCGGTGACGTCGAAGTAGCCTCCGTACCAGCGGGGACCTGCGGGCTCGGCCGTCGGCTGCTCGTTGTGCGTGAGGTACCAGGGCACCGCGGTGGCGCCGGTGAGCACCGTCAGCGCCACCACGACGCCGATCAGCACGCGCCAGGGGGAGAGCCGCTTGCCCGGGTGCCGGCCGCTCACGAGCCCACCTCCGTCAGCTCGCGCTCGCGGCGCGTCCGGCCCCTGCTCTCCTCGGCGAGCGCGCGCGAGGCCTCCGCGGCGGCAGTGCCGGGAGCGGGGTGCCCCTCGTGGAGCATCGCACGCCAGTCCACCGCCGACCTCGCATCGTCGGGCTCGGCCGTCTGCGGGCGCTCGATGTCGACCCACATCCAGTCGGTGAGGCCGATCCAGGTGTCCACGATGGAGTTGCGGATGCCGATGTTCGCCAGGAACGCCCACGTCGCGCAGATCGCGTTGAGACCGGAGAAGCCGAGCGTCCACCAGGCGCCGTCGACGTAGCTGCGCCACGCGACCAGCACCGAGAACACGATGATCACGATCGGCGCCACCACGTACAGCAGCGGGGAGCTCGTGCGGTCCTTCACCTTCGGGGTGCGGGCGAACGGGATCTTGCGGCCAGTCATGCCCTGCTGCAGCGATTTGAGCACGCCGGCCAGGTTCACCGGGAGCAGGATCAGGTTGAACCCGTAGATGCGGAAGATGTCGGTGCGCTTGTACCCGCAGTAGTGCAGGTCGCTCGCCATGGCGAGGAAGTACGGCAGCGCCCCGATGAGGATGAACGGGCTGACGAGCCGGTTGTCGTACGGGTAGGCCAGAAGGAAGATCAGGCCGAAGCTCGCCCACGCGATCGACGCCATGTAGTTCATCCGCAGCGAGACCTCGGGAACCCCCAGCGGCTTGTGCTGCCTGCGCGCCTCGCGCATCTGGCGCCACAGCTTGGGCAGGATCAGCAGGCCGCCGTTCGCCCAGCGCCGGCGCTGCACGATCAGCGAGCCCCAGTCCGGCGGCGTCGCGCTGTAGCTCAGCCGCTCGGGGTAGTTCACGAGCTTCCAGCCGTGCACGGTCAGGTCGACGCTGGACTCGGTGTCCTCGATGACCGTGCGGTCCTGCACGTAGCGCCGCACCTCGAGGCCGTCGACGTTCTCGATCTCGAGGATGTCGTCGAGGGCCTCCATGCGGATCACGGCGTTCGCGCCGACCCAGAAGGTCGCGTCGTACTGCGTCATGCCCTGGTGGAGGATGTGCTGGACGTCGGTCGTCGCTCCGGCGAGCCGCTCGAGACGGGTCGGCGCCGCGCGGAACGAGGAGTACGGCGTCTGGGTCACGGCCACGGCCGCATTCTCGGGCTGCTCGAGGAAGTGCACCAGGCGCAGGCAGTAGTCGCGCAGCAGCACGGAGTCGGCGTCGAGCGTCAGGACGAAGTCGGAGTAGGGGACCTCGAGGTCCGCCGGAGCGCCGCCGGACACCGGCCGGAGCAGGATGCCGTCGGGCGTGCGCACCTCGTCGAACCGCCCTCCGAGCAGGCCGATGTATGCGTTCAGGTTCATGGCCTTGTTCGCCTCGTGCGACAGCGAGGCGTACCTCTTGCGCTCGAACGTGGCCAGCTCGGCGGAGAAGATCCAGACCAGGCGCCGGTGCAGCTCCCGCATCCGCTCCCGCGGCGGCGCCGCGTCCTCGTCGAACGCCATCTGCAGCGCCGCGGTCGTCGTGCTCAGGTCCTCGGCGAGGCCGAGCAGGACCTCGTCGGCGAAGAAGTCGTCGACGTGGTCCTCTCGCGGCTCCTCGTTCGCGAAGTCGCGCAGCCACTCGGCCGCGTACTGGTACTCGGCGATGAGGTCGGCCAGCGCCTGGCGGTCGGGGACGGCCGGCTCGTCGTGCGCGACGAAGCTCTCGTACGCGGCGGTGAACCGGGCGCTCGGCTCGCGCAGCTCGGCGTCGATGCGCGTGACGACCTCGCGCGTCGCACGCAGCTTCGCCCTGGTCTGCGCGTCCTTCGGGAACGGGTTGTCGTCGACCAGCAGGACCACGCGCATCTCCGGGTACTCCTGCAGCGCCGCCGACCAGAGGGTCTTGCGGATCACCGAGGGCTCCTCGGCGTAGGAGGGCACGAGCACGGTGAGCGGCCGGTGATCGTGCGAGAAGTGACGGTCGAGCTCGGCCCGCGGCGCGCGCCGGTGAGAGCGGAACCGCTGGAAGGCGCCGTAGCGGGCGAGCAGGTACATCAGCGCGGAGAAGGTCAGGAAGCTCACCACGACGACGTAGGAGATCCCCTCCAGCATCCGCCAGGTGGTGTCGAACTCGCCGGCCAGGAAGAGGGTGAAGAAGACGGTCAGCACGTAGAGCGCCCACATCGAGACGGTCACCCACATCGCGACCCGGCCGAGGATCAGCTTGCGCGTCGACGGTCGCTCGTGCACCGCCGGCAGCGGCCGGCGCGGCTTCTCCGTGCCCCACTGGGCACGCCTCTTCTTCCCTGGTCGCGCGCTGCGCATTCTCTCCCTTTCGCCACAGAAGAGGCCGCGGATCCCCAGCCGCGGCCTCAGCTGCCGCTTTTCCCCAGCGTCGCGGCCTCGCCCCATCAGGATGCTATGCGCAGAGCACTCGCCGAGGCGAGAGCGGATGGCCGTTCTTTGAGTAATCTTGCGGGAGACTTGAGCATCGACCGAGGAGAGGCGAGTGATGGCATGATCCGCGCCCTGTCCATCTGGCGCTGGCAGCTCATCTTCACCGGGTCGATCGTGGCGATCGTGGTGATGATCGCCGCGTTCAAGCCCGAGACGCTCGGCGTGCCGCTGGTCATCGCGGGCTTCTCCCTGATCATCCTGACCAGCCTGGGAACCCTCGTCGTGCCCTGGGACAGACTGCCCCGCATCGCGTCCGTCGCGATCCCGATGCTGGACGCCCTCGCGATCGGACTCACCACCAACGCCCCCGACATCAGGCTCGGCTTCCTGTGGGTGTTCCCGGTGACCTGGCTCGCCACCTACTTCACGATGGCCTGGGTGTTCGCGGGCATCGGCCTGATCGGCGCGTGCCTGATCGTCTTCGCGAGCCAGAGCGGCCAGCCGGCCGACACGATGCTGCGGGTTCTCGTCCTCGTGCTGACGCTGAGCTTCCTCGGCGTGACCATCCGCATCGGAGAGCAGCGCTCGCGGGCGGCGCGGCGGCTCCTGCAGCGGCAGTCGGAGCAGGTGAACCGCGCCGCGCGCCGCGCCGAGGGGCATCAGCAGCGGGTGCTCCAGATCATCGACTCCCTCGAGGTGGCGCTGGTCGCCGTCGCGGAGGACGGCTCGATCCAGCGCATGAACGACGCCTACCGCACCTTGTACGGCCGCGACCAGTACGGCGCGAGCCTGCCCGCCGCCGCCGTCGAGTACGACGATCGACGGGGCGAGCCGCTGCCGCCGGAGGAGACCACCCTGGCCAGGGCGGCGCGCGGCGACACCCTCGACGGCGAACGCGTGTGGCTGTTCGACAGCCGTGCGCAGTGGCGCGCTCTGCAGGTGAGCACGCAGCCGCTGGCCGGCACCACGCCCGGGGAGAGGAGCATCCTCGTGATCATCGACGACGTCACCGAGCTGCTCGAGGCCGCAGAGGAGCGCCGCGCCGTCGCGGCGATCGTCTCGCACGAGCTGCGCAATCCGCTCACCGCCATCATCGGGCACGTCGATCTGCTGCTGGAGCGCGACGACCTGCCCGAGCGGGTGGTGGCGCAGCTCAAGGTCGTGGCCAACGCCAGCGAGCGCATGCAGAACCTCGTCACCGGCACCCTCGAGGAGAGCCGGCCGGAGTCGGTGCTGTCCGAGCCGGTCGACCTGCGCCAGGTCGTCGACGCCTCCCTCGCCTCCTATGCGCCGATCGCCGCGAGCAACAGGCAGGCGGTGGCGGTCGAGGGCGCCCAGAACCTCCTGATCTACGGCGACGCGTTCCGGCTGCGTCAGGTCGTCGACAACCTGCTCAGCAACGCCGTGAAGTACACGCCCCCGGGCGGCAGCATCACGATGTCGCTAGGGGTGGCCGACGACTGCGACGCCGAACTGTCGATCAGCGACACCGGGATCGGCATGGCTCCCGATGAGCTCGACCGGATCTTCGAGCCCTACTTCCGTGCGGAGGGCGCGCTGCGGGGCGGCTTCTCGGGCACGGGACTCGGGATGGGGATCGTCCGCGACATCGTCGAGGCCCACGGCGGCACCATCGAGGCGGCCAGCGAGCTCGGCGCCGGGACCAGCATCCGGCTGCGCTTCCCGCGCCGGCCGGCGAGCGAGAGGGCAGCATGAACGACACCACGCCCATCGAGGCACTCAACGTCGACGTGTCCACCAGCATGGTGGCCATCGTCACGCTCGTGACGGTGATCGTCTTCGGGCTGGCGACCCTGGCCAGGCCCAGCCGCGCGACGATCACCTGGGGCGCCGCATTCGCGCTCGGCATGCTCGGAACCTATCTGTGGATCGGAGGGTTCCAGCTGGAGTCGCCGGTGCTCAAGGCGGGGGCGTCCGGCCTCATGGTGTGCTTCGAGCCGATCGTCTGGCTCGGGCTGCGCATGCACCTGGGCAAGCGCACGGTGTGGTGGCCGGTCGTCGCCTTCGCCGCCCTCGCCCCGCTCGCGCTCGCCCTCACCGCGGGGACGCCGGCCTTCCAGGTGTCCTTCCGGGTCGTGTTCCTGACGGCGGGCGTCTTCGCCGCCCTCATCGCGACCGAGCTGTTCCGCATGGATCGGAGCGTGCGGGACATCACCCTCCCGCTCGCCCTCGCCTCGTGCGCGTTCGTCGTCGTGGCGCTGGTCGGAGTGGTCGCGGCTCTGGTCGACGGGACGCTGTCGTCGACGGAGCAGCTGGACGTGCTGCGCGGGGTGAACGGCGTCGGCACGGTCCTGTCGAGCACCTGCGCGGCGTTCACCATCGTCCTCCTGGTGCGCACCGGCGGCCCGGCGACCGGGCCGAGCGACGCCGGCGAGGACCGGGCGCGGCGGCGCCTGCTCAAGGCGCAGGCGCAGAACGACCTGCTGTGGTCGGTGCTGGACGTCCGGCTCGACGACGAGGCCGACCTGCGGGCGGCGACCACCGCCGCGGGCTTCGCGCTGATCGCCGACCGGTTCCACGACGACGTGGACGACGCGCTCCCCGTGTCCGCCGATGCGGAGCGCGTCGCGGACGGCCGGTCCGTCATCCTCATCCGGGGGAGCGCGGAGGCGGTCGAGCACCACATCCGCGCCGTCCTGGGGCGGATCTCGGCGATCGACCCGCAGAGCTCCGGCACCGGCATCCGCGTCTCCGCCAGCGTCGGCTGGGCGGACGTGACCTCCATCGGCTACGACTACGACGCGCTCGTCGCCGCAGCCTCCCGGGCCGCCGTCTCCGCGCGCGAGGACGGCGGCGATCGCTGGAGCCGCGCCGCCGCGGCGGAGCGTGCGTCGGACGGGGCCCGGTCCGGCCCGGCTACCCTGGAACCGTGATCCTCGCCGTCGACACCTCCCTGGGCACCGCTGTCGCCCTCATCGACGCGGACGGCGCTCTTCGCGCCCAGGCCGCGACCGTCGATCCGCTCGGCCACGCCGAGGTGATCGGCGATCTGCTGGCCGGGGTGCTCGCCGAGGCGGGTCCCGGGGAGATCGCCCACGTCGTGTCCGGGATGGGCCCTGGGCCGTTCACCGGCCTGCGCATCGGCATCGCCGCCGCACGCGCCTTCGCGCTCGGGCGCGGGATCCCGGTGACCCCGGTGCCGAGCCACTTCGCGGCGGCTCTGGCGCACGCGGACGAGGGCCGTGTCGCGATCGTCACCGACGCGCGGCGCCGCGAGGTCGCGATCACCGTGTTCGACGGCCTCGACGCCGACGGCATCCCGGCGGTCGTCGCGCCCACCGTGCTCGTGCCGGCCGCTGAGGCCGACGCGCACCTCGCCGGAATCCGCCGCGTCGACGTGACGAGCCTGTCGGGCGCGGACCTCGCCAGGGTGGGGGCGCGTGCGCTCGCCGCCGGACGCACGCTGACCGACGACGAGCCGCTCTACATGCGCCACCCCGACGTGGTCGTTCCCGGTGCGCCGAAGCGGGTGGGACCGTGACGCTGCGGGCGGCGACCCCCGCCGACATCGACGGCATCATGGCGATCGAGAACGCGTCGTTCCCGACCGACGCCTGGAGCGCCGAGTCGATGGCCGCCGAGCTCGCCTCGCCGCACAACCGCTATCTGGTGGACGAGGCCGAGGGCGTCATCGTCGGCTACGGCGGGGTCCGCGCCCTGCAGGGCGGAGCGGATGCCGACATCCAGACCATCGCCTTCGACGCGGCTCATCGCGGACGGGGTCTCGGGCGGGCCCTGCTGCGCGCACTGCTCGATGCGGCATCCGCGCGCGGCGCGCGGGAGGTGTTCCTCGAGGTCCGCGCCGACAACCCCGGCGCGCACGGGCTGTACGTGTCGGAGGGCTTCGAGGAGATCGCCCGGCGACCCCGCTACTATCAGCCGGACGACGTGGACGCGATCGTGATGAAGCTCGATCTGCGGCGCAGGGAAGGGGGCCCGAATGACTGAGCCGCTGGTGCTCGGCATCGAGACGAGCTGCGACGAGACCGGCATCGGCATCGTGCGCGGCCGCACGCTGCTGTCGAACACGATCGCGTCGAGCATGGACGAGCACGCCCGCTACGGCGGCGTGGTGCCAGAGGTCGCGGCCCGTGCCCATCTCGAGGCGCTGCAGCCGTCGATCGACGAGGCGCTCGCCGAGGCCGGCGTGCGCCTCGACGACCTCGACGCCGTCGCCGTCACCAGCGGTCCCGGGCTCGCGGGCGCCCTCATGGTCGGCGTCGGCGCGGCGAAGGGCCTCGCCGTCTCGCTCGGCACGCCCCTGTACGCCGTGAACCACCTGGTCGGCCACATCGCCGCCGACATCCTCACCCCGGACTCCGAGCCCCTGGAGTATCCGACGATCGCCCTGCTCGTGTCGGGCGGGCACACCTCGCTGCTGCACGTGCGCGATCTCACGACCGACGTCGAGCTGCTCGGCGAGACCGTCGACGACGCCGCAGGAGAGGCCTTCGACAAGGTCGCGCGGCTGCTGTCGCTGCCGTATCCGGGCGGTCCCGAGATCGACCGCGCCGCGCTCGAGGGCGACCCGAAGGCGATCCGTTTCCCGCGGGGGCTGTCGAAGGCCTCGGACATGGCGAAGCACCGCTACGACTTCTCGTTCTCCGGTCTGAAGACCGCCGTCGCGCGCTGGGTGGAGAGGTGCGAGGCCGACGGGGCGGAGGTGCCGGTGGCCGATGTCGCCGCGAGCTTCCGCGAGGCCGTGGTCGACGTGCTCGTGACCAAGGCGCTCGCCGCCTGCGAGGACCTCGGGGTGCCGCGGCTGCTGCTCGGCGGCGGGGTGATCGCCAACCGTCGTCTGCGCGACGTCGCCCTGGCCCGCGCCGAGGCCGCGGGGGTGACCGTGCGCATCCCGCCGCTGTCGCTGTGCACCGACAACGGCGCCATGATCGCGGCCCTCGCCGCAGAGCTGATCTCCTCGGGGCGGCGTCCCTCGACGCTCTCGTTCGGCGCCGACTCGACGCTGCCGGTGACCGAGATCCAGGTGGCCGAGCGATCATGACGACATCCGACGACGGCCTGCACGCCCGCATCGAGGGTCCCAGCGGCGAGGTCGAGCGCCCCGCCGGATCCGCGCGGCTGCCCGGCGCCCGGCGCGACGGATACACGAAGCTGCCCACCGGGCCGGTCGGCATCGAGCCGGTGGTCGCCACGGGCCCGCATCTGGAGGCCGACGACAGCGACGAGGAGTGGTCGCCGAGCGACACCCCCGTGCGGGTCGACGACACCCGGCTCGCGCCCTGGGCGCTGATGGCGGCGATCGTCGCCCTGTGCGCCTCCTTCTTCGTCGGCTGGGGGATCCCGGTGGCGATCGTGGCGGTGATCGCCTCGATCATGTCGCTGCGCCGCCCGACCGAGAACAGGGCGATGGCGCGCTGGGCGCTCGTGCTGGGGCTCACGGCCACCGCGTACAGCCTGGGCTGGCTGGTCTGGGCCGGGCTGCAGTTCGAGCGGCTGGGGTGAGCGGATGCCGGACGCCGACGAGATGACCGAGCTGCGCTCCCTGCAGGAGCGCGCCTATGGACGCGACGGCGGGCTCTCGGACGACGAGGCCGCACGGCTGCGCGAGCTGGAGAGGACCGCAGGGGACGAGAGCGAGGCGCCCGCGCCGCCGGTCCGGGTGGAGGGCCGCGCGTCGGAGGGCGGCCTCGCGGCCGAGGCTCCCGCCGAGACAGAGCCCTCTTCCCGGAGGCCGGACGGACCGGCATCCGCCCTGCGCACGCACGGGGCGCTGCTGGCCGTCGTGCTCGTCGCCGCGATCGGGGCCGGGCTGCTCGCCGGATGGCTGCTCTTCGCGCACCGTGCTCCGCAGGGGATGCCGTTGGACACGGAGCAGCAGGGCTGGCAGGAGGAGATCCTC
>Ga0222419_101034_pt1 | contig 12533 bp, 8 predicted proteins | sample 1B20Ametagenome_FD_182474 | JGI IMG/M metagenome (GOLD analysis project Ga0222419, IMG submission 182474) | Enriched microbial communities from leaf-cutter ant dump, University of Wisconsin, Madison, United States - 1B20A (version 2) | ecosystem: Environmental > Terrestrial > Nest > Insects nest >... | reverse complement strand
CTACGTGACCTTCCCCGGCGGCATGATGGCGGTGCTCGCGGGCAGGCCGCTGGTGCTGCACGAGCAGAACTCGGTCGCGGGCCTGGCGAACAAGGTGCTCGCGGGCGTCGCGGACCGCATCTTCACGGCCTTCCCCGGTGTCTTCAAGAAGGGCCAGTGGGTGGGCAACCCGCTGCGCGCGGCCTTCACCGGACAGCCCGATCCCGAGGCACGTTTCGCGGGCCGCAGCGGGCCGCTGAAGCTGCTCGTCGTCGGCGGCAGCCTGGGCGCGCGCGCGCTCAACGAAGTTGTGCCCCAGGCGCTGGCCCTGCTGCCCGAAGCGGCGCGTCCCATCGTCACGCACCAGAGCGGCGAGAAGCAGATCGACGCGCTGCGCGCCAACTACGCGGCCGCGGGCGTGCAGGCCACGCTCGTGCCCTTCATCACCGAGATGGCGCAGGCGTATGCCGAGGCCGACGTGCTGATCTGCCGCTCGGGCGCGAGCACCGTGACGGAAATCGCGGCGGTGGGCTGCGCGGCGCTCTTCGTGCCGTTTCCGTTCGCGGTGGACGACCACCAGACGGCGAACGCGCGCTTCCTCGTGGATGCGGGCGCGGGCTGGCTCGTGCAGCAGGCGGACCTGACGCCCCGGGGTTTGGCGAGCATGATAGAAAAATGGGAGCGGCCAGCGCTTGTCCAGTATGCGCTGGCGGCCAAAAAGATGCAGAAAACGCAAGCCACCCGCGAGGTGGTGGCGGCGTGCGAGGAGCTGGCGGCATGAAGCACGTCATCCACCACATCCATTTCGTCGGCGTGGGCGGCTCCGGCATGTGCGGCATCGCCGAGGTGCTGCACAACCTGGGCTACACGGTTTCCGGCTCGGACCAGAGCGACGGCGCGGTGCTGAGGCGCCTGCAGTCGCTGGGCATCGCCACCCACGTGGGCCATGCGGCCGAGCACGTGGCGGGGGCGGATGCCGTGGTCACGTCCACGGCGGTGCACGACGACAACCCCGAGGTGCTGGCCGCGCGCGAAAAGAAGATTCCCGTGGTGCCGCGCGCCGTGATGCTGGCCGAGCTGATGCGCTTGCGCCAGGGCATCGCGATCGCCGGCACGCACGGCAAGACCACGACGACGAGTCTGGTGGCGAGCGTGCTGGCGCAGGCCGGGTTCGATCCCACCTACGTGATCGGCGGGCGCCTGAACAGCGCGGGCGCGAACGCGCGCCTGGGCCAGGGCGAATACATCGTCGTCGAGGCCGACGAGTCGGATGCGTCCTTCCTCAAGCTGCTGCCGGTGATGGCGGTCGTCACCAACATCGACGCCGACCACATGGACACCTATGGGCACGACTTCGGGCGGCTCAAGCAGGCCTTCGTCGACTTCCTGCACCGTATGCCGTTCTACGGCACGGCGGTGCTGTGCGTGGACGACCCGGCGGTGCGCGAGATCGCCGCGCGCCTGAACTGCCCGATCACGCGCTACGGCCTGTCGGACGACGCCGAAGTGCGGGCGACGGGCGTGCGCGCCGTGGGCATGCAGATGCATTTCACCGTGCAGCGGCGCAACGGCGTGACGCTGCCGGATCTGCAGGTGGTGCTCAACCTCGCGGGCGAGCACAACGTGCGTAACGCGCTCGCGGCGATCGCCGTGGCCACGGAACTGAATGTGCCCGACGCCGCCATCCTGGCCGCGCTCGCCGGCTTCACCGGCGTGGGGCGGCGCTTCCAGAGCCATGGCGAGCTGCCCGCCGGGGACGGCGGGCGCTTCACGCTGATCGAGGACTACGGCCACCACCCCGCCGAGATGGCAGCCACGATCGCGGCGGCGCGCGGCGCGTTCCCCGGGCGGCGGCTGCTCCTCGTGTTCCAGCCGCACCGCTACACGCGCACGCGCGACTGCTTCGAGGACTTCGTGCAGGTGCTCGGGCGCGCCGATGCGGTGCTGCTGACCGAGGTGTACGCGGCGGGCGAGGAACCCATCGCGCTCGCCGACGGCCGCTCGCTGGCGCGCGCCCTGCGCGTCGCGGCCCAGGTGGAGCCGGTCTTCGTCGAGGACGTGGGCGAGCTGCCCGCGCGCATCGCCGAGCTGGCGCGCGGCGGCGACGTGGTGCTGTGCATGGGCGCGGGCTCGATCGGCGCCGCGGCCGGCAAGACCGCGCAGATGCTTCAAAATCAGGAGCTGCCTGCGCAGGAGGGCAAAGCGTCATGACGCTGTCTGACCAAAACATCGATGCGGCCGCGCTGGGCAAGGTGGCCGTGCTCATGGGCGGCGATTCGGCCGAGCGCGAGATTTCATTGCTGTCCGGCAACGGCGTGCTGCGGGCGCTGCGCGCGCGCGGCGTGGACGCGCATGCCTTCGACACCGCCGCGCGGGATCTGTCCGAACTCAAGGCGCAGGGTTTCGCGCGCTGCTTCATCGCGCTGCACGGCCGCCATGGGGAAGACGGCACGGTGCAGGGAGCGCTGGAGCTGCTGGGCATTCCCTACACCGGTCCGGGGGTCATGGCCTCGAGCATCGCCATGGACAAGACCATGACCAAGCGCATCTGGCGCTTCGAGGGCCTGCCCACGCCGGACTGGCGCCTGGCCGCCTCCAGCGGCGAGGTGTCGCAGGCGTTCGCCGAGCTGGGCAGCCCCATGATCGTCAAGCCCGTGCGCGAGGGCTCGACCCTGGGGCTGACCAAGGTGGTGTCCGCCGGGCAGTGCGACGCGGCCTGGCAACTGGCCGCCCGCCACGATCCACAGGTGCTGTGCGAGCAGTTCATCGCGGGCGACGAGATCACCTGCGCGCTGCTCGGCCAGGGGGCGCAGGCCCGGGCGCTGCCGCTCATCCGCATCGTCGCGCCTCAGGGCAATTACGACTTCCAGAACAAGTACTACACCGACGCGGTGCGCTACGACTGCCCGAGCGGGCTGCCCGAGGAGGAAGAGCGCGAGATGCAGCGCCTGTCGCTGGCCGCCTACCGCAGCCTCTCGTGCCGCGGCTGGGCGCGCGTGGACATCATGGTGCGCGCGAGCGACCGCCAGCCCTTCCTGCTGGAGATCAACACCTCGCCGGGCATGACGGGCCATTCGCTCGTGCCCATGGCCGCGCGCGCCTGCGGCGTGAGCTACGAAGCGCTGTGCCTTCAGATCCTCGCGGGCGCGTCGCTCGACGCCTGGCAGGGCCGGGGAGGGCCGGCATGAGCGAAGCCCTGCGCCTGCCCATCGACGTGCGCCTCATGAACGGGACGGCGGCCGTGCTGCTGCTCGGCTGCGCGGTGGTGCTCGTCGTGGCGCTGGGCAGCTGGATGGCGCGCCTGCCGCTCTTCGCGCTGACCCGGGTCGTGGTCGACGGCGAGCTGGCGCGCGTGGATGCCACCGTCCTGCGCGCGCAGGTGCAGCCCGCGCTCAGGGGCAACTTCTTCACCATCGATCTGCAGGCCGTGCGCCGCGCCTTCGAGCAGGTGCCCTGGGTCAGGAGCGTGCAGGTGCAGCGCGAATTCCCCCATGCCCTGCACGTGCGCGTGCGCGAGCAGGATGCCGCCGCCCTGTGGGGCGAGGCGGACGGCGGGGTGCTGGTCAATCGCGAGGGCGAGGTATTCGAGGCCGATCCGGCCACGGTGGAGGACGAGCGCCTGGCGCGGCTCATCGGCCCCAGGGACCAGTCGGCGCGCATGCTCGCCATGCTGGGGCAACTGGCGCCGGCGCTCAGGCCCCTGCAGGCGCCCGTGGAATCGCTGGCCCTGAGCGCCCACGGCAGTTGGCGCGTGCGGCTCGAGAACGGCGCGGCCCTCGAACTCGGCACCGGCGACGCGCCGGCGCTGCTGGCGCGGCTGCGCCGCCTCACGGACACGCTGGCCGGCGTCGCCCAGCGCCAGGGGCGGCGCGTCACGCAACTGGAATACGCGGACCTGCGCTACGCCAACGGCTACGCCCTGCGCCTGCAGGGGGTGACCACGGTCAGCGGCGACGCGCCCCATCCTGCGGCGGCGCGGCGCCCCGCATCCACCAACCATCGAGGCTAGGACGCAATCACATGCCAAGGGAAACGAAAGACGTCATCGTCGGCCTGGACATCGGCACCGCCAAGATCATGGTGGGCGTGGCCGAGGTGCTGCAGGACGGCGGCCTCAAGCTCGCGGGCCTGGGCGTGGCGCCGAGCAACGGCCTCAAGCGCGGCGCGGTGGTCAACATCGAGGCCACGGTGCACAGCATCCAGCAGGCGCTCAAGGAGGCCGAGCTGATCGCCGACTGCAAGATCCAGCGCGTGTACACCGGCATCACCGGCAACCACATCCGCGGGCTCAACTCCAGCGGCATGGTGGCGATCAAGGACAAGGAAGTCAGCCAGGCCGACGTGGCCCGCGTGGTCGAGACCGCCAAGGCGATCAACATCTCCAGCGACCAGCGCCTGCTGCTCGTGGAGCCGCAGGAGTTCGTCATCGACGGCAACGAGGTCAAGGAGCCGATCGGCATGAGCGGCATCCGCCTGGAGGCCAAGGTGCACATCGTCACCGGCGCGCAGGCGGCGGCCGAGAACATCATCAAGTGCGTGCGCCGCTGCGGGCTCGAAGTGGAGCAGCTCTTGCTGAACCCGCTGGCGAGCAGCCAGGCGGTGCTGACCGACGACGAGCGCGAGCTGGGCGTGGCGGTGGTGGACATCGGCGCGGGCACGACCGACATCGCGATCTTCACCGGCGGCGCGATCCGCCACACGGCGGTGCTGCCGATCGCGGGCGACCTCATCACCAGCGACATCGCGATGGCGCTGCGCACGCCCACCAAGGACGCCGAGGACATCAAGGTCGAGCACGGCTGCGCCAAGCAGTTGCTCGCCGACCCCGAGGCGCAGGTGGAGGTGCCGGGCCTGGGCGACCGCGAGCCGCGCATGCTCACGCGCCAGGTGCTCGCGGGCGTGATCGAGCCGCGCGTGGAGGAGATCTTCCAGCTCGTGCAGCAGGTCATCCGCGACTCGGGCTTCGAGGAGGTGCTCTCCTCGGGCATCGTGCTCACGGGCGGCTCCAGCGTCATGCCGGGCATGGTGGAGCTGGGCGAGGACATCTTCCTCAAGCCCGTGCGCCGCGGCCTGCCGCACTACGCCGACGCGCTCGCCGACATGGTCGCGCAGCCGCGCGCGGCCACCGTCATGGGCCTGCTCGAAGAGGGGCGGCTCGCGCACATGAGGGGTTTCAAGGTGGCTTCCAGGAACGGCTCGATGAAGACCGCCCTGGGGCGTTTCAAGGACTTCATCGTGGGGAATTTCTGATGTGCCGGCTTGACGCTTCACGCATTCCCCTGCCGCCGCTGGCGGCGCGCTCGCACGTGCCGCGCCGAAAACGGGGCCGATGGCGATGGTGCGCCAAGCCGCCTCCCGACACGATTGCACCGTTTCGTTTTCTCTCATCCGTCATCACCGTTTTTCACATTCATTCAGGAGCAGTCACATGGCCATCGAAATGATCGAGACCGAAGAGTTCAACCAGGGCACGCTGATCAAGGTCATCGGCGTGGGCGGCGGCGGCGGCAACGCGGTGGAGCACATGATCGCGCGCAACGTGCAGGGCGTGCAGTTCGTCTGCGCCAACACCGATTCGCAGGCGCTGCTGCGCAGCTCGGCGCACCAGACGGTGCAATTGGGCACCAACGGCCTGGGCGCGGGCAGCAAGCCCGAGAAGGCGCGCGACGCGGCCGAGCAGGCCGAGGAAGACATCCGCCAGGCGATCGCCGGCTCGCACATGCTCTTCATCACCGCGGGCATGGGCGGCGGCACCGGCACGGGCGCGGCGCCCGTGATCGCCAAGGTGGCCAAGGAGATGGGCATCCTCACCGTCGGCGTCGTCACCAAGCCCTTCGCCTGGGAAGGCAGCCGGCGCATGAAGAATGCCGACGATGGCCTGGCGGAGCTCGAGGCCAACGTCGATTCGCTCATCGTCGTGCTCAACGAGAAGCTGCTCGAAGTGCTGGGCGACGACATCACGCAGGAAGAAGCCTTCGCCCACGCCAACGACGTGCTCAAGAACGCCGTGGGCGGCATCGCCGAGATCATCAACGAGTACGGCCAGATCAACGTCGACTTCGAGGACGTGCGCACCGTGATGGGCGAGCCGGGCAAGGCCATGATGGGCACGGCGACGGCCAGCGGGCCGGACCGCGCGCGCATCGCGGCCGAGCAGGCCATCGCCTGCCCGCTGCTGGAAGGCATCGACCTTTCGGGCGCCAAGGGCGTGCTGGTGCTGGTGACGGCGAGCAAGAACAGCCTGAAGCTCTCCGAGTCGCGCCTGGCGATGAACACCATCAACGCCTACGCCTCGCCCGATGCGCACGTGATCTTCGGCGCCGCCTACGACGACAGCCTGGGCGACGACATCCGCGTGACCGTGGTGGCCACGGGCCTGTCCAACGCCGCGGCGCGCCGCCAGAACATCCAGGTGGTGCAGGGCGGGCAGCGCACCGGTACCGACAACCTGCCCTACACCCCGGCGACGATGGCCGGCGCGCTCAGCGGCGGGGCCGCGCGCGGGGACTACGCCAACATGGCCGTGCCCAGCGTCTGGCGCACCAACCGCTCGCAGGCCACGGCGCGCGTGGACGCGATGTCCTCCGGCGGCATGGACGAGCTGGAAATCCCGGCCTTCCTGCGCAAGCAGGCGGATTGAAACAGCACGCCTTCCCGAGGCGCCGCGAGCGCGGCGGGGCGGCCCCTGCGCGGCGTCCGCTGGCTCGGCCCCGGCGCATCTAAAATCGGCCGATGCTCCAGCAACGCACGATCAAGACGCTCACCCGCTCCGTGGGCGTGGGCCTGCACAGCGGCCAGCGCGTGGAGCTGACGCTGCGCCCGGCGCAGCCCGACACGGGCATCGTGTTCCGCCGCATCGACCTGCCCGAGCCGGTGGACATCCCGGTCAGCGCCGAGGCGGTGGTCGACACGCGCATGGCCTCGACCATCGGCGCCGGCGGCGCCAAGGTGCACACGGTGGAGCACCTGATGTCCGCCTGCGCGGGCCTGGGGCTGGACAACCTCTACGTGGACATCACGGCCGAGGAGGTGCCCATCCTCGACGGCTCGGCCGCGTCCTTCGTCTTCCTGCTGCAGAGCGCGGGCGTGCAGTTGCAGAACGCGCCCAAGCGCTTCGTGCGGATCAAGCGCCCCGTCGAGGTGCGCGAGGGCGAGGGGCATCAGCTCAAATGGGCGCGCCTGGAGCCGTATCACGGCTACAAGCTGCGCTTCGAGATCGATTTCGCGCACCCGGCGGTCGATTCGACCGAGCAGAGCGCCGAGTTCGACCTGGGCAGCGGCAACTACGCGCGCGACATCGCGCGGGCGCGCACCTTCGGCTTCACCAAGGACGTGGAGATGTTGCGCGCCAACGGCCTGGCGCTGGGCGGGGGGCTCGACAACGCCATCGTGATGGACGACTACAAGGTGCTCAACAGCGACGGCCTGCGCTACGACGCCGAGTTCGCCCGGCACAAGATCCTCGACGCCATGGGCGACCTCTATCTCGTCGGCCATCCGCTGCTCGCCGCGTACAGCGCCTTTCGCAGCGGCCACGCGCTCAACAACCAGTTGCTGCGTGCCATGCTCGCGCAGCCCGATGCCTGGGAGCTGGTGAGCTTCGAGCGCGAGCGCGAGGCGCCCCAGGGCTTCGCCCAGCCCGTCGCGGCCTGGTAGCCCTTATCCCATCCCCACGCAGGGCGCGCTGCATCGCGGGGACTTATTCAGCGTCGCCTTACTTCCTGAGCGGAATCGGCGTGGCCGGGTCGACCGGCACGGCCGTCACGCTGTTCTGCGGCGAGCCGTCGATGAGCTTGTCGGAATACGTGAGGTAGACGAGCGTGTTGCGCTTTTCATCGACCATGCGCACCACGCGCAGGCGCTTGAAGACGAGCGAAATGCGTTCGCTGAAGATTTCTTCCTGCTGCTTCAGGGGCTTGTCGATGTGGATGGGGCCGACCTGGTGGCAGGAGATCGACGCTTCCGCGCGGTCCTCGGCCAGGCCCAGCGTGCCCTTGACGCCGCCCACGCGCGCCCGCGAGAGGTAGCAGCTCACGCCCGCCACGCCCGGATCGTCGTAGGCTTCGACGAGGATGTCGTGGTCGCGCCCCAGCCACTGGAAGGCGGTGTCCACGCTGCCGATCTTCTCGCCCGATGCCGCGAAGGCCGCGCCGCAGGCCAGCAGCAGCGCACCCGCGAGGAAGGGGGCAACGAGCTTCACAGGTGTGCCTCCGTGCAGCGCTTTTGCAGGTGGGCGAGCGACTCCTCCACCTGGTCGACCAGGATCAGGCACAGGTCGCCCGATTGCAGGCGCGCCAGCGCGTGGTCGATGGCGGCGAATTCGCCGTGGATTTCGGTGACGTAGCGCGCGCGCCTGGCGTCCTGCAGGCCCTTGTGCAGCAGCGCCAGCACCTCGCCGTCGGCACGCCCGCGCTGGCAGGCGTCCTGGTAGAGGACCACGTCGTCGAAGCTGCTGCCGAGGATTTCGGTCTGCTCGGTGATGTCCTGGTCGCGCCGGTCGCCCGCGCCGCTGATCACCACGCTGCGGCGCGCGCCCGGCATGCCCTGCGTGGCCTGCACCAGCGCGCGGATCGCGTCGGGGTTGTGGCCGTAGTCGGCGATGAGGGTGGCGCCGTGGTAGTCCATGAGGTTGAAGCGCCCCGGCACGCTGTCGGTGCTGCTGTCGAAGCTCGCCAGACCCCGGCGCACCGTGTCCCACGGCAGGCCCGTGCCCCAGGCGGCGCCCACGGCCGCCATGGCGTTGTCCACCTGGAAGCCCGCCAGCCCGCCGTGCGTGAGCGGGATGTCGCGCAGCAGGATGCTCTCGCGCCACGAGCCCTCGGCGGCGACGATGCGGCCCTCGTCCACGTAGACCACGCGCCCGCCCTGGGCGCGGTGCGTGACCATCACCGGGTGGTGGCGGTCCTGCGCGAAGAAGATCACCTTGCCGGGGCACACGTGCGCCATCGCCGCGCAGTGCGGATCGGCCGCGTTGAGCACGGCCCAGCCCGTGGGCGCGACGTTCTGCACGATCACGCGCTTCAGGACCGCCACGTCTTCCACCGTGGTGATGTAGTTCAGCCCCAGATGGTCGCCCGCGCCGATGTTGGTGACCACGGCCACCTGGCACTGGTCGAAGCCGAGCCCCTCGCGCAGGATGCCGCCGCGCGCGCATTCGAGCACTGCCGCCTCCGTGTCGGGGTGGGCGAGGGCGTTGCGTGCGCTCTTGGGGCCGGAGCAATCGCCGCTGTCGATCTGGCGCCCGCCGACGTAGACGCCGTCGGTGTTGGTCATCGCGGTGTTCCAGCCGTGCGCGCTGAACAGGTGCGCGACGAGGCGCGTGGTGGTGGTCTTGCCGTTGGTGCCGGTCACGGCGACGACGGGGATGCGGCCGTCCTCGCCCGGCGGGAACAGCGCGTCGATCATGGGCACGCCCACGTTGCGCGGCTTGCCGTACGAGGGCGAGAGGTGCATGCGCAGGCCCGGCGCGGCGTTCACCTCGACGATGCCGCCGCCCTGTTCCTCCAGGGGCCTCGACATGGATTCGCAGATCACGTCCACGCCGCAGATGTGCAGGCCGATGGTCTGCGCCGCGTCCACCGCGCGAGCGGCGATGTCGGGGTGCACGTCGTCGGTCACGTCGGTGGCGCTGCCGCCGGTGGACAGGTTGGCGTTGTGCCGCAGCACGATGCGCTGGCCCTGCGCGGGCACCGACGCGGGCGTGAGCCCTTCGCCGGCGAGGCGGGCGAGGGCGATCTCGTCGAGCCGCACCTTGGTGAGCGCGCTGCCGTGGCCGCTGCCCCGGCGCGGATCCTGGTTCACGAGGTCCACCAGCTCGCGGATGGTGTGTTCGCCGTCGCCCAGCACCTGCGGCGGTTCGCGCCGCGCGGCCGCGACCATCTGGCCGCCGACCACGAGCAGGCGGAAGTCGTGCCCCGGGAGGAAGCGTTCGACCATCACCTCGCCGCTGTATTCCTGCGCCGTGGCGTAGGCGGCTTCGAGCTGCTCGCGCGTCGTGATGTTCACGGTGACGCCCTTGCCCTGGTTGCCGTCCTGGGGCTTGACGACGACCGGCAGGCCCACTTCCCGCGCCGTGGCCCAGGCGTCGTCCAGGCTGCTCACGGGCCGGCCCAGCGGCACGGGCACGCCCGCGGCGTGCAGCAGGCGCTTGGTGAGGTCCTTGTCCTGCGCGATGGACTCGGCCACGGCGCTCGTCGCGTCGAGCTCGGCCGCCTGCACGCGCCGTGCCTTCACGCCCCAGCCCAGTTGCACCAGCGAGCCGCTCGTGAGCCGCCGGAACGGGATGTTGCGCGCGACGGCCGCGTGGATGATGTTGCGCGTCGAGGGCCCCATGCGCACGTCCTGGTCGAGCTCGCGCAGCAGGGCGATGGCGGCGGCCGCGTCGTACGGCGTGTCGGCGAGCGTGGCGCGGATCAGGGCTTCGGCCTCTTCGACGGCCTTGCGGCCCACGTCTTCCTCGGTGTATTCGACGACCACCTGGTAGGTGTCGGTCTCCACCGTCTCGTGCGTGCGGCTGAAGGTGACGCTGCAGCCGGCCTGCGCCTGCATCTGCCGCGCGGCGGCCTCCATCACGTGGGCCAGCGAGACGGGCTGCTCCGCGCCGTGCGGCGCGAGCGCGCCGATGGCGGGAAAGCGCGCGCGCAGGCGGTCCTCGAAGCCGGCGAGGGTGGCGATGTCGTGCTCGCTCGGCTCGCAGTGCACGATGGTCTCGATCGCGGTGCTGCGCGTCCAGAGATTGGGGCCGCGCAGGGCGCGAGTGCGAAGGATTTGCATGGTGCGGATTTGAATGAAAATTGGCTCTAACGCTTATGGGACAAGCGCTGACAGCTATCAATGTTGGTATTCAAAGGTTTTGATGCCGGCGGCGATCAGGTCGGGCGCGATGCCCAGCGCCCAGGCGCCCGCGATGGCGGCCAGCAGTGGCGCGGCGTCCGGCGCCGGTCCATGCGCTGGCTGCAGCGCGGCGAGCGTGCCCAACGCGCGCTCCTTGGCGCCGGTGGCCAGGTACACGGCGCCGCCTTTCAGGTACACCGCCCGGGCGCTGGCACCGGCGCGGTGGCGCGCCAGGGCCGCGTTGTCGGCCGAGCCGGCGTACAGCAGCACCTCGCCGTCGCAGAGCCCGGCGAGCTCGGCCACGGCGTCGATGTCGGCATTGAGCACGCCCGCGCCGCTTTCCAGCACCACGTCGATCTGGGTGCGCAGCACGCGCGGCATCTGCTCGGGCCCGCGCACGTCGTGGTCGGCCAGGTCTTCCCAGCCGTCCATGTCGGTCACGATGCCGACCTGGCAGCGGTCGTAGGCCAGGCCCTCGCCGAGGATGGAGCGCGCGGTGGTCTGGATCACCGCCGCCTCGGCCAGGCGGTTGGTCAGCAGGCGGTGCGCGCCGGCCCAGTGCGCGGTGTCGGCCTTCTGCGTCCGCCGCCCGGCGATGAACATGCCCTCGCTGCAGGCGATGCCGGTGAGCTTGCCCGAGAGCTGCAGCAGCCAGCCCACGAGCTGCGCGACGAAGGCGTTGCCGCGCGCGCCGGCCACGCCCACGATGGGGATGCGCCCGGCGTGGCTGCCCTTTTCGCCGCTGCCCGGGAACAGGTGCTCGACGATGGCCTGCCCGACCGGGCGCGGCGCGCCGCTGGAGGGCTTGAGGTGCATCAACAGGCTGGGGCCGGCGTTCACTTCGACGATGGCGCCGCCCTGCTCGCGCATCGGGCGGCTCGCGTCGCGCAGCACCATGTCCATGCCCGCGATGTCCAGCCCCACGGTGCGCGCGGCCAGTTCGGCGTAATAGACCACGTCGGGGTGCAGCTCGTCTGTGCAGTCGATGGCCATGTTGCCGTTGCGCTGCAGCAGCACCTTGCGGCCTGCCTCGACCACCGTGCCGGTCGTCACTTCCTGGCGCGCCAGTTCCAGCCGGATGTTGGGCAGTTCCAGGTCCAGCAGCTCCAGCGGGTACTCTTCCTCGACGCCGCGGCGCGGATCGCGGTTGAGCTCCTGCACCAGCTCGGCGAGCGTGCGCTGGCCGTCGCCGATCACGAAGACCTGTTCGCCCCGGCAGGCCGCGACCACCTTGCCGCCGACCACGAGCACGCGGTGCTCGGTGCCTTCGATGAAGCGCTCGACGATGACCTCCGAGCCCTCCTTCTCGGCCAGCGGGAAGGCGGCGCGGATGTTCTTCTCCTTGTGCAGCTCCAGCGTCACGCCGCGCGCGTGGTTGCCGTCGCTGGGCTTGACGGTCACGGGCAGGCCGATGTCCCGGGCCGCTTCCCAGGCCTCGTCGGCGCTGGCGACGATCACGCCCTCGGGCACGGGCACGCCGGCGGCGGCCAGCAGGCGCTTGGTGAGGTCCTTGTCCTGCGCGATGCCCTCGGCGATGGCGCTGGTCTGGTCGGTCTCGGCCGTCCAGATGCGCCGCTGCGCCGCGCCATAGCCCAGTTGCACCAGGTTGCCGTCGTTCAGGCGCACGTGCGGAATGCGGCGCTCCAGCGCGGCGTCGACGATGCAGGCGGTGCTCGGCCCCAGGTAGTTGTCGTCGATCGTCGTCTTGATGGTCTGGATCG
>Ga0222419_101030_pt1 | contig 12572 bp, 12 predicted proteins | sample 1B20Ametagenome_FD_182474 | JGI IMG/M metagenome (GOLD analysis project Ga0222419, IMG submission 182474) | Enriched microbial communities from leaf-cutter ant dump, University of Wisconsin, Madison, United States - 1B20A (version 2) | ecosystem: Environmental > Terrestrial > Nest > Insects nest... | reverse complement strand
TGCTCAGGAGGCCGCTGATGATGCAGATCGTCCTCGGCGTGCGCTACGGCGCCATGGCCAATCCCGAGACGCTGGCCTATTTCGTCTCGCAGCTTCCTTCCGGCACGACCTGGGCCGCGTTCGGCATCGGAAGGCACGAGTTCCCGGTGCTGGCTCAGGCCTTCCTGCTGGGCGGGCATGTGCGCGTCGGGATGGAGGACAACATCCATATCCGCCACGGCGAACTTTGCCGCGACAATGCCCAGCTCGTGGAGCGCGCGGTGTCCCTCCTCGATCACCTGGGCGGAGCGCCCGCCTCCCCGGCGGAAGCGCGGGGCATCCTCGGGCTCGCCGCCTGAGGCGCGCCCGCGTCCGGTCGCGATCGGGCGGCGCGCGTCAAGTTCCCGTTGTTGCGCATGCCGTTGTCCCGAAGGCGGTTCCCGCCTTCGCGCGGCACGCTTCGGCATACCGTTCCGACGCAAAAAGCCACGGCCCGGCGAGGGCTCGCCGGGCCGTGGCGTGTCGCCGCGTTTCCGTTTCCTAGTTGAACGACAGCCCGGCCTTGGAGACGATGTCCGCATAGGCCGCGCGGTCGCTGACGATGCGCTTGGCGAACGCCTCGTGACCCATGAAGTTGACCACGACGCCGAGCGTCTTCATCTGATCCTGCACCGCAGGGTCCGCCATCGCCTTCTCGGTCGCGGCGCTGATGGCGGTCACGATGTCCGCGGGAATGCCGGCGGGCCCCGCGAGCCCGATCCAGGAATTGAGCGTGAACTGCGGGAAGCCCACTTCGGCCATGGTCGGCGTATCCGGCAATTCGTGCCAGCGCGTTTCGTTGGTGGTGGCCAGGATGTTGATCTTGCCCGATTTCCCGAGCTCGACGATCTCGCCCGCGATCATCAGCGGCACGTGCCCCGCCGCAAGGTCGGTCATCGCCGGGCCGCTGCCGCGATAGGGCACGTGCATCAGCTTGATGCCCGCCGCGATCTGGAGAAGCTCGCCGGCGAAATGGCCGTAGGTGCCGATGCCGGACGTGGCGAAGCCGATGGTGCCCGGCTTCGCCTTGGCGGCGGCGATCAGCTCGGGGATCGTCTTGACGTTGAGCGAAGGATGCGCGCCGATGAAGGTGAAGCCTTCGACCAGATTGGCGATCGGCGTGAAATCCTTGATCGAATCGTAGGGCAGATCCTTGTTCACGTTCGGCTGGATCGCGTGTGTCCCGGCCGAGATCAGGAGCAGCGTATATCCGTCGGCCTTCGACTTGGCGACATGATCGGAGCCCGTCGCGCCGCCGGCGCCTTCGCGGTTCTCCACGACGAAAGGCTGTCCGAGCTGTTCGGAAAGGCTCTTGGCGAGAACGCGCGCGATGCCGTCGACGCGTCCGCCCGGCGCGAACGGAACGACGATCGCCGTCGGCTGGCTTGGGTAGGTCTGTGCATAGGCCGTGCCCCCTCCGGCGATCCCCGGCGACATCGCCGCCATGGTCGCCACGGCCGCGCCGCGCACCCATTTCATTGCAGGCATAGGATTCTCCTCCCGTTTGCTGCGTTGCATTGCTTCGGTTGCAGATGAGTGTGTCCGTCAGCCATCCGTCGCGGTCTCGCGGGCCTTGCGGAAGCTCGGAATCGCCAGCAGCACCGCGCAGACCACGCAGGCGGCGAGCAGGCCGGCGCTGACCGGACGGACGATGAACTGGGTCGCGTCGCCCTGCGCCAGCAGCATGGCGCGGCGCAGGTTCTCCTCCATCATCGGACCCAGGATGAAGGCGAGCATCAGCGGCGCCATCGGGAAGTCGAGCCTGGTGAAAAAGACGCCCATCAGGGTGAAGCCGGCAAGCGTGACGATGTCGGTGAAGCTGTAGCCCACGCTGTACATGCCGATGCAGCAGCACAGCAGGATGAGCGGGAACAGGATGTCGTAGGGAACGCGCAGCAGCTTGACCCACAGGCCGACCAGCGGAAGGTTGATGAGCAGCAGCATCGCGTTGCCGATCCACATGCTGGCGATCAGGCCCCAGAACAGGTCGGGCTTGGCGGTGGCGAGCTGCGGGCTCGGCGCGATGCCGTGCAGGAGCATGGCGCCCGCGAGCATCGCCATGACGGCGTTGCTGGGAATGCCGAGCGACAGCATGGGGATGAACGACGCCTGCGCGCCGGCATTGTTGGCCGCTTCCGGCCCCGCGACGCCCGCGATCGCCCCGTTGCCGAAATTGGCGGCCGGCGGCGCGATCTTGCGCTCGATCGCATAGGAGGCGAACGAGCCGAGCATGGCGCCGCCGCCGGGCAGGATGCCCAGCAGCGCACCGACGCCGGTGCCGCGCAGGGCCGCGGGCCACGCCGCACGGAAATCGGCCCGCGTGAGCCACAGCGTCGAGATCGGAAGCGTCGTGGTCTGGTCGGAGCCGCGGCGCTGGAGATTCAGGATGACCTCGGTGAGGCCGAACAGGCCCATCGACACGGCCACGAAATCCAGCCCGTCGCGCAGTTCGGGAACGCCGAAGGTGAAGCGGTTCGCGCCGGTGTTCACGTCGGCGCCGACGCAGCCGAGCATCAGGCCGAGGAACACCATCGCCAATGCCTTCAGCGGCGCGCCCTGCGTGAAGACCAGCGCGGCGATCAGCCCGAGCACCATGAGCGAGAAATATTCGGCCGGGCCGAAGCTCTGCGCGGCGCGTGTCAGGATCGGGCTGGCGACGGCGATCAGGACCGTGACCACCGTGCCGGCGAAGAAGGACGCGAGCGCGGCGGTGGCCAGCGCGGTTCCCGCACGCCCCTGCTTGGCCATGGAATAGCCGTCGAGGCAGGTCACGACCGACGAGGATTCGCCGGGAACCTTCATCAGGATGGCCGTCGTCGAGCTGCCGTAGAGGGCACCGTAGTAGATGCCGGCCAGCATGATGATCGCCGACTCCGTCGGCAGGTAGTAGGTCATCGGCAGCAGCATGGCCATCGTCGCCAGCGGGCCGATGCCGGGCAGGACGCCGATCAGCGTGCCCACCAGCGTGCCGACGAAGCAATAGAAGAGGTTCTGAAGGCTGACCGCGACGGAAAACCCGAGTTGGAGATTGCTCAGAAAATCCATGGGCGTGGCCATATCGGAAGCGGAAGGCCGAGGAGCCGGCCGAAGATCAGCGATGCACAGGCGGCGAGGGCGAGCGCGATGACTGCGACGCGCCGCCAGTCCTGCCGCGCCGGTCCGAGCGAGGCGACGGCCACCGACAGCGCGCATGTCAGGAAGAGGCCGGCGCTCTCCACGAGGTAGCCGAAGACCAGCGTCGCGCCGAGGATCGCCGCGGTCGGGCGCACCGGCAATGCGGGAAAGGCGGGCCGGCCCGACCGCCATCCCTTCACGACGAGCGCCAGGCCGATCACCAGAAGGCCCGCGGCGACCATTCGTGGAAAGTAGCCCGCGCCCATGTTGAGCGAGGTGCCCATCCGGTAGCTGCTGCCGACATAGAGCGCGCCGGCGCCGATGGCCGCGACGACGGCGCCGCCCAGCAGTTCCGCCCCCGCCGATTCCGCCGCGGACAACGTCTCTTCAGCGTCCGTGGGTGCGGCCACGCTGCTTTCGGGTTTGCCGGAATTGTCCAAGCCGCCCTCCCCAATTCGGCAAAAATATACCCGCATATAAAACGCAGTACAATATGCAAAATTCCGGCATGCGTTTCGGGGCGCTTTTCCGGGCTGTGTCACGGAGCTCGGCGCTCCTCGACGGCGGGGGGGGAACCGGGACGGCGATGCGGGGCCCCGGACCGCGCGCTCCCTGCGGCGGAACCGGGAATGAGCGGGAGCGCGCGGCCGTCGGCGGCCGCCGGCCGACGCGGACGCGTCGCGTCCGCGGGCTTCGTCTTCGGCGGTTGCCGGCGTTCGGGCGCCGGAAGGCTTGGGAGGCGTCAGGCCGAACGGACGGCGTCGTGCCTGCGGACGTAGCCGAGCCGGGCCGAGATGCGCTGTGCCGCATCGACGACGGCATCCGCGTAGCGGGTTTCGAGATGGTCGAGCTCGAAGGCCGAGATCGGCCCCGAAATGTCGATGGCCGCCACGATCCTTCCCTCGCGGTCGAAGACGGGCGCGGACACGGAAGCGCCGCCCGCCTCGAGGACGCCGTGACTGACGAAGCACGGCTGGCCGGATATCTTCCGGATCGTTTCGACGAGCGTCTGGAAGGTGGTGGGGCTCTGGTCGGTCAGCGCCTGGAAGGGGCCTTTGCCCATCAGCCTCGCCAGCTCATGGTCCGGCAGTTGCGACAGCAGGTACCAGCCCATGGGGGAGGCGTAGGCCGGCACGCGCGAGCCGACATTCATGTTGCTGAGGAAGCCGGAGCGGGTCTGCATGCAGCTCAGATAAAGCACGCTCCGCTCGTCGCGGATGGCCAGATGGCTCGTCACCGACGTCTCGTCGCGCAGCCGCTCCAGCTCCGGCTTGGCGAGCTCGATGATGCTTTGCGAAGCCAGGTAGGAGAAACCGATATTGAGGACGCGCGGGCCGAGTTCGTAATGCTTCGACTTTCCCGATTCGGCCAGGAAGCCCATCTGGAGAAGCGTGTAGACGAGCCGGAAGGTCGAGGAGCGCGTGAGCTTTAGCTCGGCCGCGATCTCGCTGATGCTCAGCGGCTCCTGCGCCGAAGCCACGATCTCCAGCGCGATGAGACCGCGGTGCAGGCCCGGAACGAAGTAGGCCGAATGGTTCTTGTTCTTCGGGTCGGTTTCGTGGGGCGTGTCCATCCCGCTTTCTCCCCCGGCCGCCATTATAAGTCCAGCACCCAGATAGGGTCGAGATGAGCGATCGCTTGCAAAGCGTCCGCTTCGGCCCCGCAACCGGCGCAACATCAAGCTGCGCCAACAAGCCGCTCGCCGCATCACCTGGAAGCGGGAAGGTCTGCTCGCGGGGGATGACCGGCAGACCGCCGGATTGCTGGCCGCCATGGACCGCGGCCAGCGCGTCGCCCTGTATCTGGATGACGGCCCGCATATGCGCCGATCGGCGACGGCGTGCCGTTCTGACGAGCCCGAGAGGGAGGGAGCGTCCAGCCTGATGGGCTGTATCGGCGCTGGCGTTACCTCGTGTCGCTTGACAACAACCGCACCGCAGGCGTTCAAATAGGAACGCAACTGTTGCGCGAGGCTCGCGAGATAGATGCGGGCGGGCTCGCCCGGGCGTTTACCGCTTCGGCGTGATGCCTGAATTGGCTGTTCGACAGCATGAGAAGGAGGATACTTACGGATCCGCGCTTCCATTTCTTATGATGAACTGAAAATCGTAAGGCTCGAGTGCGGCAGAATGCTATCGACATCCTCGAAAAAGAATTCACCAACATCGCAGTCTAACAAAACAGGGAGGATAAGATGTCGACCGTAACAAAAATGTTCGCAGGCGCGATTCTCGGGTCCGTTGCACTTGCCTGCGCGCCGGCTCTGGCCGAGGATCTCGTGCTGGGCGCGTCCGTCCAGCTGACCGGGCCGGTCGCGAATACCGGCCGTTACTACAAGGACGCCTACGAGTTCACCATCGACAAGATCAACGAGGCCGGCGGCGTCAAGGTCGGCGACAAGCAGGTCAAGCTGGCGCTCAAGCTCTACGACAACCAGTCGGATGTGAGCCTTTCGGTGAGGCAGTACACGCAGCTCGTCTCGCAGGACAAGGTGAACCTGCTGCTCGGGCCCTTCGCCTCCAACTTCGCGCTGGCCGACTCGGCGGTGTCGGAAAAATACCAGATCCCCATGGTGCAGGGCGGCGGCGCCTCCGACCAGATCTTCTCGCGCGGCTTCAAGTACATTTTCGGCACGCTGGCGCCGGCAAGCAATTATTTCGGCTCCACCGTCGCCATGATGAAGGAGCTGGACCCGGCGCCGAAATCGGTGGCGCTGCTTTATGCCGACGACGCCTTCGACGTCTCGGTCGCCGACGGCACCCGGCCGCTGCTCAAGGATGCCGGCTTCGCCGTCGCGCTCGACGAGCGTTACACGTCCAACGCCAGCGACTTCAACTCGCTGCTGTCGCAGATCAAGAGCGCGAACGTCGATGCCGTGCTGGTGGCCGGCCACGAGACCGAGATCCTCAATTTCGTGCGGCAGGCGAAAAGCCTCGCGGTGGCCCCGAAGCTCTATTCCTTCACCGTCGGCGTGCCGAGCGAGGACTTCCGCAAGGCGCTCGGCAAGGATGCCGACTATGCGTTCGGCATGAGCGCCTGGCTGCCGTCCACGAGCCTCAAGGACCGCTGGTTCGGCGACGCCGCCGCCTTTGCGGAAGCCTACAAGGCCAAGTTCGGCTATGAGCCCGACTACCATGCCGCCTCCGGCGCGGCCGACGTCGAGGCGCTGGCGCAGGCGGTCGAGAATGCCGGCACGCTCGATCCCAAGGCGGTGCGCGACGCCATCGCCAAGCTGAGCTTCGACAGCCTCTACGGCAAGATCGCCTTCGCCGGGAACGGCCAGATCGACCTGCCGCAGGTCGTCATCCAGGTGCAGGGCGACGCGCTGGCCGCGGTCTATGGCGGCAAGGGCTTCATCGGGAAGCCGAAATACCCGATGCCGGCCTGGAACGCGCGCTGACGGCGATGCGCGGGGGGAGCGAGGCGGCGCTTGCGGGTTTCCGTTTGCCGCCGCTTCGCCCGTGACGTGAACGCAGAGGGGACCGACGCTTGGATCTGCTGGCGCAAATCCTGATCAACGGCGTGCTTCTGGGCGGGCTCTATGCCGTGATGGCGCTGGGGCTCGCCCTGGTTTGGGGCGTGCTCAACATCGTCAACCTGGCGCATGGCGCCTTCATCATGCTGGGCGGCTACCTGTCCTGGCACCTCTACACCTATCTCGGCATCGATCCCTTCCTGGGCCTGCCGGTCACCGCCGTTGTCATGTTCGGCGTCGGCTACGCGCTTCAGCGCGGCGTGCTCAACCTCGTCGTCCGGGCGCCGATGTTCAACACGCTGCTCATCACCTTCGGGCTGGAGGTGGTGCTGACCTACCTGGCGCAGATCGCCTTCTCGGCCGATTTCCGCACCATCAACCCCTCCTATGCCGGCAACAGCATTTCGCTCGGCCCGGTGGTGGTGCCGCTCGCCCGCCTGATGGCCTTCGCCATCGCCGTGGTGCTGACGGTCGGCATGTGGCTGTTCCTGCTGCACAGCCGGCTCGGCCGCGCCATCCGCGCCACCGCGCAGAACCTCGTCGCCGCCCGCCTCTACGGGGTCGAGCCGCGGCATCTCTACGCCATGACCTTCGGCATCGGCATCGGGCTCGCCGGCGCCGCCGGCGGGCTCTACGGCACGGTCTCGCAGGTCGATCCCTATATCGGCGCGACGCTGACGGCGAAATCCTTCGCCATCGCCATCATCGGCGGCCTCGACAATCCGCTCGGCGTTCTCGTCGGCGGGCTGGTGCTGGGCGTCATCGAATCGCTCACCGTGCTCTATGTTGGCGCCACCTTCGGCGACGTGGCGAGCTTCGGCGTGCTGGTGCTGGTGCTGATCCTGCGGCCGAGCGGCCTGCTGGGGAAAACGGCATGAAGGCGCTGTACCGGATCCTGATCCTCGCGGCGCTGGCCGCGCTCGCCGCCGTGCCGTGGTTCGGCTCGGACGTGCTGGTGCAGTTCGGCATCAACGCGCTGCTGCTCGCCGTGCTGGCGCAGGGCTGGAACATCATCGGCGGCTATACCGGCTATGCCTCCTTCGGCAACTCCGTCTTCTACGGGCTGGGCAGCTACGGGGTGGCCATCGCCATGGTGCAATGGAACCTTTCCTTCGCCGTGGGCATGGCCTTCGGCGTGGCGCTGGCGGTCGCCTTCGCCTTCCTGCTCGGCCTTCCGGTGCTCAGGCTCAGGGGGCACTATTTCGCCATCGCCACGCTGGCGCTGGCGCAGGTGATGATCGCCATCGTCTCCAACATCGCGATCGCCGGCCAGAACATCGGGCTGGTGCTGCCGCCGCTCAACGACGACCGCCTGTTCTACGAGCTGTCGCTCGCCCTGCTCGCGGCGGCGACGGCGACGGTCTACTGGCTCACGCGCAGCCGCTTCGGCTTCGGCCTCATCGCCATCCGCGAGAACGAGGAGGCGGCGGCCGTGATGGGCGTCAACACCACGCTCTACAAGGTGCTGGCCTTCGCGCTTTCGGGGGTGTTTTCCGCGCTCGCCGGCGGCATCCACGCCTACTGGATCACCTTCCTCGACCCGGCCAGCGCCTTCGACATCAGCCTCAACGTCAAGATGATCATCATGGCGGTGTTCGGCGGGCCGGGCACCGTGCTCGGCCCGGTGCTCGGCGCTCTCGTGCTGTCGTCGGTGTCGGAGCTCCTGTCCAGCGAGGTCACCAGCGTGGCCGGCCTGTTCTTCGGCCTGGTGGTGGTCGTGGCGGTGATCTTCATGCCGCGCGGCGTGGCCGACCTGGTGCGCCGCTTCCGCACCAGCGGCTGGCGCTATTTCATCGAGAACATCAGGGCGCACCGGGTATGAGCGCCGTCCTGGGAATCGCCAACGCGACGCGACGCTTCGCCGGCCTGGTCGCCGTCGACGACGTCTCCTTCACGCTGAACCAGGGCGAGATTCTCGGCGTCATCGGCCCGAACGGCGCCGGCAAGACGACGCTGGTCAGCCTGATCTCGGGAACGCTGGCGCCGACCTCCGGCGACATCACGTTCGAGGGCCGCTCGATCGTCGGCCTGCCCGCCTACAGGCGGGCCCGGCTCGGCATCGGCCGGACCTTCCAGATCATGCGGCCGTTTCCCGGCCTTTCGGTCCTCGACAACGTCGCGGTGGGCGCGCTGTTCGGCCATGGCGGCGGCGAATCCGACCTGGCCAGGGCGCGCGAGCTTGCCCGCGCGCAACTCGACTTCGTCGGCCTCGGCAAATTCGCCGACCAGCGCGCCGACGAGCTGGGCGGCCCGAGCCGCAAGCGCCTCGAGCTTGCCAAGGCGCTCGCCATGCAGCCGAAGGTCCTGCTGTGCGACGAGGTGATGGCCGGACTCAACCTGGTCGAGATCGACGAGGTGATCGAGGTGCTGAAGCGGGTGCGCGAGCGCGGCATCTCGATCCTCGTCATCGAGCACGTCATCAAGGCGATCAAGAGCCTGTCCGACCGCCTCCTGGTGCTGCATCACGGCGAGAAGATCGCCGACGGCGACCCCGGCACGGTGCTGTCGGACGCGCGTGTCGTGGAAGCCTATCTCGGCCGGAGGCGGGCATGAGCGCGGCGGCGGGGAAGGAGGCGCCGGGTGAGCCGGTCCTCGTCGTCGACGGGCTCGGCGCCGGCTACGGCGAGATGCCGGTCCTGAAAGGCGTGTCGCTGGAGATTCGCCGCGCCGAGATCGTCGCGCTGGTCGGCTCAAACGGCGCCGGCAAGACCACGCTTTTGCGCGCGCTGTCGCGCGTCATCGCCTGCACCGGCAAAGCCTCTTTCCTCGGCTGCGACCTGGTGCCGATGACGCCGGACGAGGTGTTCGGCGCGGGCCTCGTGCAGGTCCCGGAAGGGCGGCAGCTTTTCGATCGCATGACGGTCGAGGACAACCTGCTGATGGGCGCCTACCGGCGCGCCGACAAGGCGGCGATCGCCGGCGACCTGGAGCGCCTGTACGGCCTGTTCCCGCGCCTCGGCGAGCGCCGGCGCCAGATCGCAGGCTCGATGTCGGGCGGAGAGCAGCAGATGTGCGCCATGGCGCGCGGCCTGATGGCGCGGCCGCAGCTCCTGATGATCGACGAGATGAGCCTCGGCCTGGCGCCGGTGGTGGTCGAGCAACTGATGGAGGTGCTGGCCACGATCCGCGCCGAGGGCGTCACGGTGCTTCTGGTCGAGCAGGACATCCATCTGGCGCTGTCGGGCGCCGACCGGGGCTACGTCATGGAGACGGGCTCGATCGTGCATAGCGGCGATGCCGCGGCGCTGATCGACGACCCGGCCGTGCGCAAGGCCTATCTGGGCCTCTGATTCCGCAGGGCAAGCGCGGGGACGCGGATCGGCGCCTCTGCCCTTTCGCGATAGGGCCGCCCACTGGCGTCAGGGCTTCCAATGCGACGGTTGGGGCGCGCTTAGTCAATTTCACCGTCACCGACCGGGCGCCGGTGGGCCGCCGCTACTTCAGCGAGCCGACCAGCGGGGCGTTGTCCTCGAGCAGGCTCACCCAGCGGCCGGTGTTGGTGCTCGCCTGCCGCTTGAGGTACTTGTAGCCCGTCTCGCGCCAGGGCTTCACCTTGTCGGAGAGGTTGTCGAGGATGAAGTCGCCCTTGTCGGAGCGCAGGGTCAGCACCGCGTGGCCCTCGCCGTCGGGCTTGCGCACGACGGTCAGCAGCAGGTTGGCGAGCGAGACGCCCTGCTCGTTGAGCAGGCGGCGCTTCAGCAGCGCGTAGTCCTCGCAGTCGCCCTTGCCGTTGTCGGGATATGCCCAGACCTCGTCGAGGCCGTAATTGTCGATGTCGCTGGCCGGCTTGATCGTTTTGTTGACGTCGATATTGATCGCCGTCACCAGCGTCCACTCGGCCTCGGTCATCCTGAGCACGCTCGTGTCGCTCGGCCGGATCGCGCATTCGGCCGGATTGGCCTTGCAGAACTCGTAATGGCCGATCGGCTGCGAGGTCTGCCGTCCGACGACCATGGAATCGGCGACCGCCCCGGCCTGTCCGGTCGCGGCCAGCAGCACCAGCGTCAGAGCCGCGCCCAGACGCGCGCACAAGGGCCCCCTGCCGAAATCCATCCGCGCCCGATCCCGATCCACCGTTCTGCTTCGTTAAGCAAAGGTTAAGGGTCGGATTCGCGGAAAGTCAATTCACGCCGCCGTGCGAAGCGCCGGCATGGTTACCCGCGCCCGCCGACTGTGGCCGATTGCGCACAGGTCGGGGACTGCCGGTCAGCCTCGGGCGGGAGGAGCGGCGCGCGCCCTGGCCGTCCGGCTCGCGGCCTTGCCGTGCGACTTCATGAAGTCGTTGATTCGCGGCGCGATCTCCGAGCGGAAGCGCGAGCCGTTGAAGACGCCGTAATGGCCCACGGCCGGTTGCAGGTAGTGAGCCCGCAGCGCGTCGGGGATGGCCACGCACAGATCGTGCGCGGCCTGCGTCTGGCCGACGCCCGAGATGTCGTCGTTCTCGCCCTCGACGGTCAGCAGCGCGACGTTGCGGATCGCGGCGAGATCGACCGGCTCGCCCCGGTGGCGCATCTGGCCCTTCGGCATCGCGTGCCGCACGAACACGGTCTCGACCGTTTGCAGGTAGAACTCCGCCGTCAGGTCCATCACCGCCAGATATTCGTCGTAGAACTCGCGGTGCTTGCCGGCCGGCTCGCCGTCGTTCTTGACGAGGTGCAGGAAGAAATCCTTGTGCGCGATGATGTGGCGGTCGAGGTTCATGCTCATGAACCCCGACAGTTGCAGGAAGCCGGGATAGACGTCGCGGCCGAAGCCGGGATGCGGCCACGGCACCGGCATGACGACATTGTCGCGGAACCAGTCGATGCCCTTCTCCTGCGCAAGCAGGTTGACGGCGGTCGGGTTGCGGCGCGTGTCGATCGGGCCGCCCATCAGCGTCATCGTCGAGGGCGCGGACGGGTCGCCGCGCTTCTCCATCACCGCGACGGCCGCGAGCACCGGCACCGAGGGCTGGCAGACCGCCACCACATGCGTGTCGGGCCCCAGATGGTGGAGCATGTCGATCACGTAGTCGATATAGTCGTCGAGGTCGAAGCGGCCCTCCGACAGCGGCACCGTGCGCGCGTCCGCCCAGTCGGTGATGTAGACCTCGGCCTTCGGCAGGAAGGCTTCGACCGTGCCGCGCAGCAGCGTCGCGTAGTGCCCCGACATCGGCGCCACGATCAGCATCTTGGGGTCGGGCCGACGCCCGGCCGGCAGGCCGCGCTCGAAATGGATCAGGTCGCAGAACGGCTTCGACCAGACGATCTTCTCCTGCACCGGCACCGGCTGGAAGTCGACGCGCGTCTCGTCAAGCCCGAACGAAGGCTTGCCGTAGCGCCGCGTCGTGCGCTCGAACAGCTCGGCCGCGCCCGCCACCGAACGGCCGAAGGTCGTTCGGGCCACGGGATTGAGCGGATGGGTGTAGAGGAGGTGGACGGCGTCGGCGAAGGCCCGGTAGGGCTGGAGCGCCGCATGGTTCAATTCGTAGAGCTGGTAGAACATCAATACCCCGCACCGCCTCGGCCGACAGGGCTTGTCGGTGCCGGTCGGGGCATTTTGTCACGCTGCAGGCTAGCAGCGTTTTGCTGCGACGCAACATGTTTCGCGCGACGTTGCGGAAGCCATGCTGCGCCCGATGCGTTGACAATCGGTTGCCGCGAGGAAGCGCCTCACGGCAGCCGACCGGGTCAGGGCGGCCTATTCGGCGCCCTCGACGATCACCATCTCGGCCTCGGCCACCGTGAGCCGGATCGCTTTGGCGGCCTGGTATTCGGCCGAATTGTAGCAGTCGAGCGCCGCCTGCATGGACGGGAACTCGATCACCACGTTGCGGCCGCGCCCCTTGCCCTCCATCCCCTGCCACCTGCCGCCGCGGGCGAGGAACTTCGCGCCGTGGCGCTCGAAGGCCGGCTTGGCCGTGGCGACGTAGTCCTTGTACCGCTCGGGATCGCGCACATCGACATGGGCGATCCAGTATCCCTTG
>Ga0222419_101029_pt1 | contig 12579 bp, 9 predicted proteins | sample 1B20Ametagenome_FD_182474 | JGI IMG/M metagenome (GOLD analysis project Ga0222419, IMG submission 182474) | Enriched microbial communities from leaf-cutter ant dump, University of Wisconsin, Madison, United States - 1B20A (version 2) | ecosystem: Environmental > Terrestrial > Nest > Insects nest >... | reverse complement strand
CAAAGATCTCCGGTATCGGCTCCAATCTGCTGACCATTGAAGGCGTTGAAAAACTGGGCGGCACCGAACACCGTATGCTTCCTGATATGATCGAGATCGGTTCTTTCATTGGCCTTGCGGCGATGACGGAGTCGGAGATTACCATCAAGAATGTTTGCTATTCAGAACTTGGCGTCATCCCTGAAGTATTCAAGAAACTGGGTATCCGGTTCGAGCTTAAGGGAGACGACATCTACATTCCTTCTCAAAAACACTACGTGATCGAATCATTTATAGACGGTTCGATGCTTACCATAGCCGATGCACCCTGGCCGGGTTTTACACCAGACCTGCTCAGCATTGTACTGGTAGTGGCCACGCAGGCAAGAGGGAATGTCCTGATCCATCAGAAAATGTTTGAAAGCAGGCTGTTCTTTGTGGACAAGCTTATTGACATGGGCGCGCAGATCATCCTTTGCGATCCGCACCGCGCCACTGTAAACGGAATTGACAAAAAATACCAGCTGAGAGGCATCAGCATGACCTCCCCAGACATCCGCGCGGGAGTATCCCTGCTCATTGCCGCGCTCTCGGCAGAAGGCAAATCAACGATCTTTAACATTGAGCAGATCGAACGCGGATACCAGGACATTGACATTCGCCTGCGTGCCCTGGGAGCGCAGATCAAACGGGTGGAAGCCTCTGCACCAAGTCACTAAGAAATTCTTTTTCTAACCGGATATCGCATTAATGATGTCGTACTGGGTGATGATCTCGATCTTACCATATTTATCCTCGACCAGTACGGCACTGTTTTCTTTGTTGATCAAAGCAGAAATCCTGTCGATCGACGTGTTCAGGTCCACGAAAGGAAAACCGGTGGTCATGATCTCCTCAACCTTTGCAGACCTCAGCGAGGGATTTTCCATCAGCGCCTTCAGAATATCACTTTCTGCCAGCTTGCCGACAACCATATCCTTTTGAGTAACTGGTATTTGTGAGATATTCAGCACATGCATGGTATTGATCGCCTCGAGGATGCTCTTCTCACAATCAATGGTCACGATCTCAGGATTGTCCTTTTTAGCCAGGATACCCGCCGCCGTCAGCTTCTCATCTTTCAGGAAGCCCCGCTCCCTCAGCCAGTCCTCGTTATACATTTTACCCATATAACGGCTGCCATGATCATGAAAAATGATGACCACCAAGTCCTCAGGCTTTAATTTATCTTTGAGCTGTAACAAGCCTGCCAAAGCAGAACCTGCCGAATTGCCTGCAAAAATACCTTCCTTACGGGCAATGTCACGCGTCATGAGCGCGGCATCCTTGTCTGTTACTTTTTCAAAGAGGTCAATGACCTCAAAATCTACATTCTTTGGCAGAAAATCTTCTCCGATACCCTCTGTGATATAAGGATAGATCTCATTTTTATCCAGGATCCCGGTCTCCTTATATTTCTTGAATACAGAGCCATACGTATCTATACCCCATACCTTGATGTCGGGATTCTGTTCCTTCAAATACCTGCCCGCACCGGAAATTGTGCCGCCGGTACCCACACCGACCACCAGATGAGTGATCTTTCCCTCAGTTTGTGCCCAGATCTCCGGACCGGTCTGCTCATAATGTGCCTGGGAATTGGACAAATTATCATATTGGTTGGGCTTCCAGGAATTCGGCACCTCTTTTTCCAGCCGGGAAGAAACGGAATAATAAGAACGCGGATCTTCAGGCTCAACATTGGTAGGACATACGATCACTTCAGCGCCAAAGGCCCTTAATGCATCTACTTTTTCCTTGGACTGCTTATCGGTGGTCGTAAAGATACATTTATACCCTTTAATGATCGCGGCCATTGCCAGCCCCATGCCTGTATTGCCTGAAGTACCTTCGATGATCGTCCCGCCCGGCTTCAACTTACCGCTGCGTTCCGCATCTTCGATCATTTTAACCGCCATACGGTCCTTAATGGAATTACCTGGATTGGTAGTCTCCACTTTAGCCAGAACAGTAGCCGGAATATCCTTCGTAATGTTATTCAGTTTTACCAGCGGCGTATTGCCAATGGTTTCCAAAATGTTATTGTACCACATGATACAAAAATACAAATTGGGAACTGGAATTTTAATTATTGCAAGCTATTTGAAATATAAATACACATAAACATAATATATCAAAATAATATTTTAATCTAGTATATCAATAGACTTATTAACCGTCTATTATACCGGCCAAAGCCAAATCAATTAAGCCCGGCGATAGATCTTTCCCGGAAGAACGGCAAGCAGTCCCAACATTTCAAGGTCCAGTAAAGACATGGCGAGCTGGCCCTGAGAAAGATGGGATACGCGCGCCAGTTCATCGACGTGCATCTCCGAATGCCCCAGTGCTTCCAGCAGTCTTGTCAATTCCGGATCGAGTTCCAAAGGCATCTGCAACTGGCTGGCATGCCTGTCATCTGAAAATTGCTCCCAACCCATAAATTCCACAAAATCAACGGCATTGCTGATCAGGCCCGCCCTATTGGTCCGGATCAGGAAATTACAGCCCTGCGAACAAAGATCGGAGGTTCTCCCCGGAAAAGCATACACATCCCTGCTGTAAGAATTGGCCAGCTCGGCAGTGATCAGCGCCCCGCCCCTGGCTGCCGCTTCTACTACAATAGTCGCATCAGCGATCCCGGCAATGATCCGGTTTCGCTGGGGAAAGTTCGTCTTCTCCGGCGCAGTACCTGAAGGAAACTCAGTAAGCAATCCCCCGTTCAGCAACATTTTTTCTGCCACCGGCCTGTGCTGGGCAGGATATATCCTGTCCAGGCCATGCGCCAGCACACCCACAGTAGGAATATGATACTGGAGACTTTCTTTATGTGCGCTAACGTCAATCCCATAAGCCAGCCCGCTGATCACCAGAACATTATATCCCGAAAGAACTTCACACAATTGTTTGCACAACTGCCGCCCGTAGGCAGTCGCCTTGCGGGTGCCCACGATGCTGACGATCCTTGGATGGTTCAGATCAGCAGTACCTTTATAATACAATACAACAGGAGCGTCATGACAGTTCCTGAGGCGGTACGGATACCGTTCATCGGTATAAAAAAGCACCTGGACACCATACTTCTCCACAAACCTGAGCTGCTGTTCCGCCAGAAACAAGGCCCTGGACCTGCTCTTTAAAATCTGGCCGGCGATCAGCGGGCCGATCCCCGGAACCATCATCAACGCTTCCGGACCGGCGCTGAAAACAGCCTCCGCCGACCCAAAATAATCAAGAAGACTCTTCGCATGTACATCCCCTACTGCATCAAGATAAGTAAGGGCAATCTGGTGAATGATACGCATGGGCTAAATTAGCCAATATCCGGCCCATATCCCTAAAGTAATCCATTCATAATCTCAATAAAACAATTTAAACATTTGAAAATCAATGAAATAAAAATAAAACTATAAAAATAGTTTGTAAACTATAAAAATAGTAGTAGCTTTAATTAACATAAACCACATCAAAAATGAGAGAGCTGACCAAAGCTGAAGAACAAGTAATGCTGATCCTCTGGGACATCAAAGAAGGATTGGTCAAAGAAGTAATTGACAGGATGCAACCGCCCAAACCTGCCTATAATACGGTATCCACCGTGATCAGGGTACTGGAAAGCAAGGGCTTTATAGACCACAAGGCCATTGGCAACACGCACATCTATTTTCCGCTGATCACCGAAGAACAGTACCGGCATTTTGCCTTTGACAAGGTCATGAACAACTATTTTGAGAATTCCTACCAAAGCCTCGTCTCTTTCCTGGTCAAAGAAAAGAACATGGACATGGACGATCTGGACGAATTGATCAAACTCGCAGAAAAACTTAAAAACAAGAAACCATGAACTGGCTGTATTACCTGCTTGAAGCCAATCTTTACCTGGCCATATTTTACGGTTTCTACCGTATGTTCCTGCACAAGGAGACCTTTTACACCCTGAACAGGTATTTCCTGATCGCTGCGGCACTGATATCCTTTGTGCTGCCGGCTTTGCAGGTCAGTTACCTCTACGGCATCTTCGGCCGTTTTGGGCAGGATAAACAGATCTACACCGGCGCTGATATTACCGGGCATGCCCCTTCATCAGGCCACCTCCCGGACACCGGACAGATCCTGACCGCGGCATACCTGCTCATCCTTATTGTATTGCTTACCAAGATGCTGATGAGCCTTTACCAGGTCATATCACTCGCCATCAGTGCCAGAAGGCATAGGGCCGGAAAGATCATTTACGTTGAGCTGAAAGATTCAACCGCTGCCTTTTCATTCTTCAACTTACTGTTCATCAACCCAGGTACCCAGGAAACCGCGACCATTCTGAAGCACGAAATGGTACACATCAGGCAAAGGCACAGCCTGGATGTACTCTTTTTTGAACTGATCCAGGTCGTCAACTGGTTCAGTCCCATCACCTGGCTGATCAAAAAAGACATCAGGCTTTTGCATGAATACATTGCAGACGAGATCACCACAGGTTCCGAGATACAGAAACACGATTATGCCATGTTGCTGATCCGGAATTCCTTAGGAAACATTCCAAGTCCGCTTACCAATCAAATATTTAACCAGTCAATATTAAAAAGAAGAATCAATATGTTAAACAAAAAAAGATCCGCAGGACGGACAAGGCTCCGCTACCTGTGTGTACTTCCCTTAACGGGATCGATGCTCTGTGCCTCGACACTTGCTTTTTCCAATGACTACAAGGTCCTGGACCTTTATTCAAAAAAACATGCGGCAATAACCAGCATGTTCCAGGAACCGGAAAAGAAAAAAGCCGCGAAACAAGTCCCGCCAGCACCAAAACCGGTCAAAGAAGTCAAACTGGCTCCCCCGCCGCCACCGCCAGCACCGCCCAAAACTGAACAAGTCAAATTTCCGCCGCCAGTCCGCAAAAAACAATACAAACCCGGGGAAGTCAAATTTCCGCCGCCGGTTGTGAAACCCAGTGCACCCAAGAAAGCCAGTCCGGCCGAACCAGTAAAGTTCCCGCCGCCGATCGTCACAAAAGACGTACCTCCGCCGCCGCCTGCCCCGCAGACTGACAAAAAAACAACTGAAGGTACCGTTACCTACAACTATTCTATCAACGAAGCGGGTAATGCAGATTCGAAACCTGAGGTCAGGCAAGTAAAATTTAAGAATGAAAAAGGTCAAGCGAAGAATTTTACTTACCAGATCTCTGTAAAAACTGATCAATCCGCAGAGAAAGTTAAACCGGAAGTCAAAGAGATCCGGATCAGCGAGCCGGAAAAAGAACCTGCCAAAACGGTAAAAAAAGATTAGGCAGTTCAAGCAAAAATAAATTCAATTTACTGCGGGATATAAACGACATATTTAGTTTCAAAAAAGGCTTCCTCAAAGTAAGCTGAAAGCGGATATAGTTCCGCTTTTAGTCGTGATTCGGCAAGCTCTTCCGCCAGGTCCCCGCCCTTCAGATACAAGATGCCGTTGGCAATGGCGTGCTTAGATTCCTTTAAAAATTTGCCCTTTACCCAGGGATAAAAATCGATCAGGCGTGTCACTGCCCTGGAAACCACAAAATCATATTTACCGGTAACCTGTTCGGCCCTTAAATGACTGGCTTTTACATTCTTCAGTCCTAGCGCAGCGGCCACTTCAGTTACCACTTTTATCTTTTTGCCGATAGAATCGACCAGGTGGAACTGGACCTCCGGAAATAAAATAGCCAGCGGAATGCCAGGAAAACCCCCGCCAGTACCCACATCCAGTATCCTGGTGCCCGGAGCAAAACTGCAAAACTTCGCAATACCCAGGGAGTGAAGGACATGCCGCTCATACAACTCCTCAATATCCTTCCTGGAAACCACGTTGATCCGGGCATTCCAGAAACCATACAAATCATACAATTGGTCAAACTGATCTGCTTGAAGTTCAGAAAGTCCCTTAAAATATTTTTCTATCAGCTCAGGCATTATTTCCAATGTACTTTTTTCACAAATATAGAGACAATGCCATTAAACACCAGGAAAACAAACAACAGGATATCCAATAAGGGAAACCACCAGCTCAGTCCGCCGTAGCTCAGGCGATTCAAAAGGCGCGGATAAATAAAACACCTGATCAGTACACTCAATCCGAAAATGCCCAGAGCAATATAGGCGGCAGGCGGGAAGAACAGCAAAGCGATCAGGAATACATAGAACAAAAACTGGAAAATGATCTGAAAGGACAATACAAACTTATGCTTGGCCTTATAAAATCTGCCCGCCCCGAAATGCCTTTTTTTCTGCCTCAGATAGGCACCCAGGCTCGTCTCAGGCGCACTCCATACCTGCGTATCCTTATGGATACGAATAGCCGTATTCCTCTTGTTCGCATGGGCGTTCACAAAAAGATCGTCATCGCCGGAAGGAATATGCATATGTGCCGCAAAACCTTTATTCTTAAAAAAAAGTGCTTTCTTATAGGCCATATTGCGGCCAACCCCCATATATGGCATGCCCTTCAGCGCAAAGGACAAATAATTTACTGCCGTAAAAAAGGTTTCAAAGCGGATCAGCGCATTGAGCAGGCCCGGCTTTCTGAGGTAAGGCGAATAACCCAGTAAAAACTCGGTCTTGTCATTATCCGGTTGCTGCATTCCACTCAGCCAGTTGGCCGAAGCGGGCTCACAATCTGCATCTGTAAAGACCAGCCAGTCATATCTGGCCGCCTTAATGCCCATTGTAACTGCAAACTTCTTTCCGGCAATGAACTTTTCACCCTCACCGATCGTCACGATCTTCAGGTGTGCATAACGTCCGGCAAGATCCTTGAGGATATCATCCGTCCCGTCCCAGGAACGGTCATTGACGACCACCACTTCAAACTCAGGATAATCCTGCTCCAGCACCACCGGTAAAAATTCCCGCAGGTTCAGCGCCTCATTCCTCGCACAGATGATGACACTGAGCGGTCTGGCCCCACCATCATAGCCGTCGCCGGTCCTGGCCAATACCAGCTTCAGGTGCACAAAAAGGCTGAAATACAACTGTACCAGAAAACAAAAAATCAGACAAGCGAGCAGGCAGGTCTCAAGCAAGGTTAGTTCCACGTGATCATTTAGTAGGGCGCAAATTTCTCATTTTAAATCTGTAAAGCACAGCCATGTGGATAAAATTAAAGGGTTTTTGCTACTTTTGCCGGGAATTATACACGATGAAGTTTACTTTACAGGCAAAAGATACGGCGTCAAAGGCCAGGGCGGGAACGCTCAGCACAGCCCACGGCGAGATCCAGACCCCCATTTTCATGCCTGTGGGCACCGCAGGAACCGTAAAAGCGGTCCATCAGCGTGAGCTGAAAGATGACATCCATGCGCAGATCATCCTGGGAAACACCTACCACCTCTACCTGAGGCCGGGCCTGGGTGTACTTGAACAGGCAGGAGGACTGCACAAATTTACGGGCTGGGACCGGCCCATACTCACTGACAGTGGCGGCTACCAGGTCTATTCCCTGAGTAAAGTAAGAAAGATCAAAGAAGAAGGCGTCACTTTCAACTCGCATATTGACGGCTCCAGACATCTCTTCACACCAGAATACGCCATGGACATCCAGCGCAGTATCGGCGCCGACATCATCATGGCCTTCGACGAATGTACCCCCTATCCCTGTGACTACAAATACGCAGCCGCCTCGGTCGAGATGACACACCGCTGGCTGAAACGCTGCTGTGCCCGTTTTGACGGAACCGCATCAAAATATGGTTACGATCAGACACTTTTCCCTATCGTTCAGGGATCGGTATACAAAGACCTCAGGGTCAGGTCAGCAGAATTCATTGCCTCCATGGGGCGTGAGGGCAACGCCATCGGCGGACTGTCGGTAGGTGAACCGGCAGAAGAAATGTATGCCATGAGCGAGATCGTATGCGACATACTACCAGCAGACAAACCGCGTTATCTGATGGGAGTAGGCACGCCGGTCAATATACTGGAAAACATTGCACTGGGCATAGATATGTTTGACTGCGTCATGCCGACCCGCAACGCCAGGAACGGCATGCTCTTTACCAGGAACGGCATCATCAATATCGGCAATAAGAAATGGGCAGACGACCTTTCGCCGATAGATCCGGAGAGTGAGTTATATGCAGACCAGGTCTATTCAAAAGCCTATCTGAGGCACCTGATGCATTCCAAAGAGATCCTGGGCGCGCAGATCGCCACGCTTCATAACCTGCATTTTTACCTTTGGCTGGTCAAAGAAGCAAGAGAAAAGATCATCAGCGGCGAATTTAACAACTGGAAGAATAAAATGGTCGGTATATTAGGGAATAAATTGTAAATGAATTTCTTGAAGGAAAGAATAAAGATCATCGACTGGTACATCATCAGCAAGTATTTGGGCACGTTCCTTTATACGCTCACGCTGTTCGTGGTCATTATTGTCATCTTTGACCTCTCCGAGAAGCTGGACGATTTCCTGAAAGCCAACCTCACTTTCTGGCAGGTGATCAGCCTTTACTACGCGGGATCGATCCCCTTTTACGTCAATATGCTGTCACCGCTGATCAATTTCATCGCAGTGATCTTCTTTACGGCAAAGATGGCAGACCAGACCGAGATCGTACCTATTCTCAGCGGAGGGGTAAGCTTCAACCGCTTCCTGGCGCCCTACTTTGCCTCGGCCTTCATCATATTCGCCGCCAACCTGGCCTCCAATCTTTATATACTGCCCTATACCAACCAGCTTAAAAACAGCTTTGAGAATACTTATGTGAAGACCAATGCCTCACCCAGCAAAAAAGACATCCACATGAAACTGGACGACAGGACTTACATCTACATGGATTATTTCAACAATTCCACCAAAGTAGGGACCAAATTCTCGCTGGACAACTTTAAAGGCGATACACTGATCAAAAAACTGGTTGCAGATGAGATCAAATGGGATTCCGTAAAACGCAGCTGGAAAATGACCAATTACTCCATACGCTACATCAAAGACCTGAAAGAGACCTTTGTAAGCGGCACAGGCAAAACCAAAGACACCATACTGGACATGCGGCCCGATGACTTTTCAGCATACGACAACATCTTTGAGAACATGAGCAACAAAGAGCTCTCTGAGAAGATCCGCAAGGAAAAGATCAGGGGAACAGGGATCATGAACGACCTGCTCTTTGAGCAATATAAGCGCTATCTTCACCCGCTCTCTGCTTTTGTACTCACACTGATCGGTGTGGCGCTGTCCTCTCGAAAGGTACGGGGAGGAGTAGGGTTACCGCTGGGCATCGGTATTTTGCTGAGTTTCGCATACATTGTGTTCAACCAGTTTGCAAAGATGTTCAGCCTGAAAGGAGGGACACCGCCATTCTTTGCAGTGATCGCACCCACCCTTATTTTTGGCCTGCTGGGCCTTTATCTGCTCAAAAAAGCACCCAAATAAAATGAAAGCTGCGCAAAACCCCGTCGGCAGGAACTTACTGATCCTGCACCTTACCGTCTTTATATGGGGTTTTACAGGTATCCTCGGCGCACTTATTTCCATTGACGCAGTACAAATGGTCTGGTACCGTGTAGGCATCGCCAGCATCACTTTATTCGCCTATTTCATATGGAGCAAGACCAGCATCAAAGTCAGCAAAAAGCAGTTCGTACAATTCTTCCTGACCGGAAGTATCGTTGCCGTTCATTGGATATTATTCTTTCACGCCATCAAGGTATCGACCGTTTCGGTCACACTGGTATGCTTATCCTCCTTTACACTTTTCACGGCCATCCTGGAGCCCCTGATCAAAAAACAACCGGTCCTCATACCCGATGTAGTGATCGGCCTGATCATCATTCTGGGCATTTATCTCATTTTTAAATTTGAATCACAGTATACCCTGGGCATTATCTTAGGGCTGACCGCCGCCATTGCTTCCAGTCTGTTTTCCATCATCAATTCCACGCTGGTGCAAAAAACAGATCCCGCCGTTATCGGATTTTACGAAATAGCCGGCGCCTTTATCTGGATCACCCTGTACCGTTTCAGCACTGGGGAACTGTTCGCGGAGACCTTTCAGCTCAGCCTGAAAGACTGGACCTTCCTGATCATTTTAGGTACCGTCTGTACGGCCCTTGCCTATGTCGCCGGGGTTGCGGTCATGCGGACATTGTCTGCATTCCGGGTAGCACTCATTACCAATCTCGAACCTGTTTACGGCATCCTTCTCGCCTTCATTTTCTTCGGTACAAAAGAGTCTATGTCATTCGGATTTTACCTTGGTGCCTGCCTCATTCTCGGTGCAGTTTTCCTCTACCCGGTATATCAAAAAAGAAAGCACCGCAACTAGTTTTTCACCTTGCTTTTTCCCTTCTGACCGCCGGTCTTTTTTATACATTTTTAAATTCAGGTCACAGAAAATTTGTTTTAAATTATGTATAATTAGTGTATCTTGACCGCATATCCAACAGCCCGGAAGCAAACAGCTGCCTGGACCGGAGAAAACAACATTTTACCGTATAAAAACAAGATCAAACCCTAGTAATTCGTTCTTGATTTAAAACATATAAATTATTAATAATCAATAATTTGATATTATTAAATTAAATTAAAAATAAACTCAATAGTCCCTTAAAAAAGAAAATAAACTAATATTTTTAGCAATACAGAATAATGAAGCTAAATGGATCATATAAAATATTGATAATCAAAATATTTGCATTTACTATATCAAGTTTAGTATCATTTCCTGTTTTTTCCCAGATCTTCAGCGAGGAACAAAACCCACTTAGTGTAAAATGGAGAAGGATAGACGTAGCAGGATTCAGACTCATCTACCCGGACGAACTGGAAAAAGAAGCCCAGAGAATGGCAAACACCATCAGCCACATTTACCCCTTCATAGGCAGCAGCCTGAAGCAACAAAAGACCTCCCTCCCACTCCTGCTCCAGAACCGTGGGGTGGTCGCCAACGGCTTCGTACAACTGGCCCCGAAAAAGTCGGAGTTTTATACCACTCCGCCCCAGCAGTTCGACAGCCAGGACTGGCTCAACAACCTGGCCGTCCATGAGCTCCGCCATGTCGCCCAGTTTGACAAACTGACGAATGGAAAAGCCTTTCCGTTTCCGGAAGAGATTTACTTTGCCTGGTTCGGAGCAAGCATCCCTACCTGGTTCTTTGAAGGAGATGCCGTGACCATAGAAACTGCCCTCAGCAACTCGGGCCGCGGGCGGCAGCCGGCATGGATCATGCCCTACCGCGCCAGTCTGCTCGAAGGCAAAAAGATCTCTTACTCCAAAGCCTATTTCGGATCGGACCGGGATGTTACCCCGGGCTATTACCAGCTCGGTTATCTTATGGCCACCGGGATCAGGACCGCATCCGGAAGAAACGTTTTCGACAGCGTGCTCACCGACATCCGCAAAAGACCGCTCAGACCCTACCCTTTTTCAAACAGCCTGAAAAAATACACGGGCATGGGCACCAAAGCCTGGTTTGAGCAAACTGCGGCAAAGATCAAACAGAACTGGTCGGTGCAGGAAACACAAAGCCCATACCGGCAGTATGAGGTCCTCAACCGGAAAGCGGCCATTGCCACCAGCTATTTCCTGCCGGTAAGGCTGCCAGATAGCCGCATCCTGGCGCTCAAGCAAAGCAAAGCTGCAGCAAGTCATTTTGTACTTATAGACAGCAACAAGAAAGAACAGCGGCTGTTTGGTATCGCCGGACAGGAGCAGCCCTGGTTCAGCTACGCCAATGGCAAAATTGTCTGGGACGAGGTCCGGTACGACCCCAGGTACAGACAGCGCAGCTACAGTGTCATCTGTAGTTATGACCTCAAAACACACCGCACCAGAAAACTCAGCAGCAGGAGCCGGCTTTTTTCACCGAGTCTTTCCCCGGATGGCAACAAGATCGTTGCCGTCAGCATAGACCTTTCCAACAAGAGCCAGCTTACCGAACTGGACGCCACCACGGGAAAGGTCCTGAATACCCTGCCCAATCCGGACAACCGGATCCTCCAGACGCCCGCTTACGACCAAAGCGGCAAGATGATCACCTACGTCAGCGTAACCGAACAGGGAAAAGCGTTATGGACCACAGATCTCAGCGGAAAAGCAAAGAAGATCATTGATGAGACCAGGCAGCAACTGGGCAGACCGGTCTATTTTGACCAGGGAATCATTTTTAACGCCCATTACAACGGGATCAACAACATTTACAGCATAGATACCGCCGGCAGAAAGATAATTGCCCTGAGCGCCTCTAAATACGGTGCCTTCAATGCCACCCCAGACTTGCAGGAGAAAAAACATACCGGCAGAGACACCACCGCCGTTCCAGCAACACTGCTTTTCAGCAACTACAGCGCAGAAGGATTTGACATCGCAGCGCTCCGGGCTCCGGCCGGCTCAACAGATCATTCTCCCGGAGATCATTTTGTATACTTCGGTAAAGCAGCTGAAATCCAGGAAGAAGCGGGAAATGTATTCCGCAATATACCAGACAGCACCTATAGCTCCCGCAGGTACCACAGCCTGGGAAACCTGTTCAACGTGCACAGCATCGTACCGGTCATAGACAACGAATACAAAGGCGGGTTGCAGCTGCAATCCAGCAAC
>Ga0222419_101027_pt1 | contig 12638 bp, 12 predicted proteins | sample 1B20Ametagenome_FD_182474 | JGI IMG/M metagenome (GOLD analysis project Ga0222419, IMG submission 182474) | Enriched microbial communities from leaf-cutter ant dump, University of Wisconsin, Madison, United States - 1B20A (version 2) | ecosystem: Environmental > Terrestrial > Nest > Insects nest... | reverse complement strand
TGATGACCATGGCGTGAGCGTTCCGATCCGGGCCAGCGCCGGCGGCGCCGAACGCGGACAATCGGCGCCTTCCCCATGGCCATTTCCAACGACGCTTTCAGCCTGCGGCGCATGGCGCTGCCCGCCTTCGGTCCCTCCCTCATGTTCGGCCTGTGCGAGGGCACGCTGCTGCCGGTGCTCGCGCTCAGCGCCCGCGCGCTGGGCGCAAGCCTCGCGGTGGCGGGTCTCATCGTCGCGCTGATCGGCCTGGGCTCGCTGCTGGCCAACATCCCGGCGGCGCAGCTCACCACGCGCTTCGGCGAGCGCCGCGCCATGGTCGGCGCCTCCATCTTCTGCCTCGTGGCGCTGGTGCTGTGCCTCGCGGCGCCCAGCGCCTGGGTGCTGGGCCTGGGGGTGTTCATGGTGGGGCTGGCGCGCGCGGTCTTCATGCTGGCGCGCCAGACCTTCCTCGTCGAGGCCGCGCCCGTGCACCTGCGCGCGCGGGCCATGGCCATGCTGGGCGGCGTGCATCGCATCGGCATGTTCGCGGGCCCGTTCCTGGGGGCCGTCTTCATCCACTGGCTGGGCCTCGCGGGCGCGTACTGGGCGGCGCTCGTCGTGATGCTGGCCACGGGGGCGCTGTCGCTGCTGGTGCCGGACCTGCAGGCGCGCGTGCTGCCCGATGGCGCGGCGGGCGAGGTGCCCGCCGCCGTGCAGATGATGCGCGAGAACCGCCGCGTGCTGCTCACGCTGGGCGTGGCCACTTCGCTCGTCGCGGCCATCCGCGCCTGCCGCCAGGTGGTGATTCCGCTGTGGGCCAGCCACATCGGGCTGGACGCGGCCACCACCTCGCTGATCTACGGCCTGATGGGCGCGGTGGACATGCTGCTGTTCTACCCGGCCGGGCGCGTGATGGACCAGCGCGGACGCCGCGCGGTGACGATCCCGAGCATGCTCATCATGGGCCTGAGCTTCTGCCTCATGCCGCTCTCCAGCGGCTTCGCAAGCCTGCTGGCCGCAAGCCTGCTGCTGGGCGTGGGCAACGGCATCGGCGCGGGCATCGTGCTCACCATCGGCGCGGACGCCTCGCCCCTTGCGGGGCGCACGCAGTTCCTCGGCATCTGGCGCGTGATCACCGACACGGGCGGCGGCGGCGGGCCGCTGCTGCTATCGGGCCTGACGGCGCTCATCACGCTCGCGGGCGGCATCCTGGTGACGGGCGGCCTGGGTTTCCTCGCCGCCTGGATGTTCTGGCGCTGGCTGCCCGCGCCCAGCCCTCAGGCGGCGGCGCGCAGCCAGTCCGCCACGTCCTGAGCGTTGCGGTCGGGCGGAAACACGGGGTAGAACACCTTGGCGATGCGCGCCCCGTCGAGGATCAGCGTCAGGCGCTTGTACAGGCGCATGCCCGCGGCCTCGAAGGTCGGCAGGCGCAGCGCCGCGGCCAGTTGCAGCGCCGGGTCGCTCAGCAGCTCGAAGGGCAGGTGCAGGCGCTCGCGCGCCTCGCGCTGGTAGGCGCTGTCCTGCGCGCTCAGGCCGTAGACCGCGGCGCCCAGCGCGCGCAGCTCGGCGTGGTGGTCGCGGAAGGCGCAGGACTGTGGCGTGCAGCCGCGCGCGCCGGGGATCGTGTCCCAGCCCTCGGGCAGCGGCACGCCGGGGCGCCCCGTCATCGGGTAGACGTAGATCACCGTGCGCCCGCTCAGGGCGTTGAGCATCACCTCGCGCCCGTCGGTGGCTGTGAGCGCGAGGGGCGGCAGAGTCAGCCCGCTCAGGTGATCGGCCGCGCCATCGTCCACGGGGCGGGGCAGGTCTTCGGGCAAGGGAAAGTGGGCAGGTGCGGTCATGGTTCTACTGCGGCGGCAGGATGATTTCGGTGAGCTTCCAGCCCAGGCCCCGGCGGCCGAGCACGAACTGTGTATCGCCGTGGTTTGCGTGCGTGGTGATGACGAAGCGGCTCATGCCGCGGTAGCCCATCTCGGCGCCCGCAAGCGGCTTGCGTGATGCGTCCTGCGCCTCGGGCGAAGGGTTGGCGGCGGAGGGCGCCGCGCCGCGCGGCTCGCGCCCGGCCATGAGCTGCGCCATGCCCGAGGGCGTGACGTAGGCATCGACCATCTTGTCCACCACCGCGCCCGCGAGCGGCGCCACCAGGGCTGCGAGCGGGTTGAGCGCCTGGCTGCCGTCACCGGCCATCTTGTGCAGCACGAGGGCGTTCATCTGCTCCTTCAGGCTCGCGCGCACGCTCTCGAAATCCACGTATTCGGCCAGCGCCTGCGCATCGCGCGATTGCGCCGCCGTCCTGATCTGGTGCACGGTGATCCACGGCGCGGCGATGAACCACGCCAGCGCCAGCGCGAAGAGGGCGGGGATGGCCAGGTATTTCTTGTTCAAGTTGTATTCCTTCTCAGGACCGCTCAATGAAAATGCCGGTCCGCCGGTGATGAAGCGCGCCCGAGGTGACCACCACGAAGTCCGGGCCGGGCGTGGTACACGCCAGCAGGATGGCGCCCGCCAGCGTGATCAATTGGGGGAGAGGGTTCATGTCCGAGCCAATAAAACGAGGGCGAGCGCAATGGCCGCGGGGAGGGCCTGTATCCACAGGATTTTCTTGCTGGCCGTCGCGGCGCCATAGAGACCGGCCACCAGCACGCAAGCCAGGAAGAAGACCTTGAAGCCGAAGCCGCTTGCACCTTGAGCCAGGCCGCAGATCAGGCCCGCCGCCAGGAAGCCGTTGTAAAGCCCCTGATTGGCCCCCAGGACTTTGGTCTGGGCCGCGAATTCTTCCGTCAGGCCGAATGCCTTGCGGCCGGCCGGCCGGGTCCAGAGGAACATTTCGAGAATGAGGATGTAGACATGGATCAGGGCCACGACCGCGATGGCAATGCTGGAAGCGAGCAGCATGATGGGCTCTCCATGGGGCACGAATGGGACGACGGGGATGGTAGATGCGGCGGCCGGTCGGGGCAAGAAAAATACGCTCGCGCGTTTCGCCCTGCGCTTCAGGCGAAGGGCGGGCTTGCGCGATGGCGCGTGCCCGAAGCGGGCTCCGTCTTGCCCTGGCGGCCTGCGTGGTGCGTCCACATGCGCAGCACCTTGACCGTGTGCTCCTCTTCGGCAACCAGCACGGCATTGTTGCGCTTGCCGGAGATAAGGATGGGGCGATGCGATTTGGCCGCCTGGTCCATGAGGCGATACAGATTGGCGCGGGCTTCGCTGGCGGGCGGAGTGGTCATGGGGCGCTCCAAGGATCGGGCTGGATCGTACGTTGACACAAGTGCTGCGTGCATCAGTCAACGAATGAAGCAGCGCGGGAGTTGTCAGCCCTTATCCGGCAGCCTTGCGCGGTCGTTCAGCCTGCGTAGAGGCCGCGCAGAATGGTGTTGTAACTGCTCAGTAGCTTGGCCGGCACATCTTTGCGGCGCTTGTTCGTTCGGATGGGGTGCGGGCACGACGGATGGCGATAGCGTTCCTCGCCAGTGCGGCGTACGTCTTCGACGGTGCCGCCAACCGCAATCCAGGCGGCACGGAAGCGGCGGCGCGACTCGGTGTGCAGGGCGTCGTTCATAGTGCTCTTCCTGAGTGGTGGTGGCTCAGTCGTCGCTGCTTAGCAGCGACTCGATGCGTGCTAGGGCCGCATCCCATTCGCGCTGGATCATGGTCAGTAGTTCGTTTTCGAGGTCGGCGTGCTGTTCGTCCGCGAACCATTCACGGTTGCGGCTTGCTACGCGATCCTTGTAGCCTTTGCCTTGCCCCCACTCGCTTTGGCAAGCGCTCCAGAGGGCCTTGTCGAGTTTCAGCACGTCGCGGAACGAGGTCTGCCCCATCAACTGCACCTTGAGCAGCAGTTCTTCGTAGGCGCCCTGGAGCAGACGGTCGGCCTGGGAGATCAACTCCCTAGCATCCACGAAATTGGGCGTGTCGATCATGTTCTGACAGACGTTGCTGAAGCCTTTAACGGCCTCGCCCAGTGAAAGGGCCGCCATGCGGCGCGCGCCATAGCCTAGGTGGTGGCCATAATTCAGGTTGTGCCACTCGCCCTCGCGGTTGACCGAAGCGCGTACCGTGGCGGCATAAGCGCTGGCCATTTGCTGAAGTAGGCTCTCCTGCACATGCACTTCGAGCCGCTTGGTCTTACGGTTCCGGTCGATCCAGGCCTTGAGCTGTGCGGCTGCCGCTTCAATCACGGCCTGAGCTTGTTCCCTCTCATAGTTCAGCAGTAAGGCCTGAGCGTTGGTGATGATCTCGGACAGGCGGTCGCGGAAGGTCTTGCGGGCCTCCTGCAGGCGCTTGATCAGAAAGCTGCGCAGCCTGGCCGGATCGTCCTGATAGGCGTTGAAGAAGCCGACAGCAAGGTCGTCCATGTCGATCTGCTGCAGGCGCATGACCACTTGCTCGCGCTTGAGTTCGTAGCCTTCTTCGACGGTTTCGGCCTTCTGGCCTGAGTCATCCTTGACGGCCAGCGCCTCGCTGGGCCGGGGAAGCACCAGCAGCGATGCCTTTTCGCTTAGTCCCCGAACGCCGGCTTTCTTCGCACGGGAGAGCAGCAGTTGGGCTTCGGGGGCTGGCGCGCTGTTGAAGCCGGAACACAGCACGGCCAGAGTATGGGCGTCGTCTAGCAGGCTTTCCAAGTCGGCACGGGCCGCAGTGCGGTCGATACCCTTGGTGTCGATGAAGCGGATCGTCAAATCGCTAGCCTGGAGCAGCGCGTCGGGAATGACCACTTCGATGCGGCGCGGTAGCGTGAACTCAGGGTGGCGGCCGTTGTTGACCTTCTCGAAGATGTCCTTCAGCCACTCCAACGGTTGCTTGCCCGTGGTGGCGTCGTGCCAGATATCGCGCCGGTCACGCCGGGGCAGTTCCATCAGCGAAAGAATCTCGACTACTAGCTCGCGAGTACTGCCGAACTTCTTGGCGAGTTCCCTGGCCTCGTCGCGGCGCTGGGTCTTGCCATCTGCTCCCTTCTCTCGCTTGATCTTCAGGCCCGAGAGATTTCGGATGGCGCGCTCGACCTCCTTGGAGATGCCCTGGCCTTCCTCGTCGCCGTCGACTTCGTCCGCGGACGCATCCGGGCTGACGTAGTTGGCGAAGTCGGTCACGTCGGCGCGAATCTCCTCGTCGCTGCGCGGCTGGATCAGCAGGCCGTAGCCGGGACCGCTGCGGAGGTGGACCTCACAGATGGTGATGCCGCCGGCGCCGGCCTCGAGGACGGGGGCGGGTTGGGGCGAATCGGGAACAGAAACTTCCAGGCCGGCAATGCGGCAGATGGCGGTGGACTTGCCGATGCCGATGCTGCCGATGAAGGCCACCTGATGCTCGCGTTTCGTGAGCACGGAAACCATGGCGCGGAGTTCGTCGATATAGGCGGCGAGGCGGCGCTCAAACGCGTGCTTGACGTCGGGGCGCTGCCCCAGTTCGGCGAGCTGCTGAGCGACTTCTTCTGCCGACCACAGTAGGTCTTGATCGGGGTGATCCAGCGCCGGCCTCGGAAACACGACCCAGTTGCGCTGGACCGCTTCGCGCAAGCGCGTCGCTTCCGGCGTACCGATGGCTTCCAGCAGCATCGAGAGTTCTTCGGCGGCCAACGAACGCTCACCGCTTTCCACTCGTGAGAGCACGGCGGGGCTCCACGTGACCCGGCGAGCAAGGTCGGCCTGCTTGATTTCAGCGCGCTCGCGAACCTGAGTCAGGTAGCGACCGATCTCAAGCGGAGAAACAGCGTTGATGTCACCCATTGCATTCCCCAAGATTCGATGCAGCAATTATACAGGAAGATTTAAGAAATGTTGCTGCAATCATTCGAAGTGAATTCTGTTTGTCAAAATTAGGTCAACCGTCAGTGAGGGAAGTCACGCACGGCAGGGGAGATACGGGGCAAGGAGGTGCGATGCACAAGGCAACCGGCGGCGATGTGCTCCACTGCGTGAGCCGAGTCGTGCGACATGAGTCGCTCAATTAGCGCGCAGAGACGCGCAGTCGCATGATGACGAGTGGTGCGCGAGGTGGCGCGACGCGCAGACATCAACAAGTCGGTGATGCCGCGTGTGTTGTGTTATTCGTTTGCCACACATTTGCTGCAGGCTGGCTGTGGCATCCGCACCGTGCAGGAACTGCTGAGTCGTGCTGCCGGGCGCGCCGCTTTACGTCAGATGGGGCAAACGGGAGGGCGCTTGCGGTGGATCAGTAGCGCGGCTGATGGTTCGCAATGGCCTCGCGCGCCCGCGCATCGAGTGCAAACCCCGCGCCATGCGCCGCCGCCAGCTCATCGGCGCGCTTGCAAAACGCCTCCACGCCCGTGGCGTAGATGAACTGCATGGCGCCTCCCGTCCACGCGGGAAAGCCGATGCCGAAGATGGAGCCGATGTTGGCGTCGTGCACGCTGGTGAGTACGCCCTCGGCCAGGCAGCGGGCGGTTTCTATGGCCTGGCGGTAGAGCAGGCGGTCCTGCAGTTCGTGCACGTCCCAGGGGGCGTCGGGCTTTTCGAACAGGGGTTTGAGCTCGGGCCAGAGCGTCTTCTTGCCGCCCTGGGGGTAGTCGTAGAAGCCGCCGCCGCCCGCGCGCCCGGGCCGTTTCAGTTCCTTGACCATGCGCTCGACGAGCAGCTCGCCCGGGGTGGCGGTGTAGGGCTTGCCCTCGGCGGCGAAGTCGGCGCGGGTCTGGTCGATCACGTGCACGCTCAGGGAGAGTGCGGTTTCGTCGAGCACCGCGAGTGGCCCCACGGGCATGCCGGCCTGCATCGCGGCGTTTTCGATCACGGCGGCGGGGATGCCCTCGGCGAGCATGCTCGCGCCTTCCATCACGTAGGTGCCGAAGGTGCGGCTGGTGTAGAAGCCCCGCGAGTCGTTGACGACGATGGGCGTCTTGCCCAGTGCCTGCACGTAGTCAAACGCCCGCGCCACGGTGGCGTCGTTGGTGGCCTTGCCGCGGATGATCTCGACGAGTTGCATCTTGTCCACGGGGCTGAAGAAGTGGATGCCGATGAATTTCTCCGGCGCGCTGCTGGCGGTGGCCAGGCCCGTGATCGGCAGGGTGGAGGTGTTGCTTGCGAAGAAGCCGCTGGCCGCCAGTTGCGGCTCGGCCTCGCGCGTCACCTGCGCTTTCAGCTCGCGGTTTTCGAACACGGCCTCGATGATGAGATCGCACCCGGCCAGGTCCGCCACGTTCGCCGTGGGCGTGATGCGCGCGAGCAGCGCCTGTGCGGCGCCCTCGCTCATGCGGCCTTTTTCTACGCGCTTTTGCGCCAGCCTGGCGCTGTAGGCCTTGCCGTGCTCGGCCTTGTCCAGAGACACGTCCTTGAGCACGGTGGCCATGCCACGGCTCGCCTGCGCCCAGGCGATGCCCGCGCCCATCATGCCCGCGCCGAGCACGCCGACCTTCGCGGGCTTGAAGCGCTCGCCGACCGCCGGGCGCGACTTGCCGCTCTTGATCGCGTTCAGGTCGAAGAAGAAGGTGCCCACCATGTTGCGCGCGACCTGGCTCGTCATGATCTTGGCCAGATACCGGCTTTCGATGCGCAGCGCGGTGTCGAAATCGACCTGCGCGCCTTCGACCATGGCACTCAGCGCCGCCTCGGGCGCGGGGTAGCGCCCGCGCGTGGTCTTGCGCAGCATCGCGGGCGCGACGGCGAGGCCGGCGGCGATCTTCGGGTTCGCGGGCGTGCCGCCGGGGATCTTGTAGCCCTTTTCGTCCCAGGGCTGGCACGATGCGGGATGCGCAGCGATCCAGGCCAGCGCGGCGGGTTGCAGCGCGCCGGCGTCGGCCACCAATGCGTGCACCAGGCCCAGCTCCTTGGCCTTTTGCGGGTTGAAGAGCCTGCCTTCCATGATCCAGGGCTGCGCGCCCATCAGGCCCAGCAGCCGCACCATCTTGGTGATGCCGCTGGCGCCCGGGATCAGGCCCAGCGTGACCTCGGGCAGGCCGAGCTGGATCTTCGCGTCGTCGACGGCGATGCGGTGGTGGCCGACGAGCGCCACCTCCCAGCCGCCGCCCAGCGCCGTGCCGTTGAGGCAGGTGGCGACGGGGATGCCCAGCGTCTCCAGCGTGCGAAATTGCGCTTTCATGTGCTCGATGCGCGCGAAGGCCTGTGGCGCGTCGGCCTCGGTCATCTGAAACACGCCCTTCAGATCGGCCCCGGCGAAGAAGCTGGTCTTGGCTGAGGCGAGCACGATGCCCTTGAGCTGCGCGCCGAGGCGCTTGCGGTCGGCCACGACCTGCGTGGTCACGGTGGCGAGGTCGTCCTGCCAGCGCTGGCACATGGTGTTGACGGGCGAGCCCTGCTCGTCGAAGGTGATGAGCGCCACCTGGCCTTCGCCCTGCGCGGGGATCAATTCGTAGCGGATGGTATCCATGAGGTGCTCCCGGTTCAAATGCGTTCGACGATGGTGGCGATGCCCATGCCGCCGCCCACGCACAGCGTGACGAGGCCGTAGCGCAACTGGCGCCGGTGCAGTTCGTCGATCAGCGTGCCCAGCAGCATCGCGCCGGTGGCGCCCAGCGGGTGGCCCATGGCGATCGCGCCGCCGTTGACGTTCACCTTCTCGTGCGGCACGCCCATCTCCCGCATGAAGCGCATGGGCACGGCGGCGAAGGCTTCGTTCACCTCGAAGAGGTCGATCTGGTCGATGCGCATGCCCGCCCTGGCCAGCGCCTTGCGCGTGGCGGGCATGGGGCCGGTGAGCATGATGGTCGGGTCGGCGCCGCTCACGGCGGTGGCCAGGATGCGCGCGCGCGGCGTGAAGCCGTGGGCCTTGGCGGCGGCCTCGCTGCCGATGAGCACGGCGGCCGCGCCATCGACGATGCCGGATGAATTGCCCGCGTGGTGCACGTGGTGGATCTGCGCCACCTGCGGGTAGCGCTGCAGCGCCACCGCGTCGAAGCCCATGTCGCCGAGCTGCGCGAACGAGGGTTTGAGCGCGGCCAGCACCTGCAGCGTGGTCTGCGGCTTGATGAATTCGTCCTCTTCCAGAATCGTCTGGCCGAGGAAGTCGCGCACCGGCACGACCGAGCGCTTGAAGTGGCCGGCGGCGCGCGCGGCGGCGGCGCGTTGCTGCGAGGCGACGGCGAACGCATCCACATCGCCGCGCGTGAAGCCGTCGAGCGTGGCGATCAGGTCCGCGCCTATGCCCTGGGGCACGAAGAGCGTGTCCATGTTGGTTGCCGGGTCCTGCGCCCAGGCGCCGCCGTCGCTGCCCAGCGGCACGCGGCTCATGCTCTCCACGCCGCCGGCGACGACCAGGTCCTCCCAGCCGCTCGCGACCTTCTGCGCCGCCAGGTTCACCGCCTCCAGCCCCGAGGCGCAGAAGCGGTTGATCTGCACGCCCGCGCAGCTCCAGGCCCAGCCGGCCTTGAGCGCTGCGATCTTGGGTAGCACCGAGCCCTGCTCGCCCACGGGCGAGACGATGCCCATGACCACGTCATCGACGGCGGCGGTGTCGAAGTCGTGGCGCGCCTGCAGCTCGTGCAGCAGGCCGACGGCCAGGTCGATCGGTTTGACCTCGTGCAGGTGGCCGTCCTTCTTGCCCTTGCCGCGCGGGGTGCGCAAGGCTTCGAAGATGTAGGCGGATGTCATGGCATGTCTCCGGTTTCAAGCAAAAAGTGCCGCCAGCGCTTATCCAGCAAGCGCGGGCAGCTATTGATAGAGAAGTAGCGCTCAGCGCCCGCTCAGTCCCATCTGGCGCGAGATCACTTCCTTCATGATCTCGTTCGTGCCGCCGTAGATGCGCTGCACGCGCGCATCGGCCCAGGCGCGGGTGATGGGGTATTCCCACATGTAGCCGTAGCCGCCGAAGAGCTGCACGCACTCGTCCATCACCTTGAACTGCAGGTCGGTGGTCCAGTACTTGGCCATGCTGGCCGTGGCGGTGTCCAGCTTGTCATCGACGATCAGCTCGCAGCACTTGTCCACGAACACGCGCGCCACCTGCACCTGCGTCTGCAGCTCGGCGAGCTGATAGCGCGTGTTCTGGAACGCCGCGACGCTCTGCCCGAAGACCTTGCGCTGCTTCACGTAATCCACCGTCCAGTCGATGGCCGCCTGCGCGGCGGCAACGGCGGTGATGGCGATCTGCAGCCGCTCCCAGGGCAGTTGCTCCATCAGGCAGATGAAGCCGCGGTTGCGCATCGCCGCGCCGCCCAGCAGGTTCTCGGCGGGCACCTTCACGTCGTTGAAGAACAGCTCGGAGGTGTCTTGCGCCTTCATGCCCGCTTTTTTGAGGCGCTGGCCCTTCTCGAAGCCCGGCATGCCGCGCTCCACCAGCAGCAGGCTCGTGCCCTTGGCGCCCGCTGCCGGGTCGGTCTTGGCGACGACGATGACCAGATCCGCATGCCAGCCGTTGGTGATGAAGGTCTTGCTGCCGTTGAGCACGTAGTGGCTGCCGTCGGGCGAGAGCTGCGCGGTGGTCTTCACGCCCTGCAGGTCGCTGCCCGCGGCAGGCTCGGTCATCGCGATCGCGCCCACCATGTCGCCGCTGGCGAGCTTGGGCAGGTATTTGCGCTTCTGCGCCTCGGTGCCGTAGTGCAGGATGTAGGGCGCGACGATCTCGCTGTGCAGCCCGAAGCCGATGCCGGTGCAGCCCGCGCGCGCGATCTCCTCCATCTGCAGCACCGAATAGAGCTTGTCGGCGCCCGCGCCGCCGTATTCCTCGGGGATGCTCAGGCACAGGAAGCCGTTGGCGCCGGCCTTGCTCCAGACGGCGCGGTCCACGTAGCCCTGCTCTTCCCAGGCGGCGTGGTAGGGAGTGACTTCCTTGTCGATGAAGCGGCGGAAGCTGTCGGCGAAGGCCAGGTGGCCGGAATCGAACAGGGTGCGGTCTATCATGGTATTTTTCCAAAGCAAATGCTTGGTCAAATTCTGACATCGGGCTGACGCATCGCCAGTCGCGCAAATGACAAACCGCCCGAAGGCGGCCTGTCGTGCGGGGGGCAATGCGCCTTACTTGGTGTAGTAGGGCGACACCACCTTCCACTTGCCGTCCTGTACCTGCGACAGGCGCCACGCCGTGCTGCCCAGGTGGTTGTTGGCGGTGTAGTGCGCCGGCGCGCTGCCGAAGATGTCGGTCGGGTAGGTCATGCCGTCCATGGTCTTGATGAAGGCGTCCGTCGTGAGGTTGGGCCCGGCCTTGGCGACGGCCTGCAGGAACATGTCCATCACGATGTAGCCATAGGCCGAGAAGATGCCGCCGTCCTCGTTGAACTTGGTCTTGTACTTGGTGGCCCAGAAGGCGAGCGGCTTGTTGTCCGCGTCATCGGTGTAGGGCACCTGCGCCGCCATCGTCGCGTACAGGCCGTCCATGGCCTTGCCCGCGAGCTTGGGGATCAGTTCGCTGTAGGACGCGGCCGAGCCCAGGAACACCGGGTTGTAGCCCATCTTCTTGGCCGTGCCCACGGTGCCGATGGTCTCGCGGATGATGGTGCCCAGCGTCACCAGGTCGCAGCCCGCGGCCTTGGTCTTGGCCACCTGCGAGGAGAAGTCGGTCGCGCCGCGCTTGAAGCTCGCCTTCTCCACGAGCTGCATGCCGATGTCCTTCAGGCCGTCCTCGGTGCCCTTGAGCACCTCGGCGCCGAACTCGTCATCCTGGTAGATGGTGCAGACCTTGCCCAGGTTCTTTTCCTTCACGAGCTTGGGCACCGCCTCGCGGATCTGCTGGTAGTAGGGCGCGATGAAGGCGTAGGTGAGCGGGTTCAGCGGCTCGTACATCTCGCGCGCGGCGGTGAGCGGCAGGAAGTTGACCACCTTCTTGGGGAACATCACCGGGAAGGTGGCCAGGTTGGCTGCCGTGCCGATGTGGCCGACGATGGCGAAGACCTTCTCCTGGTTCACGAGCTTCTGCGCCGCCAGCACCGCGCGCTTGGGGTCGTAGCCGTCGTCTTCCACCTTGAAGACGATCTTGCGGCCGTTGATGCCGCCCTGTTCGTTGGCCTCGTCCACGCGCAACTGCATGCCGTCGCGCGCCTGCTTGCCGATGGGCGCGAGCGGCCCGGAAAGGTCCTGGATGGTGGCGACCTTCAGTTCGGTCTTGCTCACGCCCAGGTTCTGCGCGAGCGCCGTGCCGGCAAAGCCCAGGGCGCAGGCGGCGGCCAGAAGGGGGGTCTTCAAGTGCATGGTCGGGTCTCCTTCGGTTTCAGTGAAATGATTGTGGGTGCTCCCGCGCGGGCGCGGTTCAGGGTTTTCCCGCGCCGCCGGCGTACATGGCGTCGATCTGCGGCGCGTACTTCTTTTCCACCAGCTTGCGCTTGAGCTTCATCGTCGGCGTGAGCTCCTCGTCCTCGGCGGTGAGCTGCGTGTCGAGCAGGAAGAACTTCTTGATCTGCTCCACGCGCGCGAACTTGCCGTTCACCTCGTCGATCACGCCCTGGATCAGCGCCTGCACCTCGGCCGCGCGCGTGAGGCTGGCGTAGTTGGAAAACGGCACGTCGTGGTCCTGCGCGTACTTCTCGACGTTCTCCTGGTCGATCATGACGATCACCGTGAGGTAGGGCCGCCGGTCGCCGATCACCACCGCGTCGGTGATATAGGGGCTGAACTTGAGCTCGTTCTCGATCTCGCTCGGCGTGATGTTCTTGCCGCCCGCCGTGATGATGATGTCCTTCATGCGGTCGGTGATGCGGTAGTAGCCCTCATCGTCCACCGTGCCCACGTCGCCGGTGCGCAGCCACCCGTCCTCGGTGA
>Ga0222419_101026_pt1 | contig 12642 bp, 6 predicted proteins | sample 1B20Ametagenome_FD_182474 | JGI IMG/M metagenome (GOLD analysis project Ga0222419, IMG submission 182474) | Enriched microbial communities from leaf-cutter ant dump, University of Wisconsin, Madison, United States - 1B20A (version 2) | ecosystem: Environmental > Terrestrial > Nest > Insects nest >... | reverse complement strand
GTGCGCTGCCGAACGTCACCGTCACCGACACCCGTGAAGACGTGCCGGCCGATGTGGCCTGGTACGTCGTCGGCCAGGCGAGCAACTTCGTCGGCACGGCCGGCCAGGCGGACATCACGCCCGACCACCTCGGCTGGGCTCCGAACCTGGTCACGCCGAACGACGGCGAGGTCGCCGAGGGCGACGTGGTCGACACCTCTCTCGACGGCGGCGCGAACAACGTCGGCCTCGTGGGCCAGGAACTGCTCGCCCTCGCCGTCGACTCTGGCGAGGCCCAGGCCACGTCGGGCCAGTGGACCGCGAACGCGAACCTCACGCTGAAGACCCCGGTGAACGTGGCCCCCGGCTCGTACACCTCGACCCTGACGCTGTCGCTCTTCGAGGACTCGTACTGATCCTCGAGGACGTGCACTGATCCCCCCTCCGTCTGCCGGTGACACCATGACCTCCCACCACCCCGCACCGCTCGCCCTGTGCGCCGCCGTCCTGGCGGCGGTGCTCGGCGTGCTCGGCATCCCCTCGGCGGCCCACGCCGACGACGCGCCGAGCGACGCGGTGTCGTGGTCGGTGTCACCGGCGGACGGAACGGGAGAAGACGGCCGCCACTCCATCGAGCGCGAGCTCGATCCCGGAGAGAGCGTCGAGGAGCACATCATCGTGCGCAACCTCGGCGCCGGGGACGTCGTCTTCTCGCTCTCCGCGGCGGACGGCTTCTACACCGATGCCGGACGCTTCGACATGCTCCCCTCCGGCCAGGAGTCGACGGATGCCGGTTCCTGGATCGCCATCCCCGACTCCGTCGAGATCCCGGCCGGAGGGTCCAGCGTCGTCGCCTTCACCATCACCGTCCCGGAGAACGCCGAGCCCGGCGATCACGCTGCGGGCGTCGCCGCATCCGTCATGTCGGTGAAGAAGGACGCATCAGGACAGACCGGGGTCGGCGTCGAGAGCCGCGTCGGCGTCAAGGTGATCACCCGCGTCGCGGGTGAGATCACCCCGGCGTTCGCGGTGCAGAACGTGCACGCCGACTACCGGGTCGACCCGAACCCCTTCCAGGCCGGCGGGCTCACCGTCACCTTCGACGTGCAGAACACGGGCAACGCCCGGATGAGCGCCGAAGGCACCCTGAGCATCGCGGGCCAGCAGGTCCCGTTCCCCGCGGAAGGAGAGCGCTCGCAGGTGCTGCTGCCCGGGGAGAGCCGTTCGTTCACCGTGACGGTCGACGACGTCTGGCCGCTGTTCCTGCTCGGCGGTGATCTCACCGTCGCCCCCACCGCAGCCTCCCTCGACGGCGACGCGCTCGTCGTCGAGCCCTCCACCACGTCCCTCACGGTGTGGGCCATGCCGTGGCCGCAGCTGCTCGTCCTCGCCGGCATCGTGCTGATCGTGCTGGCCCTGCTATGGAACCGCCTCCGCTCGCGCCGCCGCATGGACGACCTGATCTCGAAGGCCGTCGAGCGCGGCCGCGAAGAAGCCCTCGACGAGGCACGCCGCGAAAGGGTGGCCGGATGATCTCCGCCTTCGAACTGACCGCCGACGCAGACGCCGCAGCCGAGGGCACCGGCGGCGTGCAGATCCACGTCGACATCACGCAGCTCCCCACAGCGCCGCCGCCCCTCGACGGTCTCGCCACCACCGGCGCGGACCTGCCGGTGCTCCTCATCGTGGCGGCCGTCGCCCTCATCGCGGTCGGCGCCGTGATCCTCATGCGGCGAGCCCGCCGCCGCGCCTGACGCGCGAGCCTCTTCCTCGCCCCTCCCTCACTCCTGACGTTCCCCGACATTCGAAGGAGAGTGATATGCCTGCTTCGGCGTACCTCGAAGATGACAAGACGAAAGGTCGGCGCAGAGCCGCCGCCGCGATGACGGCGGCCGCGCTGGTCGCGGGCCTGGCGGCGTTCACGCCCTCGGCCGCCGATGCCGCGGAGCCCTCGTCGCTCGTGGCGCTGTACGACTTCTCGGAGGCGAGCGGCACGGTCGTGCACGATGCGAGCACGCACGGCAACGACGCCGCCGTCTACGGCGGCGAGGCCTGGAACAGCGGCTACATGCAGTTCACCGGCGCGAACTACGTGCAGATGCCGAACGACCTGCTCGCCGGCAAGAGCGCGGCCACCGTGGTGATCGAGACCTCGCCGCAGGCCCTCACCGGAGCCAAGTTCCTCTGGAACTTCGGCGGCGCGGGCAGCTCGACCAGCGGTCAGGGCCAGTTCTTCATCCAGCCGGTGGCGCCCCGGGTCGCCATCACGAAGACGAACTGGTCGGGAGAGCAGAGCGTGACCTCCGCGACGAAGCTCGTCGAAGGGCAGTGGCAGTCGGTCGCGGCGACGATCGAGAAGAACTCCGGAGGCACCACCTCGACCCTGCGGCTGTTCATCGACGGCGTGCAGGTCGCGGCGAAGACCGACTCCACGGTGCATCTCAGCGATCTGCTGACGCACACCATGAACTACATCGGCAAGAGCGCCTACACGGCCGACACCCTGTACCAGGGCAAGGTCTCCACCTTCCGGGTGTATGAGGAGGCGCTGCCCGCGGCGACGCTGGCCGACATCGCGGCGGCGGATGCGCAGGCCGCCGCGACCGAGACGGTGGCCGCGCTCGACCTCGCGGCCGCGAACGGCCAGAGCCTCGACGCCGTGGAGACCGATCTCACCCTGCCCACCGCAGGCGGCATCACCTGGACCTCGTCGGAGCCCGGCATCATCGCCTCCGACGGCACCGTGACCCAGCCGGAGGCCGACACCGTCGTGACCCTCATCGCGGTCTCCACGGTCCGCGGCGTGCAGAGCACCCCGCGCTCCTTCCAGGTCACGGTGCTCAAGGACCCGGCCGCCTCCGACAAGGCGCAGCGCGACCTCGATGCGATCAGCATCGCGGACGCCGACGACATCCGCTCGAACATCACGCTGCCGGCATCCGGCTCGCGCTACGGCTCGGAGCTGACCTGGCAGAGCTCCGACCCCGGGATCGTCGACGTGACCGGCACCGCGCAGACGGCGCCGGGAGTGGTCACGCGTCCGCAGGGCGGCGACGCCAAGGTCACGCTCACCGTCACCGCGACGATCGGGGGCCAGACGGCCACGCGGGAGATCCCGCTCGTGGTGCGCAAGGCGTACGACATGCCCGAGACGACCGACTACCTCTTCGCCCACTTCACCGGGACCGAGGGATCGGCGACCGACGAGCAGATCTACTTCGCCACGAGCCGGGACGCCAAGACGTTCACCGACACCCGGCCCGCCGGCTCCCCGGTGCTCTCGACCCAGCGCGACGCGGGTCAGGGCGAGGGCGGTGTGCGCGACCCGTTCCTGGTGCGCTCCCCGGAGGGCGACCGGTTCTACCTGATCGCGACCGACCTCAGCATCTACTACCGCGGCGGCTGGGGCAACGCCCACGCCACCGAGGACGGCTCGACCTCGCTCGTGATCTGGGAGTCCACCGACCTCGTGAACTGGAGCGAGCCGCGGCTCGCCGACGTCGCGAGCGAGATCCCGAACGCCGGCATGGCCTGGGCGCCCGAGGCGATCTGGGACGACGTGACCGGCCAGTACTACGTGTACTGGGCCACCCGGGCCGACGGCAACACCGAGTTCGGCGACAGCGTCGACATCTACATCTCCACCACGCGCGACTTCCGCACCTTCTCCACCCCGGTGAAGTGGATCGACCGCGAGCACTCCATCATCGACACCACCGTCATCAAGGTCGGAGACTGGTACTACCGTGCCTCCGGAGACGGCGAGATCACGATCGAGAGGTCGAAGAACCTCGCCGCGACCACGGCATCCGCCCTTCCCGCCGCCACCGGCACCGACCAGCAGTGGGTGCTCGTGGGCACCCTGCAGTCGATCCTCAACGGCACCGGGTCCTGCTCGGCCGGCACGAACTACACCGGCTCCTGCCTCGAGGGTCCGGAGTTCTTCCAGTACAACGACGACGACCGCGCCGGCGCCGAGGAGCTGTACGGCCTGCTCGCCGACCAGTACGCGACGGGACGCGGCTACGTGCCCTTCCGCACGACCGACATCAACTCGACCTCGAGCTCGGTGTGGAGCAAGGCGACGGACATCGACCTCGGCTCGATCAAGAAGCGACACGGCGGCATCGTGCCCATCACGGCCGAGGAGTACCAGCGCGTGATGTTCCACTTCGCCGGTGTGGGCGCCGATCCCGACCTGCAGCTCAGCACCGTCGCCACCACCCGGTGCGTCGCGGGCAAGGTCGTGCTCGCCGTCTCGGTGACGAACGCCGACACCCGCGCGGCCGACGTCGTCGTCACGACCCCGTACGGCGACAAGACGATCACGGCGCTCCAGCCGGGCAAGACGGTGACGCAGACCGTGTCGACCCGCCAGGGCGCGATCGCCGCGGCATCCGTCTCGGTCGAGGGATCCGCGACCGACGCCTCCTACTCCGGCAGCACCTTCTACGACGCCCGCACCTGCGGCTGAGGAGACCACAGATGAGATTCGCGAAGACCATCACCGGCGCCGTCCTCGCCGGCTGCCTGGCCGTGCTGACCCCGGCCGCGGCCGGTGCGGCGACCGTGCGGCCGGCGGCGCTCGCCGAGCCGGCGTCCCTGCTCGCGCTGTACGACTTCTCCGAGTCGAGCGGCACCGTGCTGCACGATGCGAGCAGCGCCCATCGCGACGGCACGGTCGTCGGCGGCGAGGCCTGGCGCAGCGGCGCGATGCAGTTCACCGGCTCGAACTACGTGAAGCTGCCCGACGGGCTGCTGTCGGGCAAGAGCGCGGCCACCGTCGTGATCGAGACCACGCCGACCGCCCTGACCGGCGCGAAGTTCCTGTGGAACTTCGGCGGCTCGGGTGACGGCTCGACGGGGCAGTTCTTCATCCAGCCGGTCGCGCCGCGCGTCGCGATCTCCAAGACGAACTGGTCGGGAGAGCAGAGCGTGACCTCCGCCACGAAGCTCGTCGAGGGCCGCTCGCAGTCGGTCGCGGCGACGATCGAGAAGAACTCCGGAGGGACGACCTCGACCCTGCGGCTGTTCATCGACGGCGTGCAGGTCGCCGCGAAGACCGACTCCACGGTGCATCTCAGCGATCTGCTGACCCACACCATGAACTACATCGGCAAGAGCGCCTACACGGGCGACACCCTCTACCAGGGCGCCGTGTCCGCCTTCCGGGTGTACGAGGAGGCGCTGCCCGCGACGACGCTCGCGGAGATCGCGGCGACGGATGCGCAGTCGGTCGCCGCCGAGACGGTCGCGTCCCTCGACCTCGCCGCCGTGAACGCGCAGGATCTCGACGAGGTCGAGACCAACCTCGTGCTGCCCACCACGGGCGGCATCGCCTGGACGTCCTCGCAGCCCGACGTCGTCGCCTCCGACGGCGCGGTCGTGCAGCCGGCGTCCGACACCGCGGTCACCCTCACGGCCACCGCGACGGTGCGCGGCAGCACCGCGACGAAGACTTTCGACGTCACGGTGCGCAAGGCCCCGACGGCTGCGGAGCGCGCGGAGCGCGCAGCGGCGGTGCTGCTGCTGCCGTCGGTGCTCGAGGACGGCTACGCGCTGCCCTCCACGGTGGGCGGGCTGCCCGTGACCTGGTCGCACGTCTCCGGCGCCGGAGACGTCGTCGACGGCGCCATCGCCTCGGCCCCTGCCGACGGCCTGGCCGACGCCACGCTCGAGGCCGTGATCGGCACGGCCCCCGACACCGCGACCGTGCGGCTCGACGTGCGCGTGACCGCCGGCGCCGACCGCATCGCGAGCTACACGACCTCGAAGACGACGCGCGGCGGCGACGACGTCGACGTGACCAGGGCCGCGCACCTCGCCCTGTCCTCCGGCGGCGCGTACACCGCGCTGAACGGCGGCGGAGCCGTGGTGTTCGCCCAGGTCACCGGCATGACCGAGGACCTCAACGGCACCAAGCGCTACCTCGCCCAGCCCTACCTGTTCCGCCTCGCGGGCGACGAGGGCTTCGGCCTGATCGCGCGCCGGGTCACCGCATCCGGCACCGCGGCCTCCGACGACGGCGGGGCTCTGCTGTTCACCTCGAAGGACCTCGCGAACTGGGACGACCGGGGCGTGCTCGCGCTCCCAGGGCCGGCGACCACCGGCCGCGTCTCGGCGGAGTGGGACGAGAAGCTCGACGCCTACCGCGTGGTGTGGTCGGATGCCGCAGGGAGCTCCTACAGCGGGGTGACCGTCGACTTCGCGACCGTCACCCCGCTGGGAGCGGGGGAGCACCCGGCGGGCCGCTCCGGGACGATCGACGTGGCCTACGCCGAGAGCGCCTCGATCGTGCCGCTGACCCCGGCCGAGGCCGAACGCACCGACGCCCTGCTCGGACGTGTGAGCAACACCGGGCTCCAGCAGCCCGAGACCGTCACGGTCGCGGCCGGCGAGGAGCTCGAGCTGCCCGAGAAGGTCACGGCCGACTACTCCGACGGCGGCACGCACGACTTCCGCGTCGAGTGGGACACCGCGGCCGTCGACACCTCGACGCCGGGCACGTACCAGGTCACCGGAACCCTGCAGCAGCAGAAGACCGTGTTCCCGCTGGTGTCGCGCCGGGCCGACCCGCACGTGCTGCGCTACACGCTGCCGGACGGCTCGAAGACCTGGCTCTACATCGCCACCGACGACAACGGGCAGGACGAGTTCTTCGTGCGCCAGGCCGACACGATCGAGGGCATCGCCACCGCAGCCGACAACCGCATCCTCGGCCTGGGCCTCTCCGGCAGCGCCCCGGTCGGCTCGCAGCTGTGGGCGCCGGAGTTCCACGAGGTGGGCGGCGACCTGTACATCCTGTTCGCCGCGAACGCGAACAACGTCAACGCGTGGAACGGCGTGCAGTCGTACACGATGCGCCTGAAGCCGGGCGGGAACCCGCTCGTGCGCGCCGACTGGGAGACCCCGCAGCGCGTGGTCGACGCCGAGGGGCAGCCGCTCACCGAGTACGGCACCGGCATCACGCTGGACATGACCACCTTCGAGGACGCCGGCGTGCAGTACGCCGTGTGGTCGGAGCGCAAGGTCCCGGCATCCGGTTCGGGCCCCGCCGTGCTGAAGATCTCGAAGATCGTGCCTTCGACGACGGGTGCGTGGCGCCTGGAGGGCGAGCGCTCGACGATCGCCTTCCCCGACCGCAGCTGGTCGGACAACACGACCCCGGTCGTGGAGGGTCCGTTCGTCATCCAGCGCGACGGCAAGGTCATGATCACCTTCTCCGGCTCCGGCGTCGACTCGACCTACGCGGTCGGCCTGATGACGGCCGACTCCGGCGCCGACCTGCTCGACGCCTCGACCTGGACCACCCGGAACTATCCGATCTGGCACTTCGAGGGCCCGGTGTCGGACAACTGGGGCCCCGGCCACAACTCGTACACCTACGACGACGACGGCAACCTGATCAACATCTTCCACGCCAAGCTCACCTCGGGCGGCACGCGCGACTCCGGTGCGCGGATGGTGTACTTCCGTCAGGACGGCAGCCCGATCCTCGACATGACCGACGAGGAGTGGCTGGCGCCCGCGAACCGCACCGTGACCACGACGGTGACCGTCGAGGCCGGCGAGCCGGCGCTCGCCGTGACCGCGGCCGTGCTGCCGCGCTGCGTGGCGGGCAAGGTCGTGCTGCCGGTGCGCATCGAGAACGCCTCCGGCGTCCCGGTGGACGCGGTCGTCTCCTCGGCCTACGGCACCGCGCGCGCCGAGGGCGTCGACGGCGGGAAGGCCGTGTCGCTCTCGACCCGTGCGTCCGCCATCGACGCGGGCCAGGTCACCGTCACGGCGACGGGTGTCGTCGACGGGCGGCAGACGACCGCGGAGATCACCGCGGCCTACGCGGCGACGGTCTGCCGCTGAGCGGAGCCCGGGGAGCAGGACGGATGCCGCCGCGGACACGGTTCGCGGGCGGCATCCAGCCTGAGAAGCCCTGATCGCACTATCGTTGTACCGTTCACGGTCGTAGTGCGAGGGGGGCTTTCATGACCACCGAATCCCTGCCCGCGGGCGGACCGCGCAAGCCGAGCATCTACGACGTGGCCGACCGCGCGGGCGTCTCGCACATGACGGTGTCCCGCGTGCTCAACGGACATCCCAACATCCGCGCCTCCACCCGGGACAAGGTGATGAAGGCGATCGACGAGATGAGCTACACGCGCAGCTCGATCGCCCGGGCCCTCGCCACCAACCGCACCTGGCGCATCGGCGCGATCGTCGACAACCCCGGCTTCTTCGGACCCAACAGCGTGCTCAGGGCCATCGAGGTCGCGGCCCGCGAGAACGGCTACGCCGTGAGCAGCTTCTCGGCGGGGGAGGGCAAGGACCGTCGCGTCGACGCGGGGGTCATGGAGCTCATCACCCAGGGCGTCGACGCGCTGTGCGTGATCGCGCCGCGGGCGTCCTCGCTCGACCTGCTGCGCCAGCAGTCGATCGGGCTGCCGACCCTGGTCGTGAAGGAGGAGCCCGACGAGCAGATGCACACGGCATCCGTCGATCAGCGGGCCGGCGCGACAGCGGCCGTGCGCCATCTGATCGATCTCGGGCACCGCAGGATCCTGCACGTGGCGGGTCCCCCGGACTGGTTCGACGCCAAGGCCCGCACCGAGGCCTGGCGCGCCGCCCTCGAGGAGGCGGGCCTGCCCGTCGTCCCCCCGGTCATCGGCGACTGGTCGTCCGACTCCGGGTACGCCTTCGGGCAGACGCTCGAGCTCGGCGACGCCACCGCGGTGTTCGTGGCGAACGACCAGATGGCCCTCGGGCTGATGCACGGCTTCGCGGAGCGCGGCATCCGCGTGCCCGACGATGTCAGCGTGGTCGGCTTCGACGACGTGCCGGATGCCCGGCACTACCTGCCTCCGCTCACCACGGTCCGCCAGGACTTCACGCTGCTCGGCAAGGTCGTGATCGGCGAGCTGCTGGCGGCGATCGAGGGGGCCGAGACCGAGGCGCGGGAGCTGATCCAGCCCGTGCTGCAGCTGCGCGCCTCCACCGCGCCGCCTCGCGCCTGACGCGCCGTTGACGTGGGCCCTCCGGGCCCCTATGCTCATTGTTACCGCTCACTGTTGACGTCAACACATTTGAGGACTGACGATGAAGTCGAAGAGACCCCTTGCTGCGCTCGGCATCTGCGCGCTCGGCGCCGGCGTGCTGGTCGCAGGTTCGCCGATGGCATCCGCCGCCGCGGCCCCGGTCACGATCACCCCCAACCCGGCATACGCCTCCGAGCCCTTCGAGGGCTGGGGGACGAGCCTGGTCTGGTTCGCGAACGCCACCGGGGACTACCCCGACAGCGTGCGCCAGGACCTGCTCGACAAGGTCTTCGGCGAGGACGGGCTGAACCTCAACATCGCCCGCTACAACATCGGAGGCGGCAACGCGACCGACGTCCCCGACTACCTGCGCCCCGGCGGCGCCGTCGAGGGCTGGTGGAACCCCGACCTCGCGAGCTCCGCCTACGCCGACCGGGCGGAGTACCGCGCGGCGTGGGACGGCGACGACCCCGCGAGCTACGACTTCGACGCCGACGCCACCCAGCGCTGGTGGATCGACGCGCTCAAGGACAAGATCACGCACTGGGAGGCGTTCAGCAACTCCCCGCCCTACTTCCTCACACAGAGCGGCTACGTCTCCGGCGGCATCGGCAACGGCAGCACCGAGCAGCTCGCCCCGGCCGACATGGACGCCTTCGCCGACTACCTCGTCACCGTGGTCGAGCACATCGAGCAGGAGCACGGCATCCGGTTCTCGAGCCTCGACCCGTTCAACGAGCCGAACACGAACTACTGGTCGACGACCCTCGGATCCGACGGCTGGCCCACCTCGGCGAGCCGTCAGGAGGGCGCGCACGTCGGCCCGGCCGCCCAGGACGCCATGATCCAGGCGCTCGCGGCGCGTCTCGCCGAGCCGGGGACCACGACCGAGGTCCCGATCTCGGCCATGGACGAGACCAACCCGTCGATCTTCCAGACCGACTGGGCCGGCTGGAGCGACGAGTCCAAGGCCGCGGTCTCGCAGCTGAACGTGCACACCTACGGCACCTCCGGCCGCCTCGCCGTGCGCGACATCGCCAAGAGCGCAGGCAAGACGCTCTGGATGAGCGAGGTCGAGGGCGACTGGGACGGCACCGGGCACAACCTCACCAACATCGAGAACGGCCTCGGCATGGCCGGGCGCATCGTCGACGACCTGCGCGAGCTCGAGCCCGGCGCCTGGGTGTTCTGGCAGCCGGTCGAGGACGCCTACAACATGGAGAAGGTCGAGGACCTCAACTGGGGCTCGGTCCTGGTGGACTTCGACTGCAACGCCGACGGCGACTCCGAGCGCCGGATCGCCGACGGCGACGCCGACCCGAGCTGCCAGGTGAAGACGAACTCCAAGTACAACACGGTGCGCAACTTCACCCACTACATCCACCCCGGCGACTCGCTGATCCCCTCGGGCGACACGCAGACCACCGCGGCTGTCTCCGCCGCGGGCGACGCGGCCACCCTCGTGCACATCAACACCGAGTCGGGCGAACGGCAGCTCACGATCGACCTCTCCCGCTTCGGCGCGATCGCCGCCGGCGCGACGGTCACCCCGATCGTCACCACGCAGTCGACCGAGGCCGACCCCACGTCGAACGCCCTGATCGAGGGCGCCCCGGTGGCGGTGGACGCCGCGACCCGCACCGCCACGATCACCGTTCCCGCGAAGTCGGTCACCACGCTCGTGATCTCCGGCGTCTCGGGAGTCTCCGACGACGCCGCGGCCCTGCGCGACGGGCACAGCTACCAGCTGTTCGGCGTGCAGAGCGGCAAGGCGCTCGCCGCCTCCGGCACGGCCGCCGTCATCCGCACCTCGGCGACGACGACGGATGCCGCGGCGGCCCAGACCTGGACCGTGCGCACGCTCGAGGGCGAGGGCACGAACCAGCACCGCTTCGCGCTGCAGGCGGCGGACGGGCGCTTCCTCGCCGAGTCCGGCGGCGGCGTGACCGTCGTGGACGCGACGACCGAGCAGGCGGCATCCGATCCCGCCCTGCAGTGGATCTCGTCGACCACCGACGGCACGCGCTTCTCGATCCTCAGCGTCTCGGACGAGCGCGTGCTCGACGTCAACGGGCAGAGCACCGCCGACGGCGCGAGCGTGGGTCTGTGGACCTCGAACGACGGGGCGAACCAGCTGTGGACCCTCGCCGACACGGGGCTCGTCTCGGTGCGGCAGGTGTCGACCGGCACCGTCGCCGGCACCGCTCCCGCACTGCCGGCGACGGTCGCCCTGGTCTACCGCGGCGGCGTCGAGCGCACCGCCTCCGTCACCTGGGACACCTCGGGCGCGGACTGGAGCGCCCCGGGGACCGTCACGGTCACCGGCACCGGAACCGACCTGTTCGGCGCCGGCTTCGAGGCCGCGGCCGTCGTCGAGGTGGGATCCGTCGCGCTGACCGATCCCGTCTCGCTGACCACCTACGCCGGCGTCTCGGCCGCCGCGGTGAAGGCCGCGGCTCCCGCCACGGTCCCCGCCGTCATCGGAGCGACGGACCAGCACGTCGACGTCGCGGTCGCCTGGGACTGGGCGGGCATCGCCGACTCGTCCTTCGCGAGCCCCGGCGTTGTCACGGTGGCGGGCAGCGCGCAGGCGCCCGACGGCGCAGAGCTCACCGCGACGCTGTCGGTGATCGTCACGACGCCGGCGACCTCGAACGTGGCCCCGGCGAGCACGGCGTCCGCCACCTTCACCGAGAGCTCCAGCTACAGCGTCGACCGCACCAAGAACGGGATCACCGCCGACAAGGGCTGGTCGAACTGGAAGTCCGGCACGAAGAACACCCAGGACACGCTGACCTACGCGCTCGCGCAGACGTCGACCATGCAGAGCGCGAAGCTCTACTTCTACAAGGACGGCTCGTCGAACAGCTGGCCGGCCTCGCTCTCGGTCGAGTACCGCACCGGCACCGGCTCGTGGACCTCGCTGGGCTCGGTCGACGTGCCTGTGCCCGCGGACGGCGCCGCGCCGATCGTGGAGGTGCCGATGAACGGGGTGCAGGCGGATGCGGTCAGGGTCGTGCTGAACGCACGCTCCGCGACGCACATGATCGTGTCGGAGGTCGAGCTGTACGCGGCGGCCCCCGGCACGTCGACCGTCGACGCGCTCGCCGCGATCACCCTCGACGGGGCGCCGCTGGCCGGGTTCGCGTCGGACGTCGCCGACTACCAGGTGCCCTGGTCGGGAGAGGGCTTCCCGACCGTGCGCGCCGTCGCCGTCGACCGCGACGCCTCGGTGGAGGTGGCGCAGGCGGATGCCGAGGGGGCCGCGAGCATCGTGGTCACCGCGCCCTCGGGGGCGTCCCGCACGTACACCCTCGCCTTCACGACCGCGGCAGGTCCCGATCTGGGTGCGTCGGTGTCGACGGGTGTGCGGTGTGTGGCGGGTAAGGCGCAGCTGGTGTTGACGGTGGCGAACACGGGTGCGGTGGTGACGGACGTCACGGTGTCGACGTCGTACGGGTCGAAGACGCTGGCCGGTATGGAGCCGGGTGCGCGGTCGTCGGTGGCGCAGGCCACGAGGGTGGCGTCGTTCCCGGCGGGCGCGGTGCAGGTGACGTTGACGGCGGATGCCGGAGGCTCCCCGGTCACCGAGTCCTTCGAGGTCGCCTACCTCGCCGGCACCTGCGGCTGAGGC
>Ga0222419_101024_pt1 | contig 12693 bp, 11 predicted proteins | sample 1B20Ametagenome_FD_182474 | JGI IMG/M metagenome (GOLD analysis project Ga0222419, IMG submission 182474) | Enriched microbial communities from leaf-cutter ant dump, University of Wisconsin, Madison, United States - 1B20A (version 2) | ecosystem: Environmental > Terrestrial > Nest > Insects nest... | reverse complement strand
CACGTTCTCGGCGGTGATGCCCATGCCGTAGGCGATGTTGATGTTGTCGTCCTGGAAGATCGCCGGGTTCATCGCGATCTTGTGGCCCATCATCGGTACCATGCTCATGCTCTCGGTACCGCCAGCGAGCATCAGGTCATCCTCGCCCAGGCGGATGCGGTCGGCAGCCATCGCCACCGCCTGCAGGCCGGACGAGCAGAAACGGTTGACGGTCACGCCCGGCACGGTATTCGGCAGGCCTGCCAGCAGCAAGCCGATGCGTGCCACGTTCATGCCTTGCTCGGCCTCCGGCATGGCGCAGCCGATGATGACGTCACCGATACGATGCGGATCGATGCCCGGTGCCTGCGCCATCACGGCACGGATCACGTGGGCCAGCATGTCGTCCGGCCGGGTGTTGCGGAACACGCCGCGCGGGGCCTTGCCGACCGGGGTGCGGGTGGCAGCGACGATGTAGGCGTCCTGGATTTGCTTGGTCATTTGGCTTTCTCCGAAAGCCGGGAATAGGGAATGGAGAATGGGGAATAGGTCTGTCGCCCAAACTCTTTCGTGTTCCCGGCCTTGCTGAATTCAAAAAAGGTTGCCTGTACGAAAGGGTGGGGCGGGCTCTTCCGATTCCCTATTCCCCACTCCCCATTCCCTGCGCAACTAGTTGCGCAACGGCTTGCCCGTCGTCATGGTGTGCGCGATGCGGGCTTGGGTTTTCTCGGTCCTGGCCAGCTCCACGAAGTGCTTGCGCTCCAGCGCCAGCAGCCACTCCTCGTCCACCAGCGAGCCACGCTCGATGTTGCCACCACACAAGGTGTCAGCAATGCGGGTGGCGATGTCCACGTCGTGCGGGGAGGCGAAGTAACCGGCCTGCAGGTTGGCCAGCGAGGCCTTGAAGGTAGCGGTGCCGACGTCGCCGGCGACCGGGATGGCGCGCTGATACAGCGGCGGGCGATAGCCGGACTCGGCCAGCGACAGCGCCACCTTCTTCGCCACGTAAAGCAGCTCATAGGCATTGAACACCACCACGTCGGAATCGCGCAGCAGGCCCATGGCCTTGGCCTCGATCGCACTGGGCGAGACTTTGGCCATCGCCACCGTCTCGAACACCTTCTTCAATGCCTCGAACGGATCGGACGGGTTGGCCTTGGCCGCACGCACGGCCAGCTCATGCAGGCCGCCGCCAGCCGGCAGCAGGCCCACGCCGGCCTCGACCAGGCCGATGTAGCTTTCCAGCGCGGCCACGGTGCGTGCCGAGTGCATCTGGAATTCGCAGCCACCACCCAGCGCCAGCCCGCGCACCGCCGAGACCACCGGCACCAGTGCGTGCTTGATGCGCATGCTGGTGCGCTGGAAGTTGGCGACCATGTGCTCGAAGTCGTCGAACTTGCCGCCCTGCAGCAGGCCCAGCGCACCCTTCAGGTCGGCGCCGGCGGAGAACGGTTCGGAATCCTGCCAGATCACCACCGCCTTGAGCTGTTCCTCGGCGATGCCGATGGCGTGCTGGATGCCGTCGAGCACATGGTCGTTGACCGTGTGCATCTTGGTCTTGAACGAGATGATGCCGACGCCGTCGTCGCCCAGCGTCCACAGGCGGATGCCGTCGTTCTCCCACACGGTGCTGCCGGTATCGAACTTCTCGCCCAGGATCGGATCGGGGAACAACTGGCGCTGGTACACCGGGTGTGCCGAACGCGGCTTGTCGGTGTTGGCACTGGCCGAGTACGAACCGGCCTTGCCGTGCACGCCGTTGCGGCCATCGGTGACCCAGGCGGGCAGGGGAGCCTTGCTCATCGCCTTGCCGGCGGCGATGTCTTCCTCGATCCACTTCGCCACCTGCTGCCAGCCGGCGGCCTGCCAGGTCTCGAACGGGCCGAGCTTCCAGCCGTAGCCCCAACGGATCGCAAAGTCCACGTCACGGGCGGTGTCGGCAATGTCGGCCAGATGATAGGCGGTGTAGTGGAACAGGTCACGGAAGATGGCCCACAGGAACTGCGCCTGCGGGTCACTGCTGGCGCGCAGTTTGGCGAACTTCTCGGCCGGGTCCTTGATCGCGAGGATGGCGGCGACCTCGTCGGAGGCCTTCTGCGCCGACGGGCGGTAATCCTGCTTGGCCGGATCCAGCACCAGGATGTCCTTGCCGGCCTTGCGGTAGAAGCCGGCGCCGTTCTTCTGGCCCAGCGCGCCCTTGTCGATCAGCGCCTGCAGCACGGCCGGCGCCTTGAAGTATTCGTGCCACGGATCATCGGGCAGGGTGTCACCCATGGTCTTGATGACGTGGGCCATAGTGTCCAGGCCGACCACGTCGGCGGTGCGGTAGGTGGCGCTCTTCGGGCGGCCGACGGCCGGGCCGGTGAGCGCGTCGACCACGTCGAAGCCCAGGCCGAACTGCTCGGTGTGGTACATCGTCGAGAGCATCGAGAACACGCCGATGCGGTTGCCGATGAAGTTCGGCGTGTCACGCGCGATCACCACGCCCTTGCCGACGGTGGTGACCAGGAAGGCTTCCAGACCGTCCAGCACGTTCTGGTCGGTCAGTCTGGTCGGGATCAACTCGACCAGATGCATGTAGCGCGGCGGGTTGAAGAAGTGCACGCCGCTGAAGCGGTGGCGCATCTCCTCCGGCAGTGCCTCGGCCAGGCCGTTGATCGACAGGCCCGAGGTGTTGGAGGCAATGATCGCGGTCTTCGACAGGTGGCCGGCGATCATCTTGTAGAGGTCCATCTTCCAGTCCATCCGCTCGGCGATCGCCTCGATCACCAAATCGACATCCTTCAGATGATCGAGATCGTCGTCGTAGTTGGCCGGGATGATTGCACTGGCCAGCGTCTTGTCGGCCAGCGGCGCCGGCGACAGCTTGGCCAGGCGGGCGATCGCCTTCTGTGCGATGTCGCTCTTCGGCCCTTCTTTGGCAGGCAGGTCGAACAACACGGTTTCCACGCCGGCATTGGTCAGGTGGGCGGCAATCTGCGCGCCCATGACGCCGGCGCCCAGCACGGCAGCCTTGCGGATGCGCAGTGTGGAAGCGGGGGAGGATGCAACGGTCATCAGGCTTCTCCAGAAAATACGGGATTCGGGATGGTTGGATCAGGGGTGGCTGAGTCCGGCTACGGCAAAGCGGATCAGATGCTGGACAGTCTGTTCATGGTGCGCATGCTCACTGACATCACTTTTGCGCTGGATCATGCCGAAACCGGACATCGCATGCGTAAGGGCACCAGTCACCAGATCAATGCGCCAGTACAGTTCCTGCTTGCTGAGTTGCGGCAACAGCCGGGCGAATTCGGCGGTGAACTGGCGCATCACGTGACCGTAGTTCTCTGACAGGAACTGGCGCAGCGTGTCGTCGTGTTCGGCGAAGGCCCGTGCCAGCACACGCATGAACAGCGAACCGCTGCCGTCATGCGACAGGTCCAGCGCCGGTCGGATGAAGGCGTCGAGCACGTCTTCGAGGCGACTGTTCTCGGTGCCGGCCACCCGGGCCAGTGCGGCCATGCGCTTGGCGTTCAACGTATCCAACCGGCGGCGGAACACTTCCTCAACCAGCTTGTCTTTGGAGCCGAAGTGGTAATTGACGGCGGCAAGGTTGACTCCGGCCGCTGCAGTCAACTGGCGCAGCGAGGCGCCATCGAAGCCGCGCTGGGCGAACAGGATTTCGGCGGCGCCGAGGATCCGTTCCTTGGTTGATCCGGAGCTGTTCAAAGGTGAGCTACCCGTCGGCCAGTTCAAACGATCGTTTGAGCATAAGCCTGCCGCTTTACGTGCGTCAAACAATCGTTTGTTGTAAACGCCGTGTTACTTGCGTATGAGCTAGAATCTGTCAAACTTTCAGGAGCTAAAGCCGCAATCCTTGTCGGATTTGGCTCTTTGCCGGCCATGCCGGCCACCGTCTTTTTTCATTCATCCGTTTTTTCCGGAGCAGACCCGTATGGCGCTGGAGCGCACTCTTTCCATCATCAAGCCCGATGCCGTCGCCAAGAACGTCATCGGTGAAATCTATTCCCGCTTCGAAAAGGCCGGCCTCAAGGTTGTGGCTGCACGCATGAAGCAGCTGTCCCGCCAGGAAGCCGAAGGTTTCTACGCCGTGCACCGCGAGCGCCCGTTCTTCAACGCGCTGGTCGAGTTCATGATCTCCGGTCCGGTGATGATCCAGGTGCTGGAAGGCGAGAACGCCGTGCTGGCCCACCGCGACCTGATGGGTGCCACCAATCCGAAGGAAGCCGCGCCGGGCACGATTCGCGCCGACTTTGCCGAGTCCATCGATGCCAATGCCGTGCATGGTTCCGATGCGGTCGAGACGGCCAATGTGGAAATCGCCTATTTCTTCGCGGCGACCGACATCGTTTCAAGGTAACAATGAATCAAGTTGTCGCCAGTTCCACCAAGGTCAACCTGCTCGATTTCGATCGTCAGGGTCTGCGTGATTTTTTCACGCAGATCGGTGAGAAACCGTATCGCGCCGAGCAGGTAATGAAGTGGATCTACCACGACCTGGAAGACAACTTCGAGAACATGACCGACGTGGGCAAGGCGCTGCGCGCCAAGCTCACGGAAACCTGCTACATCGGCCGCCCCAACACCTTGCTGGACAAGGCTGCCAGTGATGGCACGCACAAGTGGCTGCTGGGCATGGACACGGGCAACGCGGTCGAGACCGTGTACATCCCCGAGCCCACCCGTGGCACCTTGTGCGTGTCCTCGCAGATCGGTTGTGCACTGAACTGCCAGTTCTGCTCCACCGGTGCCCAGGGCTTCAACCGCAACCTGTCCACTGCCGAGATCATCGGCCAGGTGTGGGTGGCGGCCAAGCAACTGGGCAATGTCACCCACCAGAACCGTCGCATCACCAACGTGGTGATGATGGGCATGGGCGAGCCGCTGGCCAATTTCGACAACGTGGTGCGCGCGATGAAGCTGATGCGCGACGACCTCGGCTTCGGCCTGGCGTCCAAGCGCGTCACCCTGTCCACCGCCGGCATGGTGCCGCAGATCGACCAGCTCTCCGACGCCATCGACGTCTCGCTGGCTGTATCGCTGCATGCGCCCAATGACGAACTGCGCACTGAGCTGGTGCCGTTGAACAAGCGCTACCCGCTGGCCGAACTGGTGGCGGCCTGCCAGCGCTGGGTGGCACGCAAGCCGCGCACCTCGATCACTTTCGAGTACACCTTGATGAAGGGTGTCAACGACCAGCCCGAACATGCGCGTCAGCTGATCAAGTTCATGCGCCGGCTGCCGACCTGCAAGGTCAATCTGATTCCGTTCAACCCGTTTCCCGGCACCCGCTTCGAGCGTTCGGACGCGACGTCGATCCGCAACTTCCAGACGCAGTTGTTGAATGCCGGGGTGCTGACCATGCTGCGGCGGACCCGCGGCGACGATATCGATGCCGCCTGCGGCCAGTTGGCCGGGCAGGTCACGGATCGCACCCGGCGCAGCGCCGGCGTGCGCAAACGCCAGGGTGAGGGGGCTGCACATGCGATTTGAGCGGGTCTGGATTTTTGCGCTGGCACTGGTGTTGGCCGGTTGTGTCACCACGCGCACCGACAGCAATTCGCTCGGCAGAGACATGCCCCAGTCCAGTCCTGCCGACCGGGCCGAGGATGCTGCCAGGATCCATACCGAACTGGGCCAGCGCTACATGGCTTCCGGCGATCTGCAGACATCACTGGAAAAACTCACCAAGGCACTGCAGTTCGATGACAACTACGCGCCGGCCCATACCGTGATCGCGGTGTTGTACGAGCGCATCAACAAGCCGGCCGAAGCCGAACAGCACTATCGCAAAGCGGTAGCACTGGAGCCCGGAAAAGGTGCGCCGAACAACAATCTTGGCGTGTTCCTGTGCCAGACCGGCAGAACAGCCGAAGCGAACCAGTACTTCCAGAAAGCGATCGCCGATCCGTTCTACCAGACCCCTGATGTCGCCCTGACGAATGCCGGCATGTGCCTGCTGCGGGAGAACAACGTCGCCGGGGCCGAAGCGAATTTTCGTGATGCCATCGCGCGCAATCCGAAAAACGCGGAGGCACTCTTTCAGCTTGCCAACGCGCTTTACCTCAACAAGGATGCCTTCCGCGCCAGGGCATTCCTGCAGCGGTTCGACGCGTTGGAACAGCCTTCTGCAGCGGGGCTGAAACTCGGTCACGATATTGAATCCAGTCTGGGCAACCCGGAGGGGGCCCTTACCTACAGCAAGCGACTGCTCAGCCAGTTCCCGGATTCGGAACAGGCCCGGGCTCTGGAAACGACTGTCAACCCATGACTTCCATGCAGCATCAATCGACTGACCAGGGTTCGAGCGAGCCCCGGCAACCCGACATTTCCACGGTCAGCACGGATGCCTCTTCCACGGAAATCCAGGAGCCCAGTTTCGGCAGTCGCCTTCGCGCGGCGCGCGAGGCGCGCGGGCTGGACATCGAAGCCTGCGCCCACGCGCTGAAACTGCCCGCCCGCATACTGCGCCAGGTCGAGCATGACCAGTACGACGGGATCGACTCGAAAATCTACCTCGGCAGCTACCTGAGCAAATACGGCCGCCATCTGGGCATCAACGAAGCGACGATTCAGGTCGAGCTTGATCGCATCAAGCAAACCGAGACACCACTGGTGGCCACCGGTGGCATTTCCCATTCGCGCTTCCTGCTGGACCGCTACGCAACCGCAGCCACCTACGTGGTGCTGACGGCGGTGATCGTGGTGCCGATCATCTGGTTGGGTGTGCGCGGTGCACTGGAGCGTGACCTCAGCCATCTTGCGCCGCTCGACGCCACCCCCGTGGTTCAGGAGCAGGTCGTCGACAACCAGCTTGCCGATGGCTCTGATGCACAGGCCGGCCAGCCCTTGCCGTTGTCACCGCCACAGGTTGCTCCGGAGCCGGAGCAGCAGGATCAGCCGCTGCTGGCCTCGATGGCGCCGTTCCCGAATCTGGACAGCAGCCTGTCACCGGCACCTGTCAAGGCAGCCAAGCCGGTACTCAATGCCGCTGCGCACAGCCTTGACCTGAGTCTTTCCGAAGCCAGTTGGGTGGAAGTGACCGGGGCCGATGGCACGCGGCTTGAGTACGGACTGCTTCCGGCCGGCAGCGACAAGACCTACCACAGTGACCAGCCGCTGGAAGTCCGCATCGGCAATGTCAGCGGTGCACAAGTCCGCATCGATGGCCAACCGGTGGGGCTGGATGATTTCCGCCGCGCCAATGTGGCGCATTTCGGCATGAAGCTGCAGGACGGCAAGGCCTCCGCGGCCAGCCTCTGATCGCCATTGCGGGCCGCTTTGGCCGGCCCATTTCGGTTATGCTTGCGCACTGTCCGCCCGGCGACGGGTGGCATGGTCGACTTTCTTTTTCGTTTACCGCGTTGGCCGGTGCAGGCGCTTGCCGCTGCCCGGCCTCTTGAATGGTGATTGCATGGCATTTGATGAATACGACAAATACGAACAGAGCGAACTGGTCCAGAAATGGCTGCGCGACAACGGCGTATCCATCATCGTCGGTATCGTGATCGGTCTGGTCGGCATTTTCGGCTGGCAGCAGTGGCGCCATCACCAGGAACAGCGCGCGGGCGAAGCATCCCAGATCTATCGCGAGATACAGGTTGCGCAGGCGTCGGGCAAGAAGGACGTCGCCGAGCAGCTGACCGACCGCCTGATGAAGGATTACGTGAAATCGCCTTACGCCCTGTTTGCCGTCGGTGAGCGCGCCAAGCAGCAGGTGGAGTCCAGGCAACTGGACAAGGCCAGCAGCTCGCTGGCGTGGGTTGAAAGCCACGCCACGGAGCCCGCGCTGAAGTCGCTGACCCTGCTGCGCATCGCTCAGGTCGAGTTGGCCCGTGATGACGGCAATGCCGCGCTCGCCGCGCTGGACCGTATCCCCGCCGGCAGCTACCAGGCGCTGGCCGAGGAACTCCGCGGCGATGTGCTGGTCAAGCTTGGGCGCTCCGACGATGCCCGCAACGCCTACCAGACGGCGTTGACCGCATTGGACGAAACGGCGCCGCAGCGCGGTGCCTTGCAGATGAAACTCGATGATTTGGCCACCGCCGGGAAGCAGGGTGCATGAAAAGATTTTTGCTGATCACGCTGACTTCGGTCGCATTTCTTGCCGGCTGTCACTCCTTCAAGAAAGAAAACGTCCAGCCGCCGACTCCGCTGTCCAAGGACTTCCAGCCGACCGTGCAGGTTACCCGCCTGTGGCGCACCAGTGTGGGCGAGGGCGCTGGCGTCAGCGGCGTCCGCATGCGTCCGGCCGTGGTCGATGGCGTGCTCTACGCCGCCAGCACCGATGGCAAGCTGCTGGCGATTGATGCCGGCAGTGGCAAGACCCTCTGGTCGCGCAGCTCACGCACGCACGGCTGGTTCGGCTGGGGTGACAAGGACCGCGCCGATGCGCTGTATTCGGGCGGCCCGGCGGTCGATGGCGACCTGCTTGTGGTGGGTACGCTGGACGGTCACGTCTACGGCGTGGACGCCAAAGACGGCAGCCCGCGCTGGGAGGCCGAGCTGAGTTCCCAGGTGCTGGCTTCGCCGGTGATCGTGGGTGAGCTGGCCATGGTGCGTACCGGTGATGGCCGGGTCTATGGCTTGGATCGCACCAGCGGCGAGCGCCGCTGGGTCTACGATCAGGATACGGTGCCGTTGCTCAGCCTGCGCGGCAACAGCACGATGCTGGCCGCCAATGGCGTGCTGTTCTTCGGCAGCGACGACGGCAAGCTGGTTGCGTTGCGGCAGGACAACGGCGCCAAGCTGTGGGAGCAGAAACTCTCCAGCGACGAAGGCCGCACCGAGATCGAGCGCCTGAACGATGCCGACGGCGGCATCGTGCTCGACGGCAACACGCTTTACGGTGCCGCCTACCACGGCAACATGATGGCGATCGATGGCCCCAGTGGCCGCCCGATGTGGTCGCGGCCGTTCTCGACCTTCGGCTCGCTGGTGGTCAGTGGCAACACGATCTTCGCCGCCGATGACGAATCCCGGATGTGGGCCTTCGACAAGAGCGGCGGCTCCGACATGTGGAAGAACGAAGCGCTGCAGCATCGCTGGGTCACCAGCCCGGCGGTACAGGGCAACTATGTCGTGGTAGGTGACATGGAAGGGTACGTGCACTGGCTGCAGACCGGCGACGGCGCGCTGGCCGCGCGCGAACGCCTGTCCAAGGAAGCGATCCGCGCCAAGCCGGTGGTGGTCGGTGATGTCGTCTATGTCGAGGACATCGAAGGGCGCATCGGCGCCTATCGCCTGTCCTCGAACTGATTGCCCGGAACCGAAGAAACTCCCATGCTGCCTGTCGTCGCACTGGTCGGTCGCCCGAACGTCGGTAAATCGACTCTCTTCAACGTGCTGACGCGCAGTCGTGACGCCCTGGTGGCCGACATGCCGGGCGTCACCCGCGATCGCCATTACGGCGTGTGCCGCCTCGGCGCACGGCCGTTCATGGTGGTCGACACCGGCGGCCTGTCCGGCGTCGAGGACACCCTCGACGTGCTGACCGCGCAGCAGGTGCGGCTGGCGATCGAGGAAGCCAACCTGCTGGTCTTCGTGGTCGACGGCCGCGATGGCCTGCTGCCGCAGGACCACACCATCCTTGGCGAGCTGCGCCGCAGCGGCAAGCCGATCGTCGCCGCGGTCAACAAGACCGACGGCCTTGATGAACAGGTCACGTTGGCTGAGTTCGCCTCGTTCGGCATCGGCAACACCTTGCCGCTGTCCGCTGCCCATGGCCGCGGCACCGATGAACTGCTGCGCGTGCTGCTGCCGCAGTTGCCGGAAGACGAGGATGCCCAGGCCGAAGCGGAAGCCGAGGACGACGGCAGCATCCGCGTAGCCATCGTCGGCCGCCCCAATGCAGGCAAGTCGACCCTGATCAACCGCCTGCTGGGCGAGGACCGGCTGATCGTCTCCAACGTCGCCGGCACCACCCGCGACCCGATCCGGGTACCGCTGGAACGTGACGGCAAGCGCTACACCCTGATCGACACCGCCGGCGTGCGCCGCAAGTCGCGGGTCGAGGAAGCGGTCGAGAAATTCAGTGTCATCAAGACCCTGCAGTCGATCGCCGCCGCCCAGGTGGTGGTGGTGATGATCGACGCCCGCGAGAACCTCGCCGACCAGGACCTCACCCTGATCGGCTACGCCGTGGACGAGGGCAGGGCATTGGTCATCGCCATCAACAAGTGGGACGACATGGACCAGTACCAGCGCGACGAATGCCGTCGCGCGCTGGACCGCCGCCTCAACTTCGTCGACTGGGCGAAACAGGTGCAGATCTCCGCACTGCACGGCTCCGGTCTGCGCGAGCTGATGACCGCCGTGGTGCGCGCGCATGCCGCCGCGACCAAGGTGCTGGTCTCATCCGATCTCACCAAAACCCTGGAAAAGGCCTACGAGAGCTACCAGCCACCACTGGTGCACGGCCATTCGCCCAAACTGCGCTTCGCCCATCCCGGCGGCACCAATCCGCCGACCATCGTGATCCATGGCACCCGCACCAAACACATCGCGCCGGCCTACCAGCGTTATCTGGAGAACTTCTTCCGCAAGCGCTACCGGCTCGACGGCACGCCGATCCGCATCGTCTTCCGCGAAGGCGATAACCCCTACGCGGGCCGCAAGAAAGTGCTTACCAAGGAACAGCAGCACAAGGCGCGACGCCGCAAGAGCGAACTGATCAAGCGCACCCGCTGACCCGGTCGTCGGCGGCAATCAGCGCGTAGACCGCGGCATCGCGGGCCCGGCCATCCACCTGCAACCGGCGGCGCGCCACGCCTTCCAGCGTGGCCCCCAGCTTTTCCGCCACCCGCCGGCTGGCTCGGTTTTCCATAACCACGAGAATCTCCAGCCGCTGCAGACCAAGCCGCTCGAAACCGAACTCCGCCAGCACCGCCACCGCGCGCGTGCACAGGCCTTCGCCTTGCCGCGACGCACGCATCCAGTAGCCGACGTTGCCGCAAGGCACCCGCAGGTCGTGCTGCTTGATGTCGACACTGCCGACCAGTTGGTCCTGCTGATCGAACACGGCAAAGGCGAACTGTCCGCCCGCCAGCCAGGCTTCGCGGCAATGCGCGATCCATGCTTTCGCGTCATCCAGGCTGTAATCGGCCCGGCACCACGACAGCCAGCGCCCGATGCTTTCATGCGACTCGCGCATCGCCGCATGCAGGCCGGCCGCATCTTCTTCCTGCCAGGCGCGCAGGAGCAGATCGTGGCCGATCAGTTGCAGTGTGATGGGAGTCGCCTGCGTCATGCGGGTTTCCGTTTGTGCGCATCGGTTCAAGCCCGGATAATGGCCGACTTTATACCGGGGGCTTTTCATGAGCGCACGCATCCTCGACGGCAAACGCATTGCACAGGAACTGCTTGAACGCGTGGGCGTGCGGGTGGCCGAGCGCGTAAAGCAGGGGCTGGATGTCCCCGGCCTGGCCGTGGTGCTGGTCGGCAGCGATCCCGCTTCGGCGGTCTACGTGCGCAACAAGCGCAAAGCCTGCCATCAAGTTGGCTTCCGCTCCTTCGACTACGACCTGCCAGCCACCACCTCGCAGGACGAACTATTCGCATTGATCGACCAGCTCAACGTCGATCCCACCGTGCACGGCATCCTGGTGCAGTCGCCGTTGCCGGAGCACATCGACGAGGACGCACTGGTCGACCGCATCGACCCGGGCAAGGACGTGGACGGCTTCCAGGCCATCAACGTCGGCCGCCTCGCCTTGCGCCGCTTCGGCCTGCGCCCGTGCACCCCGAAGGGCGTGATGACCCTGCTGGGCCACACCGACCGCCCGGTACGCGGCCAGCATGCGGTCGTCATCGGCGTCTCCAACCATGTCGGCCGGCCACTGGCGCTGGAATTGATGATCGCCGGCTGCACCACCACCTCCTGCCACCGCTTCACCCGCGATCTGGCCGGCTTCGTGCGCCAGGCCGACATCCTGATCGTCGCCGTCGGCAAGCCCGGCCTGGTCAAGGGCGAGTGGATCAAGCCCGGTGCCGTGGTGATCGACGTCGGCATCAACCGCCTCGAAGACGGCCGCCTCGTCGGCGACGTGGAATTCGACGCCGCCGCCGAACGCGCCAGCTGGATCACCCCCGTCCCCGGCGGCGTCGGCCCGATGACCGTCGCCACCCTGATGGAAAACACCCTGATCGCCGCCGAAGCGCGCGCCGGCCTTTGACGCCCTCTCCCCCGCTTGCGGGGGAGAGGGCTGGGGCGAGGGGGACGCCTTTGGCGAATGACTTTCCGCTCCTTCGCACAAGAGCCATGCGAATACCTGCATGCCGCCCGCATGTCGGCAGTATGCGATGAACGCCGGTGCCGCTTCCCGCGAAGAGCGTCCCCCTCACCCCGACCCTCTCCCCCGCAAGCGGGGGAGAGGGAGTTCTTCGGCCGGTTCGCGGACAGCAGCTTGGACAGTCGCAGTCGGGAATCGCCGCGGGCCTTTGGCTCCCTCTCCCCCGCTTGCGGGGGAGAGGGCTGGGGTGAGGGGGACGCCTTTGGCGAATGACTTTCTGCTCCTTCGTACAAGAGCCATGCGAATACCTGCATGCCGCCCGCATGCCGGCAGTATGTGACGAACGCCAGTGCCGCTTCCCGCGAAGAGCGTCCCCCTCACCCCGACCCTCTCCCCCGCAAGCGGGGGAGAGGGAGTTCTTCGGCCGGTTCGCGGACAGCAGCTTGGACAGTCGCAGTCGGGAAGGGCGCCCAACATCCCA
>Ga0222419_101020_pt1 | contig 12734 bp, 12 predicted proteins | sample 1B20Ametagenome_FD_182474 | JGI IMG/M metagenome (GOLD analysis project Ga0222419, IMG submission 182474) | Enriched microbial communities from leaf-cutter ant dump, University of Wisconsin, Madison, United States - 1B20A (version 2) | ecosystem: Environmental > Terrestrial > Nest > Insects nest... | reverse complement strand
CACCATTAACGGAGATGGTAAAGGCTTTTAATCTTTGAGGAGACATACCCAGCTTCAGCATCAGGTCATACAGCACCAGGAAAACGGATCCGCTGTCAATGCCTCCCGAAAACAGCACACCGACAGGCTCGTTCTCCGGAATAGACAGCAGCCATTTCCGGCATTCATTGGATAATGTCTCTATATATTTTTTACCGATCGCATCCAGGTCTGCCGGCAGCACATTTCTTTCCGGTTCAAAAAACCTGGTATAGACCGGGTTGGGATCGGGGCAACCAATCACTTCAAGCCGTACCACATGGTGTGCGGGCACCATTCTCGTATAGGAAGGATGAAACTGCCTGTGCAGCCCTCTTTGCTGCAGGAATGTATAGATCTCATCCATTCGTTCTGCCACGATCAGCAAGGGACCCGAGGTTTGTTTTGCCAGGAAATAGCGCATGGGGCGACCGATAGAACGCGCCATGAACACCTGCCGTCCAACCTTTTCCACAATGGCGAACTGACCATCTATATTACGGACGGCGGAGGCATCTCCGGAAGCAATTGCAGCCGATGCTTCTTCCCGGGTCATATTAAAAATGACGTTGTTATTGTTATCCAGAAGACTAACAAAATCGGTAACGTACTGGTGCATAATATTTCACTTTTACGAATAACAAAAGAATATCACCTGCCGGTTTCCCCCGCCATTTCCATTACAATACTCCACTCTTTATCTGTCACCGGCTGAACAGACAACCGTCCTAACCTTATCAGAGCCATATCAGCCAGGCGTTTATCCGCTTTGATCTGCTGAAGGGTAACAGGCTTCTTCAATTTTTTTACCGGCTTCAGGTCTACCACCACCCATGTATCGTCATCAGCAGTAGGGTCGGGATAAAATTCCTTTGCCACCCTGGCTATGCCTACTATCTCCAGCCCTTCATTGCTGTGATAGAAAAAGACCTCATCACCTTTTTTCATAGCTTTCAGGTTGTTGCGGGCGGCGTAGTTGCGTACCCCATCCCAGAAGGTCTGTTTGTCTTTTACAAGCTGCTCCCAGCTATATTTGAACGGTTCTGATTTTACAAGCCAATGCGCCATAACCATATTTTTAAAACAAATCAATATTCATTCGACCAGAACGAACCGTTGAGCACGATCATCTTCAAAGCAGTCATCGCCGCCTCTTTCCCCTTATGCCCGTGCTTTCCCCCGATCCGTTCTTCAGCCTGCTCACCGGTATCCACCGTCAGCACACCAAAGATCACAGGAACAGGAAGCGCTACGTTCAGCCGGGTGATACCTTCCGTGATACCCTGGCAAACATAATCAAAATGCGGCGTATCGCCCCTTATAACACAGGCGAGCGCAATGTAGGCATCCGGCGCCGTGGCGCTGTCAGAATGTGTCCGCCAGTGCGCCGCTATGCCGAAGGGTACTTCAAATGCACCTGGCACCGTAACGATCGTCGGGTTAACGTCGTATAGCTTCAATACTTCCTCCGCACCTTCCTGCAGCCTGTTAATCACCGCAGCGTTCCATTCGGTACGGACAATAACAACACGGGCACCCTTTTTTAGAGTGCCCGCATTAAAATCGTATAAATTGCTGTTAACAATATCTGCCATATTTCATACTATTGAGCGCCCAGTTTTCCCAGGTATTTGTCTGCATTAAAGCCCCGTTCTGTATTGGGATATTTTTCTTTTAATTGTGTAAACAGCTCTATCGCCTCTTTATTCTTTCCCATTACTTCATACAGGCTGGCTGCCCTGAACAGGTATTCAGATGACAGGGTCGCATTCTTTTCAAATGTGGTAGCAGCCTTTTTATAGTTAGATACCGCTTCTTCATTTTTCTGCAATTCGGAATAGGCATCTCCCAGCATACCATATACCATAGCCTGGGTTTGCGAGGAGCCGTTTGCATTAAAATCATTCAGGTACTTGATGGCGTTGTTAAAGTCGCCGAGACTGAGATATGCCTCACCGGCATACAGTTTTGCCAGGTTGCCGGAAGGAGTGCTTCCGTATTTGCTGATCACTTTCAGAAAGCCTGCATTTTTACCATCACCGTTCAAAGCAAGCTGCAGGGAATCTGCGGCAAAATATTGCTGCGCCTGCGCTATCGCTTCTACAGCTTTCTCATTTTCGGGTGCCTTCACCAGGTATTTATACCCGAAGTATCCCCCGACGATTATAATAATGGCTCCGAATAAAAAAAGTATTGATTTGCTATTCTTCTCTAAAAAGCTTTGGGTTCTAACAGCAGCGTCCTTTTTGCCTGTTGCACTCATTTTATTGTGTTATGATTGTTTTGATTGAAGTCATTCACCAAATTGCACAGCTCACTAATCCATTATGAACGGATAGTCTTGCTGGATATATACGTCTTTCAGCAGCTCATCGTCTGACGGCCAAGGGCTTTCTTCCGCAAACTTCACGGCTTCCTCCACCTGGTTCTTAATACGTTCGTTTATTTCATCTATCACTTCCTGCCCCACTTTAAAATCGTTCAGCAGCTTATCGCGGGTATATTCAATAGGGTCTCTTTGTTTGTATTCCTCCACTTCTTCTTTGGTGCGGTATTTCTGAGGATCACTCATGGAATGTCCTTTGTAGCGGTAGGTTTTAATTTCCAGCAGTGTGGGTCCGCCTCCTTCGCGGGCACGTTTTACGGCTCTCTGAACCGCTTCATGCACAGCTTCCGGACTCATTCCGTCCACCACATCCCCCGGCATATCGTAAGCATCTGCCAGCTTGTAGATATCTATTACATTGGAAGTACGTTCCACAGAAGTACCCATTGCATAGTTGTTGTTTTCGCAGATGAATACCACAGGAAGCTTCCATGTCATAGCCAGGTTAAAGGTTTCATGCAGTATACCCTGGCGGGCAGCGCCATCTCCAAAAAAGGTAAGCGACACATTATCCGTTCCGTTATATTTTTCGGCAAATGCTAACCCCGCACCGGTCCCTATCTGGGCCCCTACAATACCATGACCGCCGAAAAACCGCTCTTTATTGCCGAAAAAGTGCATACTACCGCCTTTCCCCTTGGAGCAGCCGGTTGCCTTTCCAAACAATTCCGCCATACCGGCTTTGGGAGTGATACCCTTTGCGATACCAAGCGCATGACAACGATAGGCAGTAATAAAAGTATCTTCCGGCTTTGTTGCAGTCATACATCCTGCTGCAACAGCTTCCTGGCCTATATATAGGTGACAGAAACCCCTGATCTTCTGCATACCATATAATTGCCCTGCTTTTTCTTCAAAACGACGAAGCAACAACATCAGCTCATACCAATACAGATAGGTTTCCTTTGAGAATTTTACGCTGTCTTTAGTTTTAACGCTCACTGGATAAAATTTGAGGGGCAAATATATGAAAAAGATAGATTCCTGAGCGCTAAAATCTTTTCCATAAGATGCTATAAACCAGTATGCAATACCCTTGCGCAGAAGCTTCAACGGGTCTGCCTTAAGATCCGGCACTCCAGTAAAAGCTCCCCGAAGCGCAGATCCCTCTGCGGAGACTGTAAGAAATTTCCCCCAGGTGCAGGCACCATCCGGAGGGACCGCAATATGAACTACCGAACGACACGGAGGCAGATGTCACTAATTGGTTCAATCTGCATTCAAACCGCACGCGGGGACATACAGGGAGCAGGAGGTTGCACGGTTGCGTATCCTCACAACTTTCCCAGGCACTGACTCACAGGAGCCTATTCATCAATCCAAAGGTTGGTGGCAGGTGAATAATCAGCACAACTCAAGCGCTTTAAAAATAACAGGCTGGTATTAACGGGGCTTGATCCATTCTTCGGGATTCAGGTATTTAGGGTTAGATCCTACTACCATGGTAACGATAAAGTAGATCTTACCCACACCGTCCTCATCATCATCTTCTGCTGCTTTACCAATGGTCTGCCCCAGCTTTACATCATCCCCCTTGTTTACTGCAATATTGGACAGGTTGTGGTAAGTAGTAAGATATTTACCATGACGTATAGTTACCGCTGAAGTATTGCCGATATTATGTACGGAAGACACGGTGCCTTCAAATACGGATTTTACGACTGCTCCAAGATCCGTCCTGATATAGATACCGAAATTATCTTCCCACAAGCTGGTTCCTTCAATTTTCACCCGGCCAAACTTTCCGGTGATATCCCCCTTCCCTACCGGCCAGGGCAATTTGCGGCGGTTGTTCTCAAACCCCACGGAAACTGCGGTAACTTCGGGTGTCATTTCAAGCTTGTTTTCAGTACGATTCGGTTTGGCAGCGGCGGCAGTTGCAGTAGCGGTAGATGCCGGCTTATTGGCAGCGGCCTTTGCAGCCGCTTCTCTCCTGGCTTTTTCCGCTTTTTCAGCCTCCATAATTTCTCTTTTAATGATGGCTGCAATAGAATTCTTGATATTCCTCTCCACCTTACTTTTTGTAGCAAGCTGCTTGCCCAGCTCATTTTCCTTCTCCTTCAGCTTGCTGACCACTACGTTCTTCTCTTTTTTCTCATCTTCCAGCTTCTGCATTTCCTTGCTCTGCTCGTCAAGGGTTTTGGTCTTTAAGGTCTTGTTATTTGCCAGGTCCCTGTTCTTATCAGCCAGCAAAACCTGGGTTTTCTGGATCTTCTCCAGTTGCTTTCCCCTGTATTCGCGGTATGCCTTCAAATAGGCTACCCGTTTGATCGCCTCATTGAAGTTGGTAGCAGAAAATATGAAATTGAGCATATCATAACTGCTCCTGTTTTTATAGGCATGCTCAATGGTCTTTGCGTACTGTACCTTAAAAGTATCCAGCTGCCGGCTCAATCTTTCTATTTCATTATTGTTGTTGGAGATGTCATTGTCGATCAGTTGCACCTGCTTGTTGATGTTGGAAATGATCGCATCCCTCTTTTTTATCAGGCTCTGCACCTTGCGGAGCTGTATCAGGCTTTGGCTCCTGTCTTTTTTTACAGAAGCCTGGGAACGTCTTAACTCTTCGATTTCAGCCTGGATCTCTTTTCTTTGTTTTTCCAGATCTTCTTTGGATTGTGCCTGTGCCTGCTGCACATTCACAAATAAAGCCAGGATCGCGGCTGCAATAAACGAAAGGATATTACGCATGAAAATATATTGAAAGGGTATTAACGTATACCCGAAAATAACGAAACTACCGTAATAGCATTGCCCTGAAGAGTGTTAAAATTATTTTTTTAAATAATTCTTAGGAACATTGAAAGGAAAGCTGAGCGTTTTGTCAAATTCAACCTGCTTGTAATCCAGCGTGATATCGATCCTGTTTTTTTCAGTAATAACGATCTTCCTTTTTGACGAAAACAACCGTCCCTGCACCTGGGTGTAATCTTCGAAGCTGAAGTCGGCAGTCCTGTTCCGTGTTATATCCTGGTCATCCAGCTTGCTATGCTCTATCGCAGAATCCTCCTTTCGCAGGGTCAGCAGGTGCTTGAAAAATTCTCCCAGTGTGGAAATGGAAATATTGTTTTCACTTTCTTTATACATCAGCACATTGGTAGTATCCAGAAAAACCGGATTCCCTATGAGAATGTCCTGAAGCGTATAAAAATCAGCCGGCAGTTGTGTGATCTCGCGGATATAATCTGTGGAGTGATACTGGATATAGTTGTCGAGCCGGTTCATGATCTTCACGCTGTCCGGCGTCACCAGTACCCGGAACGCTTCAATCCCCAATATAGCGCTGATGGATATCCATATAGCGCTGTCTTTCCGGATACGGACAAAGGAATTAAAATCGTATTTTCTTTGCCGGGTATCCTTGTAGTCAACCTTTATTTTTCCCGAAAAGGTATTGTATTGAATGGTATTGGACGCTATTTTATCCAGGGCATCATGCAGCAGCTTTACAGAATCAGATTCTGCCGGGTTTACCAGCAGCGTGATCACCGAATCTTTATTGGTGACAGCAGACTGCAGCTTCTTGGAGCTGCGGCAACTGAATAGGAATACAATAAACAATAATGCTAAAACCAACCTGCCGAACATACCTGTTTTTAGTTTTTGCCGGTGTGACCAAATCCCCCGTCATTGCGGGCAGAAACCCCGATAGTATCCACTGTTTCCCATTGCGCTTTTTCCACTTTCTGAACAACCAGCTGGGCAATTCTTTCACCCGGCTGAATGACCTGAGTCTCATCGGAAAGGTTTACCAGGATTACCTTTACTTCTCCCCTGTAATCTGCATCAATCGTGCCAGGCGTATTCAGGCAGGTGATCCCCTGCCTGGCAGCCAGTCCGCTCCTCGGGCGCACCTGCACCTCAAAACCTTCCGGTATTTCCATATACAGCCCGGTAGGCACCAGTGCCCTCTGAAGCGTGGCCAGGTGCAGCGGTTCCGCAATATCGGCCCGTACATCCATGCCTGAAGCGCCGCTGGTGGCATATTCCGGAAGAGGATTACCGGATTTGTTGATCACTTTTATATTGATAGTTTCGGCCATCCGGCAAAAATAAGGTTTTTTAGCCTCCCCCAGCCCCTCCAAAGGAGGGGAGACCTACTCACAAAGCCCGCTTACGCGAATTGCCCCCGTTATCCGGTTCCTCACCATAAGTTCTAAATGGATAATTTTCGTTCCACTGCAGGAGAGAGACGGTACTGTGGAATATTTCCAGGCTGTATATCTACCACATCAGTTATAGAACAAATCCAGGCTTCGCATTTTCACATTCTTTTCCCATTTTCAAATTAGCCCATTTTCAAATTTTCTTCAGCAGCACTGTAGCATAGGCTACCAGTCCTTCTTCCCTTCCTGCAAATCCCATTTTTTCTGTAGTGGTTGCTTTGATGGATACGTCATTGATCTCCAGTTGAAGCACCTCCGCAATTGTTTGACGCATCACGGGCACATAAGGCTTTATTTTGGGCTCTTCCAGGCAGAGGGTGGAATCGATGTTCACAATACCATACCCTTCCTTTTGAATAAGCTCGTAACAACGTTTCAGCAGTATCTTGCTGTCTATATCTTTAAACTCTGCGGATGTATTAGGAAAATGAAAGCCGATATCTCCCAAAGCCAACGCTCCCAGCATGGCGTCGCAAATAGCATGCAGCAGCACGTCTGCATCACTGTGTCCGACAGACCCTTTGTAATGTGGTATTTCAATACCGCCGATCCATAGTTTTCTGCCGGCAGCTAACTGGTGAAAGTCAATACCGGAACCGATTCTGTAAGCCATTTTTCGTGCAATATAAAACAAAACCCAACAGCCGCTGCCGTTGGGTCTATTTATGAATTTATTTACCGGTCTGTTAATAAGAAAGGGAACTATTACCACCGCCTTCTGTGTCGCCGCCCAGGTTGAACAACAGGCTGAAGCGAAGGGTGTTGGAAAGCGGGTTCCTGTTTACACCGCTGCCGGAAGGCATCAGGTAAGAAAAATTGATACCAAATACATTGTAGTTGATACCCACGCCCATGGTAAAGAAACTTCTTTTACCCATAGACCTGGAATCGCCGTAGTAACCGCCCCTTAAGGAAAACTGATCGTTATATACATACTCCACACCGGCAGAATAAGCCAGCGCATCATTACCAAACGATTTCATCCAGCCGTTTACCACGCCGCTGCTGTTATACTTGTCAAAATCTTCCTGTGTTGCATTCTCTCCCGGGGGAGCCGGCACCAGCAGCTTATTGAACTCACCGTTCAAAGACACTTTATGCACCTCGTTCGATACCCAGGTATGCCCCACGCCAATACCCAGGTTGGCAGGGATAAAGTTACGTTGTGTTGCATCTGAAGTATAACCGATCTTGGATCCGAGATTGCTGAAAGCAGCGCCTATGCTCCAACCCTGTCCTTCTTCGTTGGCGCCGTTGTAGTAAACACCCAAATCGCCGGATACAGCCGTACCGGGCTTATAGGCCGAACCACTGGTGGGAGCGCCTGCAGCCAGGTTTGAGTGGATATAACGCAAAGCGATACCCAGGGACAATTGATCTGACAACTTCCTTGAATACCCCAGGTCCATTCCCATTTCCCTTGGACGACCTTCGTTAAGATCGTTACCCAAGGCATCGGTAAACTGGATCCTGCCCAGGCTGAAATAACGCAAAGAAGCAGATATTGCCTGCAATTCATCCAGCTTATAATAACCTGACATAGAAGCAAGGTATACATCACCCAGTCCCAGGTCCTTTAACCAGGGCGTATAGTTCAGTCCTATTCCGTAAGGCGTTTTGGCAAAAGGATATTTTGCCACATTATAATATTGCGAACTTACATCTGCTGAAGTAGCTACTCCCATATCTCCCATACCGCCAGCTCGGGCATCCGGTGAAATTCTGAGAAAAGGCACGGCTGTAGTTACAATATTTATTCTATCGGCCTGCGCGCAAACTTCTGCGGTTAACCCCACTACCAGCAAAGCGGAAAAACAATATCTCTTAAATGAGTGTTTCATCAGAAATGTGATTTGATTGACAAATGAATAATGGAAGTAGAAATAATGTTCAATATTCCGTTTTATTTTAATATAATTGAATGGGACTGCAAACTTAATGCAGTGTTTTTGTTTTTGGAGAATATTATGCCAAGAAAAAGCTAACAATTTAACAAGGTCAGCAATTCAGGCACAATTCCTGTTAAAACATTATCCCTAAACGGGTTAAAAAAAAAAATATTGTTTAAGTGAAATTTATAGGCAATTTAAAAGTTTAGCATTTAATAAACATAAATTAGGTCGCGGGGTCCTGCATGTTTTATTAAAGTAAATTATATTGCACTGTGATTTAACATATGTCAATACTCATGGTTTGGCTTGAAGAAAGCTAAAAAAATGCAATATTGACGATTTATACCCGTTATCATTTAAGCACAAATCCAGAAAAATGCAAAGACTATTTAATCTGAAAACTATTCTGTTGTTATCCGCAGCACCGTTGTTGTTCGGTTCATGTAAAAATGGACTGTTCGGTAAAAACAAGAAAGAAAAATCACAAATTACCGGCTGGAACTACAACGATAAAAACATGGGGGGGTTCAACGTATCCAAAGAAAAAGAACAGGGTACCGGTCCCGGACTGGTATTCGTTCAGGGTGGTACTTTCACCATGGGAGCCACCGAAGAGGACGTAATGGCAGACTGGAACAATATTCCGCGCCGCGTTACGGTATCTTCCTTTTACATTGACAAAACAGAAGTAGCCAACGTTCACTACCGTGAATACCTTCACTGGCTGGAAGCAGCTTTTGACGACCCGCAATATGCCAAAGTAGTGGAAGCCGCCAAGCCGGACACACTGGTTTGGAGGGAGGAGCTGGCTTACAACGAGCCGCTGGTAGATTACTACCTGCGTCACCCGTCTTATAACTACTACCCGGTAGTGGGTGTAAGCTGGAAGCAAGCCCAGGACTTCTGTCTTTGGAGAAGCGACAGGGTAAACGAAAGGATACTTGTTGAAAGGGGTTATATCAATCCCAACCAGTTAAAATCCATTCAGGGCCAGGGCCAGGAAAACTTCAATACCCAGTCTTACCTGAAAGATCTTTACCAGCCGCAGCCAGGCAAGCCTAAAAAGAACCCTTTGATGGATGCCAATGGCCGCCCAAGGACCAAGGTAACATTTGAAGACGGCTTTATGCTGCCGAACTACAGACTCCCGACAGAAGCTGAGTGGGAATATGCCGCCTACGGTTATATCAACCAGAATCCCAAACCAAAGAAAAAATCCAACGGCTCCGGAGAAGAGCTGATCAAGGAAAAACAGGTGTATTCCTGGAGCCAGAATGTAAATGGCCTTCGTGATGCCCGTCACGGAAGCTGGCAGGGTAAGTTCCTCGCTAACTTCAAAAGAGGCAGCGGAGATATGATGGGCGTTGCAGGTGGTCTGAATGATAATGCTTCTATTCCCGGTCCGGTTGATGCTTTCTATGCCAACGGATTCGGTATCTATAACATGTCGGGCAACGTGAACGAATGGGTAGCAGACGTATACCGCCCGCTTTCTAACCTGGATAATGAAGACTTTAACCCTTATCGTGGTAACAAGTTTGAAAAATACAAAAAGAACGACAACGGCGAATACGAGCGCGATAGCCTGGGAAGGGTTGTTAAAGTACCTGTAACAGATGAAGAGAGCATTACCCGCCATAATTACCAGAGAGGTAATGTAATCAACCACCTGGATGGTGACTCAGCCTCACAAGTTACCTATGGCTATGGAAAAACCACATTGATCAGCGATAATGCAAGAGTGATCAAAGGTGGTAGCTGGAATGATTTCCCTTATTGGTTAAGTCCCGGAGCACGTCGCTTCATGGATGAAAACCAGGGTAGCAGCACTGTAGGTTTCCGTTGCGCCATGGATCGCGTGGGCAGCCAGGAAGGTAACGGGTTCAAACCCGGCAACAACTGGAGCAAACGCAGGCAAAATTCAAGAAAATAGTCTTATTTAGCTATAATTATGAAAGGGAGGTCGGAAGACCTCCTTTTTTATTTAACCAGCGGGTGTTCCAGCGCATCCAGGAATTCCTGCCAGATCTCCCGTATGATCTCTGCAGCCGGCAATATTTTATCAATAATGGCTGCTACCTGACCAATCTCAAGCTCTCCTTCATCCAGGTCGCCCTCAAACATTCCCTTCCTGGCCCGGCCTTTTCCCAACAACGAGGCCAGCACTTCAACAGAGACACCACTCTGCTCGGCAGCATACACAGCTTCATAAAATTTATTTTTCAACAGGCGCACCGGCACCACCTTCTTTAAAGCAAGCATGGTATCCCCTTCTCCGGCTGCTATCACCCTGTTTTTAAAGTCTATATGCGAAGAAGCTTCTATGCTGGCAACGAACCGGCTGCCCACCTGCACCCCTTCGGCTCCTAATACCATTGCTGCCAGCATCTGCCTGCCTGTAGCTATTCCACCGGCTGCTATCACGGGGATCCCTACCGACTTTTTTACCGCAGGTATCAATACCATGGATGTCGTTTCTTCCCGTCCGTTATGTCCCCCTGCTTCAAACCCTTCCGCCACTACCGCATCGCATCCCGCAGCTTCCGCTTTCTGCGCAAACCGGCTGCTGCTGACCACGTGTATTACCTTTATGCCAGCCGCTTTCAGCACCGGTGTCCATGTGGCAGGATTACCGGCAGAGGTAAATACAACCGGTACTTTTTCCTCCGTAACAATTTTGATATGCTCCCGGACATGGGGATACAGCAGGGGAATGTTCACACCGAAAGGACGGTTGCCTGTTGCTGTCCTGCACTTCTGCACATGTGTTCTTAAAACATCCGGGTACATGCTTCCGCTTCCTATTATGCCCAACCCTCCTGCATTGCTGACAGCGGAAGCAAGCTTCCACCCACTCGTCCAGACCATTCCTGCCTGGATAATGGGATAACGTATATCCAGCAACGTGGTGACACGGTTTGAGAACTCCATGGCAACTGTATTTATATTGAAGAATTATTAACAGGATCCATTTTCAGCCCGTATAAAAAGCCAATATCTGTTTTTATAAAACATCAAGAAATTAAAATGTATTAAGCTTCCCACGTAATCTATGCTTAACTCCTTAATGGTTGCCGTAAGAACCAATACATTCCAGGATAAATAATTACCCCAGGTCTATGCTGGTATTATCCCCTACATTCAGCGATCTCGTTTCTCCTTTTATTTCGGTATCGCTGCCAATAAGAGAATGGCGCAATACCACATCGTATAAAGTAGCAAAATCGCCAATAATGGAATCCCGTATAATGGAATATGTTATATTCGCTTCCTCCCCTATGGCTACATTGGGACCGATGATAGCGTTACTGATAGTACATCCTTTTCCTATGCTTACCGGCGGCACGATAACCACGTTCTCAAAATCATGCTCGTGCGCCACTTTACTGCCCAGCTTCTTCATCAGGGTCACATTTGTTTCAAGCAGGGTATCGCTTCTTCCGCAATCAAACCAGTTCTGAACCTTAAACGGCTTAAAGGTAACACCATGCTGGATCATACATTCCAACGCATCTGTTAATCCGTACTCCCTCTCACGGTTCGCGGTATCATTCATCACTTTTTCAAGGCAGGAAAACAGGAAGCGGCTGTCCTTTATCTTATACAGCCCTACCAATGCCAGGTTAGACTTCAATATCTGTGGCTTTTCAATAACTTTAGAGATGGTACCGTCCTCGTTTACCTCCGCTACACCAAAGTTGCGGGGATCATCCACTTTCTTCACTCCCAACATGGAATATTCGCCGTTGAGCATCTCCGGAACGTTGTACTCGCATATAGTATCTCCAAGCACTATAAACACTTCATCATCCTTTACCACCTCTCTCGTCAGGTAAATGGCATGTCCCAAACCCAATCTCTCATTCTGCAAAACAAAGTGGCACTGCAGATGACTGTAATGTTTTTCTACATAATCTTTGATCTTGTCTCCCAGGTACCCGATCACGAACACAAACTCTTTTAAACCCGCATCCGCCAGCTGATCTACAATAATGCTGAGCACTGTTTTTCCGGCCAGGGGGATCAATGCTTTAGGTTGTGTATAAGTGTGCGGACGCAATTTTGTGCCCGCACCCGCTACCGGTATTATTACTTTCATGAATATTAAGTATATGAAACCAAGAAAGTGAAATTAGTGATTTTACCTTAAACCCATGCTGAAAGCCGCAATTGGTTTGAGCCGGCAAAGGTATTATTTGAAGCCCCAAAAGACGTATGATACCGGGTATTTTTTTCACAGGGTTGCCTGGCCTTGCCCAAGCGGAAAAATGA
>Ga0222419_101019_pt1 | contig 12736 bp, 8 predicted proteins | sample 1B20Ametagenome_FD_182474 | JGI IMG/M metagenome (GOLD analysis project Ga0222419, IMG submission 182474) | Enriched microbial communities from leaf-cutter ant dump, University of Wisconsin, Madison, United States - 1B20A (version 2) | ecosystem: Environmental > Terrestrial > Nest > Insects nest >... | reverse complement strand
CCTTACAGGTATTACCGGCTGCACTGAGCCATTTCCGGGTGCGGCCATTACGGGCAACCCCGTTCTTCTCCAATCAAACCAGGACTCCAGGGCATTCGCAAATCCGGCAATCCATTTTTGCTCTAAAATCTGTTTCAGTGTACCGTCATATGCTACACCCGCATTGTCAGCATAATCATTATATTTATCGCCTACTCCCCAAGATTCTAAAGAAAATTTAATGCCATTATTATAATTTGCCTGAGCGTCTCCCGCAGCCCAGCCTCTTTGAGCAGCTTCTGCTAATATAAAGGCTACTTCAGAAGCCGTAGACAATCTCGCCTTCAGTATACCGTTCGCACCATCATTTGCTTGCAGAAAAACAGTGGACAACTGGGAAACATGCTGATTTTCTACACTTTGACCAGGTGTCGGATTATTATTAAAATAGTCCGGATATAATAACGCAGGAGGTACGCCCACATATTCATTTGTGTTAGGAGCAGCAAATGTGAATGGTGGATTCGCGGTAAACAGGTTCGGATTATAGCGCCTGGTATAAATATCGCTGCTACCGGCTTCCCTGTATGCAATATCCGTCATAGACACAAGGTCTGTTAAAACACCGTTCTTTCTGATAAAGGGATCCACGGCGGTAGCAAGTGCCGGATCCGCAACCCATCTGCAGTGAACCGGCTGAAACCAAACCTCCCTGCGTGGATCACCATATTGGGTAAGCCTGTCCAGTAAGGTCGAACAGGGCTTCCTTCTTCTCCATTCAGATTCCGGATCATTACCTCCTTTATCTTTATTTCCCGGCCACGCGTTATTAGCCTGAGAAGCCGGCAGGGCCGAGAACCCCATGGTTGCATCTTCGCCTGAAGACTTTATATAATCGCCGGAGTTATATACTTGCTCCAATGTTGATTTTGCCAGGTCGGGAAGCTTTTCAGAAAGCCTCATCGCATAACGAAGCAACAAAGAGTTTGCAAACTTTTTCCATTTAGCAGCATCTCCATTATAATATAAATCATATCCAGGCGCATAATAACCAGACACATCACCCACACTGTTCAAAGTGTTAACTGCCACTTTCAATTCTTCTATAATGCCCTTATAAATTGTCTCCTGGGTATCATAGGCAGGATAAGAAATATCTGTAGCTCCCCTCAGGGCTTCTGTATATGGCGCATCGCCCCAAAGATCAGCAATGGTGCCAAATACAAATGCTCTCATGGTTTGAGCTATACCCTGGTGAAGAGGATAGTCCATTTCAGTTGCCCTGTTATAGAGAAACTCATTATTTCTTAAAACTCCATACCAGTTACTCCAGTCTTCTTCGCTCCAGTCATAAGAATTATAACCACTGTGCCACCCATCTTCCTGCATATGTTGCATAGCTCCTCCAATTTTTCCATAACCTAATCCTAGATAATTATTAGCAGCGCCGCTCAACACAGTGGGTAATATAAGATTGGGATTTGCAGTTGCCGGGTTTATCCCATTCGGGTTCTCATTAAACTCGTCCAGTTTCTTGGCACAAGATACCAGAAATAAAAGCGAGCAAATGAAAACAGCATTTATTAAAGTTCTTATTCTCATTTTCAACTGTTTTATTTTTTATATTAAAAATCAACATTCAGCTTAAATCCAAAAGGGATAGTCCAAGGCATTACATTCTGCCTTTCAATACCCTGACGAAATCCACCACCACCTGCAGCGTTAGGATCAGCCCAGTAAGCCCTTTCGGGGTCTATACCGATTTTAGCGGCATTCCAAAGCATCAGGTTTCTGGTGTAAACAGAGAATGTTGCATTTCTGGTAATATTGAATAAATTCGGGATTCTGTAGCTCAGGGTGATTTCCCTTAACTTAATGAACGATGCATCAAAGGTAACCTGCTTGTTAAAGCTCCAGGGATACGCATCAGTCAACGGGATATATTTTGTACCCTCACCACCCAACCATTCGTGGTACTGATTATCCTCTCCAATATAAACACCTGGTATAAATACACCATCGTACAAAGTAGTGGTTCCATCAGAAAGCGGGAACCCTCCGGTTTCCTGTGTGTGTCCCCCTACCCTCGGGAAGTTGCCATTTTGCGGAATAATGTATTTTTCAGGATCAGATTTTAACAGTGCAACCAGTTCGTCTTTAGTATATAAGCCTCCGGGGATCAGGTTGTCCAGTTGCCTTTGCGATTTCCAATCAGACTCCCCGTAACGATAAGTGAATGACATAAAGTTACCACCGTTTCTCCAATCGAAGCTTAACCCCAACGACCAGCGTTTCCATGTCAAAGTTGACTGTAATCCCATCAGGAACCTGGGATTATAATTACCCACCTTTTCGTTGTTGGGATTTCCATTCCCGCCAGGTAATTCCTGCCACTGCATACTACCGTCTGAATCCGGTGTTCCATCATATTCGATAATCGGCCAGCGATAGTATGGAGACGTGGGATCTGTTACTTGTAAATATCCACGGCTGTACAGGTCACCAATTTCCTGCCCTACAAAAGTGTAGGCGCCTGCACTGGCTTCACCCCAGAAAGAGAAGAAATCAACTCCATCCATCAATTCTCTTAAATAAACACGGTTTCTCGTAAAATTCGCATGAACATCCCAGGTCCAGTTTTGAGTCCTCAGGGGTGTACCGCCCAGCCCGATTTCCCAGCCACGGCTGTTCAGCATGCCTGCATTCACCCTCTTTCTGATATAACCTGCAGAAGATGGCATATCTATATTAAATATCTGGTTCCTGTTTTTAAGATCATAGTAGGTCAGGTCAAATCTCAGGCGATTGTTATACATCCCGAAATCAATTCCTCCTTCAATTGAAGTGGATATCTCGGGCTTCAGATAGGGATTATACTGTATGTCGGGTATGCTTCCGCTTATCAACGACCCCCATGAGCCCATACCCAATGTGGGATACAATGTATAGGGATCAGTATCATTTCCTGCCTGCGCCCATCCGCCCCTGAGTTTCAATAAAGAAATGCTGGAAGGCAGGTTGAAAGTAGAATTTGCTAACCAGCTTAAAGATGCGGACGGATAGAAGTAGGAACGGTTATCAGCCGGTAAAGTACTGGACCAATCATTTCTGGCTGTCAGATCCAGGTATAACTGATCTTTAAATCCTACGGAAGCCATGGCATATAAGCTGTAGATATTCTTCCTTCCTTTATTATTTCCGGTAACATCAGGATTATTCCTGTCTAAGTTTATCACATTCTGCACATTGTAAAGTCCCGGTACTGATAAATCCCTTCCCCCGGCTGTTGCTTTTCTCCAATTAGCCTGCATATAGTTACCACCTGCAGAAACACTAAAATCAAAGTCGCTTACTTTCTTTTTGTAGCTGATCAAAAAATCAGTATTTACCTCCTGGCCAAACAAATTCTCTAGATAGTATCCTCCCTGGGGTAATGAAGTGTAACTCCAGGGAATTTTTGTTTCCCTTTGTTCGTTGCTCGTATTAAGTGTACCACGAACAAAGGCTGTCAGGTCTTTTGTTAGTTTTAAATCAACTTTCACGTTGCCAATAAGACGATCTCTTACAAATCCGTTCTGAATACCCAATGCAAGGAAATAGGGATTATTCTTATTATTTGCGTATTTCAATTGTTCCATTCCTTCCAGTGCCGGTTTCCATATAGACTTGAATTCAGTCATATCCACATATGCTGCATCGTAAATGGCTTCCAGCGGATTTGCATTACGCTCGCCCGTATTGGGACGGCTATTGGAATTTGACCGGGACCAGGTAAGATTACTACTGATAGAAATTCCTTTGCTTACATCATACGATCCCGCCAGGGCGATGCTATTTCTGTACAAATCCTGACCAGGTATCAACCCCTGATTACGCATGTTATTGTAGGAAATTCTATAGGATCCCTTTTCATTTGATCCTCCTACAGAAACATTATTCGTTGTAGTAAATCCGGTATTGAGAAAGTTTTTCATATTATCCCTGTAGGACTTTAGCTCAGTTGCAACGGGTTGACCATTTGCATCTAAAGGGCTATTCCATTGCACAGCAGTATTTCCCTTATCCAAAGGTATTCCACCCCAATAGGCAGATGCAGGATTCATCTGATTGGGGCGCTCTCCATTGGCATGCTTATAGTGAAGATCGAGGTAACGATACGGCTGCTCCCACACATTGGATGTAGAAAAGCTGACACCAAATCCCTTTCCTTTTTTACCGGACTTGGTTGTGATTAATATTACGCCGTTACCTGCCCTGGATCCATATAAAGCAGAAGCGCTGGGACCTTTTAACACTGAGATGCTCTCAATATCATCCGGATTAATATCAGATATAGCATTTCCATAGTCTACCCGGTTTCCACTGCCTTTATCACTTACATTCTGCAATGAGCTACCCATGGGTACCCCATCAATTACATACAATGGCTGGTTGTTGATCAATGAGCTTGCCCCCCTGATGATAACACTGATAGAAGAGCCTACACCGCTGGTTTGGTTAATTGTAACACCCGAAACACGTCCGGCCATGGAGGTCAGCATATTTTCATTTGCTACATGCGTCATATCATCTCCCTTCACGGTGCCGATGGAGTATCCTAAAGATTTCTTCTCCCTGGTCAATCCCAATGCTGTTACTACCACTCCCTCCAGTTCCTGCGCATCGGACTCCAGGAAAATGCTTACAGAGGCTTTTCCGTCTACAGCAACCTCCTGTGATTGATATCCAACAGAAGAAAACACCAGGACTGCTGAAGAATTTGCAACATTTAAAGTAAAATTTCCATTTCCGTCAGTTGTGGTAGCATTGGATGTACCCTTTTCCGTTACGGTTACACCTGCAACAGGACCATTGGCATCCGCTACGTTTCCGCGGACAACAAAATCAGCTTCAATGCTCTCTGACGAAGGACGGACAGCTATTACGCTGCTTTCTGTACGCTGCACGTTGAAGCCATCTTTCCTGATAACATATACTTCCTTTACTTTTTCAAAATGCAACCCGGCTGGCGTTAAAACATTCTCCAACACGATATCCGGATTAACATGCTTCGCGGCATCAAGATCAGAATAATGAACGGTGATCTCTTTTAGGGCATCTGACTGATAGCTATAGTACACATTACTATATGCTTTTTTGAACTCTTTCATAAAAGTTCCGAGTGACGCCTTTTTAGCGTTCGTCTCCGGAACTAAGGTTGGTTGATTGTCGGGCAGAGACAACAGCGCTTCCTGTGCCGTTGTTCCTGTTACAATCATCAGCAGCAAAAACGTTGCTGAGACTGCTCCTAAGCAGCGTTTTGAAAAAAAACGGCCTTTCATCATAACTGTTTTGATTGATGGTTAAATAATTAATGATCACTTTAATTAATAAAAACTTTTTCATTTGTTTCCGAGACCGACACGTCCAGTGTTTTTTCAATCACCCTGATAAGGGTTGAATAATCTTCCACGGAAACCACGGCTGATATTTTCATATTGTTTAGTTTATGGTTGTTCAATACGACCTCCGTTCCGTAAAACTGCTCGATCAGTTTCACTACTGTTGTCAGCGGCGTATTATCAAAATGCCACTCATGGTCGTCCCAGGCAGCTGTATACAGACCAGGCTGTATATCTTCTTTTTGCAGCTCCCCGTTGCGTGCATCGTAGTTCAGGGATTGACCGGGTAACAAAGACCCGATCGTTCTGCCTGCATCTTCAGCAAAACTTACATCTACACTGCCGTGAGCGAGCACAATATTTGTGGTGGCAGCCCGTGTATTCACATTGAACTCTGTGCCGGTCACCCGCACAGAGAGCTGGGGCGTATGTACCATGAACGGCTTGCCGCTATTCTTCTTCACTTTAAAAAAGCCGTTTCCTTCCAGATAAATATCCCTGGTAGCAGAAGTGCCGAACGCCTCATGGTATCTGATGGAAGAGTTGCCATTCAATACCACCACCGAACTGTCGGGCAGCAATATTTCCTGTATTTGTTTGGAAACGGTGGTAATCTTCACCATGTCTGTATATCCACGTTCCTCCTGTGGCTTCCGCAACATGACAGTGCCCGTCAGCATTATTAAAGCCACTGCAGCTGTCAGCCCCCATTTACGAAACGGATCCCCGATCTTCTTTTCATCGTTCTTCTGTTCGGGTAAATTCAGCGCTTTAAATATAACCGACTTCAGTTCCGTTTTTTCCTCTGCTGTTAAAGCATCGGTCTGTTGTCCGGAACCTTTCAGCTGTTCTACAAGCTTTCTCGCACCCAGCACTGTTTCTCTCTGCAGGGGATAAACTTCCAGGAATGCTTTCCAGAATACATCAGCCGTATCATCAGGTGTTAATACCCAATGCTGGAAATAGTCGTCAGATGCGAACTCTTCTTCCCTGAAATTCCTGTAGTAGCTGTGACTATGCATTCGTAATATACAAGGAGAGGGTAAAAGGAGATTATATACTCAACGTATATATTTTTTTTAAGTGGTTTACAATTATATAATAAGCTGAATAATGAGTATATACCTGTGCGGTTATCTGCACCCGATAAATACAATAATTAATATGTCATCATGCCCATTGGGATCATTGCAACTCCTCTGATTGTTGCTAACCTGTTTTTACCAATAATGACCGCTGTGAGCCGGTTTTTTGTATTCAATGTAGACCTGTCTGTAAAGAGCACGATGGACTTCGATGCCATCAGTCCAAACCCCATTTTTACTGTAGCCACAGCCACCAATAATGTTTTTCAGGTAATTGATTCCTCTTTCGGTTTGCCGGAAGAACTGGCGCCCATTCTTTCTGACAAGCGCAGGGCATTTTATATGGGGATAAATGAAACCATTCCTCCCAAATGGAGGATCAGGGGTTTCGGGGAATCACTTAGTACATCCTGGCCCGTTTACCTGCCCGGTGAAATGACGCTGATAAAAGCGGAGTGTTATATCCGCCAGAGCAGCCCCTCCCTGCCGGATGCCATAGCGGAAATCAACCAAATAAGAACCAAGACCGCGGCCACGGATCCTTTTGGCATAGGCGCTGAAGAACCGGCTTATGCCGGCACAGCAGCATCTGAAGCCCTGCTTACGGAAATTTACCGGCAACGTTGTATTGAATTGTATATGTCCGGATTAAAGCTGGAAGATATGCGCCGCTTCAGCCGCCCCGATTCGGAAAAGAAAAGAAACCTGTTTCCTTATCCTTTCAGGGAGAGGGACAACAATCCCAATACACCGGCTGATCCGTCTTTTTAGCGGGCTGGTGCCAACAAATTAACCGAAGAAGCTGTATAAAAAACGCAGACCTTACACCTGGTTTCCTGCCACTGATACACAAAGGAATACTTACCCTTGTGTGCCAGTGGCTTTTTTATAGCAACAACTAATCCCTGGTTGCCGATCAATACATTAATGAAGATCTTACAAATCGAAAATCAAAAACCCAAAATTAGAAAATCAGAAATCCCTGTAGTGCTCTATTTCTTTGCCGGAGCAGGAAGCTTTTTTACCCAAAAGTACAATGCTGCCCCTACGATCACCAACAGGGAAGAGATCAGCTCAGCCTGTGTGGGATGAAAGCCCCAAATGTCATACTTGGTATTTACGCGGATCTTTTCAATGAAGAAGCGCTCTACGCCATTCATCACCAGGTACATAGCAAATATTTGACCGGGGATGGTTATTTTTCTGCGCAGAAACATTAAGATGAAAAACAAAATACCACACATAACCGTTTCATAAAAAGGCGTAGGATATGCAGGTACAGGCAATGCCGTGCAATAATCTCCTTCGCAACCTGCGATCCTGAACCCTTCCTCATTCACGTTATGTGCATAAGGGTAGGCTACCATCCAGACTGGCAGGAAAGAAGGAGCTTTGGTAGAAATATGCGGAATATCGTCTTCTCCGAATTCACTGGCAAAAATAGCTTTATGCTGTTCCACGGCTTTATCAAAATCTCCCGGCTGCGCCAGCATGGCCTTCCCCTCACTGGTGGTTACATAGGCGCTGTTAGGCACTCCCCAGTCGCCATCGCCGCTTACCTGGCAACCAATTCTGCCGATGGCATAGGCAATCATCAAAGCCGGGGCAGCCGAATCTACCAAATGACGAATAGAAATTTTCTTTTTACGTGCATACCACAATATGGCAACCGTAGCGCAGATCAATCCTCCATAGAAGGTAAGTCCGCTGGGGGATAACAGGTTTTCTACCGGGTTTTGAATAAACCTGTCCCAATTCTCCAGGTTATCAAAAACTTTGGCGCCCGCAAATCCGAAAATAGCCGCCAATACTATAATATCCCCAACTCTTTCATGCGGCCAAACCCGCACCTTACGCTCTTCCGGCTTTGCCAGTTTTTGCCTGCTCTTTTCCCTGTATCGCAACCATGCAAACAAAACTGCCAGAACAACTCCTCCCAACAGGCTCCCTTTTGACGAAAAAATATATTCCTGCGGCGGAAGCCCCTCGTTGCTAAAGAAAATACCCAGCAGCTTATACCCTATCAAAAAACCGAAAATAGCATTACTGATCAGCTCCCCGGTAGTAGCAGGTTTACCCACAACAACGGTTTCTTCCACGGGAAACAATAACTGCAGCCGCTCTTTTCTTTTCAATTCTCTTGTTAAGATAAAAGCCGCCGCTACAAAAGCTATCGCAACAAAAAAGCCAAACGAATTGATGTATTTGGTCCACGCCCACGGTTCAACACCAAATGTATCTTTCAGAAAAAAATATAGATTGGGATACATGCCATTAATTAATTGAACCGCAATGTTACTGTAAAATAATGGATTGGAGGGATAGAAGTTTCAGGACGCAAGGCACAGGTTGCAGGGAAGAAAGCAGGTAGTAAGACCGTAAGATGCAAACCTTTACTACCTGCCTCTTACGATCCTATAACTCCTGCCACTTATCAAATCAGTTACAATATTCATCAAAAGCAGCGATCAGGTTGCCGGCGATCAACTGTGCCGGTCTGCCTTCTATCTGGTGCCTTTCAATAAAATGAACCAGTTGCCCGTCTTTAAATAATGCAATAGCGGGAGAAGAAGGCGGATAAGGTAACAGGTGTTCCCTTAATTTCTTTATAGCGTCTATGTCAAAACCCGCAAAGCTGGTGGTAAGATGATCCGGTTTTTTAGCGGCGTTATGTACAGCCATCAGCACCCCGGGACGGGCGCTTCCTGCCGAGCAGCCACATACCGAATTGATCATTACCAGAGTAGTGCCTTTTTGCTCAATTGCTTTATCTACCTGTTCGGGAGTTAACAATTCTTCAAATCCATAATCGGTTAACTCCTCTTTCATTGGAATTACTATTTCTGCTGGATACATGTTTCAAAAGTTTAGAGGCAAAGTTACACAAATCCTCGCTTGAATCTATATTAGCACCCAACAAGACATAATGTCGCTTTTAAAATAAAAAATAAGACACATTGTCAATTATTTTTAGCTAACCCTGTCATCATAGAGCATTAAACTGCAGATTTTATCATTGGAACATTGTTTGATCCACCATAACCACATTCAAAAACAAAAACAAAAAATAAAAACTATGAAACTTGTAAAGGTAAATGGAGCACCCGCTCCCAAAGTATGGGGTTCTATCCTGGATGAATTCTTTAATGAAGCCTGGGGAAAAGATGCCGGTCTGCCTTCCTTCAGCAAAGTGCCGGCTAACATACACGAAACCAATGATGCATACCATATTGAGGTAAGTGTGCCGGGATTGAAAAAAGAGGACATCAATATATCAATAGACAAAGACCTCCTGACCATTTCTTACGAGAAGAAGGAAGAAACCAAAAGCGAAGAATACAAAACCGTCCGCAGGGAATTTCATACTGAAAGCTTCAAACGCAGCTTTTCTTTGAGCGAAAAGATCAATGCGGAAGCTATACAGGCTAAATACGAAAATGGTGTGCTTACACTGCAGTTGCCTAAAAAGGAAGAGCTGCAACCTTCCACCAGGCAGATAACAATAAGCTAAACTTTGTGTGAATTAAGGTTGGATTAGTAAGGCAAGCATGCTACATTTTTCATATGTGGCATGCTTTTTTAATTTTAGCATTGCTATAAACAATATTAAAAGGTATTCCAAGTTTAATTGTTATATAATGTACTACTTTTGCAATCAATTATTTAACCCTTTAAAGACTGGAAAATTGATCAATAAATCTTTGATCTGGGCATTGGCTCTGATAATTGGTTTTACCCTTCCGGCATTTTCACAGGAACCTGATACCCTGAAAGTTCCGGTACAAACAGTAGACTCTCCCCAAGTCACATCTCAAGCGGATACCATATTCAGGCCTATTCCGCAGGAAGATACTGTGTTGAGGATCAGGAACCTGAACCCCTACATTACACTTCATGTGGACTCTACACTGGAATATGAGCTTGAGATCAATAAAGATCAATCCAAATATTACTGGTACCTGATGAACGCTCCTGTGGGATTGCGTATCAATCGTAATACAGGGCTGCTGAACTTTAAAGCGGAAAAAGGCTTCTTCCTGTCAGGCCGGCTGAAATATGACTATGAATATAAGGTACGGCTCGGTATCCAAAACCTTGACAACCCTGTTGATAAGATCGATACCTCCTTTACCCTGATGTTTTACAACACGGAGATCATTCCGTCTAAAGTAAAACCGGCGGTCAATAATATTTTATATGTGGATGAAGGCGATAGTATAGCCTTTAAGGTTCAATGCGAAGAGGGCAGCTTTCCGATAGAAAAGATCACAATGACCAGCAATTATTCCATACGAACACTTGGCGTGGTATCGAAGTGTGGCGATGATTTCGTCTGGAGCCCTCCGTTCGGCTTTGTAAAATCTACAGATGCCGGCAAAGAAAAAAAAGTGATCGTAAACTTCATTGGCGTCAACAAGTTCAATGTCAGGGATACAGCTGTGGTTAATATCGTGGTAAAAGAAAATATCAACTACCCCCAAAAAGTGCTGGAATTTAATGATGTCAAAAAATCGGTCAACAAATATATCACTCAATTGAAGGCTACTTTTATGTTCCTTGACAAGCAGGTAAGGCGGAATGGACGTAGCCGCACCACTTTTGAGCTGACATCTGCCGCTACAGCGCTGGGAGGAACAGTATTTTCTTCGCTGCCCACTGATGGGCAGAAGACCGCGGGCAAGATATTACCGAGTGCCGGTGTAGCTATGGTGCCTGTTAAAGAAAGCGTTTCGCCCCAAAAGAAAGCGGAACAATCTTCAGCGTCCCTGGTAAGGAGCAGCATCAAGCGATTGGAGTACATGTTACAAAACAACAACCTCGTTGGCGATAAGGATCCCGAAATACTTAACAAAACTGCCACCATGAAGAAGGAACTGAAAGACATTCAGATGCAGTTGATAGAAGTGCCCCTGGTGGAAATAGAAGACTCGGAGGCTAATCTTGACAAGTATTTTAACAGTCCTAAAGTGAACAAGAAATACAAGATGAATAAATAGTAAGTTATTGGTAGTCCAATAAAAAGTTACAGGACGCAGGTAGCAGGATACAGGATGAACCCCTGAACCTGCTACCTGCAACTCCTTCCTCCTATTCCCCTAAAAATTCATCAATATCCCTTCTTTCCTTTTTAGTGGGACGCCCCACCTTGCTCAACCGTTTACCGGTATGAAAGCTGGCGGCCTGGTAATGTACCTGTTCCTTTTCTTCTTCCGGGGTGATATCGAGGTAATATTTGATCGCTTCACTATATTGTACCCGGTTAGACAGTAAATCCGTCACCTTTATTTTCCAGAAACGGGCTTCTGTTTTAACATCATATACATCTCCCACTTTCACATTCCTGGAAGCCTTTACCTGCTCTTCATTCAGCTTTACCCTTCCCTTGTCACAAGCTTCTGATGCCAGGCTGCGGGTTTTAAAGATCCGTATAGCCCACAGGTATTTATCTAACCGCAATTTTTCCTTATTCTCCGCCATAATTTTCAGCAATTCTGTAATTTAATATGCTTCTTTTGTTAATAAAGCAGGAACGCATGAATAGTTTTTCTAAAATCTTTGGCAGCTTTTGTTTTTCTCCTTTACTTAGCCGCCAAATCAAAAAGCTATGCTGATGGCATCAACAATTCGCCGCGTGGTACTTATTATTTGCCTTTTCGTACCTGCTGCATTAACTGCCCAGTTTAAAAATAAGGAAATTACCTGGACAAAAGAAGGGAGCGGTTTCTACCAGGTAACAGAAAACGGTATCCTGCTTGTAACACCCGCTGCTGCGCAACCGGTCAGTATACTGGCATATGCATCGGAGTATACCCCCAAAGGAAAAACACCATTGGAAGTAGCCGACTTTGAAGTCAGCGACGACAAGAACCTGTTGCTGATCTTTACCAATACCGCAAGGGTATGGCGGTATAACACAAGGGGTGATTACTGGCTGGTCAACAAAACGAACAAAACATTAACACAAATAGGAAAAGACAAACCATCACAAAGCCTGATGTATGCGAAGCTATCGCCGGATGGGAAAAAGGTTGCTTATGTGAGTGACAGGAATATTTATGTGGAAGAGATCGGTACGGGTAAAACTACTGCCCTTACCACTGATGGTAACCGGCAGTTGATCAACGGTACCTTCGACTGGGTTTATGAAGAAGAGTTTGGCTGCCGGGACGGCTTCAGATGGAGCACAGACAGCAAGCATATTGCGTATTGGCAGGTAGATGCCAGGCAAACCCGCGATTACCTGATGATCAATACTACTGATTCCATCTATTCCTTTACGATACCCGTAGA
>Ga0222419_101016_pt1 | contig 12770 bp, 13 predicted proteins | sample 1B20Ametagenome_FD_182474 | JGI IMG/M metagenome (GOLD analysis project Ga0222419, IMG submission 182474) | Enriched microbial communities from leaf-cutter ant dump, University of Wisconsin, Madison, United States - 1B20A (version 2) | ecosystem: Environmental > Terrestrial > Nest > Insects nest... | reverse complement strand
GTCCAGTTGAACACCTTCACGCCGGTCGGGATGGCGATCAGCATGGTGCCGTACATGAAGAACAACTGGCCCGTGACCGGCATGCCGACGGTGAACATGTGGTGCGCCCAGACGATCATCGACAGCGTCGCGATCGCGGCGATCGCATACACCATGGAGGTATAGCCGAAGAGGCGCTTGCGCGCGAACGCCGGGATGATCTCGCTGATCATGCCGAATGCGGGCAGGATCATGATGTAGACCTCGGGGTGGCCGAAGAACCAGAAGATGTGCTGCATCATGACCGGGTCGCCGCCGCCGGCGGACACGAAGAAACTCGTGCCGAAGTGGCGATCGGTCAGGGTCATGGTGAGCACGCCCGCGAACACCGGCATCACCGCCAGCAGCAGGTAGGCCGTGATGAGCCAGCTCCAGCAGAACATGGGCATCTGCATGAGCTTCATGCCGGGGGCGCGCATGTTCAGGATGGTGACGATGATGTTGATCGCGCCCATGATGGATGACGCGCCCATGAGGTGCAGCGAGAAGATGGCGTAGTCGAGCGACATCGGCATCTGCAGGGACAGCGGCGCATACAGCGTCCAGCCCCCGGCGGGAGCGCCGCCCGGCATGAAGAACGTCGCCGAGAGCATGATCCCGGCAGGCACGAGCAGCCAGAAGCTGAAGTTGTTCATGCGCGCGAACGCCATGTCGGATGCGCCGATCTGCAGCGGAATCATCCAGTTGGCGAAGCCCACGAAGGCCGGCATGATGGCGCCGAACACCATGATGAGGCCATGCATCGTGGTGAAGGAGTTGAACATCTCCGGATTGACGATCTGCAGGCCGGGCTCGAACAGCTCGGCACGGATGAGCATGGCCAGCGTACCCCCCACCATGAGCATGGTGAAGGAGAACAGCAGGTACATCGTGCCGATGTCCTTGTGGTTGGTGGCGAAGAGCCACCGGCGCCAGCCCGTCGGCACGTGATGGTGGTCATCATGCGCCTGCGCAAAGCCGCCCGCCTGGCCGTGGTTGTCCAAAACTGCACTCATGCTCGACTCCTCGTTACGCGTTGTGCATCAGCACTCATTGGGCCTGCTGGGCCACGATGACGGAAGAAGTCGCCGCCTGGCCGACTTTGGCCGCGCCATCCGCGCCCGCTGCCTTCTTCTTCAGCTGCTCCTGCACCCACTTGGTGTAATCCTCGCCCGAGACGACCTTGACATGGATGGGCATGTAGGCGTGCTCCTTGCCGCACAGCTCGGCGCACTGGCCATAGTAGTCGCCGATCTTCTCGGCCTTGAACCAAGTGTCGCGCACGAAGCCGGGAATGGCATCCTGCTTCACGCCGAACGAGGGCACGAACCACGAATGAATCACGTCGTTGGCGGTGGTGATCACGCGCACTTTCTTGTTGACAGGCACCACGAGGGGGTGGTCCACCTTCAGCAGATAGTCGTCGCCCTCGGGCGTGCCGGCGCTGGAGAGGGCGCGCTGCGCGGGATCCAGCGTGGAAAGGAAACCGATGCCTTCGCCCTCGCCCGCCAGGTAGTCGTACCCCCACTTCCACTGGTAGCCAGTGGCCTTGATCGTGAGGTCGGGGTTGCTCGTGTCCTTCTGGGCGATGATCACCTTGGTGGCCGGCGCGGCCATGCCGATCACGATGAGGAAGGGCACGATGGTCCAGGTCACCTCGACCACGGTCGATTCGTGGAAATTGGCCGACTTGGCGCCGCGCGACTTGCGGTGGTTCAGTATCGAATAGAACATCACGCCGAAGACGCCGATGAAGATCAGCGTGCAGATGATCAGCAGCATCCAGTGCAGGTCGATCTGCGCTTCCGCGATCTTGGTGACGGGCGGGTGCAGGTTCAACTGGTTGACCGCCGGCCCCCCAGGGAGATCCTGAACCGCATGGGCCGCGGTGGCCAACCAGGTACCGCACAGAAGCAGCGGGGCAGCCAGTCGGTTGGAAATGCTCTTCATAGTTCTCCCACTTCTCTGCGAGGCACGATCAGCGCGGGCCAACGCCCGCGCACCAGCGGCCTCCAGCACCGCGCGAGCCGCTTCAGACTCACACGCCGCCAGATGCCGCGTACAACGATCCGGGTGCGCCGCCATACCGCGGCGCGAATTCATTTTTCTCGACACTATCAATGTCCATGCGAGCCGCCGAAGCGGCACGTCGTCTCCATGTGCGGCCGCTCCCGGCGCCACGATGCAACGCTGTGGCAGGCGCGCGGCCCGCGTCTCAGCGCCCCGTCGCAGCCTGCGGGACAACCGTTCCTTGTCAAACGAAAATTTTAACCACTTATGCGCCGGGGTGTTGGCTGGCGCCTTGATTCGTGCCGATCTGGGCCAGGTACTCCGTTTTGGTCTTGGTCCAGGTGCGCTGCTCGCGCGGCGCGCGCGGCGTGGGTTTGAAGGCGTGGCCGTAGATGATCTCGAACGTCAAGGCCAGTTGGCCCCCATTTTTTTCATCGGCGAGTTCCTCGGCGATGGCCTGTTCGAGCTGCTGCTTCCAGTGGCGCCCACGCAACGCGGGAAACCGCCGGGGATGCAGGTTGCGTCCCAGGCCGCGCAGTTCCTGCAGCAAACGCCCGGGCGCCGTGAACGTGAGGATGATGCGCTCCATGTCCATGACCGGTTCGGCGAAGCCCGCCGCCGCCAGCATGTCGCCCCAGTCGTGCATGTCGGTGAACGTGTGGCTGGGTTCGGGCCAGCCCCGTTTGGCATACAGCGCACGCAGTTCGCGCAGGGTGTCCGGCCCCAGGCACGAGAACATCACGAAGCCGTCGGGCCCGAGCGCCTGGTGCCACTGGGCCATGAGCGCCTGCGGCTGCGCCGTCATGTGCAGCGCCATGTTGGCCCATACCATCTGCATGCTCGCCGGTGCCGGCTCCGCGAAATGCACGGACGGCCCGAACCAGCGCGCCGCGTTCCACCAGGGGCGCTGCAGCCGCGCCCGCGCCTCGGCCCGCGCCGGCGCGCTCGTGGTTTCGTGCACCCACTGCTCGGCCCGGGGCAGGCCGGCCGCGACGAGCGCATGCGCCTGCATGCCGCCGCGCACCGGATCCCAGTCGCACCAGTTGCCGGGCGGGATCACGATCCAGCTCAGGCGCTCCTGCATGCGCCGCGCCACCTCCTCGTGCAGCCACGGTGAAGGCGCCTGCGCCAGGGCATGCCAGCGCGCGGCCGCAAGGGGATCGATGGTAGGTGGGCTTTTTTCCGGCATGGCGTCCTGCAAACCGGCGCGAGTATATTGACCCCATGCCCTTCACACGGTCGTTGGGGACATACCTTGCCTTCAGCCACTGGCTGCCCAGCCAGTGCGCGGTCTGCCGGACCTGGCCCTCGCCGCGGATCTGCGCGGCCTGCCTCGCGCGGTTCGCGCCCACGGCGGCGCGCTGCGTCCGTTGCGCGGCCCGCGTCCCCGACGGCGTGCGCCAATGCGGCCAGTGCCTGCGCGAGCACGGCGGGCTGGACCACTGCATTGCCGCCGTCGACTACGGCTGGCCGTGGGCGGGCCTCGTGGCCCGGCTGAAATTCCATGCGGAACCCGGGTTGGCGGCCACGCTCGCCCCCGTCATGCGCGGGGCCAACGGCGCCGGCGAGGCGCTGCATGCCTGCGATGCGCTGGTACCCGTTCCGCTGGCCCCGCAGCGCCTGCGCCAGCGCGGCTACAACCAGTCCCTTTTGCTCGCGCGGCGGATATGTCCCGGAAAACTGCGCCCCCAATGGCTCGAACGCCCACACGAAACCGAGGCCCAGAGCCACCTCGGCCGGCACGAGCGCCTGCGCAATCTGCTGGGCGCCTTCGCCGCGCCCGCCGCCGCCCACGATGAGCTGCGGGGAAAACACGTGCTGCTGGTGGACGACGTGATGACGACCGGGGCCACCCTGCACGCCGCGGCCCACACCCTGCGCGCCGCCGGCGCCGGTCGGGTCGGCGCCCTGGTGTTCGCGCGCACGCCCTGAGACCATGAACAGGCTCTGACGCGGGCTGACAATCCGGACCATGTTCCATATCGTCCTGGTCGAACCCGAAATCCCACCCAACACGGGCAACATCATCCGCCTGGCCGCCAACACGGGCTGCCGGCTTCATCTGGTGGAGCCGCTGGGCTTCGCGATGGAAGACCGGCTGCTGCGCCGCGCGGGGCTGGACTATCACGAATGGGCCGACGTGCGCCGCTACGCCGGCTGGCAGGCCCTGCTGGACGAGGAGCGCCCCGACAGCCGCAGGATGTTCGCGTTCACGACGCACGGCACGCGCTCGGTCTACGAAGCCTCGTTCGCGCCGGGCGACTGGCTGGTCTTCGGTTGCGAAACACGGGGCCTGGCCCCACGGCTGCGCGACAGCTTCGCGCCCCCGCAGCGCCTGCGCCTGCCGATGCGGCCCGAACAGCGCAGCCTGAACCTCTCCAACGCCGTGGCCGTGGCGGTCTTCGAGGCGTGGCGGCAGAACCGCTTTGCCGGCAGCGCAGCCCCTCAGGCCGCACCGTAGCTGCGCACCAGCGACTCGGCAACACAGACCGGCTTGTCGCCGCCTTCACGCTCGACCACCACCTCCCAGGTCATCTGCACGCCATCGGGCTCGAGCGGCTCGACGGCGGCCAGCGTCATGCGCGCGCGCAGGCGCGAGCCCACGGGCACCGGCGCCGGAAAGCGCACGCGGTTCAGGCCGTAGTTGATGCCCATGCGCGCGCTCTCGACGGCGAAGGCCTGCTCGAAAAACGATGCGAGCAGCGACAGGGTGAGGAAGCCGTGCGCCACGGTGCGCCCAAAGGGCCCGTCGGCGGCGCGCTGGGGGTCGACATGAATCCACTGGTGGTCTCCCGTCGCCTGTGCAAACCGGTCGATGCGCTCCTGCGTGATGCGCGTCCAGTCGGTGACGGCCACTTCCTGCCCGACGCAGGCGGCCAATTCGCGGTAGTCCTTGAATACTCTCATGCGAGGCACTGTAACGGCAGCACCCACGCCGCAAAGTCGATCAGGCGACAGCCCTCAGGCGCGATCCAGCCACGTGCACAAGGGCCGCCATTGCTCCAGATCGCGCGGCACGCGCGCGGGCGCCAGGTCGAACAGCGTCAGGCCGTGCGCCGCCAGATGCACATAGTTCTGCGTGTTGCGCAGGAAGCCGAGCACCGGCAGGCCGAGCGTCGCGATGAACTCCCGCAGTTGGTCGGCGGCCAGGGTGCGTTCGTCCACCCGCATGCCCACGATGCCGATGCGCCTGGGGTTGTCCACGTGCAGTTCCCGCAATTCGTCGAGAAACTGGCGTGTGGCAAAAATGTCGAACACGCTCGCCTGCAGCGGCACCACGATGCGATCGGCCTTGCGCAGCACGTCCTTCAGGCGCCAGCCCTGCAGCCCTGCCGGTGTATCCAGCACGGCGCTGTGCACGTCGCGCGGGGGCCTGCCGAGCCAATCGGGGCTGGCCTCCCACAGCGCGATCGGACGCGCCGCCGCGGGGCGCTGGGAGAGCCACCACCGCGCCGACTGCTGGCCATCGATGTCGCCCAGCGCCACCGAATGGCCGCGGCCGGCGTAGTAGCCTGCAATATGGGTCGCGAGCGTGGACTTGCCCACGCCCCCCTTGGGATTTGCCACCGCGATCAGCGCCATGTCGCCCGCTTTCACCAAAAACGGCTCTCAGCCGTCGCAACACAACCGCGGCCCGCTATCAATCCGAGAGAATACGATGCGATAGCGCCCGCACCAGAGGCGGTCTACTCTAACGCAGACCACGTGCCCGGGCCGCACGCCGGCCGGCGTGTACGAAAATGGGCCGTACACGCAAGCCGCTGCAACCTGGACGCATTCTCACGCTCCAACGACGATTCGAGACCCTTCCTCACATCCATCATGGCCCACGCCCCCGTCTGGCTCACCTACGGCTTCACCTACCTGACGGCTGCCGTGGTGGCCGTGCCCATTACCCGCGCGCTGGGGCTCGGGGCGATCGTGGGCTACCTGGCCGCGGGCATCGCCATCGGCCCCTGGGGCCTGGCGCTGGTGAGCAACGTGCAGGACATCCTGCACTTCGCCGAGTTCGGCGTGGTGCTGATGCTGTTTCTCATCGGCCTGGAACTGCAGCCCAGCCGCCTGTGGAGCATGCGCCGCCCGATCTTCGGCCTGGGCGGCGCGCAGATGCTGTCATGCACGCTGCTGCTGGGCGCGGCGGCGTGGCTCTGGGGCCTGCCCTGGCGCATCGGGCTGGTGGCGGCGCTCGGGCTGGCGCTGTCGTCGACCGCCATCGCGCTGCAGATCCTCGCCGAGCGCAACCTCATGCGCAGCGAAGGCGGGCAATACGCGTTTTCCATCCTGCTGTTCCAGGACATCGCCGCCATCCCCATCCTGGCGCTGCTGCCGCTGCTGGGCGCCACGGGCAACGCGCTGCCAGGCACGGGACAGGCGCTGCTGACCGAAATCCTGAAGACGCTGAGCGTGGTCGGCGTGATCATCCTGGGCGGCCGCCTGGCCCTGCGTCCGGTGCTGCGCTGGGTGGCGCAGAGCAAGACGCCCGAGATCTTCACCGCGACCTCGCTCTTTCTCGTGGTTGGCATCGCGATGCTCATGGTGGTGGTGGACCTGTCCATGGCGCTGGGCGCCTTCCTCGCCGGCGTGCTGCTCGCGGACAGCGAATACCGCAGCGAGCTGGAAACCGACATCGAACCCTTCAAGGGCCTGCTGCTCGGGCTGTTCTTCATCGCGGTGGGCATGAGCATCGACTTCGGCGTACTGCTAGCGTCGCCCCTGAAGATGCTGGCGCTGGTGTCCGGATTCCTGGCGCTCAAGGCGGTCGCCATCTACATGCTGGCCCGCGCGACCGGCATGCCCAGCCAGGAGCGCCCGGTCTTCACGCTGCTGCTCACGCAGGGGGGCGAATTCGCCTTCGTGGTGTTCCAGGCGGGCATGAATTTCCAGGCGCTGCCCTCGGACGTCGGTTCGATGCTGATCGCGGCCGTGACGATCTCCATGCTGCTGGGGCCGCTGCTGCTCGTGCCGCTAGACCGCGCGCTGCAGAAGCACTACGCGCAGATGGGCCAGCCCGATGAGTCGCAGCAGGAAGAAGCGATGCCCGAGCCGCAGACGGCCCCGGTGATCATCGCCGGATTCGGGCGCTACGGCCAGATCGTGGCGCGCGTGATGCTCGCCCAGGGCGTGCCCACGACGGTGCTGGACCACAGCGTGGAGATGCTCGAAGTGGCGCACACCTTCGGCTACCGCGTGTTCTTCGGTGATGCCACGCGCGTGCGGCTGCTGCGCAAGGCGGGAGCGGAGCACGCCAAGGTGCTGATGGTGGCCGTGGACACGCCGCAGCAGTCGCTGAAGATCGTGCAGGTGGCGCGCAAGCATTTCCCGAACCTGCGCATCGTCGCGCGCGCCCGGGACGTCTCGCACTGGCACGCGCTGCGTGACCTGGGTGTGACGCTCGTCGAGCGCGAGCTGTTCGAATCCAGCCTGCAGAGCGCGCGGACGGTGCTCGAATGCATGGGCATGGGCACCATCGAAACCCGCACCGTCATCGAGCGCTTTCGCATGCACAACCTCGAACTGGCAGAGCGCCTCTACCCCCACCACAAGGATCGCGAGCGCTTCATCGCAGCCGCCAAGCAGGGACGCGAGCAACTGGTGGAGCAGATGGCGCGCGAACGCGAAGAGCGCCTGCGCACCCCGGCCCCGGACGACGCGCCGCCCGACGCGAGCAACGACGCACGCGCGGCCTGAAACGGCTCCCGCGGCCGTTTCAGGCCGCGCGGGTCAAGCGCCCGCGATGGTGTTGGAAAGCTCGCCGATGCGCTCGACCCGCACCCGCACCACGTCTCCCGGCTGCATGTAGCGCCTGGGCGTGCGCCCCAGCCCCACGCCCGACGGGGTTCCCGTGAACAGGATGTCGCCCGCCTGCAGCGTCATCGCCTCGCTCACGCCGGCGATGATGGCGGCCACGTCGAACAGCATGTCTCGCGTGTTGGCCGACTGCATGAGTTCGCCGTTCAGGTGCGTCTGCAATTGCAGCCCCGCGCCACCCGCTGGCAATTCGTCGGCCGTGACGACCCAGGGGCCCCAGGGACCGGTGCCGTCCACGTTCTTGCCCAGCGTCCACTGGGGCGATCGGAACTGGAATTCGCGGACCGAGATATCGTTGCCGGCGGCATAGCCGAACACGTGGCCGAGCGCGTGCTCCCTAGCGATGCCGCGGCCGCCCGTGCCCACCACGACGACCATCTCGCCCTCGAAGTCCAGGCTGTCGTCGCCGGCCGGCCTGCGCACCACGCTGTCGTGCGCGGCCAGGCTCGTGGCGCTGCGCAGGAACAGCGTCGGATGCGCCGGCAGCTCGAAATGGCTCTCCCTGGCATGGTCGGCGTAGTTCAGCCCCACGCACACAGCTTTGCCGGGCTGCAGCACGGGCGCCAGGAACCGCGCTCCGTCCAGCGGCACGTGGCGCTGCGCGCGCTCGGCCAGCGCCGAGATACCGGCGGCCGACAGGCCGGCGCGCAGCAGCGCTCCGAGGTCGCCGCCAGCTTCGCCCACCAGCGCCAGCGAGTGCTCCCGCGCCACCGCGGCATGCGGCTGGCCATCGACCCATACGGTTGCGAGTTTCATTGCCTTCATCCTCGAAACGGAACCCGGCCAATAATAGGCGAGGCCGAAGAGACCCGACACCGCAGACCATGTTCAATCCCACCCAAGCCGATGTCCGGCGTTTTTTCTGCGCCGTGCAGCGCAAGCAGCAGCAGGCCGCGCCCATGGAAGCGATCGAGACGCTGGCGGGCCTGTGGATCGACGAGCACCCCGAGTACCGCGGCGACCTGCAGGACGAGGCCGCCGCGCTGACCCGCAACTACGACGAGACCCCGGAGCGCACCAACCCCTTCCTGCATCTGTCGATGCACCTGTCGATCAGCGAACAGTGCAGCATCGACCAGCCGCGCGGCATCCGCCAGGCCGTGGAACTGCTGAGCAAGCGGCTGGGTTCGCTGCACGCTGCGCACCATACCGCCATGGAGTGCCTGGGAACCATGCTCTGGGAAGCACAGCAATCGGGGCGCGCGCCCGATGGCGATGCCTACGTGGCCTGCGTGCAGCGGCGCGCCACGCGCGGCTGATCGCATCCCCCGCCGGCGGCCGCAAAAAAACCCGCCAGGGCGGGTTTTTCTTCGAGGGTGCGCCGCAGCGTTCAGCGAAAGCGCGGCTCGGGCACGACCTGCAACTGGGAATCGAGCGAGCCGATGTAGTTGGCCAGCGCCTTGAGTTCGTTGTTGCTGAACTGCGAGGCCACGCCGCCCATGATGGCGTTGGCGCGGCCACTGTACGGGCCTTCCTTGGGATTCTTGTAGGCCTTGAGCGTCACGTAGAGGTAATCGGGATGCTGGCCCGCGATCCTGGGATAGGCGTCGCTGATGGGCTTGGAGAAGTTCTCGCCGTGGCAGGAGACACAGGCTCCCTTTTCCAGCAGCGCCGACATTTCGGCGCTGGGCGCCTTGGCCGGCTTCTCGGGGACTTCGATCTTCTTGCCGTCCGCGGCGTAGTAGGCCGCGAGGTTGGCCATGTCCTGATCGGTGAGCGAGGCCGCGATGCTGCGCATCGTCGGGAACTTGCGCTCGCCGCTCTTGTATTCGTGCAGCGCCGCGTCGATGTAGCCGGGGTTCTGGCCCGAGATCATCGGCACCTTGTATACCTCGGGAAAGCTCGACTGATAGCCGATGATGTTGTGGCAGCCGATGCACATGGCGTTCTTCTGCGCCCCGGCGGCTGCGTCTCCCTTGATGTCCTGGGCAAAAACCGATGCCGTCGCAAAGGCGACCGCCATTCCCAAACCTATCGTCAATGCTTTATTCATTTTGCGCGCACAATTTATGAGTTGTCTCTTTTTGCTGGCCTCCCGAAGATTATAGGCAGCACTCGCGAAACGATGCACGATCCCACCCATTCTCGATTGATCGCATGAAATTCCAAGGCTCCTCCCACTACGTCGCCACCCCTGACCTGATGCTCGCGGTGAACGCGGCGATGACGCTGCAGCGCCCCCTGCTCGTCAAGGGCGAACCCGGCACCGGCAAGACGATGCTGGCCGAGGAGGTCGCCCAGGCGCTGTCCATGCCGCTGCTGCAATGGCACATCAAGTCGACCACCAAGGCGCAGCAGGGCCTGTACGAATACGACGCGGTGAGCCGCCTGCGCGATTCGCAGCTCGGCGACGAACGCGTCAAGGACATCCAGAACTACATCGTCAAGGGCGTGCTCTGGCAGGCGTTCACGGCCGACGAGCCGGTGGCTCTCCTGATCGACGAGATCGACAAGGCGGACATCGAATTTCCCAACGACCTGCTGCGCGAGCTCGACCGCATGGAGTTCTACTGCTACGAGACGCATGAGATGATCCGCGCGAAGCACCGCCCGCTGGTGTTCATCACCTCCAACAACGAGAAGGAACTACCCGACGCCTTCCTGCGCCGCTGCTTCTTCCATTACATCCGGTTCCCCGAAGCGGAGACGATGAAGAAGATCGTCGAGGTGCACTTCCCCGGCCTCAAGGGCGCGCTGCTGGACGCGGCGATGAAGTCCTTCTACGACGTGCGCGGCCTGCCGGGGCTGAAGAAGAAACCATCGACGAGCGAGTTCCTCGACTGGCTCAAGCTGCTGCTGGCCGAGGAGATTCCGCCCGAGGCGCTGCAGAGCCAGGACGCCAAGGTCTCGATCCCGCCACTGGTGGGCGCGCTGCTCAAGAACGAGCAGGACGTGAGCCTGTTCGAGAAACTCGTCTTCATGAACCAGCGCAACCGCTGACGGGCCGCCCGCCATGCCCGACCGCTTCGTCCCGCCTCTGGCGCAGGCCGCCGGATTCATCGCCGGCGCGCTGGCGGGCTTCGTGCTGGCCCGGCTTCTGGGCGTCGATCTGCTGCACGATGCCTACGGCCCGCGCAGCGTGCTCACGGTGGCGGCCGTCGGCCTGGGCGGCGGCGTGGGCATTGCTGCGGGGCGGCACTGGTGCGCACAGCGCGGCATCACCGGATCACCCAAGGACTGAACCATGGCTTTTGTCGAACCCGTCACCCTGCGCAGCCGCGGCCTGCGGCTGGAACCCCTGGCCCTCACGCACGAGGCGGGCCTCGCGGCCGCCGCCGCCGATGGCGAACTCTGGACCATCCGCGTGACCTCGGTGCCCGAGCCGGGACACACGCGCGCCTACATCGAAACCGCGCTGGCGGCGCGCGAGGCAGGCACGCGCTTCGCGTTCGCCGTCATCGACGAGGCCAGCGGGCGTGTGCTCGGCACCACGAGCTTCCACGACATCCTGCCCGCCGTGAAGCGCATGGAGATCGGCTACACCTTCTATGCCCAGAGCGTGCAGCGCACGCACGTGAACACGACGGCCAAGCTCATGATGATGGGCCACGCCTTCGACACGCTGGGCTGTGCCGTCGTGGGCTGGCGCACGGACAACTTCAACTTCGCCAGCCAGCGTGCGATCGAGCGCCTGGGCGCCCGCAAGGACGGCGTGATCCGCGGCCACCAGTTGCGCCGCGACGGCACGATCCGCGACACGGTGATGTACAGCCTGCGCGCCGGCGAGTGGCCCGAGGCGCGCGCGCAATTGCTCTATCTTCTGCAGCGGCATGCGCAGGCTGCATGAGCGCTGGAGGCGGTTTTGATGCTGATCGACTTTTTCTACACCCTGCGCGCCGCCAAACTCCCGGTGTCGGTCAAGGAGTTCCTGGTGCTGCTGCAGGCGCTCAAGGCGGGCGTGGTGGGGCCGCTGAGCGACGATGCGTGGAGCATGGAGGCGTTCTACCACCTGGCGCGCACGGTGCTGGTCAAGGACGAGAAGCACTACGACAAGTTCGACAAGGCGTTTTCCGCCTACTTCCACGGCGTGGAGCTGCTCGCGGACTTCACGCGCGAGATTCCGGCCGACTGGCTGCGCAAGATGCTGGAGTGCGAACTCACGCCCGAGCAGAAGGCCGCCATCCAGAAGATGGGCTGGGACGAGCTCATGGACACCCTCAGGAAGCGCCTGGAGGAGCAGAAGGAGCGCCACGAAGGGGGCAGCAAGTGGATCGGCACGGGCGGCACCAGCCCCTTCGGCCACGGCGGCACCAACCCTCAGGGCATCCGCATCGGCGGCGCCGGCAAGAACCGCAGCGCGGTCAAGGTGTGGGACCAGCGCGCGTACCGCGACTACGACGATACGCAGGAGCTGGGCACGCGCAACATCAAGGTGGCGCTGCGGCGCCTGCGCAAGTTCGCGCGCGAGGGCAACGAGCTGGAGTTGGACCTGCCCGACACCATCCGCAGCACCGCGGCCAACGCCGGCTGGCTGGACATCAAGATGGTGCCCGAGCGCCACAACAACGTGAAGGTGCTGCTGCTGATGGACGTGGGCGGCACGATGGACGACCACATCCAGCGCGTGGAGGAACTCTTTTCCGCCGTGAAGGCCGAACTCAAGCACCTGGAGTTCTATTACTTTCACAACTGCGTCTACGACTTCATGTGGAAGAACAACCGCCGGCGCTTCGCCGAGAAATTCCCCACCTGGGACATCATCCGCAAGTACAACAAGGACTACAAGCTGATCTTCGTGGGCGACGCGACCATGAGCCCCTACGAGATCCTGCAGCCCGGCGGCAGCGTGGAATACAACAACGAGGAGCCGGGCGCCGAGTGGCTGCAGCGCCTGACGCACGCCTTCCCCAAGTTCGCCTGGATCAACCCCGAGCCGCCGGGCGTGTGGCAGTATCGCCAGAGCATTGCCATCATTCAGCAACTGATGGGCCAGC
>Ga0222419_101012_pt1 | contig 12796 bp, 9 predicted proteins | sample 1B20Ametagenome_FD_182474 | JGI IMG/M metagenome (GOLD analysis project Ga0222419, IMG submission 182474) | Enriched microbial communities from leaf-cutter ant dump, University of Wisconsin, Madison, United States - 1B20A (version 2) | ecosystem: Environmental > Terrestrial > Nest > Insects nest >... | reverse complement strand
TGTTGAAAACAATTACTTCTGCTGCTGTAACTTCTTCCTGCTGTTGTCTTCCTCATTTGTATGCTCATTTCTGAACACTACCGTATTGTCGAAAACATCTACCAGCACCGGCTGGGATTTATCAATATCGCCGGCGAGTATCTTTTTACTCAACTGGTTTACGATCTCTTTTTGGATCAGCCGCTTCAATGGTCTTGCCCCGAACTGCGGATCGTAACCGTTCTCCACCAGGAAGTCGATCGCATAGTCTGTAAATTCCAGCATGATGCCGTTTACAGCCACGAGGTTTTTTAACTGGTTCAACTGTATGTTGATGATCCCCCTGATCTGGTTTTTCAGCAACGGCTGGAACATGATGATGTCGTCTACGCGGTTCAGGAATTCCGGACGGATGATCTGCTTCAGCAGCGCCATCACTTCCACCTTTGTTTTTTCCACCACTTCTTCCATGTTCCGCTCGGTGACATTTTCAAAGTTTTCCTGGATCACATTACTACCCATATTGCTGGTCATAATAATGATGGTATTTTTGAAGTTCACCACCCGGCCTTTATTATCGGTCAGTCTTCCGTCGTCCAGTACCTGCAACAGGATGTTGAATACATCGGGATGTGCCTTTTCGATCTCATCCAGGAGCACCACGCTATAAGGTTTGCGCCTAACCGCTTCTGTAAGCTGTCCGCCTTCATCATATCCCACGTAACCGGGAGGTGCGCCTACCAGCCTGCTCACGGAATGTTTTTCCTGGTACTCACTCATATCTATCCGGGTCATCATGGTATCATCGTCAAAGAGGTATTCCGCCAGTGCTTTTGCTAGCTCGGTTTTACCCACACCGGTAGTTCCCAGGAAGATGAAAGAGCCGATCGGCTTTTTAGGATCGTGCAGACCCGCCCGGCTACGCCGGATGGCATCTGATACGGCTGTGATCGCTTCGTCCTGTCCTACCACGCGCTTATGCAGCTCATCTTCCAGGTTCAACAGCTTTTCCCTTTCACTCTGCAACATTTTGCTTACCGGGATACCGGTGGATTTCGCGATGGCTTCAGCGATATCTTCCGCATCCACCTCTTCTTTCAATAATCTTTTTTCCGGGGCTACCTCATCCAGCTCTTTTGTAAGGGAGCTGATCTTTTCTTCTTCCTCTTTTACTTTCCCGTACCGTATCTCTGCCACTTTCCCGTAGTCCCCGTTGCGCTCTGCTTTCTCTGCTTCCAGCTTCAGCACTTCAATATTCGCTTTTGCCCCCTGTATTTTTTCAACCAGCTCTTTTTCCTGCTGCCATTTGGCCTTCAGCGTATCCCGTTGTACACTCAGCAGGGAAATATCTTTTCCAAGCTCTTTCAATTTGGCATCATCATTCTCCCGCTTGATGGCTTCCCTTTCAATTTCCAGTTGACGGATCTGTCTTTCCAGCTGATCCAGCTCTTCCGGCATGGAATTCATTTCCAGGCGAAGACGGGCAGCGCTTTCGTCGATCAGGTCTATTGCTTTGTCCGGCAAAAACCTGTCGGCTATGTAACGGTGCGATAATTCCACCGCGGCAATGATAGCCTCGTCCTTGATGCGCACATGGTGGTGTGTCTCATACCTGTCTTTGATTCCTCTCAGGATGGACACCGCATCTTCCACGCTCGGTTCATCTATCAATACCCGCTGGAATCTTCTTTCCAGGGCTTTATCTTTTTCAAAATATTTCTGGTATTCATTTAATGTAGTGGCGCCTATTGCTCTCAGCTCACCTCTTGCCAGGGCAGGCTTCAATATATTTGCTGCATCCATCGCACCTTCTCCACCACCGGCGCCTACCAGGGTGTGGATCTCATCTATGAACAAAATGATCTCCCCGTCACTCTTGGCTACTTCATTTACCACACCTTTCAAACGTTCTTCAAATTCACCTTTATATTTTGCCCCGGCGATGAGCTGACCCATATCCAGCGCATAAATTACTTTCGATTTCAGGTTCTCCGGTACATCACCGTTTACAATGCGCATCGCCAGTCCTTCCGCGATAGCGGTTTTACCTACCCCCGGCTCACCTACCAGCATGGGGTTATTCTTGTTCCGGCGTGACAGGATGTGCAGGGTTCTCCTGATCTCTTCATCGCGGCCGATCACCGGGTCCAGCTTGCCCTGCTTGGCCAGCTCATTCAGGTTCTTGGCGTATTTGTTAAGGGTGTTGAACTGGGTTTCATGTGTTTGAGAAGATACGGTAGAACCTTTTCTCAGGTCCTTTATAGCTGCTACCAGTCCTTTTTCGGTCAATCCCGCATCTTTAAGAATTTTGGAAGTATTGTCATTTCCCTGTAGCAGCGCCAGCAACAAATGTTCGACGCTTACAAACTCATCGCCAAAATTTTTCAGTAACGATCCCGCTTTCAATATCGAGTTGTTGGCATCGCGGCTGATGGATTGTGCCGGTTCTCCACCCTGCACTTTGGGTAACTTATGAATGCTTTCGTCCAGTTTGGACTCAACGAATTTTATATTCACATTGTTTTTCTTCAGCAGAAATTCAATTGGGGAGTCTTCATCGCTTAACAATGATTCCAGTATGTGCTCAGTTTCAATATTGGCATTGCCGTTATTGAAGGCTATCTGCTGCGATTTGGCGATAGCTTCCTGGGCTTTTATCGTAAAGTTGTTCAGATTCATTGATGTATATTTTTAAGTTTTCCTTTGTTTTGTTTCAAATAACTTTAACTTTTAAAGCAAATCGTAGTCCAAAGCCTTAAAGCGGAAAATATGTCATGTAAAATTGGTGTAACCTGCCTGAATTTCAGTCTCTTATCCATTTTCCTGTTAATCTTACAGCCCGTCCGGTCCCAGTACGATTTCAGCGCTGTTGACAATTTTCTGCAGAAAAATCAAAAGGTATTGGGCAAGCAGGTGATCGTGCTGGTATGGAAGGATGATAAAATGGTGTATAAGAAAGAAACGAACGAAGATCTTAACGGCAGAACGCAGACACCGGTTGGGGCCAGCGGACAGTGGCTGACGGCAGCGGCTGCTATGGCGCTGGTAGATGAAAAGAAGATCGGCCTGGAAGATAAGACCTCACAACATGTTCCTATATTGGCCAAATATATGAAAGGGTATATTACGCTGAAAAACTGCCTGACCCATACCACGGGGGTAGAAGGAGAAAAAACCGGTATAGGAAAGCTGGCGCCCCGTTTAAAATTTGAATCGCTGGATGAGCAGATGGGCTACTTTGCCAGTAAGCGGGAAATTGTGACCAATCCCCAGACAGAATTTTTCTACAGTCAAGTGGGAATGAACATCGCCGGCAGGATGATGGAGGTCGTTACGAAGAAAACCTTTGACAGGGTAGCCCAGGAAAAGGTGACCCGTCCGCTGAAAATGCGGGCGACATCTTTCTATGATTATAATACCATGTTTGTAGATCCCTCTGCCGGTGCACAGACTACCGCCAACGACTACATGAACTTCCTGGTGATGCTGCTGAATGACGGTCAGTTTGAAGGTAAGCAGGTATTAAGCAAGGAATCTGTGGCGGAAATGTGTAAAGCGCAATTCACGGAACTACCTGTCAGGTTTACCCCTAAAGGCACAGAGGGCTGGCATTACGGCTTTGGCGCCTGGCTGGTGGAAGAAGACGGTTCGGGTAATGGTACCGTCGTGACCAGTCCTTCGCTGACCGGCACCTGGCCGTACATCGACAGGAAAAACAAATACGCTGCATTGTTACTCGTAAAATCATCCGGTGAGCAGGGCAATGAAATATTTACCCAGTTCAGAACGGCTGTGAATACAGCGTTGGGTGTGCATTAATATAGGCTGAAGAACAGATGTTATGGGACCGTTGATTTGTCACCTGTACCAATCATTAGCAAGCTATCAATTGGGGGACGACATCATCCTGTAACGTCGTCTCGATCCCAACCGTAGCAGGAGAGCTCATGAAGCTGTAACAGATCTCTCTCCCGAATGTTCGGAACTACTTCGTTCCATCCGGGATCACAATTAACGATCAGGTTGTTGCAGACATATCATTGGCATGGAGGAAGGGGCTGCCTTGTATAATCTTCTCTTGCAGATAGCACAAACGTTCACAGACCTTTGTTGTTATCCCCTGTGCAGATCTGTGGAACTGTAAGAAAAAGCAGAGAGCTAAAATTAAAAAAAACGCTGCTGACCGCGTCATTATAGGCGGACACCACTAATGGGATTCCATCTGCATTTGAACTGCACGTGAGGGCACGCGCAGGAGCGGTGGGCTACCGGGTCCGTGTTTGTATGCAACTTTCACAAGAACTGATTTACAAGTGACCATCCTCTGTCACCGGCATATCTTCCGGCAGTGCCATCATTTAAAAAAAATCATTCCCGGGTGTTTCCTTTTTTTTACCTGCTCCGACCAATAGTAACAAACATTATTGTTTAACACAAAACATCAAAAAAATGAAACGTTTACATTTTATCGCTGCTTCAGCCATAGCAGTGACGCTATTGTTGGGAAGCTGTTCCAAGGAAGCTACGCTTCCTAAAGACAACCAGCTTTCAAATGAAAGTTACAGGAACAAAGGTTTGCTCAACCTTAAAGGGGACCGGATTGATGAAATTCTAAGAGACCTGAAATCCAGTGATTATTCTCTTACTTTTCAAAAAGCATACCCCGAGCATGGAATATCACGTACATCCTATGGCGACGGTAGTTTCCTTCATTTTGCAGACCCTAAAAAGCTGGGATTTAATTTGAATTATGACAAGGTGCCGATCTGGAAAATACCTAAAATGATCGTACCTACCTGCCCGGATATGGCAATTGATATCCACCGGCTGGATGCTATTAAGGATATACTGGCAAAAGCAGATGTCAGACAGTTCGGTGCGCTGCAGACTATCAACTTCCTTGGTGGCGGCGGTTTCCTGGCAGACGAACAGCACCTGGCCCAATACAAGAATGCGCAACCTGATAAGATCGATGAGCTGACAAAGGACCTGAGTCTCGAGAAGTTTTTAATACTGAATCTCCCGGGCAAATCAGCAGGTCATTTTACAAGGAGCTTTTATGGCACCGCGGATCTGAACAAAATTATCCTTAAGCCGGGACAGGACCTGAGGGAGATACTGAAGCCGACCCTGAAGGGATGTTTTGATCCGGTTATCCTGGATGCGATCAGGGAGCGCCTGCAGAAATTTGACCCGGTGGCTTTCGGAGGCCTGGCGGTCAGGTCGATTGACCAGAACGTAGCTGTAATGTATTAGATACCTGACGGAGGAACCGGTACCTGTACTGGTTCCTCCGTTTTCAAAAACCTGCATCATGCCGTTAAAACATATCATTTATTTTATTCTTGCTGCAATGCACCTGGTGATGGTGGCGCTGTTTGCAGGCCATTTTGCCAAATGGGGTAACATAAAAAAACCGGTTACCCAGGCGCTGGCTGTTGTTGGAAACTATACCGGCAGCAACAATATTTTCAGCTTTTTTGCACCCGCTATTTCTCATCAACCCTATGCCATTTACCTGACCAAAGACAATAACGGAAATGAAGTGGTGCTGGACCTGAAAGGCAGGTCGCCTGAATTTGCAAACCGTGTAAATAACATATACGGTTATATGGCATTACCGGAGGGTGGTCCGGCCTTTTCCACCAGTCTGGCGCAGGCTGTGTTCAACAGGTATCCGGATGTGGATACGATCCGGGTAGCCATGGTTGTGCAGCAGATTCCGGATATGGTTGAATACCGGAGAGGAGAGAGAAGCAGGTGGAGATTCTGGTTTCACCGCGACTTTGCAAGAGATTCCACTACTATAAATAACAGGAAATGAAAAAGTGTATTGCCATAAAAAATTTCTTTTCAGCAGATGTTCCCTTGTCTACCCTGGGTTATTTCAGGATGGCAGTAGGAGGCTTTGCATTGGTACAGTTAGCTTTCCTTTTACCTGACTGGAGCTGGCTGTATGGACAAAAAGGACTGGTTCCCTGGGAGGTGACCGAAGCCTTATCCACTACCTATACTCCGCTGCTTTCCCATATCTATTTCTTGCTTGAGCCTTTGGGTGTATCCATTGACTTCGTGGTGTATGGCATAGCAGTTTTATTCCTGCTCTCGCTGGCGGGGTTGACGGTGGGATACAAAACAAGACTCATGGCCATCATGGCCTGGCTGCTTCACCTGATCATTTCTACAACGGGTCAGTTTACCGCATATGGCGTGGAAACTTTTACCCGCATCGCCTTGTTTTATTGCATGGTATTACCAGTGGGGCAAAGCCTGTCTGTAGATGCGCTCTTAAAAACATGCAGACCTTTGCCTCCGTATCTTGTCACACTCAGCGTCCGTTTGATACAATTCCATTTGTGTATTATGTATGTTGCCTGTGGTATGGAAAAAGCTATAGGCATGCAATGGTGGAATGGAGATGCCATATGGATGGCCCTGCAGCAGGATCAGTTTAAAACTGTGGACATGGACTGGATGGCCACATTTCCGTTCGTGCCGAAATTACTTTGCTGGACCACCCTGCTTGTGGAAACATTTTACCCTGTCGGCATTTTCTGGCAGCGGACAAAAAAGCTTTGGCTGGCGGCTATCATCGGCATGCATCTTTTTATTGGCATATTCCTGGGATTGTACCTTTTTGCAACACTCATGATATTATTGAACCTTACCGCCTTTGGTCCGCATTGTTTCGCCGGTCCTGCGATACTACGCAAACGGATCCTCTTTTCCTCCGGGATCCGGAGAGCTGTATTTACGCGCCTCTACAGGCAGGATGTTGTATAAGTCCGGGCGCTTTACATCAAAAACCCCGATCCGACGGTAACATTTTAATACAGGCTGGATTATATATCCGGAGACTGTACACAAGTGTTTTTGTAACGGCTGAGCGGTCTCCGTTACGCAACTACCGGAATAAGAAAAGATGGACGACTTCAGTATAATTAAAGGATTAAGAAGCGAAGGCTTGTGCCGCCGGCAATATGAAGATCAGCTTTATCTTACCTATGACTACTTTATCCGTGAAGGAAGTATGAAGTTTGGGCTGGACAGGGATGATAGTTTCAGCGCTTACTCCGATGCAGTTATTGCCGTCATTTATAATATCCGTTCAGGAAGATTCGAAGAGCGCAGCTCATTGAAAACATATCTCCGTCAGATATATCATAACAAATGTATAGACCTGGTACGACGAAATGCAAATGAAAGAAAGAATGTGAATCATTCGGTGAATATAGAAACATTGTCCCGCGTGCTGCCTGATAATGTGAAGGGGATGATAGAACGGATGATGCTCCGGTCCGACAGGGAGCTGATTGCCATTCGCTTAAGGGAAATGGGAGAGAAATGCCGGGAGATATTGAAGCTGTATGAAGAAGGTTTTTCAGATAAGCAAATTGCAAGGCATCTTACCTATCATTCTGCAGATGTCGCAAAAACAAGCAGGCTCAGGTGCCTGGATAAACTACGGGAAAAAATAAAACAAAATATAAAAAATTATGAAACCCGGCATCGCATACCTGGATGATTATTTTAACCACGCACTTTTGCCGGAAGAGAAGAAGGTATTTGAAGAACGTTGTGCAACGGATGAAGATTTCGCGGAAGAAGTAGCCTCCTACCTGGCTGCCAGGGGAAGTATTCAGTACCAGTTAGATAAGGAGAAGAAACAACGATGGAAACATCTCCGGGAACAGCAACGGCAGGCAACGGACACGGTGCCGGGCATCCTGCATATTTCAGCAAAAAAATGGCTGATGTTGGCAGCAGCCTGTGTTGCCGCTATCATTTTCACATTATGGGTAATAGAAAAAAGATCGCAAAACCGGGTAAATCATTATATTACATACAATCTGAAGAGCCTGGGCGTCAGTATGTCTGCTGATACCGGTGATTTGGAACAGGGAATATCCAGTTATAACGGCGGTGATTACAACAAGGCAATTCTGATCTTTAGCGCGTTGGCAGAAAAAGATCCCCCGGATGTATATGCTTTACAATACAGGGGATTGAGTTACCTGATGCGCAAAGATTATGATCTGGCGATCCGGGATTTTACAAGCCTGGCCAACTATGAGCTGGTCAGCAACCCGGGACTTTTTTACAAAGCAATTGCTATATTGCAGCGTGATCGCCCCGGAGACAGAAATCATGCACGGGAGATACTGCAAAAAGTCGTAGCGCAAAAACTGGAAGGATATACGGTTGCCGCTGATTGGCTGAATCACACTTCTTTTTAATCCTTTTCTTACAAGCCTCCCGGTTTTCACAATTATTTTTAACCACCTAATAATTACCAAAAAATGAAAGCTAAATTCAATTTGCTATGCTTACTGCTTTTTTGCATATTCAGCTATACAGCCTGTAAAAAGGTTCCGGACAGGAAGCCAGGCGAAAAGGAGGTGGTGCCGCCACATAAAGATGATGAGATGGTTATATGGGGTGGAAGCCCGGCGCTGAGGCAATCCCTGCTGGATTCCATAAGATTGATCACGGGAAATACAGATCCTGTAAATATTGAAAAATGTTTAAGCTGTGATGGTCAACTGGAGTTATGGTCTGGTGAAGCAATTAAATTGTTTGGGAGCGAAACGGTAAGGGGCGGTTCAAAATCCAGGGTGTCAGCATCGGGTACAGAAACGGTTTATTACTCTTTAAATTTTGATATACGCTTTCCATTTAACAAGGAGGCGCTCAGATCTTCTGATTTTAAGATTCCCCCGTTTCCCATAAAGAGCACTAATGATAAACGTATCACCGTTGCGATTTTCGACAGCGGTCTGGATCCAGCGCTTTCCATAAGCCGGGAAGCAGCCACATGCATTGTGGAAGGGCAAAATGGCTGGAATGTTGTAGCGGGAACAGACAATATCCGGGATGACGTTCCCTCGAGGCACGGAACAGTTGTTACGGGGTATGTACATGTTCCGTATCTGACAGAACTGGATATTCTTCCTGTAAAGGTGCTGGACAATACCGGCGCTTCCAGCCTGTTTAAATTTTTGTGTGCGATCGCCTTTGCTGCTAATTCAGATGTTGATATTATCAATGCCAGTCTTGGCTTTTATTATTACGATGCCACTCCGCCTTACCTGCTGACAGATTATATAGAAGAAATGCTCACTAAAAAGGGAATATTGCTGGTAACAGCCGCCGGCAATGCCGATCCGGGCGCAGACGCCAGCGCCTTAGCTTTTGGTATTCCATCCGGGGAATTAAGAAATATCGATCGTCACTATTTTTTACCGGGAAGTTTATCTGGCAAGCTAAAGAATATAATTTGTGTTACCACCGTGAACGAGCCCGGGGGAATGCTCGCTGTTAACAACACGCAAAACTATTCTGTCAACAATGTAACCGTAGGGGTGCTGGCAGACAGCACTATTTCCGGCGCCGGGTATGGCATGTTCCTGCATCCGTTTGAAAATAAATATATTGACGGGTCATCGTTTGCCACGCCCAAAATGACCCGGGAAGTTGCGCTCTGGCTGATAAAGAACGGGATGTTTGATGCGCCGTTTGACCGGGATGATATTTTACAACGGATGAAAAACGACGGGTTCCTCACAACCAGCAGCGACCTGACAGGCTCTATAAGGAACGGTCTGTTGCTGAAGCCATCGCTTTACTAAAAATGAGCTATTTTGAAAAGATCAGCCATTTCAATCCTGCTATTGCTCCTGTCTGTGCAGCTTAATGCACAGATCAGGGAAAGCAGGGATTTGTTGGCTGCGTTGGTGAAGATCGAAAATGAAACGGACGGTTTCCAGGCAAAGCTGGAAAGAGGTGAGCGGCTGATGAAAGAGGCAGAGACCAATGGCCTTCCCCGGGATTCTGTTTTTGCCAGGTTGCTTCACCGGGTAGGAGTATGGCGCTATTATGCAAAGAAGGACCTCCAATCCGCCGTTCTGCTGACACGCGAGTCCATTAAAATAAACCTTGGGGGAGGACAGGGAGCCCCCGCTTTTGCTATCAACAGTTACAACAACCTGGGTATTTTTTTCTTTGATCATCATTTCAATAAAGAAGCGCTGCAGGCGCTTGATACAGTTATCATTTTGTCCGGACAATTTTCCGGTTATGCCTTTTATGTCCCGGTTGCCAGGTTATTGAGGGCCCAGACATTCTCCAGGCTGGCTGACTACCAGCAAAGTATAGATGAAGCAACCATCGGCATATACAGCATGAAAGAACCGGATGACTGGACACTTATGAAATTGTATATGGAACGGGCTATTGCCCATGCAAAGTTTAACAGGGTGCAACCTGCAAAGGCGGATATAGACATTGCCGGGGCACTCCGTGAAATGGCAGCGCCTGACCAAAGCATGATGGGAGATTATTTCAGCACCAGGGCATTGGTTGCTGAGAAATCTGGTGAGAAGGACAGCGCCGCTTTTTATTATGAGAAAGCATTGCAATGCCGGAGAATATTTGGCGATGAAGCCGCCATAGCGGCCGAACTTTCTGATATAGGCATCTTTTACAGTGAAGGAATGGGACAATATTCCAAAGGGCTGGAATACTACCATAAGGCTGAATTAATTGCCACCAGAAGCAAGATGGATATCATACTGGCAAATATTTACCTGAATATAGCCGATGCCTGCAACCGCCTGGGGCGATACGGTCAGTCATTGGAGGTTTGCCGGAAAGGGCTCGAGATATTATCGGGAACATCTCTCGAGAATATGACCAATCCATCCAGGGAAAGTATTAAGAGCAGCAGGAATATCTATCTCCAGTTTATAATGCTCAGCAATAAAGCGGAAGCTGCCATGCTGCAGTCCGGTGAAACAAAAGATCCCGTTTTGGTCCGGCAGGCGTTGGAAACATTCTATCTCGCGGACTTTTCGGTTGACCAGCTCCGTTATCAGCAATCATCTGTCAGCTCCAAGCTGTTCTGGAGCAACAAAACGAGGAATTTCTACCGTATGGCCATTGAGACAGCCTACATGGCCAACGACTCTGCGGCTGTCCTTTATTTCATGGAAAAGAGCAGGGCTGTTTTGCTAAACGACAAATTGAATGAGCTGGGCTCGTTGGCCTACCTGCCGGAAAAAGAAGCTGAACAGGAGCAGCTTCTGCGTTTGGCCGTTACCACGCTTGAAACACAGTTGGAAGATATCAATCAACAGGATAGATCCTATGACAGGCTTCTTAATGAATTGCTGGCCGCGAAGGAAAGGCTGATTCTTTTCAGGCAGCAACTGGCGGTAAGGTTTCCGGTCTATTTCCAGTATAAATACAACAATCAGGTACCTTCCATACAGGATGTAAGGCAAAAGCTGCTGGGGGAAGGTCAGAGTTATCTCAGCTTTTTTGAAACAGACAGTCTCATATATGCATTACTTGTTACGGCGAAGGATACCCGCTTTTTAAAAACTTCTTTTCCGGGGTATGTCGACTCTCTGAAGCGGTTTACCGGTCTTTGCCGTAACCGGCAGCTGCTGAACAGCAATTATAAACAGTATGCAGCGCTCGCTTATCTTTTTTACCAAAAAATGATCAGGCCACTGGATATCCCGCCGGGCAGGGTTATTGTTTCGCATGATCAGAACTTTATACCGCTGGACGGGCTGACCAACGATGAAAAAGGAGAAAAATATTTGTTGTTCAACTACCTGTTCAGCTATACCTATTCTGCCAGGTACCTGATAAAGCTACAGCAATTAACTTCCGGCTCCGGCAAGGGCTTTCTTGGTATCGCTCCCGAAAACTTTTCACCTGAAGCTTCTCTCACTGCGCTTACAGGTTCGGTTCAGTCGCTGGAGAGCATCGCCAATAGCTTTTCTGATGCGAAACTGATACGGTATAAAGAAGCAAGCCGTAATTTTTTCCTGCAGCACGCAGGTGATTACGGGTTACTGCATGTGTATGCGCATGCGCGGGCAGGTAACGACTACGAACCGCAGCTCTATCTGAGCGATTCTGCCATTGGAGTATCAGAACTTCAGTACTGGAGCCATCCCCAGGTAGGATTGGCTTTCCTGGCAGCCTGTGAAACGGGCGCCGGGGAATTATCCATAGGAGAGGGCATCAACAGTATCGCACGCAGCTTTGCTGCTGTGGGAGTGCCGGCCACTATTGCTACATTGTGGACCGCAGATAATAAAGTGATGTATAGGTTGAGCGAAAAGTTCTATCACTTCCTGGGAAAGGGACTCAGCAAAGATGTTGCGCTTCAGCAGGCAAAAATTTCATTATTAAATGAAGGGTCCGGCAGAAACAGGCTTCCCTATTACTGGGCATCGGTCGTGCTTTCCGGAAATACAGCGCCTTTAGACGTTCATACCACCCATACGGTTTCCTGGTACTGGGCTGCCGCAATTGCCCTGGCCGCTGTTTTGGCGCTGCTCCTGGCGAAAAAACAAATACTTTTAAAAAACCGGGTCACAAATAAATAATCTTTATTTTATTTGCAGCAAATTTTTTCCATGTCTGTGCCATTGTTTTATACAGAGACAGATGAACCGACCGATATCATTATGCTGGATGAAGCCGCTTCCAGGCATATCAACCAGGTATTACGCATGAAAAAAGGGGAAGCTTTACTGTTAACCAACGGTAAAGGGAAAAAGATTTCGGCTGCCATACAGGACCAGGGAAAAAAAACATGTACAGTTGCTGTAGAAAATATAACCCATATAACAAAGCAGGAACCTTCCGTTACTATTGCTATTTCTCTTATTAAGAATACGGGACGTTTTGAGTGGTTCCTGGAAAAAGTAACGGAAATGGGTGTCACCTGCATCGTCCCTTTAATTTGTGAAAGGACAGAAAAGACGCATTTCCGGCCAGACAGAATGAAGAATATACT
>Ga0222419_101010_pt1 | contig 12815 bp, 10 predicted proteins | sample 1B20Ametagenome_FD_182474 | JGI IMG/M metagenome (GOLD analysis project Ga0222419, IMG submission 182474) | Enriched microbial communities from leaf-cutter ant dump, University of Wisconsin, Madison, United States - 1B20A (version 2) | ecosystem: Environmental > Terrestrial > Nest > Insects nest... | reverse complement strand
ACCGCTCAGGGCGCCGCCGTAGCGGCCGAAGGGGGTGCGGATGGCGTCGCAGATGTAGGCTTGGGTCATGGTGTCTTCCCGGATCCGGTAGGGGTCAATGCGCGCGGCCCAGCGCGATGAAGCGCGCCAGGTGGTGGTCCTCGTCGCCGAACTGGTGGTCCACCATGATCAGGCGCTTGGCATAGTGCGACAAGGGCAGTTCCCAGGTCATGCCGATGCCGCCGTGCAATTGGATGCTCTCCTGGGCCACCAGCGTGCCGATGCGGCCGATGGTGAACTTGGCGGCCGACAGCGCGCGTTCGCGCTCGATGCGGTCGCTGCCATCGATGGCCGCCGCCGCGTTGATGACCGCCGAGCGCGCCTGCTCCACTTCCAGCAGCAGGTCCGCCATGCGGTGCTGCAGGGCCTGGAAGCTGCCGATCGGCACGCCGAACTGCTTGCGCGTCCGCAGGTATTCGAGCGTCTGCGCCTTGGCCACTTCCATGGCGCCCAGGGCTTCGGCGCACACGGCCAGGATGCCGCAGCCCACCGCCCGTTCCAGCGTGGCGTAGCCCTGGCCTGGCGCGCCCAGCAGGGCCTCGGGGCCCACCGGCACGCGGTTCAGGGTGATCTCGGCGGCATGGCCGCCGTCGATGCGGCCGTAGCCACGGCGCGCCAGGCCCGCGGCGTCGCCGGGCACCAGGAACAGCGAGAGGCCTTCTTCGCCGTCCACATCGCCCGAGGTGCGTGCCGACACCAGCAGCATTTGCGCGTTGCCGCCCTGTACCACCACGGCCTTGTGGCCCGTCAGCAGCCAGCCTTCGCCATGGCGCACCGCGCGGGTCTCCACGCGCGAGAGCGCGTAGTGCGAGCCGGGTTCGTCGTGCGCCAGCGCGGCCACGGTACGGCCGTCGATCAGGCCGGCGATGCGCTCCTTCTGCGCGGCGGTGCCCGCCAGGCCCAGCGCCCGCCCTACCACCAGCGCGCCCAGGAAGGGCTCGGCCACCAGGCCGCGGCCCAGGCATTCAAAGACGACGGCGACGTCGAAACCCGCGCCGCCAAAGCCGCCTTCGGCTTCGGGGAACAGCGCGCCGATGGCGCCCAGCCCCGCGAACTGCGCCCACAGCGCGGCGTCCATGCCGGTGCCGCCATAGGCGATGCGGTTGCGCGTTTCGATGCCGTACTGCTCGGCCACGAAACGGTTCAGGGTGTCCGCCAGCATGCGGCGGTCTTCGGTGTGTTCAAAGTTCATCGCCGCCACCTCACAGGCCGAGGATCATCTTGGAGATGATGTTCTTCTGGATTTCATTGGAGCCGCCGAAGATCGACAGCTTGCGGTAGTTGAAGTAGTTGGCCGCGGCCGTGGCGGCTCCCTCGGGGCCCACGGGTTCGCCGGCATCGCCTTCGTACTGCGCCTCTTCGATGAAGGGCAGCGCATACGGCCCCATGGCGCGGCGGATCAGCGAGAGGATTTCCTGGCGGATCTCGGTGCCGCGGATCTTGAGCATGGAGCTTTCCGCGCCCGGCACGCCGCCGCCCGCCACGGCGGCGATCACGCGCAGGTTGGTGGTCTTCATGTTCTCCAGGTCGATCTCGACCCGGGCCATGCGCGCGGCGAACAGCGGGTCCTGGTCCAGCGGCCGGCCGTTCTTCATCACCCTGGCGGCGATCACCTGGAGCTTGGCCAGCGCCGCCGCGCAGAAGCCCACGCCGGCGATGCCGGTGCGCTCGTAGGTCAGCAGGTACTTGGCGTAGGTCCAGCCCTTGTTCTCCTCGCCCACGAGGTTCTCCACGGGCACCTTCACGTCGGTCAAGAACACCTCGTTGACCTCGTGGTCGCCGTCCAGCGTGCGGATGGGGCGCAGCTCCACGCCGGGCGACGCCATGTCCACCAGCAGGAAGCTGATGCCCGACTGCGCCTTGGCCTCGCGGTCGGTGCGCACCAGGCAGAAGATCATGTTGGCGTGCTGGCCCTGGGTGGTCCAGGTCTTCTGGCCGTTGACGATGTAGTGGCCGCCCCGGCGCAGCGCCGTCGTCCTGACCGAGGCCAGGTCCGAGCCCGCGCCGGGCTCGGAATAGCCCTGGCACCACCAGTCCTGGCCGCTCAGGATGCGCGGCAGCCAGTGGCGCCTTTGCTGCTCGTTGCCGAACTTGATGAGCACCGGCCCGAGCATGTTCACGCCGAAGGGCACGATGCGCGGGCCGCCCGCGAGCGCGCATTCGGTGTCGAAGATGAACTTCTGCACCGCGCCCCAGCCCGGGCCGCCGTACGCCTTGGGCCAGTGGTTGGCGAGCCAGCCGCGCTCGTCGAGGATGGCGTGCCATTCCTCCTGGTCGGCCTTGGACAGGCGCTGCCCGGCCTTGACCTTGTCCGCAATGCGCCGGGGCAGCCTGTCTTTCAGGAAGGCCTGGACTTCCTCGCGGAAGGCCTGCTCTTCAGGGGTGAATTGGAGATCCATGCGTGGATGCCTCGTCCCGGTCATTGATTTTTGATAGCTTTCAGCGCTTGGCTGGATTACGTTTCATAACGCTTTCATTCTTGAAACCTTGTCCATGAAGCGCGAGCAGCTCCTGTTTCTTTCTAGCTTCTCAGGCGGCCCTGTTCAGGCTGTCGAAGTTCCGGCCCTCGGCCACGAGCCTTTCGAGCAGGGGCGCGGGCTGCCAGAACAGCGGGTCTTCCCGGGCGAACGCCCGCAGGTCGGCCAGCACCCGGGGCAGGCCCACCATGTCGGCGTACTTCATCGGGCCGCCGCGGTGGCGCGGGAAGCCGTAGCCCGACAGGAAGGTCGCGTCCACGTCGAGCGGGCGCAGCGCGATGCCCTCCTCGACCACCCTGGCGCCCTCGTTGACCATGGCGGCCATGTAGCGGCGCAGGATGTCCTCGGGCGTGAACCTGCGCGGCGTGATGCCCTTCCTCGCACGCTCGGCATCGACGATCGCCAGCACCTCGGGGTCGGGCTGGCCCACGCGCGTGCCCTGCGGGTAGAGGTAGAAGCCCCGCCCGGTCTTCTGGCCGAACCAGCCGCGCTCGCAGATGCGGTCGGCCACCTCGACGTAGCGCGCCTTGGGGTCGCGCGTGGCGGCACGCCGCTTGCGCGTGGCCCAGCCGATGTCGCCGCCGGCCAGGTCGGTCACCTGGAACGGCCCCATGGGGTAGCCGAAGGCGCGCACGGCCTCGTCGATCTCGTAGGGGCTGGCGCCGTCTTCCATCATGTAGTCGGCGGCCTGCTTGTACACGGCCAGGATGCGGTTGCCGATGAAGCCGTCGCACACGCGGGCGCGCACCGGGATCTTCTTCATGCGCCGGGCCAGCGCGAAGGCCGTGGCCACCACGTCCGGGCCCACCCGCGCGGGCACCACGATCTCCAGCAGCTTCATGATGTTCGCGGGGCTGAAGAAGTGCAGGCCGATCACGTCCTGCGCCCGCGCGGTGGCGGCGGCGATGGCGTCGATGTCGAGGTAGGAGGTATTGGTGGCCAGCACGGCGCCCGGCCTGCACACGCGGTCGAGCTCCCTGAACACGGCCTTCTTGACCTCGATGTCCTCGAACACGGCCTCGATCACCAGGTCCGCGCCCCGGATGGCGTCGTAGCTCGTGGATGGCGTGTAGCGCGCCATCACGGCGGCCTTGGCCTCGGCGGTCATGCGGCCCTTGGCGATCAGGCCGTCGTAGACCTTCTCGACATTCTTCTGCCCGCGGGCGATGGATTCGGCATCGCGCTCCACCATGGTCACCTGCAGGCCCGCGTCCAGCGCCGACACGGCGATGCCCGCGCCCATGGTGCCGCCGCCGATCACGGCGATGGAGGCGACGGAGCGCGGGGCGGCGGCGCTGGCCTCGGGGATGCGGGCGGCTTCGCGCTCGGCGAAGAGGGCATGGGCCAGGCCCTCGTCTGGCGGGCTGTCCATGGAGGCCTCGGTGTCGGTGCTCATGCAGGGTTCTCCGGTCACTTGAAGGGTGATCGATTGTTGTGTGGATAAACAATCTTGACAATCACATGATCGATTGACAGACTGTCAAACGATTTAATCCAATATCATGGACCTTACCTCCCTGACGCTGCTGGTGGAAATCATCGACACCGGCAACCTGAGCCAGGCCGCGCGCAAGCTCAAGATGACGCGCGCCAACGTCAGCTACCACCTCAACCAGTTGGAGAAATCGGTGGGCGTGCAACTGGTGCGCCGCACCACGCGCCACGTGGAGCCCACCGAGGTGGGCCTGCGCCTGTACGAGCACGGCCGCAACATCAAGAACGAGGTGCTCGCCGCGCGCGAGACCATCACCACCCTGGGCCAGAGCCTGCAGGGCCGCGTGGGCCTGAGCGTGCCCAGCGGCTACGGGCAGATGGTGATGTCGGACTGGCTGATCGGGTTCAAGCGGCTGTATCCCGGCATCGTGCTCGACGTGCTGTTCGAGAACCGGGCCGACAACCTGCGCGACGAGGTGGACATCGCCATCCGCGTGATGCCCGAGCCCCCGCCCGCGCTCGTGGCCCGCGAGCTGGGCCCGGTGCGCTACCTGGCGTGCGCCTCGCGCGCCTACGCCCAGGCGCACGGACTGCCCGGCACGCTGGAGCAACTGCGCTCGGCGCCCCTGATCACGTCCGGCGTGATCGGCAAGCAATTGCGCCTGAGCGCCTACCGGGGCGAGGAGCGCCAGGAGGTCACGCTGGAGCCCACGCTGATATCGGAGCACTTCCCGTTCCTGCGCCAGGGCATCCTGGCGGGCCTGGGCCTGGGGCTGGTGCCCGACTACGTGGTGCAGGACGCGATCGCCGCGGGCGAGGTGCTCACCACGCTCGACGCTTGGCGCCTGAGCATCTTCGGCACGCGCATGTACCTGCTGTACATGCCCAACCGCTACCAGACGCACGCGGTGCGCACCTGCATCGACTACCTGCTGGAAAAAGCACGCCCGCTTCCCTCGCCGGCATCGGCCTGAGCGCCGCACGCGGCCGGCCGCCCGATCGCGGGCCAGGCCACCCACACCCATCGTATTCACGGCGCCGGGGCGCGACAGGGCGTCCACCGCCGCCCATTGCCGGGCCGCCAGGCCTTCGGGCTCCACCGCACACCCCCTTTTTACGCAATATGTTTGCGTATTCATACAGCCAGGGAAGATCCAGCCAGCTTGGCAAGTACTGGTTTTGAATCCTTCTTTCCTAGGGAAAACCATGATTTTTGTAAAAACCGCGATGTGGAACTTGCATATCTCGAAAACAAATATGACAATACATTGACTTAAATGCGCGGGCCAGAGGCAGCGCGAGAACCAACAGCAGCACGCTTGGCAACAACGGAGAACGCAATGCAACGATTTCAGGACAAGACCGTCATCGTGACGGGCGGCGGCGGCGGCATCGGTGGCGCGACATCGCGCCGTTTCGCCGCGGAGGGCGCGAAGGTCGCCGTGTACGACATGAATCTGGCGGCGGCGGAAAAGATCGCGGCCGGGATCCGCGCGGCCGGCGGCCAGGCCGCCGCCTTCCAGTGCGACATCACCGACCGCACCCAGGTGGACGCGGCCGTGGCCACCACCCGGGCCCAACTGGGTCCCGTCGACGTGCTGGTGAACAACGCGGGCTGGGACGTCTTCAAGCCCTTCGTCAAGACGGTGCCCGCCGAATGGGAGAAGCTGATCGCCATCAACCTCACCGGCGCGCTGCACATGCTGCACGCCGTGCTGCCGGGCATGGCCGAGCGCAAGTACGGCCGCGTGGTGAACGTGGCCTCCGACGCCGCGCGCGGCGGCTCCTCGGGCGAGGCCGTGTACTCCGCCTGCAAGGGCGGCCTGGTGGCCTTGTCCAAGACCCTCGCGCGCGAGCATGCGCGCCAGGGCATCACCGTCAACGTGGTGTGCCCCGGCCCCACCGACACCGCCCTGCTGGCGGGCGTGGCCGAGGGCGCGCGCGACCCGGCCAAGCTCATCGAGGCCTTCACGAGAGCCATCCCCCTGGGCCGCCTGGGCCAGGGCGAGGACCTGGCCTCGGCCATCGCCTTCATGGGCAGCGACGACGCCAGCTTCGTCACCGGCCAGGTGCTCAGCGTCTCCGGCGGCCTGACCATGCACGGCTGACCGCCCCTTTCCACCGGTTCCCTTTCTGGAGCGACACATGCAATTCGAAGACATCCTGTACGAAGTGAAGAACGGCGTGGCCTGGATCACGATCAACCGTCCGGACAAGATGAACGCCTTTCGCGGCACCACCTGCGACGAGCTCATCAAGGCCCTGAACAAGGCCGGCTACGACAAGGGCGTGGGCGCCATCGTGCTGGCCGGCGCGGGCGACCGCGCGTTCTGCACCGGCGGCGACCAGTCGGCGCACGACGGCAACTACGACGGGCGCGGCACCATCGGCCTGCCCATGGAGGAACTGCACACCGCCATCCGCGACGTGCCCAAGCCCGTGATCGCGCGCGTGCAGGGCTACGCCATCGGCGGGGGCAACGTGCTGTGCACGATCTGCGACCTGACCATCTGCTCCGAAAAGGCCATCTTCGGCCAGGCGGGCCCCAAGATGGGTTCGGTGGACCCGGGCTACGGCACCGCCTTCCTGACGCGCGTGGTGGGCGAGAAGAAGGCGCGCGAGATCTGGTACCTGTGCCGCCGCTACAGCGGCCAGGAGGCCGTGGCCATGGGCCTGGCCAACATCTGCGTGCCGCACGACAAGCTCGACGAGACCGTGCAGCAGTGGGCCGAGGAGATCTGCGAGAAGAGCCCCACGGCCATCGCCATCGCCAAGCGCAGCTTCAACATGGACACGGCGCACCAGGCCGGCATCGCCGGCATGGGCATGTACGCGCTCAAGCTGTTCTACGACACCGAGGAATCGCGCGAAGGCGTGAACGCCCTCAAGGAAAAGCGCAAGCCCGCGTTCCGCCAGTACGCCAGGTAAGGCCCGCCGGAGCCCCGCGATGAACCCGACCCCCTACATCGACGAAGACCTGCAGGCGCTGGCCGACGCCGCCCGCCGTTTTGCCGAAGAGCGCGTCAGGCCCGGCTTTCTGGAGCGCGACAGGACCCGCACCCTGGACCGCGCGCTGCTGCGCGAGATGGGCGAGCTCGGGTTCATCTGCCCCGAACTGCCCGAGCGGTTCGGCGGCCTGGGGCTGGGCTGCCTGGCCGCGGGCGTGATCCACGAGGAAATCGCGCGCGCCGACCTGAGCTTTTCCTACCTGAACCTGCTGGCCTCGCTCAACGGCCAGATCCTGTCCAGATACGGCGCGCCCGACGTCGTCGCCCCCTGGCTGCACAGGCTGGTGCGCGGCGAGGCCGTCTGCTGCATCGCGCTGACCGAGCCGCGCGGCGGCTCCGACGCGGCCAACCTGCAGTTGCGCATCGAGCGCGACGGCGACGACTACGTGCTCAACGGCGAGAAGACCTCGATCTCGGCCGCCGACCAGGCCGACATCGCCGTGGTGTTCGGGCGCACCGGCGCACCCGCATCCGGCGCCCACGGCGTGACGGCGCTCATGGTGCCCATGGACGCACCGGGCATCACCACCAGCCGCTTCGACTGCCACGGCCAGCGCGCCATCGGCCGCGGCTCCATCTTCTTCGAGAACGTGCGCGTGCCCGTGGGCCACCGCCTGGGCGACGAGGACAAGGGCTTCGTGCAGGTGATGCACGGCTTCGACTTCTCGCGCTCGCTCATCGGCCTGCAGTGCCTGGCCGTGGCGCGCGCGGCGCTCGAAGAGACCTGGCAGTACATCACCGAGCGCCAGGCCTTCGGCCAGCCGCTCTCGGCCTTCCAGGGCGTGACGCACCCGCTGGCGCGGTACGACACCGAGGTCGAGGGCGCGCGCCTCCTGTGCCTGCAGGGCCTGTGGCTCAAGGACAAGGGCCTGCCGCACACGGCCGAGGCCGGCATGGCCAAGTGGTGGGGCCCGAAGCTCGCCTACGACGTGATCCACCAGTGCCTGCTGTGCTTCGGCCACGGCGGCTACGACCGCGGCTCCATGGAGCAGCGCCTGCGCGACGTGCTGGGCTTCCAGATCGGCGACGGCACGGCCCAGATCATGAAAACCATCATCGCCCGCGCCCGGGCGGGACGCGAGTTCGTGCCCGCATGAGCGAGCGGACCCCATCAAAAGAATAGCTTGTAGCGCTCACCCATCGTTCATTTGAATATGAAAAGTACCTGAAACCGTTGATACAGAAGCGTGAAACGCTCCTGTTTCCAAGAGACACCACCGGAGACACACCATGCAATTCGACGCCGTCCTGCTGCCCCCGCGCCGCGCGCGCATGATCGCCCAGGGCCTGTGGCACGACCGCACCATCAACGACGACCTGGACGCCTGCCTGGCCGCCTGCCCCGACAAGCCGGCCCTGACGGCGCTGCGCGTGGAGACGGGCGAACTGCACCGCTTCACCTACCGCGAGCTGGCGCGCATGGCCGACCGCATCGCCGTGGGCCTGACCCGCCTGGGCGTGGGCAGGAACGACATCGTCGCCTGCCAGTTGCCCAACTGGTGGCAGTTCACGCTGACCTACCTGGCGTGCTCGCGCATCGGCGCGGTGATGAACCCCCTGATGCACATCTTCCGCGAGCGCGAGCTGTCGTTCATGCTCAAGCACGGCGAGGCCAAGGTCGCCATCGCGCCCAAGATCTTCCGGGGCTTCGACTTCGAGCAGATGATCACCGGCCTCAAGCCCAGCCTGCCCCACCTGCAGCACGTGGTGGCCGTCGGCGGCACGGGCGCCCACAGCTTCGAGGCGCTGCTGAGCGGCCCGGAGTGGGAAAACGCCCCCGATGCGCAGGAGATCCTCACGCGCCACCGCCCCGGCCCGGACGACGTGACGCAGCTCATCTACACCTCGGGCACCACGGGCGAGCCCAAGGGCGTGATGCACTCGGCCAACACGGTGATGGCCAACATCATCCCCTACGCCCGGCGCCTGCACCTGGACGCCGAGGACGTGATCCTCATGGCCTCGCCCATGGCGCACCAGACCGGCTTCATGTACGGGCTGATGATGCCCATCATGCTCAAGGCCAGCACGGTGCTGCAGGACGTCTGGGAGCCCAGGAAGGCGATCGAGCTCATCCGCAGCGAACGCGTGAGCTTCACCATGGCCTCCACCCCCTTCCTCACCGACCTGGCGCGCACCGTGGGCGAGGACGTGAAGGCCGGCGGCGCCGGCGTGCCCACGCTGCGCACCTTCCTGTGCGCGGGCGCGCCCATTCCCGGGCCGCTGGTCGAGCAGGCGCGCGGCGCACTGGGGGCCAAGGTCGTCTCGGCCTGGGGCATGTCGGAAAACGGCGCCGTCACGCTCACGCTCCCGGAAGACCCGGACACGCGCCCGGCCTCCACCGACGGCTGCCCCCTGCCCGGCGTGGAAGTCAAGGTGGTGGACGGCGACGGCAGGGCCCTGCCCGCCGGGGAGTCCGGGCGCCTGCTGCTGCGCGCCTGCTCCAACTTCGGCGGCTACCTCAAGCGCCCGCACCTGAACGGCACCGACGCGGACGACTGGTTCGAGACCGGCGACCTGGCGCGCATCGACGCGCAGGGCTACATCCGCATCACCGGCCGCAGCAAGGACGTGATCATCCGCGGCGGCGAGAATGTGCCGGTCGTCGAGATCGAGTCCCTGCTCTACCGCCACCCTGCCGTGGCGCAGGCCGCCATCGTGGCCTACCCCGACGAGCGCCTGGGCGAGCGCGCCTGCGCCGTGGTGGTGCTCAAGCCCGGCGAGACGCTGGACCTGCCCGTCCTCGTGGACTACCTCAAGGCGCAGAAGGTGGCGCTGCAGTACATCCCCGAGCGCCTGGAGATCCTCGACGCCATGCCCGCCACGCCGTCCGGAAAGATCCAGAAGTTCAAGCTGCGCGAGCTGATGCGCCAGGCCTGAGCGGAGCACGGCATGACGCACCGCACGATCCAGGTACAGGCGCAGGGCCGGGTGGGCTGGATCACCCTGCACCGCCCGCGCCAGCTCAACGCCCTGAACGACACCCTGATGGACGAACTCGGCACCGCCCTCCTGGCCTTCGATGCCGACCCCGGCATCGGCGCCATCGTCATCACGGGCGGCGGCAAGGCCTTTGCCGCCGGGGCCGACATCGACGCCATGGCCGGCTGGTCGTACGCGGAGGTCACCCAGGGCAACTTCATCACGCGCAACTGGGAAACCATCCGCGGCGTGCGCAAGCCCGTGATCGCCGCCGTGGCGGGCTACGCCATGGGCGGGGGCTGCGAGCTGGCGCTGGCCTGCGACGTCATCGTGGCGGCCGAGTCGGCGCGCTTCGCCCTGCCCGAGATCAAGCTCGCCATGCTGCCCGGCGCCGGCGGCACGCAGCGCCTGCCGCGCGCCATCGGCAAGGCCAAGGCCATGGACATGTGCCTGTCGGCCCGCATGCTCGACGCGCAGGAGGCGGACCGCTACGGCCTGGTCTCGCGCGTGGTGCCCGATGCCGAGCTGCAGGAGCACACCCAGACGCTCGCGGCGCGGATCGCATCCTTCTCGCTGCCCGCGCTGATGGCCGTCAAGGAATCGGTGAACCGCGCCTGGGAGAGCCCGCTGTCCGAAGGCATCCTGTTCGAGCGCCGCGCCCTGCATGCCCGCTTCGCCAGCCACGATGCCCACGAAGGCATGCACGCCTTCCTGGACAAGCGCAAGCCGGACTTCCAGCACCGCTGAGGTGCAGGAGTTTTATCAAGTGTTTCATGCCTCTAAGCCAATGAACATCAGCGTCACCAACTATCCATAACGTAGCAACAGAAGGGCGCCGACGGCCGCCAGCCGGGCCGCGGTGACCCGCACCAAGGAGACGAACACGTGCTGACCATCCACCTCTTCAACGGGCTGGTGTACGGCGCCCTGCTCATCGTGATGAGCTCGGGCCTGGCGCTGATCTACGGCCTGCGGCGCGTGGTGAACTTCGCCCACGGGGCGCTCTACATGCTGGGGGCCTACCTGGGCTACTCGGTGGCCCAGCACAGCAACTTCTGGGTGGCGCTGCTGCTGGCGCCCATCATCATGGCGGTGGTGGGCGTGCTGCTCGACCGCTATGGCTTTCGCCTGCTGCAGGATCACGAGCCGCTCAACGTGATGCTCGTCACCTTCGGCCTGCTGCTCATCCTGGAAGACCTGGTGGTCTTCATCTGGGGCAAGACCAACCTGTCCCTGTTCACGCCGGACCTGCTCAATTTCTCGGTCGACCTGCTGGGCAACGAGGTGCCGGCCTACCGGCTCGGCGTGATCGCGGTGGGCGCGGCGGTGGCCCTGGGGCTGACGCTGTGGCTGCGCTTTTCCCGCATCGGCCTGTTCGTGCGCGCGGCCAGCACCGACCCCGTGACCACCTCCATGCAGGGCGTCAACACCGATGCGCTGAGCGCCACCGTGGTGGGCCTGGGCTGCGCGCTGGCCGGCCTGGCCGGCGTGGTGGCCGGCCCCTTCCTGTCGCTGTCGCCGCACATGAGTTCGGACGTACTCATCGATTCCTTCGTGGTGGTGGTGATCGGCGGCCTGGGCTCGCTGGCCGGGGCCTTCATCGCGGCGCTGCTGCTCGGCATGACGCAGGCCATCGGCGCCGTGTACCTGCCCGAGGTATCGGTGCTGCTGCCCTTCATGTTCATGACCGCCGTCCTGATCTGGAAGCCCTCCGGGCTCGCCGGCAGCCGTACCTGAGAGCCTGGGGGAGAAAGCACCATGGGACTCGCGCGCACCGGCGCCCTCACGCTCCTGGCCCTGCTGGCCGGGCTGGCCATCCCGCTGCTGGCCACGTCCAGCAACCTCCTGGGCATGTTCACCCAGGCCGTCATCTATGCCATCTTCGCCCTGGGCGTGGGCGTGCTGCTCAAGCAGAACGGCCTGGTCAGCTTCGGCCATGCGCTGTTCTTCGGCGCCGCGGGCTACGGCATGGGCGTCGTCCTGGCGCTCGGCTGGATGCCGGCCGAGTGGGCCATGCTGGCCGTGCTGCTGGCCATCGGCGTGCTGGCCTTTCTCATCGGCCTAGTCATCGTCCGGGTGCCGGGCATCGCGTTCGGCATGCTGACCCTGGCCATCGGCCAGATGGCCTACCTGCTGGCCTCGCGCGCACGCGGCGTCACCGGCGGCGCCGACGGCCTGAGCGTCAACTGGCCGCCCACCCTGTTCGGCCTGCCGCAGTCGCTGCTGCTCAAGCCGGCGACGCTGTTCGTCATCTCCTGGGTGCTGATGGTGCTGGTGACCCTGGCGCTGGTGCTGATCCTGCGCACCCGCTTCGGCGCCATCACCGAGGCCATCCGCGACAACGAAGAGCGCGCCCGCTTCATCGGCTTCGCCACCACCGTGCCGCGCGCGCTGGTGTATGCGCTGTCGGCAGTGGTCTCGGGCATTGCCGGTCTGCTGTCGGTATTCAACACCGGCTTCATCTCGCCGGAAAACCTGCACTGGAGCGTCTCGGCCATCACGCTGCTGATGGTGGTGGTGGGCGGCTTCAAGCGAACCCTGGGGCCCATCGTGGGCGCCATCCTGTATTTCGTGTGCAAGGACTTGCTGGGCGATTGGGCCACCCACTCGATGGCGCTGTTCGGCGCGGCGCTGATCGCGGTGATCGTGTTCTCGCCCGACGGCATCACCGGCGCGCTGGCGCGGCTGCGCGAGCGCCTGCGCTACGGCCCCCTGAAGAAAGGCAGCCCGCCATGACCACCCCCTGCGTGCTCCAGGCCGAGGACGTGGCCATCCATTACGGCGGCGTGAAGGCGCTCGACGGCGTCGCGCTGACGCTGGAGAAGGGCCAGATCCGCGGCCTCATCGGCCCCAACGGCGCGGGCAAGTCCACCGTGATCGACGCGATCACCGGGCGCCGGCGCCTGACGCGCGGGCGCGTGCTGCTCGATGGCGA
>Ga0222419_101008_pt1 | contig 12817 bp, 9 predicted proteins | sample 1B20Ametagenome_FD_182474 | JGI IMG/M metagenome (GOLD analysis project Ga0222419, IMG submission 182474) | Enriched microbial communities from leaf-cutter ant dump, University of Wisconsin, Madison, United States - 1B20A (version 2) | ecosystem: Environmental > Terrestrial > Nest > Insects nest >... | reverse complement strand
TGCTGCGTCTTGAAGTCCTCACCCAGCAGCGTGTCCACCTGAGACTTCAACGAGTCCAGCTGACCCTGAATGTCATCACGAGCCTGCGACAACGACGACGCCACCTGCTCCATCTCCGCATAAGACGCACCGAAATCCGCCATGACCACACCTCCGGAAAATCGAAACCAACGAGACCGGACCCCACCGGCCCGACAAGATCAACGCTACAAGAGCCGCACAACCCCGACCATGGGCACAACTGCCCATCCGGCGAAGCGAGCGCGAACTCCTGACGTCACACAGATCGTGTCGGCTGGAACGGCCGCGCTGCCGGCGCCGCCGACACGGTCAGGACTCGGAGCGAGGGTCGCGCCGAGCAGACCGAGCGGAGCCTGCCGAGCACGATGAGCGGCTCTGCATCGATGAGGCCGCGCTCGTCGAGGACGACGACGGCCTCGGCGAGCTCGACCTGCACGTCGGACTCCTGCCGTCCGGTCGGCCTGTCCGGCGTCAGGAGCGGGGCACGACGCCCGCGATGTCCCGCTCGCCGTCGTACGCGAGCCACGCCAGCCACGCGGCCGGAGTCAGCGTGCGCGCCTGGGCGACCGCGGCCGGGTCGACGCCGCGCTCGGCCGCGGCATCGAGCCGCGACAGCCACAGCGCCATCATCGACGGATCCGGCTTCATGACCGACGCGGCCCACTCCGCATCGCGGCGCAGCTGCCGCACAGCATCCGTTCCCGACGGGGCGCGACCCCGCCTCGACGGCGCGACCGCCTGCCTGCGGACGGGATCGGTGCGGATCACGATGCCGACGATCAGCAGGACGACGACAGCGGTCAGCGGAAGCCAGACCGCGAGATCGGACGGCGTGAAGCCGCGATCGTCCGAGGTTCCGGCGACCAGCCGGAAGACGAGGATGCCGGCGCACAGCAGACCGACGACCACGGAGGAGGCCTCGCCGGTTCGGGCGCTGGCGGGATCGGGCACGCGGAGCAGCAGCACGACGAGCAGCGCCGCAGCCGCGACTGTCCCTGCGGCAAGCGCCAACGACAACGAGGTGGCCGGGTCCGAGAAGGCATTCTTACGGTCGGCCAGCCCAAGCGTCACCGCGCCGACCAACGCCGCGACGAGGCCGATACCCAATACCACGCCCCAGAACGCCCGATATGCGACCCCGCCTGCGACCTTCGGTGCGACCTCGGCGGATGACACGGGCCGAACGCTCGCTCTGGAAACAGATGTCCGACGTTGCTGATGCAGCGTCCACAGCCGAGCGAACAGGGCGGCAGCGGCCTGCGGCTGGGCGCGCAGCACCTCCACCGCCTCGCGGCCAACCTCCCGCACGGCGGCATCGTCTCGGTCGAGACGAACGACGGGCTTCATGTTCGAGCGTCCGCGGTCTCGACGATCCAGGTCACGGTGGACGCCATCGCGTCGAAGGTCATTCGCACGGCCACAGCGTAGTCGTCATCGTCGGCACCCTCGCGCACTCGAGCCATGATCCAGCCGTCGATCGGTCTGTCCGGCGAATCCACGAAGGGCGCGTCATGGCCACATCGCCGTGACGACGCCGAGCGCGATCCCGGCGACGAGCGGCAGCAGGCATCCGATCACGAAGGGACGCCCGCCGGCCGGCACGCGGAAGAGCTCGGCGCGGCGGCGAGCCCGCTCATGGGGGTCCTGGCCGCCGCCGCGGACCGCGGCGGCCCGCGGGTCGATCGTCGTGTCGAGCAGGCCGGAGAGATCCTCCGTCCACTCCCAGAACGCGGGGCTCTGGATCGGCAGGCTCTGCCTGACGAGGAAGAACACTCGTCCGGCGACGATCTCCACGTCGACGTGGGAGGCGACCTCGCTCAGCGCGGCCTGCGCGGCGGGCGTCAGCATCCCCCTCACCGCGTCGTCGTCCGCCGGCGCGCAATGCACCTGGAACAGCTCGTCGACACCGCCGCCGATCTCGATCCGCCGCTGTCCCTGCGCCGGTTTCCACGACGGGGAGGGGAGCCGTGCCCGGCTCACCAGGGTCGCCGCGGGCAGCGGCACCCGGGTCACGAAGGACACGTATGCGGCCTGATGCGGCATCCGGGTGCGTGCGGCCCAGGTCTCGAAGCGGTAGTTCGCCGCCTCGAACGCCCGCGGCGTCGCGCCCGTCACGATGTCGGTCGAGACGCGGTCCCCGCCGATGCGGAACAGCGCGGCGGGGCGCTCCGGGTCGACCTCGCGAAGCACGTGCGTCAGCCGGTTCGCCGCCGCGAAGCGCCGCAGCGCGTACCAGACCCGCGGCATGTCCCGCAGGCCCGAGGAGATCCCGCGCACCTGGGCGATCGCCAGCGGAAGGACCATGAGGGCTCCGATGACGGCCGCCCACACCGTGAACCCAGGGGCTCCGGACATCTGCTGCACGACGCTGACGAGGAGCGCCGCGAGCGCCGCGGCGCCGAGCACCAGGATGACGGGTCTCACGACCGCCGAGACCTTGACCGCGGTCCCGGCGCGCTCCCCCACCTCGTCGCGGAGCCGCTGCACCCCCTCCGCCTTCGCCTCGGCGTCGGGGACGGGCTCGCGCAGGGCCGAGAGGTCGAACTCCAGCGCGCGCTCCGCGCTCACGCCGTTCCGCCCTCCACGAGCGGCATCTGCACCGTGACCTGCCGGCCTGCCTGCACGAAGATCCCGCGGCCGTCGGGGAAGTCGGTGCGCTTCACCTTCGGGAACGGCACCTTGAAGACCGAGTCGCCGTCGAAGGCGTCGGGCTTGAGGATGATGCCCTTGCGGCCGGCCTTGAAATCGCCGATGAAGCCGAAGCCGCTGGTCACCTGGGTGACGTCGGCGTCGCCGATCAGCAGATGATCGCTGCGGTTGATCGCCTGGAACATCGCCTTCATCTCGCGCTCGGCCGGGCCGTCGGCGAACTGCGGGACGTCCTCGACGACCACCAGCATCCGCACCGGGATCGACTCGTCGGCGGCGATCTCGGCGATCTCCTTGGCGAGCTCCTTGGCGTCGTCGGGGGTGACGGCGCTGCGCGTCCAGTCCGCGTAGCCCTTCAGCTGGGCGCGGCGCCCGCCGAAGTGGAACAGCCTGACCTCGGGGTCGAAGCGGCGCATCGAGCCGATGATCGCCTTGAGCGCGTTGGTCTTGCCCGACAGCGGCGGGCCGGCGACGACGAAGGTGCCGACCGGATCGAAGTCCCGCGCAGCGAGCGTGTCCTCGGCGACGCCCAGCACCGGGAACTCGCCGATGCGGTCGGGCAGGTCGCGCGGCGAGAGCCGGGTCGGCAGAGCGCCGATCTCGGCGACCTCGCGGGCTCCGGCCGCGCGCAGGTCGGCCGCGAGCTGCCCCTGCAGCTTCGTCTGCTCGGCGACGTTCGGCGTGCCGCCGAGGGTCGCGATCTGCGTCTCCAGGCCGTCGACGATCGCGCGCCCCGGCGCCGAGCGCTCGTCGAGCACGTCCTTGGGCGCGTTCAGCATCGCGTAGCCGGACTCGTCGGCCAGCCGCAGCACCACGCGCCGCGACACGTTCGCGCTCACGGCGGTGGGCACCGATCCCGAGCGGTCGGCGCTCGCGATCACGTGCACGCCGAGGGGGCGCCCCTCGCCGAGGATCCGCATGAAGGTCTGGTAGAACGGCATCCGCGCCGTCGTCGACTCCCATTCGCTGCGGAACTGCGGGAACCCGTCGATCAGCAGCAGGATGCGCGGCTCCGCCTTCCCGGTGAGCTCGCGGTACTCGGTGAGGCTGGCCGCGTTGGCGGCGCTGAACCTCTTGCCCCGATCGTCGAGCACCCGCGCCAGCGACCGCAGGATGCGCTGCACGCGCTCGGCGTCGTCCCCGGAGATGATCGAGCCCACGTGAGGGAGCTCCTCGAGGCTCTTCAGCGAGCCCGAGCCGAAGTCCAGGCCGAACACCTCGACGTTCGAGAGCGCCGGGTCGAAGCCGGCCGCGATCGCGAGGGTGCGCAGCACGGTCGACTTGCCCGAGCCGCTGGTGCCGTAGACGAGCAGCGAGCCGTCCTTGTCGGGATGGAAGTACGCCGGCTCCTGCAGCTGCCGCTCCGGCACGTCCATCTTGCCGAGCAGGATCCGGCCGTCCCCGAGGACCGGGAGGTCGCGGATGTCGACGGCGCGCTCGAGGTCGTCGAGCCACGGCCTGCGCGGAGCGGGGATGCGGGCGAGGGATGCGGCCTTCACGAGCGACGCGACGATCCGCTTCTGATCGTTCGGGCCCAGATCCTGGTCGTGCGAGTCCGACTCGGGCGCCTGCTCGGCCTCCCAGGTCTGGATGGATCCGAACCGCAGCTCGGCCACCTTGACCTCGGCCGCCTGCACCTCGTCGGTCGACCAGCCTCCCGCGTAGGCGGACTGGAAGGGCACCAGCCGGCCGGGGCCGGTCTTTGCGATGCCGCGGCCGGGGATCGACGGCGGGAAGGATGCGGCGACGGGATCGTCCACGACGTCCTTGGAGTCGGACTCGTCGGCCATGCGCAGCGCGACGCGCAGGTTGGTGTTCGCGCGCAGGTTGTCCTTGATGACCCCGGCCGGCCGCTGGGTCGCCATGATCAGGTGGATGCCGAGGGAGCGCCCGCGCTGGGCGATGTCGACGACGCCGTCCACGAACTCCGGGACCTCTCCGGCGAGCGCGGCGAACTCGTCGATCACGAGCACGAGGGCCGGCGGGGTCTCGGGGTCGCGGCGCTTCTCGAGCTCGAGCAGGTCCTTCGCCTTCTTGCGGTTGAAGAGGTGCTCGCGGTGGTGCAGCTCTGCACGGAGGCTGGTGAGGGCACGCCTGACCAGGTGCGGCGAGAGGTCGGTCACGAGCCCCACCGTGTGCGGCAGGTCGACGCAGTCGGCGAAGGCCGACCCGCCCTTGTAGTCCACGAACAGGAAGGTCACCCGATCGGGGCTGTGCGCCGCCGCCATGCCCAGCACCCAGGCCTGCAGGAACTCGCTCTTACCCGCTCCCGTCGTCCCGCCCACGAGCGCGTGCGGACCCTGGGTCCGCAGGTCAAGGGTCATCGCGTCCGTCTGCGACTGGCCGATGATCGCGCGCAGGTTGCCGGCCTTCTTGAGCCGGGACTGCGGGGCTCCCGACCGGTCGATGATGGTGTTGTTCTGCCGCCAGCGGTCGATGACCGCGCTCGGGTCGGAGGCGATGTCGGATCCGACCAGGGAGAGGAACATCACCGAGTTCGGGATGTCGGAGGAGTCCTCGATCACCGTGCTGGAGTCGACGACGGGCGCGAGGCGCTTCGCGAACATGGTCATGTAGGCGTGCGAGACGCCCTCGACCTGCACGTCCGGATAGGCGACGCCGCTGCGCACGGTGCCCACCGAGGCGTGCTCGAGGCCCCCGCTGACGTCGACGAAGGTGCGGCAGGCGGCCGGGAGCGCGGCGACGACCGGCGCGACGAAGAGGCCGTAGACGCCGACGTCGGCCCCTCTTTCGAGGATCTGCGTGAGCCGGGCCCTGTCGACCGGCGCATCGTTCGTGACGATCACGAGGATGGCGGTCTGCCCGGGGAAGGTCGCCTCCTCGGCCGCGCGCTTCACGTCGGTGCCGTACAGCATCGGGTCCCAGTCGTCGCCGTAGGGCGGGCGCTGCGACTTCGCGTCGCGCGAGCGGCGCATGACGATCTCCTCCAGTCCCGACAGCAGGGCGGTGCCGGTGGATGCCGAGTCGGCGAGGGAGACGTCCTTGAACGGGTTGCGCTCGCTGGAGGTGTGCGGCAGCCACTTCAGCCAGTCGAGCTCGTTGGCCCATCCCGGCTCGGTGAGGGCGACGGTGACCAGCTCGTTGGGCGAGTGCATGCCGAACAGCTGCACGGCGATGCCGCGCAGGGCGTCGCTGGCGAGGGAGGTGGGGCCGGCGACGCCGATCGAGCCGACGCTCTGCAGCGACTCGAGGATGGGGACGTCGGCGATCATCTTGTAGCGCTCTTCGAGCCGGTCGACGCGCTCGACGTACTCGGGGAGCGCGTCGGGGGCCTCCGCGCGCTTGATGCGGGTGCGGGACTCGTCCTCGCAGACGCCGAGCCGCACGGAGAGGAAGTTCCAGTGCTCCGGGCGACGGGTCCACAGCAGCGGGCCGAGGCGCATGGCCTCGTCGAACACGACCGCCACCGCGGGGACCTCGTTGTGGCGCACCTCCCGCTCCCGGGGGTGCGCGTGGTAGAGCTTCTCCTCCAGCCGCTCGAACTGCTCCTCGAAGGAGTCGGCCTCCTTGCGCAGCCGCTGACCCAGATTGGTCTTCTGCGAGATGAAGTTGCCGAACATCATCATCGGCGACATCAGGATCACCAGCAGTGCGCGGGGGTTGTCGAACATGAAGTAGGTGATCGTGCCCAGCAGCACGGGGGCGACGAGCATCGGCCACGGGAAGAGCCGCTCGACCTGGTCCCGGGGGTAGCGGGGCTCGTCGAGGTCCTCTCCCGCGAAGCGCTCCTCGACCCGCGGGCTGCGGTTGAACAGCAGCGCGCCGCCGCGCTCGAGCACCGGGTCGCCGTCGGCCGAGCCGTCGAAGTCGCGCACCATGTGCACCACGAAGTCGCTGTCACCGAGGGTGAAGCGCTGACCGGGGATGACGCGCAGGCGCTGCACCAGGCCGCCGTCGACGAGGATGCCGTTCGCGGAGTTGAGGTCGACGAGCTCGACGAAGGTCGCGGCCACCTCGATGCGGGCGTGCCTCTTCGAGATCAGCGGATCGGCGATCGTGATGCTGTTGGCGTGGTCGCGGCCGATCAGGAAGTGTCCGACCGGCAGCGGGAACTCCTGCCCGGCGGCGGGTCCGGAGACGACCGAGAGCACGGCCGCGGGTCGCGCGCCGGCGGTGCCGACCGAGGCGTGGCCGGCGCCGACGTTGACGACCTCGGCGAGGAACCCCGAGCCGATCGGGGCGTCGCCGACGAGCAGGTCGGGGCTGAGCATGGTCAGCTGGTCGCTGGTCGGCGGGGCGACCGACAGGGTGAGCACGTCGGCGGGCCCGGCGGGGATGCTGCGCAGCGGGTCGGTCGACGCGATCTGGCGGGCGACGTCGGCGACGGTCGCCGTCGAGTCCGCCATCACGACGACGTCGGTGAGCGGCGCAGAGGGGCGCCGCAACGTCAGCTTGACTCTCATCGTCCGTCCTCACCGCGCCCGGGGCGCATGTCTCGCGTGCGGATCATGCCCGCTCCACCCGCAGCGTGCGGTCGCCGAAGCGCACGGTGTCGCCGGCCTGCAGCTCGGCCGGATGCCCCGGGGCGAGCGCGGTCTCGGATCCGCCCCGCACCACGGCGCTGCCGTTGGTCGATCCGCGATCCACGACGAAGACGCCGCGGCGCCCGGGCATCACGGCGATGTGGGTCTTCGAGACCGAGCGCGTGTCGTCGAAGACGCGGATCAGCTGCGCCTCGCCCTCGCCTGCGGCAGGGCTCGGCGACCGCCCGAACAGGGTCGTGCCGCGGACCTCGATGCGCTCGCCGTTGTCGAGGACGAGCACCGCGCGAGGCTGCGGGACGGCAGCGGGGGATGCGGCTGCCGGAGCCGCAGGGGCGGATGCCGGGACAGGGGCGGATGCCGGAGCGACGGGAGCGGACGCCGCCACCGCCGCCGAGGCGGGAGCGGATGCCGGGCCCGCCGGCGCCGGAGCAGCAAGCGGAGCAGCAGGCGCAGCAGCCGGCGCAGGGGCCGGAGCAGCAGGCGCAGGGGCCGAGGCAGGGACCGCGGCGGGGGCCGCCGGCGCGATCTCCGGAGGCGTGAAGGGCGCGGGCGCCGAGGCGGGAGGGGCGAAGGAGGCGGCGGACGGCGCACCGCCCGCCGGGGCCGTCGCGAGCGAGGGCGGCACCATCGACACCATCGCCGGAGGCGCGGGCTGATCGGCCGCCGCGGCGGCGTCCTGCCCGGAGCGGTGCGCGCCGATCACCCCGCCGGAGAGCCGGGCGCTGGGCACGTACTCCGCCGGGGCGTCACGGTCCACGGGGGTCGCCAGCGACGGCAGCGGGGCCTGGCCCTCGATCTCGGGGGTCTTCACGCGCTTGCGCGCGATGCGCATCCGCTTCTGGTCGTAGGGGTTGAGCCCGCGCCGCACGTCGACGAACCACGTGCCGGCCGCGAGGTCGAGCCAGCCGCGTCCACGGCGCTCGATGTCGAACAGGGGCGACAGGACGATCACGAGAAGCGGGCCCAGCAGCGGGATGATCAGCGACGCATAGGCGAGCAGGTACCGCACGACGGCGCCGCGCCAGAATCGCGGACGCTCCAGGGTGCGCACGTTGACCGACCGGATGCCGCACACCGCCTTGCCGAGGGTCACTCCCTTGCGCCCGTGCAGCACGAGCTGGACGATCACGTACGCGGTCATCAGTCCCTGCGAGATCGCCACGGCGACGATGAGCCAGACCAGGTCTCCGCGCGCGAAGAACGCCGAAGCATCGGTCCCCGCGGCCAGGACGGGCGTGAGCGCGATGATCGCGGGAAGGGCGATCACGACGGCGAGCAGCCACTCCAGCAGGGCGGCGAGCACCCGCATGCCGGTGCGCGCCGGGAGCAGGCCCAGCGACGCCGCGTACGCGGGGTCAGGGCGCCCGTGCGCGTCGAGCCCCTCGATCACCGGCGCCCCGTCGTCGATCTCCCAGATCACTCCTGCTCCCCCTCGCCCTCGTCGACGTGCTCGGTGTCGAGGAGGGGCAGGTCGTCCTTGGTGACCAGGCGCGAGGCGATCACGTGCTCGACGAGACGGGCACGACGGTTGGTCGCGACGCTGCGCTGTCCTCCGCGCATGCCCGGCACGCCGATGCGGTCGAACTTGTCGCACACGTTGTCGAGCTTGCGGTTGAAGCGGGTCGCGGTCCACCCCAGGCGCTCCGCCGCCTTCGCGGACGACGGGATCTCGCTCATGCCGGTGCCGTCACGGCGCAGCTGCGGCTCGGCGAGCGCGAGGATGAGCAGCTTCTGGCTGAGGGTCAGCGGCACGTCGCCGATGGTCGACGCGCCGCTGTCGTCGTGCTCACGGCGGGTGGCGCGGAAGGTCGGCTCCGCCGCGTGCACCGTGAGCTCGTAGGTCGTCGGCCCCGCGCTGAACACCACCGTGGTGCGCTCGAACACGAGCGGCAGCCGCGCGCCGGGCGCGAGCCACGCCTGCACTCCGCCGGCGGAGTCGGTCACGGTCGCGGTGAGCCTGGTGCCCACGTTCGACAGCCACCACAGCCCGTCGGCATCCGTGATCTCGAGGAAGTGCCGGTGCAGGAAGAGGTTGTCGTCGAGCTCGAGGTCTCCCTCACGGCCCACCACGAACCGGCCGCCCCGCTCGATCGGGAAGTACTCCCCGGCGAACTCGACGGTCACGCCGTTCGCACCGCTCATTGCACGCATCCTCTCTCCGCGTCCGAGGCGCGGCCGTCGTCGCGCCTGAGCACCACCTCGATGCACACCGTCCCCGGCTCGGCCGTGAACGCCACCCCCGTGTCCGAGGTCTGCTGCAGATCGACCTCGCCGGTCACGTCCACCACGTTCCAGATGTACGAATCGCCCTCGGCGGGGTCGGGGTTCGTCCAGGTGAACGAGACCTGGTCGCCGTCGCGGGCGCCGGTGAGGTCGGAGACCTTCGGCACGATCACGACGAGCGGATCGGGGCCGGGGTCGGGATCGGGGGTCGGCGGCGTCGGGTCGGGGCGCAGCCCCGCCACCAGCACGTTCAGCCCGACGATCCCGCCGACCACCAGCACCACGGCGAGCGCGCTCAGGCCGATCCACAGGCCCTTGAGGCTGCGCGGCCTCGCGGGCGCCGTGACGACGGGGGCGGATGCCTCGGCGCCGGCGGCCGGAGCGGGGGCCACGGCGTGCGGCACGACCTGCTGCGGGGCCCGCGCGATGGTCGCCGCCTCGTCGGCGACGACGGGCTGCGGGGCCGGGAGGCTCGGCGCCGCGGCGGCCGTACGCGGGGGCGGCGAGTCGAAGCGCGGGACCTCGAGCGGCGCGTCGGCCGGCCCCTTGCGCTGCGTCGTCGCCGAGGGACGGGTGAACGCGACGGCATCCGGGTCGATGCTGACGATCTCCCGCACCCGGGTCAGGCCGTCGCCGTCGTCCTCGAGCTCCTCCGGGGACGGATGCTCGTCGACGATGTCGATCGGCGTCACCGAGTGCGACAGCTCGATCTGCACCTTCTGCAGTGCGCGCGCGAAGGCCACCGCGCTGGGATACCTGTCGTCCGGGTTCTTCGCCATCGCGCGCTCCAGCACGCGCTGCAGGCTCTCCGGGGAGTCGGGGCGTCCGAGCGGCGGCAGGGCGGCCCTCTCGATGCGCTCGATCAGATCGGCGCTGGAATTGCGCTCACCGGGTCGCTCGAAGGGCGAGCGTCCGGCGAGCAGCGTGTAGACGGTGGCGCCGAGCGCCCACACGTCGGTGCGCGGACCGCTCTGCGGCGGCTCCGCGAAGGACTCCGGCGGCGACCACGGGATCGACATGCCCGAGGCCTCGGCGGACTCGCCGCTGGTCGAGGCGATGCCGAAGTCGGTGAGGGCGGGGCGGTTGTACTCGGTGACGAGGATGTTGGCCGGCTTGATGTCGCGGTGCAGGACACCGGCGCGGTGCGCGGTCTCGACGGCGCCGGCGACCTGGATGCCGACGCGCAGCGCCTCGGCGACGAGGAACGTCTCCTTGCGGGCGCGCAGCTGGAGGTTCGGGCGCGGGCAGTACTCCATCACCAGGTACGGACGGCCGTCTCCGGCGACGCCGGACTGGTAGATCGTGACGATCGCGGGGTGCGTCGACAGCATGGCCATCACGTTGGCCTCGTCGGCGAACTCCTGCGCGGCCATGCTCCCCAGCCGGTCGGCGAGCAGCACCTTCACCGCCACGCGGCGGCGCGGCATCTGCTGCTCGTACAGGAAGACGTCGGCGAAGCCGCCCGTCCCGAGCGGCTCGAGATAGGTGAAGCCGGGCAGCTGCGGCGGCGGCGACGGGCGTCGGCTCACGAAAGCCCCTCGAAGGCGACGGTCACTCCGTCGCCGAGATCCACGACGTCGCCCGACAGCACGAGCGTCTGCTCGCCGGGGTGCAGGCGCACGGGGTCGGCCCCCGGACGCAGCAGCGTCGAGCCGTTCGTGGTGTGCAGGTCGATCACCACGACGGCCCCGGCCTCAGGGCGCACCTCGAGGTGGCTGCGCGAGATGTCCTGGTTGGGGCTCTCGACGGCGACCAGATGCGGCATGCTGTCGCCGCTCGCGCGCGTGGAGCGCGGGCGACGACCGATGATCACGGTGCGATCGAGCTCGACCACCTGGCCCGTCGACACCCGGATGCGGCCCGCGCTGACGTGAGCGACGGGGATCACCTGCGTGGGCGCCTCGTCGGACGTCGAGCGCTGCTGACGGAGGGCCTTGAGGTCGGCCGCCGAGATCGTGGCGCCGTCGTGGTCGCCCAGATCGACGCCGGGCGCGGGAGGGATGACGGGCTGCCCCTGGGCCACGTGCAGGGTCTCGCCGAACAGCTGCTCGAACTCGTCGATGTCGCTCAGCGGCGCGAAGGTCTGCTCGGTCGGCTCCCAGGTCCGCTCGTCCAGGCCGTTGTCGTCGGGGTCCTCGACGGACTCGGGCTCGGCCGGCTGCGACACGGGGTCGAGGGCCGGATCGGCTGCCGCGTCCGTACCGGCGCCCGCGTCGCCCGCGGGCTCGGCTGCGGCGGGAGCGGACTCGTCGTCGGGGGCGGACTCCTCCTCGCCGTGACCGATCTCCTCCTCCGGCTCCGCGCCGGTGGTCTGATCCGGGGCGTCCTCGACGACCGGCTCCGGCTCGGAGGCGAGGGAAGCGGATGCGACGGGCTCGGAGGCGACGGGCTCGGGCACCGCGGACGTCGGCTCGGCGGCGACGGAGTCAGCGGGGACCGGGGTGCTCTGCGCAGGCGCCGCGAGCAGCGCATCGGGGACGTCGTCGACCAGAGGCGCCGACGGCACCCCGAACAGGGCGAGCGCAGGGGCGGGAACCGCGCCGAGCGCGGCCTCGGATGCCCCGGCCTCGACCTCGTCGAGACGGGGCGTCGGCCCCAGCACCGCGACGATGGGGGCGGCATCCCCCGCCTCGAGCTCCGCGCTCACCGCGGCGGCGCGGATCACGCCGCTCTGCACGGGGAGGGCCGACGCGGCATCCGTCTCCTCCACCGTGATCTCGATGCGCGTGGCGCCGCCGATGAAGCGCTCGCTCCAGGTGGTCACCTCGGCGCCCGACAGCTCGTAGGCGGCATCCGTCCCGCAGCTCACGCGGGCGACGACGCCGCCGCGCAGCGCGATGCGCACGTCGCCGCCTTCGGCGACCGCCGCGACGAACGGCGGCAGCGCAACGAACGAGCCGCCGACCGCGGTGGTGAGCACGTCGACCACGCTCGCCAGCGTCTTCTCGGCGGGCAGGCGATCCCACAGACGCGACACGATGTCGCCGGGGACGTCCGGCGGCAGGGCGACCAGGGCGCCCGGAATCACGATCAGGTACCACTGTCCCGGTCGGTAGATCGTCTGCATCAGCGAACCCCTCCTGCTGCCTCACGCGGACGCGTGTCCATGTCGATGTCGGTGTCATCGGTCTCGAGAAGCGTGCCAGGACGCGACGCCACCTGCACCGCATCGGCGATCACGACCGTGATGTTATCGCGCCCTCCTGCGTGCAGCGCCTCGCCGATCAGCGCGTCGGCGGCCTGCTGCGGGTCCCCGACCGTGGTGAGGATCTCGCGGATGCGCTCATCGCCCAGCTCGGAGGTGAGCCCGTCGGAGCAGACCATGATCCGGTCGCCGAGCTCGGCGGGGAAGAGCCAGTAGTCGGCGTCTCCCGTGCTGCTCGCGCCGATCGCCCTGGTGATGATGTTGCGGCGGCGGT
>Ga0222419_101007_pt1 | contig 12825 bp, 13 predicted proteins | sample 1B20Ametagenome_FD_182474 | JGI IMG/M metagenome (GOLD analysis project Ga0222419, IMG submission 182474) | Enriched microbial communities from leaf-cutter ant dump, University of Wisconsin, Madison, United States - 1B20A (version 2) | ecosystem: Environmental > Terrestrial > Nest > Insects nest... | reverse complement strand
AAGGTCGTTGCCGGCGAGGGCGAGCAGGGCGAAATCCAGTTCGCGTCGCCGATGCTTTTCTCCGGCTATTTCCGCGACGGGAAGGCGACCGAGGCGGCCTTCGACGGAGAGTGGTTCCGCACCGGCGACCTCGGCATGTACGGCCCCGGGGGCGTGCTCTACTTCCTCGACCGCATCAAGGACGTCATCCGCCGCGGCGGCGAGAACATCGCCTCGAAGCAGGTCGAGGACGTGCTGGCGCTGCATCCGGGCGTGGGCGGGACCGCGGTCGTTCCCGTTCCCGATCCGCTGTTCATGCAGGAGGTGATGGCCGTCGTCGTCCCCCGCGGCGCGGTGACGGCGGACGAGCTGTGGGCGTGGTGCGACGAGCGGCTCGCCCGATACAAGGTGCCGCGCTATTTCCGCTTCGTCGATGCGCTGCCGGTCAACGGCAGCGGCAGGGTGCGGAAGCAGTTGCTGGCGGCAGGCGCGCTCGACGCGTCGCCGCGCCTTTTCGACCGGCGTGCCGGCGGGGGGCGGGCATGAGCGCGCTCCGGCTGCCCAAGGTGACGCGCTTCCCGGTCGAGGAGGGGCACGTCGCGATCTTCGCCCGGTCGCTGGGCGACGACAATCCCATCCATCACGACCGCGACTACGCCGCGCGCTCGCCCTTCGGCGCCATCGTCGCGCCGCCCACCTTCACGGAGGCGGCGAACCATTTCGACGAGGGGTGGCCCTATCGCCCGCGCTTCGGCCAGCCCTGGTTCGGGTCGGGCGCCACGCCGAGCGGCGCGCCGCGCCCGGGCGGCGGCGGCGGCACCGCGATGCACGCGGAAACGCATTTCAGGTACTTCGGGCCGCTGCGCGCCGGTACGGTGCTTTCGGTAAGGCCGCGCCCCGGCCGGGAATGGCGGAGCGAGGGGCGGCGGTCCGGCCGGCTGTCGTTCACGGAGGTCGTTTCGACCTTCCTCGACGAGGCCGGGGAGCCGGTCGTCGAATGCTCGACCGTCGCGCTGGAGACGGAACGGACCGTCGACGAGGCCGAGGCCGCGCAGGCGCCGTCGGGCAGCGTCGGGCAGCCCGCGCCGGCGGCCCCTTACCGTCCCGCGCGCCTGAAGGGCGCGGACTGGCGGGCGGGCGCGACGGCCCGCGCGACGCTGGTCGAGAACCTCACGCGCGGCCAGATCGTCCAGTATGCGGGCGCCTCCGGCGACTTCTCGCCCCAGCACACAGACGAGGTCTACAATACGAGGGTGGCCGGATATCCCGGCATCTTCGCCCACGGCATGCTGACGATGGGCATGCTCGGCCGCGCGCTGACCGGCTGGACCGGCGACGGGGTCCTGAGGACATTCGGCTTCCAGTTTCGCAGGCAGGTCTGGCCGGGGGATTCGCTCTACGCATCGCTGGAGATCGCGCAAGTCTCCGACGCGCTCGCGACGCTGGCGCTGACGGTCGGCAACCAGCACGGGCAGACGGTCGGCAAGGGCTACGCGACGGCGCAGGCCGCCGGCTGAACGCGCGGGGAGGCAACGCATACGGGGCGTTCCGCCCCGCGACGCATGGGAAGGCCGGCTCCGGGAGGGCCGGCATTCGTCCGGTACCCACTTATCAAGCAGGGAGGAATACATGCTTGCAAAACTGAGAATGCTCTTGTGCTCGGCCGTCACGGCCATCGCGCTCGGGACGGTCGCGATGCCCGCCTGGTCGGGCGAGATCGACCCGGACGGAACCGTGACGATGGCGTGGGCGGGTCCGCTCGCCTCGCTCGACCCGCATGTCGTTCCGGGCCTGGCCGACCAGATCTACCTCTTCCTGATGTACGACCGGCTGACCAATGCCGATTCCAACGTCGTCATCCAGCCGATGCTGGCCAAGTCCTGGGCGTTCGGCGACGGCGGCAGGACGCTGACGCTCCAGTTGCGCGACGACGTGACGTTCCACGACGGCACGCCGTTCAACGCCGAGGCGGTGAAGGTCAATCTCGAGCGCGCCAAGACGGTCGAGGGCAGCACCGTCAAGAATGTGCTTGCCAGCATCGAATCGATCGACGTGGTCGGCGAGTTCGAGGTGAGGCTCAACCTGGTCCCCGGCCAGGGCGGCGACCTTCCGGCGGTGCTCGCCTCCACGGCCGGCGCGATGATCAGCCCCAAGGCGATCGCCGAGAAGCGCGACCTGCGCACCAACCCCGGCGACGCGGGCTCCGGTCCCTACATGCCAAAGACCGTCACCCCCGGCGAGGGCGTCGTCTACGTCAGGGCGCCGGTGAAGTACTGGGACGCCAAGGCCGGGCTGCTGAAGCAGTTCGAGGTCAAGTTCGTCACCCAGGCGGCGGCGCGCCTCAACGGCGTCCGCGCGGGCCAGTTCGACCTGGCGCAGATCCTCGGCACCGACATGGGGCCGGCCAAGCAGCTCGCCGCCAGCGGCCAGATCGGCGCCTACGACTCGACGACGTCCAACGTCCAGTCGATGCTGCTGCGCGCCAGCCGGCCGGCGCTGGAAAACCCGAAGCTGCGGCAGGCGGTGGCCCATGCCATCGACCGGCAGGCGATCTCCGACGCGGTGTTCGGCGGCAACTGCCTGGTCACCGACCAGCCGCTCGTCAGCACCCACTGGGCCTACAACAAGGATCTCGCGGGCTTCTCGAACTACGATCCCGAGAAAGCCGCCGCGCTGGTGAAGGAGAGCGGCATCGCCTCGCCGTCCTTCGACCTCGTGTTCGCCCCCGGCTCGTCATGGGAGCCGCAGGCCAACATCATCCAGGGAATGCTGGCCAAGGTCGGCATCGACGCCAGGCTGGTGCCGATGCCGCAGCAGGACGGGTTCACCGCCTTCCGCAGCGGCCAGCTCGACGCGTTCCAGTACGTCGTCCCGGCCACCGTCGACCCGAGCATCATGGTCGAATCGCTGCTGACCGGCGGCTACAGCCTCGCGCCGGCGGACGTGAAGGACAAGATCCTCGAAATGGCCAAGCTGGGCACCGACCCGTCGCAGTCCAACGACCAGCGCGCCGCCACCTACCGCAAGCTGTTCGGGATGGCGGCCGAGAACGTGTGGCTGTTCCCGATCTGCGCATCGAAGGCGGTGTGGGCGCACAAGAAGAACGTCATGGGCGTCGACGAGGCGGGGTGGTATTTCGCCTCGCTGCCCGACTTCCGCAACATCTACGTCGAGAAGTAAGGACCGTTGGAAATGGCGGTGCAGATCCTGCTCCTGAGGCGGCTCCTCGGCGCTGTACCGCTGCTCCTGGTGGTTTCGTTCGTCGTCTTCCTTCTGGTGGGCCTGGCCCCCGGCGATCCGGCCGCGCGGATCGCCGGGGACAATTCGACGCCCGAGCGGATCGAGGAGATTCGCCGGGCGCTCAACCTCGATGCGCCCCTGCTGGAGCGCTACGCCTACTGGCTGGGCGACGCCGCCCGCGGCAACCTCGGCCGCTCGCTCGCAACCTCGGAGCCCGTCATCGACGTGATGGCGCGCCGGGTTCCCGTGACGCTGTCGCTGACGCTGGTCGCATTGGCGATGTCGATCGTGCTGGGCATGCTCGGCGGCATCGCCGCCGCCGTATGGCGAAACGGGCCGGCCGACCGGATCGTGACGGTCCTTGCCTCGCTCGGCCTGGCGCTTCCCTCCTTCTGGGTGGCCCTGATCCTCGTCGTCCCGCTCGCCATCGACCGCAACTGGTTTCCCGCCCTCGGCTACCAGCCGCTGTCTGCGGGCGTGTGGCAGTGGCTTCGCAGCCTGACCCTGCCGGCGGTGACGCTGGCGCTGCTGCCGAGCGCCGAAATGGCGCTCCAGGTGCGCGCCGCGCTGATCGAGACGCTGGAGAAGGACTACATCGTCGCGGCCCGCGCGCGCGGGCTGTCGGCCGCGAGCATCACGCTCAAGCACGCGCTGAAGAACGCCGCGATCCCGGTGGTGACCGTGCTGGGGTTCCGCATCGCGCAACTGCTGGGCGGATCGGTCATCATCGAGAGCGTGTTCGCGCTCAACGGGCTCGGCACGCTGGCGATCACCGCCGCGCTCGCCTCCGACATGCCCGTTCTCCTCGGCCTGACGATGGTGACGACGCTCGCCGTCGTGCTGGTCAATTTCCTGGTCGACGCGTCCTATCTCTATTTCAATCCGCGGGGGCGCCAGGGATGAGGAAGGCCGTCTACTGGCTCGCGCTCGCCGTCATCGCCGCCTTCGTGGCGCTGGCGCTGCTGGCGCCGTGGATCGCGCCCTACGACCCCAACGCACAGGACCTGCTGGTCCGGCTCAAGCCGTATTCCGCCGCGCATTGGCTGGGCACCGACGAGTATGGCCGCGACCAGTTGAGCCGCCTGATCTTCGGCGCGCGCGTCTCCCTGCTCGCGGCGGTCGAGGTGGTGGCCGTCGGGCTGCTGCTCGGCGTCCCCTCCGGGGTGCTCGCGGGCTTTTTCCCCGGCCTCGTCGACGCTGCGCTGAGCCGGGTCAGCGACGCGCTGATGAGCGTGCCGAGCCTCGTGCTCGCCCTCACCATCGTGGCGGTGCTGGGACAGGGGCTGGTCAGCGCGATGTTCGCGGTCGGCATCGTGTTCGCCCCGCGCTTCTTCCGGGTGGCGCGGGCCTCCACATACGAGGTGCGGCGGGAGACCTTCATCGAGGCGTCGTTCGCGATCGGCTGCTCCTGGTGGCGCGTCGCCTGGCGCCACGTCCTGCCCAACGCCATGTCGCCGCTGGTCGTGCAGATCGCCGTCGTGCTGGGCGCGGCGATCACGGCCGAGGCCAGCCTGAGCTTCCTCGGCATCGGGGTGCAGCCGCCGACGGCGAGCTGGGGCGGCATGCTGTCGTCGGCCTACCAGAACCTCTACGAGGCGGCCTACCTGATCTGGGCGCCCGGCATCGCCATCGCGGCGACCGTGCTCGCCTTCACCATCGTCGGCGACGAGGCGCGCATCGCGCTCGGCACGCGCCAGCCGATCGGAGTCTGACCATGCAGGACGAGCCGCTTCTCGAAATACGCGATCTCGCGGTCGAGTTCCCCGTCGGCGGGCGCTGGACGCCGGTGGTCAGCGATGCGTGTCTCGGCCTCGCGCGCGGCGAGACCCTGGGGCTGGTCGGCGAATCCGGCTCCGGCAAGTCGATCACCTCGATGGCCGTGCTGGGGCTGGTCGGCGAGCTGGGCGGCCGCGTCGCCCGCGGATCGATCCGCTTCGACGGCCAGGAGGTGGTCGGCGCCGCGCCGTCGCTGCTGCGGCGGTTGCGCGGGGAGAGGATCGGCATGATCTTCCAGCAGCCGGGCCGCAGCCTGAACCCTGCCTTCACGGTCGGCGACCACATCGCCGAGACCGTGCGCCGGCACCGTGGCGTGTCGCGGGCGCAGGCATGGCAGAGGGCCGTCGCGCTGCTCGACCGCGTGGGCATCGCGCGCGCGGCCGAGCGGGCGCGCGACTATCCGCACCAGTTCAGCGGCGGCATGTGCCAGCGCGTCATGATCGCGATGGCGATAAGCTGCGAGCCGCAGCTTCTCATCGCCGACGAGCCGACCACCGCGCTCGACGTGACGGTGCAGGCCAAGGTGCTGAACCTGCTGCGGGACCTCGTCAGCGAAAGCGGCATGTCCATGCTGTTCATCAGCCACGACCTCGCCGTGGTCTCGGAGGTCACCCAGCGCGTGTCGGTCATGTATGCCGGCCAGAGCGTCGAGGACGGACCGACCGCCCAGATGTTCGCGGCGCCGCGCCACCCCTACACGCGCGCCCTGCTCGCCTCGATCCCCGGCTCGGGACGGCAGCAGCGGCTGAAGCTGATCGAGGGCAGCATCCCCTCGCCCGACACGGTCATCCCGGGCTGCCGCTTCAACCCGCGCTGCACCTGCCGCGTCGCCGGCGTTTGCGAGACGCGGGCGATCGAGCTGCGCCGCGCCGCGGACGGCCGCTCCGTCCGCTGCGTCCAGGCCGGCGGGATGGCGGCCGCGTCATGACGCTGCTCGTCGTCGAAGGGTTGTCGAAGTCCTACCCGCGCAAGCGGGATTTCTTCGGCCGCGTCACCGACCGGCTCGACGCCGTCAGCGATGTGGGCTTTACGCTGGGGCGCGGCGAGACGCTGTCGATCGTCGGCGAGTCCGGCGCCGGCAAGTCTACCGTGGGGCGGCTCATCCTGCGGCTCATCGAACCCGACCGCGGGCGGATCGTCCTCGACGGCGTGGACCTGCGCGCCATGCCCCGCGGCGCGCTGCGGGCGCACCGGCGCCACATGCAGATGATCTTCCAGGACCCGTTCTCCTCGCTGGACCCGCGCGTCGAGATCGGGCGGTCGATCGAGGAGCCGATGCTGCTGCATCTGCCGCTGTCCGCTCGGGAGCGCAGGGCGCGCGCGCTGGCGCTGCTCGAGCGCGTCGGCCTCGACGGAGGTTATGCGGGGCGGCTGCCCTCGGGCCTTTCCGGCGGGCAGTTGCAGCGGGTCGCGATCGCCCGCGCGCTGGCCGTCAATCCGAAGATCATCGTCTGCGACGAGCCGGTCGCCGCCCTCGACGTCTCCGTGCGCGCCCAGGTGCTCAACCTGATGGCGGAGCTGCAGGAGGAGTTCGGCATGTCCTACCTGTTCATCAGCCACGACCTTTCCATCGTGCGGGCGATTTCCGACAGGGTGGCGGTGATGTCGAAGGGCCGTCTCGTCGAGATCGGCCCGACCGAGGAGGTCTTCGCGGCGCCGCGCAACGACTACACGGTGGAGCTGATCCGCGCGATCCCGGCCATGGCGCATGGCTGACGCGCTGCGTCGTGGCCTCACGGATTTGAGGTTTCCGGGTTCACCACGTTCCGCGGCGGCTGCCCTTCGAGGTATCGCCGCAGGTTGGCATGGAAGATTTCGGCCGTGCGGGCGATGGCCCGCGCCGTCCCGCCGCCCGCGTGCGGCGAGAGGATGACGTTGTCGAGGTTGCGGAACTCGTCGCGGATCGCCGGCTCGTTCCGAAACGTGTCCAGCCCGGCGCCGCGAAGGCCGCCCGAGCGGAGGGCGTCGAGCAGCGCGTCCTCGTCGACGATGCTGCCGCGCGCCACGTTGACGACGTGGCCGCCGGGCCCCAACGCGGCCAGCACGCCGCGGTCGACCGTGCCCGCCGTCCGCGGGGTCGCGGCGACGGCGACGACGAGGTCGTCGGCCCAGCCGGCAAGCTCCCGCAGCGAGGGGAAGCGCCTGTACGGCGCATCCGGGCGGAAGCTGCGGCTGTGATAGCCGATCTCGGTCTCGAACGCGGAAAGCCGCGCGGCCACCTTCAGCCCGATTTCGCCCATGCCGTAGATGCCGACCCTGCGGCCGCCCACCGCGCCGTCGAAACCGTAGGGCCGCACGCCCCAGTCGCCGCGGCGGACGAAGGCGTCTCCGCCCGGCAACGCCCTCGTCAGCGACAGCAGCATCGCGACGGCGAGGTCGGCCACGCAGCTCGCGCTGGCGCCGGGCGTGTTGGTGACGAGCACGCCGCGCTCCCCCAGCGCGGCAAGGTCGAGCAGGTCGGTGCCGACGCCGAAATGGCAGACGTAGCGGAGCGCCGGAAGCAGCTCGGCCATCGCGCGCGTGAAAGGCCGGTTGCCGATGGTGAAGGCGATTTCCGCGCCGCGCCCGTCCGGGCTCGACGCCAGGAAGCCGAGCGGGTCCGGCCCCGCCTCGACGAGACGGAACCGGCCGCGCAGCGGCGCGAGCGCTTGCGCGGGCAGCGGCGCGAGAACGAGGATGCTTCCGTCGGGCCGCGGCACTGTTCCTCCCGGCATCGGCGCGGCGCGTCCGGTGCCCCGCGCCCGCGAAAATAGCCCGCGCGGGAGGCGATTCAAGTAGATTTCTATACGATCAAGAAATATCCTGCCGCGAGCCGGGAGGAGGGACCGAGATGCCGCAGCGATATAAGTTCGTCGTGCTCACGAACGCCGTCGAGGGACGCGACGACGAGTTCAACGACTGGTATTCGAACGTCCATCTGCGCGATGTCCTGGCCATTCCGGGCATCGTGAAGGCTGAGCGGTTCAGGCTCGCCAGCGCGCAGCGGCAGCCCGGCCAGCCCTACGGCTATCTCGCCATCTACGAGATCGAGACCGACGACCTGAAATGGGTCGCCGACGAGATCGGCAGGCGCTCCGGCACGCCGGCGATGGTAATCTCCGATGCGATGGTCGCGCAGAAGGTCGCGGCGATCTTCGCTCCGATCTGACGGCGGGGTGCCATCCGGTCAGCCGGGCTGCGGGACCGGACGGCCGGAATGGCTGAAATGCGGCACGACCGGCATGCGCGCGGCAGCCAGCGCGCTCTCCGACAGATATTTGGTCGCGGTCCAGCCGCCGTCTATGGCGATGCACTGGCCGTTCACCCATCCCGCCGCCTCTGAGCAGAGGAACACGATCATCGCGGCGACGTCCTTCGGCGTGCCCCAGCGGGCCGAGGGCGTCATCTCGTCGTTCATGCGCCGGAAGGTCTCGCTGCTCATCCGGTCGCTCGTCATCTCCGTCTCGATGGCCCCCGGCGCGACCGCGTTGCAGCGGATGCCGGCGCTGCCGTACTGGCAGGCGATATGGGTGGTGAGCCCGATCAGGCCGGCCTTGGCGGCCGAGTAGGCTCCGCCCCGCAGCCCCCCGACCAGCGCGAAGGTCGAGGACACGTTGATGATGCAGGATTGCGCGCCCATCACCTTCACCGCCTCGCGCGAGAACCGGAAAGGCGCCCGCAGCATCAGGTCGAGGCTCCGGTCGAGCAGCGCGTCGTCGGTGTCGTGGAGGGGCTTGGGACGCCCGATCCCGGCATTGTTGATCAGATAGTCCAGCCGTCCGAAACGCGTCATCGCCAGCTCGACCGCGCGGGCGGGCGTGTCGTCGGCGGTCGCGTCCGCGGGGAGCGTCGCCACCATGCCGGCCCTGTCGCCGGCCTCGGCGACGAGTTCGTCGAGCCGGCTCGCCCGCCGCCCCAGCCCGACGACCGCGACGCCGGCCGCGAGGAATTCCAGCGCGGTGGCTCGGCCTATGCCGGTTCCGGCTCCCGTGATCAGCGCAACTTTCAAGGTGGTCCTCCGCACGGATGGGCGATGCGTCCGCGACGCTTCGGCTTCGATGGTCGCAACGGGCTCGGGTCAGCGCGCGTCCGCCGGCATCCTGCCGATCAGGGTGGAGCGCAGCAGGGATCGCTGGATCTGCCCGGTCGCCGGGGTGCGCGGCAGCGAATCCACCGCGAGCACCCTGCGCGGGCACTTGTGCGGCGCCAGCCGGCCGGAAAGGTGGGTGCGCACCGCGTCGACCGTGGGCACCGGCGCGCCGCTGCGCAGCACCACCGCCGCGCAGACCACCTCGCCCCAGACCGGGTCGGGCAGGCCGACGACCGAGACGTCGTCGACGCCGGGCAGCCCGGCCAGGGCTTCCTCGACCTCGGCGGGCGCGATCGTCTCGGCCCCGGAGCGGATCACCTCCCGCCGCCGGCCGACGATGCTGATGAAGCCGTCGGCGTCCATCTCGACGAGGTCGCCGGTGCGATACCAGCCGTCGGCCAGCGTTTCGGCGGTGACCTCCGGCAGGTCGAAATAGCCGCTCATCATCTGGTTCGAGCGGCCGACCAGCTCGCCGTCCACGACGCGCAGCTCCGTGCCGGGCGTCGGCAGGCCGACGCTGTACGGCCTCGCGCGCAGATCGTCCTCGCCGATCGTCGAGCCGGTGCCGAGCTCTGTCGCCCCCCACGAGCTGGTCACGTCGCAAGCCGGGAACTTTTCCTTGATGCGGTCGATCAGCGACGGCTCGAAACGGTAGGTGCCCGTGCGGGCGTGGCGCAGCGACCGCGTCTCGAAGGGCGCGGGATGCCCGAGCAGCCGCTCCCAGACGGCGGGGATGGCATACAGGCTGCCGGGCGACCAGCGGTCCAGGACGGCCGCCAGCGAGGGCGCGTCGGGCTTGGGGGTCAGGTGGATGGTGCGCAGGTGCATCCACGCCACCAGCAGGAAATTCCATCCCGCCCAGTGGAAGAACGGGAACATGTTGACCTCGCCGCGCCCGCCGCATGCCGGCGTGCGCGTCGCGCCGGCGAGCGAGCGATGCCAGCTCCCGCGGTGCGGGACCATCACCCCCTTCGGCTCGCCGGTGCTGCCGCTGGTGAGGAAGATCGCGTGGACGTCCTCGTCGTCGACCGCGATGCCGGGCGGCGTGTCCGCCGCGCGCCCGAAGGCGGCTTCCAGGTCGAGCCCCGGTCCGCGCCCGCCGACGGTCGCGACGCGCACCCCCTCCGACGCCTCCAGCGCCGCGAGGCGCTCGCCCATCGATGCGTCGCCGACGACAATCGCGGGACGGACATACCGGATCTGCGCCGCCGCCTCGCGCTGCGACAGGCTGTCCTTGAAGGGAACGAACACCACGCCGAGCTTCTGCGTCGCGAAGAACACGTCGATCTCGCGCAACGACATCGGCCCCCAGTACATAAGCCGGTCGCCCCGGCGCAGGCCGTGCGCGTGGAGCGCGTTGGCCATCCGGTCGGCGTCGCGCCGCGACTGCGCGAAGGTGCGCATCTCGTCGCCGAGCGTCACCGACAATCGCGCCGGCACGGCTGCGGCCGCGAGGTCGAGGATCCTGCCGACCGTATGCTCGAATCTCACGTCTGGCCTCCTCCCTGGGGATGCCCGGATCGTAAGCCCGCCATGCGCGGCGTCAATGATTTTTCTATGCAATCAAGAAATCTTCTTCGCCGGCGGCGCCGCGCCCTCGAAGAACAGCACCTTCATGGCATCGGCCAGCCGCTGCGGCGGCGAGATGTCGGCGCGGAACCACTCGACCGCCCAGTTCATGCTGCCCAGCATGAGCATGCGCAGCATCGTCATGTCGATGTCGGTGCGGATCTCGCCGGCGGCGGCGGCTTCCTCCAGCAGGCGCCGCCAGACCGCGTTGATGTCGCGGCTGATCGCCAGTGCGCGCGCGCGCACTTCGGGCGAGATCTGCGAGGCGATCCTGTGGTCTGCGCGGACATAGTCGTCGTCCCTCAGGATGTGCGTCAGGTAGACGCTGAACGCGGTCTCCAGCCGCTCGCGCTTGCTCGCCCCGGCCGGCAGCGCGTCGAGCGCGGCGCGCAGGGCCGCGGCCGCCCGCGCCGGCCCGTGGGAGATGATGTCGGAGACCAGCTCCTCCTTGTTGTCGTAGTAGTAATACAGCCCGGTGAGGTGGATGCCGGCGAGCTGCGCGATGTCGGAGAGCCGCGTCAGGCTGTAGCCGCGCTGCGCGAACAGGGACGCCGCCGCGTCGAGGATCTGCTGGCGCGTCGCCTCCGATTTGCGCGTCGCTTTGCGCCCGGACGCCTTGCGGCTGACATGTTCGGGAATGGGCTGGGGGTCGGACTTGGCCATCGGACGATATTCGCCGCCGCCCCGGCGAGCGTCAATCGTTCCCCGCCCCCCAGGCGGCGCGTCCACCGTTTTCAAGATTTCTAGTTGACATAGAAAAATCTATCCGGTACCTCCCCTGTCGATACGGGAGGCATGCGCGATGGAATACGAGACCTTCGTCTCGGGGATAGGCGGGCAGGGTATACAGCTCATCTCCAGGATGCTCGCGGTCGCGGCCATGGAGAACGGCCGCCACGTGATGCTGAACGGCGTCTATGGCGGCGAGATGCGCGGCGGCAAGTCGCTCGCGACGGTGGTCATCGGCTCGCGCCCGCTGCGGGCGTTGCCGGTCACGGCCCAGGCCGCCGCCGCGATCGTGCTCCATCCCAATTTCTGGGAGGAGCCGAGCCGGCGGCTGCGGCCGGATGCGCTGATCCTGGCCGACAGCGAGATTTCCGCGCAACTGACGCCGTTGCCGACGCAATCCTTCGTCGAGGTGCCGGCGACGCGGCTCGCCCGCGAGATCGGAAACCCGCTGGTCGGCGGCATGATCCTGATGTCCGCCTTCGCGACGGTGACGGGGCTGGTGACGACCGCGCAGCTTCATGCCGCGATGCGCGGCCTCGTGCCGGCGCACCGCGCCCAGCACGTCGCCACGAACGAGAAGGCGATCGAGGCAGGCGCCTCGGCGGTCGCGCCGCTCAGCCGCCGCGTCGACCTCGACGGCGCGGACGGAAAGGCGGCGGCATGAACAAGCCAGTCCAGTCCGGCGGCACCGTCGTCATCGCGGAGGATCGCTGCAAGGGCTGCGAGCTCTGCATCCCGGCCTGTCCGCCCCGCGTGCTCTCCATGTCCACCCGGAAGAACGCGCTCGGCTATTACTATCCCCTGTTGGCCGACGGCTGCACGGGCTGCACGGCCTGTCATCTCGTCTGCCCCGACTTCGTGTTCGAGGTCTATCGCTTCAAGGCTCCAGAAGCCGGCAAGCAGGCGGCGGTGCTGTGATGGCCAGGATCTTCTGCGACGGCTCCGAGGCCATCGCGCGGGCCGCCATCGCGTCGGGCCTGCGCTTCTTCGCCGGCTATCCGATGGCGCCGTCGTCCGACCTGCTGGAGCACCTGACGGCGAAGCTGCCGCGCGCCGGCGGCGTCTGCGTCGCCGCCGAGACCGAGATCGAGGGCGCCAACATGGCGCTTGGCGCCGCGATGACGGGCAACCGCGCCGCCACCGGCTCGACCGGGCAGGGCGTCGCGCTGATGCAGGAGACCATCTCCGAATGCGCCCTGCACGAGACGCCGCTGGTGGTCTTCACGGTCGGCCGCATGCAGCAGGACTATTTCCAGTCGACGCGCGGCGGCGGCTGGGGCGACGCGCGCACCATCTCGATGGCGCCCAAGGACGTGCCGGAGGCGTTCGAGCTGACGCAACGCCTGTTCCACCTCTCCGACAAGTACCGGATGCCGGCGATCCTGCTCACCGACGGCATGCTGGCCCGCACGCAGGTCAGCGTCGACCTGACGCCGCTCGAGCTCGAGCCGCTCCCGCCCAAG